>JADMIO011153560.1_pt1 | contig 71881 bp, 46 predicted proteins | sample 8958161 | NCBI WGS metagenome assembly JADMIO01 (sample SAMN16585339, study PRJNA669376) | soil metagenome | isolation source: Crop rotation soil | place: USA: Cullars Rotation, Alabama | collected 2011 | reverse complement strand
CCGCGACTTCAAGTCACGTGAATTCCAAGCTTCGGATCCCACTGTGCTGGAAAGGAGTCGGGCCAGCCCCGACGCACATCTGCGCAGCTGCCGCGTGCTGCGCGGCTATCACATCAAGGCGATGGACGAGTCGATCGGCCACGTCTCGGACTTCCTGTTCGACGACCAGACGTGGGCGATCCGCTACCTCGTCGCCGATACGCGGAACTGGCTTCCGGGCAAGCACGTGCTCATCACCCCGCAACGCATCGAGGAAGTGAGCTGGAGCAACCGCGAGCTCCGCGTGCTGCTCACGCGCCGGCAGATCGAACGGAGCCCCGAGTACGACGCAGGACACCTGCCCGCGTGAGGTGGATCGCGGGTGGCCTGGTGTGCGTGGGCGGCCAGGCGAAAGCGTCGGGTGGCGCGCAGCGTTTCGCCACGACTGCAGCTCGTACTGCACCCCTCCCCAACCCTCCCCTGCAGTCGCAGGGGAGGGAGATGAATCGTCATGTCGCGCGAAACGCCCCGCTGCAGTCGCAGGCGAGGGAGATGAACCGTCATGTCGCGCGAACGCGCCTCTGCGGTCGCAGGGGAGGGAGATGAGCGTCGTACGAGCGCACCTCTCCGGTCGCAGGGGAAAGAGCTGAAGGGTCATGGTGCGCCGGATCGTGGGTGTCTTCGTGCGCCCGCGCAGTCCGACCATGTTCGAAAACGCCTCGCTGTCGTGTCGAAAACCTGCTGAATTGCGGTTGTCCTGTCTGCGGTTTCGGCCTGCGCCGCGAAATCCGCATGCCGCGTCGCAGAAGCGGCTGTGTTATCCGATTCCGGCAATTCGCTGTTCCCTGTGGCGACGCGCGCCTGCGGATGAGTACGCTCCGTCCAAGGGGGATGCGATGCGGGACGACGTATTGCGTGAGCTCGCCGCGATGGCCGAGCGCGGCGACCTGCGCGGGGCGCTCGCGCTGCTGAACGCCAATGCGCACAGTCGTGCGCGATTCACCGGGATGTACCGGATCGAGCGCGACATGATCTTCGGCATCGAAACCTTCGATCGCGAACACCCGCACGACGCGGTACCCGTGGCCGCGCCGGCCATGACGTCGTATTGCCTCGGCGTGTACCGCGACGACGAGCCGTGGGCCGTGACGGAGGCGCTCGCGGACGAACGCCTCGCCACCCACCCTTCGCGCGAGACGTGGCGCAGTTACGTCGGCGTTCCGCTGCGCGACACGCAGGGGCACCTCGTCGGCACGATCTGCCACTACGACTATTGCCCGAGCCCGATGACGCCGGCCGACGTCGGCATGCTGCGCGCCGCGGCGCCCATGCTCGCCCGGTTCGCCGATCGCATGCGGCGCTGACCTGTCGCGCGCACCGCGTCTCGATTTGAGCTCCTCACCGAACCTCCCCTGCTTCTGCAGGGGAGGGAGATGAACGGCCTGGTGCGCGCTGGCGAATCGAGCTTGCCGCTCAATCGTCGCTCGCCGCCGACAGTCCGTTGCTGTTCTCGATGCCGCCGAGGCTTTCCGGGAACGTGGCCTGGTAGTTGCGGCGGAAATCCGACCAGTTCATGCCGTCGTCGAATCCGCCTTCGCCGACGCAGCCGTTGTCGAAGAACGGCAGGCAGTTGCGTGGATAGGCGCGGAGCACGCGGACGATTTCGCCCAGGTCGCGGTTCGCGATCGGATCCGCGGTCGCGGCCGGCGCCGAGTCGAGGATGTCCCAGAAACCGCGCGCCACGCAGATCGCGCGTCGGTGGCCGAGGTTCACATGCACGGGCGGCAGGCCCGGGAACACGTTCATGTCGGTTTCGCACTGATCCGCCGCCGACTCGAGGTCGAACGCGCCCGTGGGGCCGGGGATCGCCGGATGCGCGCCCGCGGGCGGATCGGCCGCGCGGACCCACATCCACATCGCGCCGACCGCGTGCGCGAAGCCTTCCTGGAACGCGGCCTTCTCGTGCTCGCTGGTGAGGTCGCCCCATGCGCCCATCACGAACGGCTGGTCGCGTCCGTACTCGAGCGGTCCGGCCGGTGGCACGAGCACGTCGAACGAGCGGTACTCGAGGATGTGACCGAGCTCGTGTGCGACCGTGAATGGATCGCGCGTGCCGCTGCTCGGCAGCAGGAACACCTGCACGTTGTCGGGCGCCATGCCGCCGATGCTGCCGATCGGCGGATCGCCGTTGATGAACACGTCCACGCCGCGCATGTCGCCGCGCAGCGTCGCGCCGATCGGCGGTTGCGTCTGCGCGTCGAGCATCGCGTACGTCTCGCGCGCGGTGCGGAACACATTGCTCGGCTCGGAGCTGCCGAGCGGGAAATTCGCGATCTGCGTGCCGTTGCTGAACGTCAGCGACGGGAACGTGGTGGAGCTCAGCACGATGTCGGACGCCGTGAGGCTGCGCACGCGGAAGTCGAACGCGGGCTGCGCGCCCGTCACGGTACCGGTGCCGATGTTCGGCCGCGTCGGCCGCACTTCGACCCGCAGCGTCGCCGGGCGCGAATTCATCGTCCACGGAATGGTGTAGCCGCCGGCCGCGTTCGTGCGCGTCCAGAACTCGGTCGGAAAACCGATGCTCGGCGACACCGTGAGGTGCACGAGCGCTTCGCTCAACGGGACCTGGCCGCCGGCGTTGCCGCCGAATCCGGACTGGCGCGCCCCGCTGACGCCGGCCGCGAATCCCGCAGCGACGTAGGGATCGGCGCGACCGTCGATGGTCGTCACCGTGCCCGTCACCGTGCCGGCGAACTGCGCCTGCGCGGCGGCACTCGCCCCGAGCAGCAACACGAAGAGGAGGCGTTTCATTTCCGCACCTCCGCACGCACTTCGACGGTGCCATTGCCGACGAGCTCGAGCAACGCGCCGCCATCGGGACCCTGCCGGTACTGCGCGAAGCCGCGCTCGACGGCGAACTCGTCCCAGCTGATCGGCGTCAGTGCGCCGCGACCGTCGATGCGCGCGAAGAACGTGCGCGTGGTCTCGCGGCGTGCCTTCGCGTCGTCGCGCCACGCGACGACCACGTCGATGGCGACCGCACGACCGGCGTCGAGCGCGAGCTTCGAGCGCAGCGCGTCGCGCGCGCCGGGATCGAACGCCAGCGTCGCGCGCACCGACTTGCGCGCCGCCGGGTCGTCGACCGCGGTCCACTCGAGGAAGCGCACGTCCTCGAGGCAGCCCGAGCAATCCGCACTGACGCGCAGCGTGCCGTCGAGCCAGCGCAGCTCGATCTGCGGCGTTGCATCCAGATGGTGGCGCGCCGCGAGCGCAACGCCGTTACCGCCCGCGTGAGCGAGCATCGCCGGCAGCAATCCGGCGGCCAACATGAGCAATCGATGACGCAACATGATCCGTCTCCTGTGGATAGGGACGGCACGCGGCGGAAGCGCCGCGATGCCGGCGCCGCCCGCGTTGGATCACGGGCGAGGCGCGGCGCAGGGTCGGTTCGAACGCCGCGCGAATCACGACGCGCGCGCGAACTTTTCGGGAACGATTCGTTCCGAAAATTCCGATCCGACGAAAGACAGGTTGCGATTTCCGACCATCGACGGTGATCCGACCCGTCGAAGTGGAGTCGCGATCGAGAAACCCGGTTGCTGGACGTCCGGCGGTTACGAATCGCGGCTGTACTGCTGCCCCGGGCTCAGCGGAGCTCAGCAGCCAGTACGGCGAGCGCCGTGTCGATGTCGCGCTCGTCGTTGATCACGTGCGGCGACAGTCGCAGCCCGTTGAACCAGCGCTTCTCGGCCATCTTCACGACGATGCCGTGCGCTTCGAGCAGACGTTTGCGCATCGCCTCGCTGTCGAAACGGTCGGGAATCCGGAATGCGACGAGCGGCGTCGCGGCGGGTCCGGGCGGCGGACCGAGCAGCTCGACGCCCGCGACCCGCCCGAGCCCGTGCCACGCGCGTTCGCGCAACGCGAGGTTGTGGCGCTCGACCGTCGCCATGCTGCGCGCCGCGAGCTCGTCGACCGCAACGCCGAGCCCGATCGCGAGCGGCATCGGCCCGACGCCCATGGACTGCCCGCCATAGCGATGGCCGAGCACCCAGGGCAGCAACCGGATGCGCTCCTGCGCCTCGTTCGCGACGTACAGCAGGCCCGTGCCCTTCGGTCCCATGAGCCACTTGTGGCCGCTCGTCGCGTACGCGTGGCAGCCGATTGCACGCACGTCCACGGCGATGCCGCCGACGGCCTGCGCACCGTCGACGATGCAGAGCACGTTCCGCTCCCGTGCGAGCGCACAGATGCGCTGCACGGGCATGCGCAACCCGCTCGACGTCAGCACGTGGCTCACCGATATGACGCGCGTGCGCGGTGTGATCGCGGCGGCCAAGCGCCCCATGATCGCGTCGTGGTCGTGCTCGTCGAGCCCGATCGCCACCGTGTCGATCGCGACGCCGTCGCGGGCGGAGCGGTACTGCCACGCAACCTCCGCACCTTCGTGCTCCTGGTTCGTCGTGAGCACGCGGTCGCCGGCGGCGAGCGTGAGCGCCTGCGCGACGGTCGCCATGCCATTCGTCGTGCCCGTCGTGACGAGCACCTCGTCGGCGGTGCAGCCGAGGAACGCGGCGGCCTTCGCGCGTACGGCATCGGCCATTGCGAGCACGGTGCCGGGGTCGGGGCGATACGCCTGCATGACCGGCTCCGACTCGAGCTGTCGCCATGCAGCCACGACGCGTTCGAGCACGGTCGGCGGCGTCCGGCCGAGCGACGCCGTGTTGAGGTGGACGATCCGGCGCGGCGGCACGGCCGCGACTTCGCCCGCACGCGCGAACCCGCTCGCAGCGAGCGCGGCCGATGCGGCGAGAAAAGCGCGTCGCGATCCTCCGTTCCCGTGCATCGTGCTTCCCCCGGGTGCCACGCGGATCTTCGCACGAACGCCGCTGGCTGCAGCCCGTGTCGTCGGTGCGGGCTGTCTTCACCCCACCGCTTCGCATGCGGAGGGAGGGGCGCACTGCGCGGTCACTCGAAGCCGTTTGCGAAGATCGGTTCTCCGATCACCGAAACGTCGGCCGTCGCGGATTGCGTACCGTCGCCGAGCGTGAAGCGGACCGTGAAGTCGCCGGGCGCGCTGTCGCGACGATAGGTGATCCTGCGCACGACGTCGGTGACGAGTGCCGTCGTGGGAATGGCGTCGATGCCCGCGAACGTGATGCCGAGCGCGCTGCCGGAGCTGTTGATGAATCCGAACGTCAAACCGGAGAGCGTCTGCAGGTTCGCGCCGTTCACCGTGAACGAGGCACCCGTCGTGTAGATGCCGAACACGTCGCCCGGCACGGCACTTCCAGCGCGCTGCACGACCAGCGTCGCGCCGCCCCAATCGCCGGCGCCGCCGTTCAGCGGCTCGAAGTCCGCGTCGCCCGGGAGGGCATCGCTGCCGGCGTCGAGCAGGACGTTGTTGCCGACGTTCGCCCAGGACACGCTGTCGCCTGCGAGGTTCGCCAGCGTGGGAGCCGCCGCGAACGCGGACGCAGTCCCGACGATCGACAGCCACAGCGATGCGACGACCGCTCGCAGCCGGTCCTTTCCGATGTGCATCGAGCCCCCCGAGGCCAGCCGCAGGTTCCGGTACTACCGGAGCGAATCCGGAGTCAGAATAGTGCGTCCGCTTCGAGAAAGGGGCAGGCATCCGGGCGTTGCCGCCCAGCACCCGTTGCGCGGTACGCTGCGGCCGTGACGCGGTGGCACTGCCGACCGGGTTGGACTTGAACGTAGGGAGTGCGTCATGAACCCAGTCGTTGCCGGCCTGGCCTGCGGCATCGCGTTCGGCGTCCTCGCCGTGCTGCTGATGCTGCCGATGTCGTTCCCGGACAAGAAGCGCGCGATGCTCGCCGCGTTCGCGAGCCGGTTCGCGATCGGCTTCCTGATTCCGCTCGTGCACCTGCCGTTGCCCGCCGCCGTCGCGGGCGCGCTCGTCGGGCTGCTGGTCAGCCTTCCCGACGCGATCGTGACCAGGGCTTACGCACCGATCCTCGTCGTCGGCACGCTCGGCGGCGCTGCGATCGGGTTCCTCTCGCGACTGCTTTGACGCTTCGCAATCAGAAGCAACTCGGCGAGCTGCAGAAATTGTTGCCGAGGTTGTAGCGCACGGACCCGTTCAGCTGGTTGTTCGCGCCGCCGCCATTGTTGCGCACGTAGGTCGAACGACCGGACGCCACCTCTGCGCTGCCGAAGTTGTGGTTGATGGCGAAGCCGACATTGCCCTCGAAGCTCGAATCGAGAACCGTCGTGAATGCGGAAACCCGTGCGCCGTCGCCGTAGCTGCGCGCCACCGTAACCTGTTCCAGTCGCAGCCTCGGGAAACCCGCACCGAACGCCGCATTGATTCCGATGCCGTTGCGCAGCATCTTCACGTTCCGGAGCGCCAGGTCGCTGCCGTCTCCCAATCCGGTATTGATGCCGTCGACGCGGTTCCCGGCGATCACCAGGTCTTCCACCGTCGCGCCTTCCACCGTGCCGATGCCCAGGCCGACCGCGAATCCCTCGACGCGGCCGTTGCGCACGCGGATCTGCCGCGCTTCCACGACCAGCCCGTACGAGACGCTGCCCGAGACCGGCGAACATGCGGTCGGCGGGCCGGGGCAGGTGAGCGGCCCGTTCAGCGCATGTCCGCCCATGTCCAGCTCCACCACGCCGCTCGTGGGCGCGAACGCGATCGCGACGCCGTCGAGCGCGTTGACGCGCAGGTCGCTGGTCAGCTTGTAGCTTCCCGGCTGGCTGATGGAGATCGGAAACCCGGGAAGATCGCCAGTGACGCAACCCGCTGTTGCGCAATCGGCGTTGAGCTCGATCACACCGCTTTGCGCAACGACCAGCGGCGCGGCCGATGCGAATGCCAGGAACGTACAGAACATCGACAGTTGGCGTTTCATCGGCAGCCTCATTCGTAACCGTTGCAGAACAGGCCGTCGCCGATGCCGACGATATCCAGGGCATCGAGATCGGCTACCTGCCAGCCATCGTCCTGGCTGGAAGGCCGGAAATAGATCGCCCACGTGGTGCCTTGCCGCACCACCAGATCGTCGTCGGACCAGGCGACGCGCGCATCCGATCCGGGCTGCACGAACGACACGACCAGGTTGCGCGCCGAATCGAAGGCGGCGGCGTCGATGTCGGCATTCGGCGGCAAGCCCGCTGCCGCGGCGTCGAGGACTTTTCCGACGAACTGGCTGCCGTTCAATTCGACGAGGTCGGCAGCGCGGTACAACGACGGGCCGAGACCGAACGTGCGGTCGAACGACAGCACCAGGCGCTCGTCGGCGGTCAATGCGACGGCGTCGGTGTTGACGCCGTCGGGCAGCCCGGCCGCCCGGCTGTCGTAGACCACGTTCCAGGTGTTCAGCACCGGATCGAATTCGACGACGTCGCCCGGTCGAACCAGCTGTCCTGCGATCGTCACGGTCGTATCGAACGACATCAGCAACGAGCCGTTCGCGCGTCGCGCGAAACCATCGAGATCGGCGATTTCGGGAATTCCCGGGTAGTCCTCGAGCGTCGCAGCGCCGCCCTCGAGGCGCAGCACCTGATGATCCAGCGCGGTCGTCGCGACCTGCGTGATCGGAATGTCGGCCGACACCCGGAACACGGCGGGAACGCACGCGCCCGTCGCCACCGACGGCGTGAAGAAGATCGCGAGGACGGCACCGGCGATGCCCGGTACGCGCGCGTCGTGGCGTGACATCGAGCACTCCGTCGGTTGCACCAGACTTCGCCGCGGCGCGACTGAAGCAATCGGCCGGTCGGGGTTGAATACGGGATGTGCCGCAGCCAGCGGACATGAAAGCCCTGCGTCGGAGCTGCCCGGCGCTGCGCGCCGCCCGCTGCCGACCGGACGCTAGGCGCCGCTCGCTCCGGACCCGGCGCTCCGACATCCGTGTCGCGGCCGGACTCGTATCGGCGCTCATCGTCACGCGCCTGGTGAGCCCGCTGCCGTACGCCATCGGCGCGAGCGACCCGATGCCTCCCTCCGTCATTCCCGCGAAAGCGGGAATCCATCCTGATCTTCGCTGCGTGGTCGCGACCGACGTGGCCGGCGCTGCGCGCCGTCCTGGTGAACGCGCTGCTCTTCGGCATCGGGCGCGAGTGACCTGCTCACCGACCTCGCCCGAGCGCGCGCGACTTCGCGCAGGAGAAATCTGCGAGACTCACGCGCAGGACCCCTGACGAAGGGAATCGATCGATGGGCCTCGTGTTGGCGCTCCTCGTTGTCGCTGCGGCGTTCGCGATCATGATGTGGTTGCGTTCATGGCCGACATTTGCGCGCATCCTGCTGGCGCTCACGTGGGCGACGATCCCGCTGGGAATCTTCGGGCTGCTGCGCACGGTGCTGTTCGGCACCGACCTGCTGCGCCCGCTCGACGCGTTCACCACCTGCCTCCCCGCGGCCGCGGCTGCGCTGGGCGTGCTGTTCGCCGCTGCGCTGTCGCGCCGGGAAACTCGGCAACGAGCCGTCTTCCTGGAGCTGGCGATCGTGGGCGCCTTCGGTCTCCCCGGTGCGGCATTCGCGCTCGGCCGCGAGCTCGACATTGCGTTCGACTTCGGTCCACGCACTGAAGTGCACGTTCCGGATACGAAGGTGGAATCCGTCGTAACGCGCAGGAAAGGTAATCATGGCCAGGATCGCATCGTGCGCTGGCTGGACGTTCCGGCGTGGCCCGCTGGCCTGCAAGGTCCGTCGCGCATCAGGCTCGGCCGGTCGGCGCGAGATTTCCACCAGTGGCGAACCGACGCCGTGATCGAGGTCGGGCAGGGCGCGTTGGGATTCGCGTGGATCGCTTCGGTCCGTGACGACGGGCCGATGCGTCCGGTCAATCTCGCCCCCGCGTCGGAGCCATCCGGAAGCACCGAGGCCACGGAACAGGGGCGCAGGTCAGAGTGACCTCCGCGCTTCGGATGATGATCGTGGCATGGAAAGCGTCACCTGCATCTCCGACGGTTTCCCTGATCCCGATACGTACGCGCCCGCGATGATCGCCACGCGCCTGATGCGCACGCTCGACGCCAGCGCCGCCAGCGGCCTGGTGCTGCGCGACGGCATCTTCCACGTCGTTGCGGACGACGAGCTCTCGCTGTGCGTGTTCGCGATCGACGGCGAGACGCGCCGCATTGCACTGCTGCCGGGAGAGCTGCCGGACGCACACGCCGAGCGCAAGGCGCGCAAGCCGGACTTCGAGATACTCGTCGACCTGGGCAACGACGGCCTGCTCGCCATGGGCTCGGGCTCGCGCGAAAACCGCGAACGCGCAGTGCTGATCGCGCGCGAGGCAGGCACCACCGTCATCGACACGGCGCCGCTCTGCGCCGAGCTGCGCGCGACGTTCCCGCAGCTCAACCTCGAAGGCGGCGTACTGCGCGGCGACGAGCTGGTGCTCCTGCAGCGCGGCAACCGCGCCGATCGCCGCAATGCGCTCGTGTTCGTCGCCAGCGACGACCTGCAACGCGCGCTGGCCACGCGCCGATTCACGCCCACGCGCGCGCCGCGCGTCGTCGATCTGGGGCTCGGCGACCACGACGACGTACCCTGGACGGGGACCGACCTCGCGCTGCATGCAGGCGGCGACCTTCTCGCCAGCGTCGTTCTCGAGGACACCGCCGACGCCTACGCCGACGGCGCCTGTCTCGGCTCTGCGCTGGCGCGCATCGGCGCCGACGGCTCGCTGCGCTGGTTGCGCCGCTGCGACACCACGGCGAAGGTCGAAGGCATCGCACTGGATGGCAATGGGGTGTGGCTCGTCACGGACGCCGACGATCGCAACGTACCGGCGCAATTGCTGCACGCCACGCTGGCGTGACCTTGCCGAAACCGGGCCCGGCGTACGGATCGTCGCCGTCCTGGTTTGCCGTCGTGCGCTTGGCCCGATTTGCGAGCCTGGAAGCGCGACACCGGATTTCCAGTGAACGCAGAGGCGTGCCTGTTCGCGCGAGGCTTGCGGGGTGGCGCGCATTCGGTGGTTGTCGTGGTCTGCGCGGGATAAGCTGGCTCCTCCGCGCGATCCGGCGCGGAACAGGGTCGGGGCCAGGGGGGCTCGTCGCCATGACCATCGAATCCGCGCTGCGCGGAATGATTTCGCTCGTCGCTGGCATGGCCTGCGCCGCTTACGCTGCGCCCACGCTTGCGCAGACCGCGTTCGCGCCGGGCTCGTACGTCATCCCCATGGACACGGGCGTCCAGAACAACGGGATCCTGCGCGCGTACGGCCTTGCGTATGAGCTCGCGCGACGCGGCGTTCCGGTCAACTGGGTGATTTCGCCGACCAAGCCCCCGAACGGCGACGACTTCAGCGTGGCCGACGGCGCGCTCATCGACGTGCGCACGGGCGCCGCGGTACCCGGGCGCGGTTTCCGCGGCGGGCCGTTCGTCGTCGCGAGTGCCGATGCCGCTGCCGCGCTGCCGATCATCCAGGCCTGGCAGGCGACGCCGGGCGACGCGACGACCGTGCATCGCCTGCAGGTGGCGTCGCCGCCGGTCACCGTGGCGCGCACGATCTCGCGCGCGCCGCGCATCGCGGTGTTGCTCGACGGTAACCAGACGATTGCGTTCAACAACCTCAACGCTGCCGGCATTCGCGACGCCATCGGCAACGCGTGGACCGCGGCGTCGCCCGACCTCGTGAGCGAAGCGGACGTCGCCGGACCCTCGGCCGTCAACCACGCCGACGGGCTGCTCTCGCATGCCGGCAGTGGCCTGCCGCGCTATTGCGTGTTCGCGTCGCTGCACAACGACGGCACGCCATCGACAGCCGAGGTCGTGCAGGAAACGCGGCGCTGGCTGGACTTCGGCCCGCTCACGCACCTGTATGCGCAGTGTGCCGCGATCGACAAGTTCGAGAATTCGGTCGCCGGCCTCCTGCTGACGAACGGGGGCATTTCGGACGACGGCAGCGCCGCGATTTCGAACACGCTGCGCGCGCCGTCGGCTCCCGACGCACAGTACGACGGCGTGTTCGAGGTCGATTCGGGCGCGATCGATTCTTTCACCGGGATCGATCCGCCGGGCGCGACGCCGCCGTTCAAGACCGGTGTGACGACGCTGATCAACGAAAGCAGCGCGCCGCTGGTCCAGCGCATCGCGCTGCTCACCGGCCGGATGGATGGCGATAACGCGAACGGTCGCGTCACGTATCTCGCCGGCCATGACTACACACTCGACCTGCCGGTCACGAGCAATCCGCAAACGAACGGCGTGCGGATTTTCCTCGACGCGATCTTCGCGAGCGATTGCGCTTTCGACCCGGGTCAGGATCTCGGGTTCGTGCAGTCCGGCGCCACGACCACGACCGGCTCCGTGATGGCGTGGACGTTCACCGTGGGCAATCCGGGTCCGCGGCCCGCGGAGAACCTGCGGCTCACGGCGCGCATTCCGGCTGGCGCGTCGTTCGCGGGTGCATCGCCGGGCGGCACGCCGTCCGGCGGTTCCGTGGTGTGGAACCTGGCGCCGCTCGGCCCGGGCGCGCAATTGAGCGTGCAGTACTCGGCATCGGTGCCGGCCACGCCCGCATCCGACGGCAACTACACGAGCACGGCCAGCCTGCAGGTCGCCACGCTCGATGTGCGGCAGGTCGAATCGAACGCGGTGACCACCACACGCGACACCACGCCACCCACGATCGCCATCACGGGCGGGCCGACCGGGCCGAGCAACGACGACACGCCGACGTACACGTTCACGGCCGGCGCGGACGCCGTGTCGGTCGCGTGCCGCATGGACAGCGACGCCTTCGTCGACTGCAGCAGCGGCTCGTTCACGGCGGCGCCGCTCCTCGAGGGCGGCCACACGTTCCACGTGCGCGTCATCGACGCCGCGGGCAACAGCGCCACGGCAACGCGCACGCTGAACGTCGATGTGACGGCGCCGACCGTCGACGTCACGGGCGGCCCCACCGGCGCGACGAACGACAACACGCCGACATTCGCTTTCGCTGCCGGCGCCGACGCTACGTCCGTCGAGTGCCGCATCGACAGCAACGCGTTCGTCGGTTGCAGCGGCAGCTCGTTCACTGCCACGGCGCTTTCGGACGGCGCGCACACCTTCCAGGTGCTCGCACGCGACGCCGCGGGCAACGCGGGCACCGCATCGCGCAGCTTCAGCGTCGATACCACGGCGCCGACCGTCACCATCCCGGGCGAGCCGGTCAACGCGGTCGCGACCAGCGACACGACACCGACGATCGTGTACTCGGTCTCCGAAGCACCGGTGACCACGCAATGCGCCGTCGCAGCGATCGCCGGCCCGTGCACGTCGCCGTACACGGTGCCGTCCGCGCTCGCCGACGGGTTGTACGTGATCTCGATAACACCCACCGATGCGGGCGGCAACGTCGGGCCGACGGCGCAATTCCAGTTCGCGGTCGACACCGTGGCGCCGCGCGTATCGTCGCTGGATTCCATCGCGAAGGCCGACTGGACGCAGCTCGGGCCTGCGCGCCTGCGCAATGCCGTGACGCGCGTGCTCATCGGCTTCGACGACCAGATGCGCACTGCGACGGTGCTGGACGGCGACAACTGGCGGCTGGTGTCCGCGGGCTCCAACGGCAGCATCGACACTACCGGCTGCACGGCGACCGGCGGCGACGACGTCGCGCTCGCCACGGGCGCGATCGAATTCGCAGCGGCGCCGCGGCTCGCCGCAGTTTCCGTCGGCACGGGCGCCGGCCTGCAGGCGGGCACCTATCGACTGTTCGCGTGCCCGGGCGTGCTGGACTACGCGGGTAACGGGCTGGATGGCGCAGCGAACGGCGGTGGCGCCGAAGCGTTCGCGGTCGACTTCGTATCGCTCACCAATCCGCGCCCGCTCAACCCGAACTTCGACACGGACCTGTCGGGCTGGAGCTTCACGGCGCCCGGTACCGCGCCGTGGGAGCGCAACAACATCGACGGCGAGAACCAGCCGTTCTCGGGCGCCGCGCGCGTGATCGTGGACGACGTCGCGGCGGGCCAGCAATGGCGCATGGAACAGTGCGTCGCGCTCGCCGACGTCGGCGTCGCAGCCGCTTCCGCGCTGGTCCGAACGAGCTCCCTGACCGCAGGCGCACCGACCGTGCGTGAAACCATCGCGTGGTTCCCCGCGCCCGCCTGCGGCGGCACCGCGATCGCCACCGACAACGCCGTGCTCGCCGGCGACACCAACGGCTGGCGCACGATCGCGATCGCTCCCGCGACGCCACCTGCAGGCGCTGTATCCCTGCGCATCGGCTTCGAAATCGACGGCGGCGCCGCCGACACGCTCAGCGTCGATGTCGACCGCGTGCGCTATCCCGATCTGCTGCTCCTGTTCAAGGATGGATTCGAGGTGCCGTGAGTGAACTGTCGTTGTCGTGGTCGGCGCTTTTCGCCCCGGCGCTGAGTGGATTCGCGATCGAACGGCGTTGTTGTCCAAGGTAGGCCGGCGCGGCGCGGGACCAGGGCTGAAGACATGATGCGGACTGTGGCGGGGAAGGTGGCGCTCGCGTTCGTCGTGCTCGCAGCACCGGACGTGGCGCGCGCGCAGCTCGCGGCCGGTGCGGTGGAGTTCTGGCTCGCGCCGCCCGACGTGACCGACCTGCACGACCCGCCCGGCGGCGAGCCGCTGTACCTGATGGTCGCCGCGGGCGACGTGGCGTCCACCATCACGGTCGACCAACCGGCGAACACCGGGCTCAACGGAGGCACACCGATCGTGGTCACTGCGGCTGCGCGTACCAGCCGACGCGTCAACCTCACGGCATCCAAGGCCGCACTCGAAACGCGGCCGACCAACACCGTCGTGAATTCCGGCTTGCGCGTACGCGCCACCACGCCGGTGACCGCGTACTACGAGGTCGCGAACACGAACAACACGGAGGTCTGGCCGCTGCCGGGTCCGGTCGCGCTCGGCCAGGAGTTCTACATTCCGCTCCACAAGCACGCGCCGTTCTTCAACGAGCCGTCGTTCGCCGCGCCGCACAAGGCGTTTGCCTCGTTCGACATCGTGGCCACGGAGAACGCCACCACCGTGACGATGTTCTCGCCGACGCCGGTCGACGGACATCCGGCGCTGCAGCAGTTCAGCGTCACGCTGAATCGCGGCCAGACGTACTCGGGCGGGTGGACGGGCACGAGCTGGGAGCAGCCGTTCACGCATCCATCGGGCGCCGTGGTGCTGGCCGACAAGCCGATCGCCGTGTCGATCAAGGACGACTCGATCCACAACCCGTCGGGTGGCTGCTACGACCTGACCGGCGCTTCACTCGTCCCGGTGGGCGCAGTCGGGACGGAGTACGTGGCGGTCAAGGGCTCGCTGAACAGCTTCGGCGACGAAAGCGTGTTCATCACGGCCACGCAGAACAGCACGCAGGTCTGGCTCGACGGAGCTGCCGCGCCGGCCGCGACGCTGTTCGCCGGCGAGTACTACCGCGTGGACATGGATTACCTTTCGACCAGCGCGAACAACGCCGTCTCCATTCGCACGAGCAGGCCCGTCTACGCGTCCCACCTGACGGGATTCGGTTGTGAAGCGGGCATGGCGCTGCTGCCGCCGCTCGACCTCGGTGGATCGCGCGAGGTCGATGTCGTTCGCTCCAGTGCGGAAGCGTTCTACGTGGTGATCGTCGCGCGCACCACATCGCTCAACGCGTTCAGCATCGCCACTGCCGGCAGCGGCGCGACGATCAGCCCCGCGTCGTTCGTTCCAGTGCCGGGCACCTCGGGCGTGTGGTCCGCCGCGCGCATCCAGTACAACACCACGCAGGTTCCGGTCGACACCGCGTTCCGCATCGCCAATTCCTCGGCGCGCTTCATCCTCGGATTCGTCAACGGGGGCGCTGCCAGCGGCGCGCGCTACGGCTACATGACGCAGTTCAACGCACCGCCCGGGTTGGTGACGACGCTCGTCGCGAACCCCGCCACCGTGCCGGAGCCGGGCGGACCGGTGACGTTCACGCTGCAGGTCGAGAACACCGGCGCCGCACCGGTCGACCTCCAGGCGCTGCTCGACGACGACGTGGGTTCGCTCGACGACGTGGGCACGTGCGCGGTGCCGCAATCGATCCCCGGCGCCGCCGTCTACACCTGCACCTACAGCGCGACCGTCACCGGCAGCAGCGGCGCCGTGCTGGTCCGCGAAGCGACGGCCAGCGGCGCGTCGCGCGGCGTGTCCGTCGCCGACACCGGCAGCGCCGATGTCACGATCATCAGCGAGTTGCTGTTCATCGACGGCTTCGAGTCACCCTGAGGCGTCGGGGAACTGGGAACGGGAAATCGAATGCCCCGCCTGGGCTTGTCCGGGTCTGCGGGCTCCACGATGCCCCGCGCTGGCGGAACGTCAGCTCAGTGGGCTTCTTGCTCCAGCAGTCGCTTCACGCTCGCGTTGTTTTCCAGCGCCCGGATCTTCGAGTTGTCGAGCAGGCTCGCGTAGTCGCCAGTCTGGATGGCCTGCACGATCGCCGGATCCGTCAGCAGCGCCTGGATCTGCGGGTCCGACTGCAGGCTCAGGATCGACGCCATCGTCGCCGGATCCTGGACCATGCCGGCCTGCAACTGCTGGATCCGGCTGGTCGTCTCGAGGTCGCGCGCGGGTGACGGGTCCGACGTCGCCGCATCCGAAGCGCCGCCGCTGTAGACGATCCGCACGATGTTCGACTGCTCGACATGCACGACGCCGAGGCTGGGCGAGAGCACGGTGTACACGCCATCCGCGATGCCCTGGATCTCGCCTTGAATCCGGCTGCCGTCGCGGAGCTCGATGATGGGAGACGCGAGCACGCCCAGCGCGAAGCCGAGCAATGCGGCGGCGAGGCACGCTTCGAGCAACCTCTTCATCGCTCCACCCAGGCGGCATCTCCAGGCTGCATCGTACTCCCGACTGGCCGGGGCCGGAGTACCGAGAGTGTGGTTGTCGTGGTCTGCCCGCTGAGCGTGTAGGAATTCGCCGCGAAGGCGTGTCGGAGAACTACTGAATTGTGGTTGTCCTGGTCTGCCCCGTCTGTTGGCTGTCCTGGTCTGCGGGCAGCGGGAGACATTGCCCCGACCGCGTTGAATCCCGCACGTGCGTCGTGAACCAATGTGAAACGCACCACCAATCTTGTTGACACTTGTCGGCGTTGCATCCTGAAGCTATTTCTCTGTGAAAGGTGGAGGGACACGTCGGATGAAGTACTTGGTGGTCTCTGCTGCCGTCTTGATTGCGGCCGCGCTAACGTGGGCATTTTTGCGCGACGGCGAGCTTGTTACTTCGAGCCAGCAATCCCGCGTGAGTTCTCGTAGACAACCTCCCGTGGCTCCCGCTGCGGCACCCGTGACGACGCAGCCTCGCGGCCCCGTGACAGCCAGCGTCTCGGATTCTCCCGTCCGAGTCTGGACGAGTCGAAATCCGCGCCCGAACGATGAACGAAGTGAGCCAGAACTTCTCGCGGGGATGAGATCAGGTGACGCATCCGCGCTGGCCGCTCTTCGAGCGATACAGAGGCACTGTCAACTTGCGCCAGAGTCGCAGGAGGATGCCGTTGCGAGCGTGAAAGAGAATTTGATCGGCAGGGCTCGCGATAGCGCGATTGAGGAAAACCTCAACTATTTTCGGGACTGCAAACGCTTCCGTTCACTAGGTTCCGAGGTTCACACAGAGATACTGCTGAGATCTGCCGAATTGGGAGATGCGTACGCACTTTGGGAGTACACGAGTGAGACCCCGCGACAGCTGAGCGGACCAACCGCGGTTGAAGAATTCAATTTGTATCGCTCTGCGGCCCGCAGGTTGTTAGCAAAGTCCATGGCAGCGGGAGACGGCGACGCGTTATATGCAATCGGCAAGGCCTATCGCGAAGGCACGGCTTACCCGGTCGATCCGATCGCCGCGTCTGCATATCTGCTCGCGTTCGCTGACACCGGCCGCGGAGGCGGAGTTCCATCCTCTCTCATCGCTCAGCGCCTAATGCAGGGAATGACTGAGGAGCAACGCCGAGCGGTGATAAACATGAAGGATCAGATCTGGTCGAACTTTCGCTGCACGAACTGTAGAGGACCAAACTCACGAAGTCGTGTTTCGCCATTGGCATAGTGATGATCATGTCTATCTTTGCCCCTAGCGTGGCTGCCCAAGAGGGAGCAATTCAGATTCGGCATCCATGCGGGTCGTGCGATCCGAACAACTACAACGATCCCGAGACCAACGCGATCCTCAGCATGTATCAAAGCGAGGATCCTGGCTCCATCGTATATATCAGCAACTGAAACGACGAAGGCAACGTCTGGGAGAAGAAGCCGAACGGAACTTGGGACGGTAACACCTCACGCGTGTTTCTATAAATTCAATACAACCAGTTCCTGAATCAGTACGAGACTCCGATGCCGGACTGGAGCACAACCGCGGTTAGCGTCACGGACATGGGCCTGTCGTGGCACCCGATCTACCTTGCTCTCCCAAGTTTGCTCGCCACCGCCACTTGGGTGTCACACTGAGTGGCGGGTCGTCGGGTACTACTACGCGTAGTCTTTGCAGTGAGCCGGGGTCGCGTAGAGGATGGTGTGATCTCGAGAAGGCGAAGTCTCCAGCTTGGCATCATCCAAGAACGCGGCGCGACGCAACGCCTCGGAGCGTACGCCATGAGCAAAGGTCGCATTGCGCGCCCGGGGCGGAGACGCTGCACAAATTGATCGACCCGTTCAAGCAAGCAATGCGGCCTGAGGGGATTCCCTCGGACGACAAGCACACCGGGACGGCCACCATCTCATCCCGGGACACCCAGGATCCGTTCGGGATGATTCATGGGTGTCCCGGATCGCGCCTGTCGTCGCCTTCAGCCGAAATACCCGCTCAGCTTCTCGCGGTAGCGGCGCGACCCGAGCACCGTGGAGCCGTCGTCCAGCACGACGGCGAAGTCGCCGTCGAATAACGTCTGCAGCTCGACAATGCGCTGCAGGTTGACGATGGCGGAGCGGGAAATGCGTGCGAACTTCCCTGGGTCGAGGCGCGTTTCCAGTGCAGTCAGCGAGTCGCGCATCGTGTGCGGCTTCGAACCCTTGTCGGTCCTCACGACGACGGAGTTGCCCGCCGCTTCGAGCACCGCGATGCGGTCCACGTCGATCAACGCGATCTTCCCCATGCCGCGCACCGGCAGCTTCTTCGCCCAGGACTGCTGCTTCGAATAGCCGAGCTCCTCGAGCACCACGCGCAGCGCGTCACGCGAGATGACGTCGTTTTCACTCGTGCGCCTGCGGGCTCGCTGCAGGGCGGCACGAAAGCGCTCGGGCTCGACGGGCTTCACCAGGTAGTCGAGCGCGTGCACGTCGAATGCATCGACGGCGTACTGGTTGAACGCCGTCAGGAAGACGACCGCCGGCATCTGCCCGGTGCCCACGTCGCGAACGACCTCGAGGCCGTTGCGGCCCGGCATCTGGATGTCCAGGAAGACCAGATCGGGTCGCAGCGACTGGATCATGGCGACCGCTTCGCTGCCGTCGCCGCACTCGCCGACGATTTCGACGTCGGCCTCGGCGGCGAGCAGCCGTCGCACGCCGCGCCGCGCGGGTGCTTCGTCGTCAACGATGAGCGTGCGGATCTTCATTCGTCGTCCGGTAGGGAATCGCAATCGCTGCCTCGACGCCACCGTGGGGAGAATTCGCCACGGAAAGCTCGTGCTCGTCAGGATAGAGGACGGCGAGCCGGGCGGTCGTATTGGAGAGGCCGACGCCCTCGCGCCGCGGGTGCGGCAAGCCCGGGCCGTCGTCCCTGACGGTCAGGTGCAGGCGCGTCCCGATCTTTTCGGCCGAGACATCGACCCTCGTGGTCCCGGCCTTGACGCCGACTGCGTGCTGCACGCAGTTCTCCACCAGCGGTTGCAGCAACAGGCTCGGAACGAGCGCTCGCAATGCGTCGGGCGTGGCCTCGAAGCGGAAGTCGAGACGGTTGCCGAAGCGCGCCTGTTCGACTTCGAGGTAGGTCCTCGCCAGCGCGAACTCCTCCTCGACGCGCGAGAAGTGCACGTCGGACGCGCGCAGGACGGTCCGCAGCAGGGAGGCGAGGGAAAAAAGTACGCGCTCGGCGGAATCGACGTTCTCGCGCATCAGCACCGCAATCGTGTTCAGCGCATTGAACAGGAAGTGCGGTTGCAGCTGCGCGCGCAGCGTCATGAGCCGCGCCTCGGCGAGCTGGTGCTGCAGTGCCAGCTCGCGCGCCGCGCGATCGCGCGAGGCGAGGGCGAGCTCGCGCCAATGCACGATGCCGACGATCAGGAAATACACCGGCACGTTGACGATGAACGCGGAACCCAGGAGGTTCCGCAACGTGCCGAGCCACGTATCGGCCGCATTCAGCGCGCCGATCGCCGGCGCGAAGAGCGCGAACACCGCGAGGTTGGCGAGCGCGAACAGCGGAGCTGCCACGAGGTGCGCGATCGGCGCATGGCGGCCGCGCGCGTGGCCGTGGAGCCAGATCGCGCCGGGCGTGAGGATCGCCCAGGTATATGCCCACACCAGCCAGGTGCCGAGCGCGTGCGCGACGGGCAGCTCGTCGCCGCGGACACGCGTGGAAAACCAGGCTTGGGCGGCGAGAACGAGGCCGGCGGCCGTCCAGGCCGCCAGCACCCACGTCAGCAACGAATTTCGAATGCGCACCGTCGAGCTTCTGTCCGGTTCCGGGTGCGACTAGTTGGAACGAGCAGGAGCGGCAGGGGAAGTGGCGGGAGTCACCCGATTCGGCGCAGGCAGCATGTCCAGTTGGCGCAGCAGCCCCAGCGTGTCGGCCGACACCCACTCCTCGGCGACCTTGCCGTCCTCGAAGCGGAAGAGCGCAATACCGCTCGTCTCGACCGACTTGCCCGTCGCGGTGATGCCGTTGCCATTGCCGGTGTTGGTGCCGCGCGCGGTCCAACGTACCGCCACCTTGTCGCCGTCCGCGATCACCTGGTCGACGACGACGTCGAGATCCGGAAACGCTTCGCGCCAGCCGAGCGCTTCCCTGCGTCCATCCTCGTGCGTGAAGGTCCGGCCTCGGGAGCCATGACCGATGAAATCATCGGTGTAGCCCACCTTGAAGATGCCCTTGCTCAGGCCTTCCTCGTAGATCTGCCGCGCAACGGCTGTGTTGATCGCTTCCTCTCGAGTGGTCTCCGCCTGCGCCGTGAGCGCAGTCGCCGCGAACAGGGCAAGCAGCCCGACAACTCCCGCAATTTTCATTTTCGCTCCGATGATGGCCCCGGGGTGGGGACGTGCGGAACACTCTAGGCGCGTGTTCGGAGGACGAATCGGCTGCGCGATGCGAACTGGGGCAAGGGCGATCCGGGTTGCGGCAAAAGGGCGGGCGAACCGGGCGCGCGACCTTGCGAACGGCAGGCCGTCCGAGGCGACCATCATTCTTTCGGCTTGTCCCATTGGTCGCGCATCTGTTGCACGCTGCCCGCGATCTGCAGCACCGCGACCTCGAAGAACGGCGACTCGTTCCGGTCGTGGCGCTTGGCGACGAAGTCGGCCGGGAAGATGGTCACGTCGCCGCGACCGCGCAGCGTGACGACGCACGGGCCTTCGCCGTAGGCGTCCTTGCAGTACTGCCATTGGAAGCCGAGCTCGCGCACGAGGATGTCGCCGAATGCGGCGCCCATGGCGTTGATGTCGCGCAACAGCTCTTCGCGGTCGGTGGGGCGGTCGTTGATCCACGCGCTCCAGGTGTCGTCGAGGTCGGTCGCGTCGAGCGCATCCGGGGAAGAGCTGGCGGTCAACGCGGTCGCGAGGATGCGCGCGTCGGTGCGTTGGGATTGCAGGGTGCGCAGCTCTGCGGTGGAGAGGTCGCGGTAGGTGGTTTGCGTGGCCGAGTCCGTGGCTGCGTACGCCGAACAGGCGATCAGTAGCGCGGTTGATGCCAGGTAGGCGCGGATTGTGGTGGGTGCCGGCATGGAGGTTCGGGATCGCGCGGTGCGGATGGGCGGAAAAGCGACGGAGTAATTACCACGCTTCAATTACCCCCGCTGCCATTTTCGGAAATTCCGCCGCTCGGCGCAGGCACGTCGAGCCGCTGCCCTTGAGCCAGCACTGGCCGATCCGCTTCGCCTTGTCGACGAGCGTCTGTGCCGCACCGACGGCGCGCCAGTAGCGGCTCTCGATGCCGAGCACCTGCGTGCTCCATGCGCGGGCGTCGAGGTCCAGACGGCGAAGTGCGGGCGGCGCGTCGGAGGCAATCGCGCCACGCTTGTCGGACCGCGTGATGCGGCCGGTCCAGTCCACGAGCTGGATGTAGTCGAGCTCGGACAAGGGCAGGGGAGCCGGGGGAATCGAAGATGCAAGCGGTGGCAGCGCGTCGCGGGCCGGCTCGTCGCGATCGACGCGGCGCTTGATGCCGGTGTGGTCCGCTGTGGCCAGCTCGGGCGCGATGCCCGCGCGGATCGGATTGAGATCGACGTAGCTCATGCACGCGAGCACCGCGGCATCGTCGAGCAGCGCCTGGCACTTGAAGCGTCCTTCCCAGAAGCGCCCCGTGCACATGTCCTCGTGGTTCGCGCGACGTGCGATCGGTTCGTTGAGGCAACGCATGAACCACGAGAGGCTCGCGAGCCGAGCACGGCACTCGGCAATTCGTTGCGGGTTGCCGAGCATCGCTTGTGCGCGATTCGCCGTCGCCGATTCGTCGACGCTGCCGTCCAGGCTGCGAACCGGGAACAGCCGGACCCAGCGCTCCGCGACCTCCTCGGGCGACCAGGCGAGCGCAGCGCCGGGATCGACGTACACGACGACGTGCACGTGATTGCTCATCACCGCGTACGCATAGATGCCGACTGCGAACATCGTCGCGAGCTCGAGCAAGCGATCCTCGACCCACTGCTTGCGATGCTCGAACGACTCGCCGGACTCGCCGTCGCGACCGCAAAGAAATGCGCGGCGCACGCAGCGCGAAATGCAGTGATAGAAGCCGGGCTCAGCCGGGTCCACGATCTGGCGGCGGGGAGAGGTCATGCCTACAGCATGCGGCCGCCGAGCCTCCGCACGCGTAGGAAATCGCCGCGAAGGCGTGTCGGAGAACTACTGAATTGTGGTTGTCCTAGTCTGCCGCTATAGCATTAGCTTGCGCCCGCCCAACCTCCGCACCCGTAGGAAATCGCCGCGAGGGCGTGTCGGAGAACTCTGAATTGTGGTTGTCCTAATCTGCCCCGCGATCGGTTCGTTGAGGCAACGCATGAACCACGAGAGGCTAGCGAGCCGAGCACGGCACTCGGCCATTCGCTGCGGATTGCCGAGCATCGCTTGTGCGCGATTGGCCGTCGCCGATTCGTCGATGCTGCCATCGAGGCTGCGAACGGGGAAAAGCCGGGCCCAGCGCTCCGCGACCCCCTCGGGCGACCAGGCGAGCGCAGCGCCGGGATCGACGTACACGACGACGTGCACGTGATTGCTCATCACCGCGTACGCATAGATGCCGACTGCGAACATCGTCGCGAGCTCGAGCAAGCGATCCTCGACCCACTGCTTGCGATGCTCGAACGACTCGCCGGACTCGCCGTCGCGACCGCAAAGAAATGCGCGGCGCACGCAGCGCGAAATGCAGTGATAGAAGCCGGGCTCAGCCGGGTCCACGATCTGGCGGCGGGGAGAGGTCATGCCTACAGCATGCGGCCGCCGAGCCTCCGCACGCGTAGGAAATCGCCGCGAAGGCGTGTCGGAGAACTACTGAATTGTGGTTGTCCTAGTCTGCGCGGTCGTAAAACTGGCCCGCGAAAGCTGGGTGTCGCGCGGGCGACCTAAGGTCGTCCAAACAAGATGTCGCAGAAATGCAGGCCAACTGCCCGCAAACCGAAAGTAGTTTGCATCGCCCCGGCCACGCCTTGGTATTGCTGCTTATTCGGATGACCAAACGGGTTCGATTCCGCACAGGAGAACAATACTGTTGGGTTTCCTTTCCAGCCTTCGAGCAACTTAGAGGTAGCTAGCCGCCAGTCATGTGAGCTGCCATGGTGGTATGCAACCATCCCGCGAAGTTCGTAGCCGTTCGAGCGAAAGTGCTGGTAGAAGCTGGCCCTATCGAAAGCCGCGTCCCCAGACAACAGAATCACCTGCTTGTGTCTTCCACTTACGACGGCGAACGCCACACCCGTCCGATTACAGTCCTCGTTATGGCCAATGCCAGGCTCATGAGCGCCGAGCTTCTCCCACCAAATGGAATCCGAGTCAGCGCTTTGTGTCTCGAACCTCTGCGCAATTCCGACCACGCTTTCAGGAATGCACTTGGCGTCGCTCAGCGTTAGCGAGAAAGCCACGGCCCGCGGAGAAGTACTCTGTCGCGGGACCAGCCACATCGCGGCACGTGCACGCTGGCCATTGCGGGCAGTGCACCAGTGATCCTCATCCCAATGAGTGAGCATCACGAGTCTGTCCCGATGCACCGGAAGTCGTAGATCAATAGCGGGTCCTGTCTTGAGCATGTTGCCTTGACGTCCGCCGTAGTCAAGATGGAAGAACGGCTCACCGTTCTGGTCGAGAAGCGCGATTGCGTCGCCTTGTCCGACGTCATAGACCCGGACACCCGCGATTCGCGTTACAGAGTGGAGTGGGTCCAAGCCGGATACGTCCGAGATCGCCGGCAGAAGGATCTTGGCCTTGACTGTGCTCATCCGTCGCCCGTGCGTCCGAAACCCGAGGCTTCGGCGTTTCCAGCGAACTGGTCTTTCGCGTCTTCGAAGGACTGACGGGCGCGCGCGACTCCATCTGTCGCCTGTGGGGGCATGACCGGGCTCGGGATCGATGTCGTCGTGCCACCATCGCGTCGGCCGAATTCGGCATCCGCTAAGTGCGCAAGCGAGAAAATGTCTCGCAGTCGCGTTTCAGCGGCTAGTGTAAGGCGCCCTATGAAACCAAGGGAAAAGTACTCGGGCGTCGACAGCTGCGCGTCCCCAACCACGACCAGTGGGGTAGGGGCTTCCGGTTCGACTCGATACACAATGAGCGCACACCAGTGTCCGCGCACGAGAATCGCATTCGCGAATTCGCTCAGCGGGTGATTTGCGGGAACATACAAGTCGAAATTCGGAATCGGCATGTCAGACAGCGATGCGCTTAGTTCTGACCGACGTTGGATCCGCTCTGCTTGAGTAGGCTCGGTGGAAACCGGCGTAATTGCGTCGAGAAGCAACCGGAAATTCCTGAGAGAGATGCCCGACAGTCGAAATCGCCTCGCAGGGAGGCTGGGAAGTCGAACGAGGCGGTCGCCGTTCGGCGCCTCTAGACCGTTCGCAGTCTCGATCGAATCGGACTCCTCCGAGTAGGCAAGAAAGGTTTGGAAAGGAGGGCGGAAGCGAGCTCCTCTTGGACTGGGAAGTATCTCTCGAACGTACGGCCGAAGGCGGCTGAAACGTGCCATGTCGGGCGGGAGCGAACGTCGACGCCTGCTCACTTGGGCTCCACTCCGGCAGATCGGTCCGCTTTTCAGTACTGCCTCTCTAACGCTTAACTCTCCGACGCCTCTTGCATCCGAACCATTTGCAGCTTTCTCTCGACAGATGTAAGCACCATGAGCGTGTCATGACCTCGGTCAGGTGAGTTTCGGACGCGATCCTTGGAAAAACTCAGCGACGTCAAAAGTACATCGATCTCGTCGAGCGTGAGGTCAATTGACATGGTTGGCTCCAATAGTCAAAGCGCCGCAACTGCTGCCGACGTGCTTACCAGGAGGCGTCTCTGGCGGCGATAGTTCCCGGTTGGCTCTGACGTTCCTCTGACATTGTCAGCTGACCGTAACCACCTCGGTTCCAGCAACGGCAAGTAGCATGCGCCCCATGAAGAAGGGCTGGACAGGGGAGGCGTAACCGGCCCGGTTGCGTACAGCCCCACGCCACAATTCACGTGCCTAAAGGTTCTCGAAGTGGTCAAAGGGTCTGAAATAGTTGTCGATAAGCTCCGAGTAGACTCGGTGACCCGTGTCCGGCTCTTCAATGGATTCTCGGGTAATTTCAGTAACTTCAACTTCCGCTGGCTGACGAATTCCAATGGAACAAAGCACATGTACCGCTTTCGCGTCCATGTGGTGCGCGATCAGCACCGTCCTCGTAATGCCCGAGAAGTCCGGAGCTTTTGCGTTCAGCGCGGTGACGTTCTCATAAAATCTCTTCCAGTACCGGTTGTCTCTTCCACGCGCAATCTCAACCAGGTAGAGATACTTTCCAGACATGTCGATCCCCCACGTTGATGTCAGGATTCGTTCGGCGACGCGAGCGCTGGGTCAGAGTGACCTACTCGGCTCGCAGCGTGACTCCGTCTCCGCTAGCTGCCGGCTTCACATCGGAGAAGTCACTGTCCCATTGGTAGTCATGAGCTCTCGTTGCCCTGGTCTATCCCGGCGCGTTCGTTGGTACCAAATGGGTGTTCTTGGAGAAGGTTGCCCGTGTACGCCTCACGGCCCTCGCGACACAATGACTTCAAGAAGATCACGCTAATACCGATCGTTGACTAGGCATTGGACGTCAACGTCCGAGGCAAATTGTCGAGCAGTTGTTGCAGTCCCGGCCAGCTTTCGATCCAGGCGGGTTTGCGGTGAGCAATGCGAAGTAGAAGGTCGATGTCGTCGAGAGTTTGAATCCCCCAGGCCAAATTCTGCAGAAAGTACTCCTCAAAGCCTTCATCCTGATCGCACCAGGCGTCGGCGATCTGATCAACTGTGGCGTCCGGATGCGTCGCCAACGTCGGAGTGGCGAGGATGAAGTCATATGCTGGCAAGATTCCTTTCGCCGAACGCATCGGCAGGCGCAGAGAACCGTCTTGGCCTACATAGTCAAGAGTAGGACATTTCTGGCGGAGACAATTTGCTTCCCAGTCAGCTGCGAGGCGTTGACGGTGCGCGTCGCGCCCAAACCGAACCGCCGTTCGGCCCCACGGGGCACACGTCGCTCCGCATACGGCCGTTGGACTTTCAGCTCGCCAAAGCGCGCGTGTCGCTGATGCGAGATCCTCCGTTGTCCGGATTTCCAGTTTCAGCGGAACAAGTAGCGCGACTCCCCGGGCGCCTACAGAGAACGTCATCGTAAATGTGTCTCCCCGAGTGCTGGAGCTTCGTGCGTAGCGAATCGGAACCCGAACAGCGGCAGCGTCCTCCCAATCGAGCGTTAGTCTCCACTCGGCTCGGAGCGGATTTGGATCCCAGGCAAGAGATCCGATCACTAGCACCGCAGCATTTCGGCGCTTCAAGCGCCGAGCGGGCGAATCGCTTGCCATCGCATCGCTTCCCGTGACGTCCTCGGGTCGCCTACTTCCCCGCGAGCATCTCTCTGATGACTTCAGTCGCCGACGTCAGGCCGCGGGCCGTTAAGGTGTAGCCAGATTCCTTCGTTCCCGAGGCTAGCGCAGCGTTGGTTCGGAGATGTTTGGCGAAGTTTGCGGAGTCGTAGGCGTCATAGTGAACCAACGCCTCGCGCAACCTATCATCCGGGACTCGTGGCGCTCCCGAACTCAAGTAGCTTGAAACGCCCAACAACAGCAAGACACTCTTCGTGCGTTCGGCCATGGACTTTCCGGGAACGGACTTGGCGACTAGATCGATATCGTCAATTCCAAGTGAAAACAACTTCGATAGCTCGTCGGCGCTCAGTCCATTGCGCCGCATCCACTTCTGGGCGACGGAACTGATGCCGCTAAGGTCATCAGGATCTATAGATTCATCTGGCGCCTTGCCTGCCGACGGCATCTCATTGTCGCGCATCGTCTGCGTTGGCATCTCGGATTCCACCTGATGCGGGAGCAGATCCAAGCGCTTTGCGATGTACGCCAAGATTCGCTTCTGGGCGTTTTGGTCAAGATCTCTGAGGAGCTGAAATACTTGACTCATCGCTGCAAGTTCGACGTCCTCGCTACTGTCGTTCATTTGACCTTCTCCTGATTTTGTGGCCATAAGTTCGCCCATTCAGCGCGGAGAAATCGGACTGCAAATTGTGCGGCAACGAACGCTGCGAAGGCCTGCCACGAATCGGACTTCTCAGCTGCAAAGTCGCACACAGACTTGAACGATACGAAGCGTGGCTTTGGATCCGGAGCTTCATAGCATGCGCGATAGACGCCGTACGTTTCCATCTCCACTCCGATGAGCTTTCGCCAGTTTCGTTGAATCTCGAGAACGCGGGTGGCGTCGTCGATCACCTGATCCGCCGCTCCTAGTGGCCCGACGTACAGGCGGTTAGTCGTGCCAGGAACTGGGCCGGTCCACTGTTTCCGAATTGAGTCAAACAGTGAGTTGCGCCCGCGGTACTTCTGGAGCACGCTCCTGAGCCTCGCGTTCAGCCCAATTGGATACGGATCAGGCTGGAACTCGCGCACCCCATTTGCATGGACAACCTTTCCAGAGTTGTAGTCGACGCTTGGGTCAGCCACCAACACGTCGCCAAAATCCTTTGAGCCGTCACGCGTCCCGGCTGCGATTCCTATCATCACCACAATTCGGGGTCTGTACTGCATTATGAGTTGGGTCGTTACTATTGACGCCGCCGTCAAACCCATAGAGCTCGAAGTAGTCCCGACGATCTTCAGTGTGGATCCGTCGTCCGCGGTTGTTTCGCAGCTTCGATAGAGATGGGGAAATTTGGCGTTCCCGACCTGCTTCCACGACTTCTCGCCGCCAAGCGCATCCCGTACAGCAGAGAATTCTGGTTGCTCGAGTGCGCAAATGATTCCGATGTCGTAGAGATGCGCCTCTTCAGACTCCTCACCCTCAAGTTTCAACCCGGTGAGTTGACGCAGCCGCTCGACCCCTTCCGCAGTCAGGCGCCATTTCAGAGGGGGGCCCTTCACTACGCCAATTTCGGTTTTGTACCGCCGCAGGCATGTACTAATGTTTGCAGGAACATCGGAGCCGAAATTCAGGCCTAGTAGGTCCTTGAGCTGAGTCACGCTCACCGGCGCACGGTCTGCCTCTAGAACAAAGAGTCCTGCAAGGACCTTGAATCGATCTGACCTCGCGCCCTTCTTGACGGCACCGAGAAATGGTGCAAATTCACGCATCGCCGGTGTCCGGCGGGGAATTCCGCGAAATCGACATGATTCCTCGAGCGCACTCTTCGACGTGGGCTCCGAACGCAGCCCTGGCGGACGTGCCGGTAACGCGCTTCTGCGCAATCGTCATGAAAGTCCCCTGTAGACCCCGGAAGAGTTTGCTACTGCATTGGTGGGGTTGGAACTGCGGATGAGCGAATGCTCATCTGTGAGGGACGGAGCTTGGCGGTGGGCGGAGTGGATGGGAGAGCCTCCCCGGACTCAGGTTTCGCCGGCGAGGTTCGAACGGATCGGGACGTGCATCGCTTTCGCGAGGGACGTTCGTTCGCGCTCTGAAGGGTGCTCCTACAGGGATTGCTTATAGTGGAAGGAGAAATCGCTACTTGCGTCGCTCACACAGAGCGACAGCGATTGGGGTCGCGGCGTGAAGGGCGTCCTACGGAGTTGCCTGCGAGGTGGTGGGAAAGATCGCGACTTACGTCGCTCCCACATCAAGGCAAGGGATCGCGACTTGTGTTGCTCCCATAGAAAACGGTCGGTTGGGGTCGCGCCCTGAAGGGCGCTCCTACAGGTTGCGCGGGACTTGGTCGGAGAGATCGCGAGTTGTGTCGCTCCCACATCGAGAGATCGCGACTGACGTCGCTCCCACAGCAAGCGAGGAGATCGCGACTGAAGTCGCTCCCGCTGAGCGGCGGCGATTGGGTTCGCGGCCTGAAGGCCGCTCCCACATTCGAGACAGTGGGAGCGCGCGGGGGCTAGCGGCGGTTCGCCAGTGCGACGACGTTGTCGGTGTGGGGGTGCGCGCCCGGTGCGGCTGCGGCGTGCGGTTGCTGCGGCGTGGTTGGTGCGCCCAGCAGGCGGCGTGGTTCGCCTAGGGCGTGGCCCTGTGCGAAGTCGACGCCGCATTCGAGTAGTGCGAGCAGTGCGGCGGGATCTTCCACGCACTCGGCCACCGTCTTCTTGCCTGCCGCCTTCGCGATCGACGTCAGTGCGCTCACTACCGCGCGGTCCAGCGGGTCGTCGGGCAGGCCGTGGATCAGCGAGCCGTCGATCTTCAGGTAGTCGGCCTCGAGCTGGCGCAGGTACGCGAACGTCGAGAAGCCGGTGCCGAAGTCGTCGACGGCGATGCGGCAGCCGAGGCTGCGCAGCTCGTGGATCAGGCGCTGCATGCGGGGCAGGTCGTCGATGGCGCGGCTTTCTGTCACTTCGAACACGACGCACGTCGGGTCGACGTTGTACTGCACGAGCTTGTCGGTGACGTACGCGCCGAGCTTCTCGCTCGCGAGCGACTGCGCGCTCAGGTTGATCGCGAACACGATGCGCTCGCCGCGGCTGACTTCGCGCAGTGCGCGGAATGCGCGGTCGATGACCCAGCGGTCGATGTCGGCCATCATGCCGAAGCGTTCTGCCGTCGGCATGAACGCGCTCGGCGAGATGAGCTCGTTGTGGTGGTCCTTCAGGCGCAGCAGCACTTCGTAGCCGGCGCCGAGGTCGGGGTTGCGGGTGCGCAGGGTGAGGGTGAGGTTTTCGGATTGTTCCTTGGTTAGGCGGCCGGGCGGGGTGGTGTCGGCGGCGCGTTCGATCGCGGCCAGGGCCGCTCCCACAGATTCCGCTTCACCGGGCGCTTTCGCATCGCGGCCATGGGCCGCTCCTACTTCCTTCGAGTCGGTCGAGGCCAGTCCCGGGATGTCTTCCCTCCGAAGATGTGTGAGCGGAACGATCGGCTGAAACAGAAGGACGAACTTGTCCGTCTTCAACGCTTCTTCCAGGCGCGCCGACCAACCCAGGTCCAGGTCCATCGCCGCGCGCTGGCCGGTTTCGGGCGTGTAGAGGTGCGTCTGGTTGCGGCCGGTGTTCTTCGCGATGTGGCACGCGATGTCGGCGTGCGCCATCGCTTCGGTGATGCCGGCCGTGTGCTGGTCGAGGCGCGCGACGCCGATCGACACGGTGATGCGATAGCTCTTGCCGCCGTACGAGAACGGCGATTGCGTGAGCGCCTTCCTGAATCCGTCGGCCAGCAGGCTCACGTCGTCGACGTTCACGTTGCGCAGGATGACGGCGTATTCGTCGCCGCCCATGCGGGCGAGGTGGTCGCTCGCGCGCAGGCGCGACTTCAGGCGCATCGACACTTCCAGCAGCAGCTGGTCGCCGGCCGTGTGGCCGGCCGTGTCGTTGATGTACTTGAAGCGGTCGACGTCGATGAACAGCAGCAGTGACGCCTGTTCGGTGCGCTTGAGGCGCGCGATTTCCTGCTCGAGCTGCACCTCGAACCAAGCGCGGTTGTGCAGCTTCGTGAGCGAGTCGTGCTCGGCCTGCCAGCGCAGCTCTTCCTCGAGCATGCGGCGCGCGGAGATGTCGCGGAACGCGACGACGCTGCCCGTGCGCTCGCCGTCGATCTTCATCGGGTACACAGTGCACTCGACGGGCACGGCGCGCTTGCTCGCGGTCCAGAACACCGTCTGCCACGCGGGCACCTGGCTGCCGTTCGCGTAGCACTGCACGAGGAACGACGCGGAGCGCGGCATCGTCGTGCCGTCCTCGAACGCGTAGTGGAACGTGTCGAATGCGTTGCAGCCGATCAGATCCTCGGACGCTGCATATCCCAGAATGTCCACCGCTGCGGGATTGATGAATGCGATCAGGCCGTCGGCATCGACGCCGTACACGCCGTCGCCGACGGATCCGAGGATGCCCTGCAGGCGGCGGCGCTCGCTGTCGATCTGCTTGCGGTCGTTGATGGTGCGCGCGAGCGACGCGAGGCGCGCGAGGAACAGGTCCTTCGCCTCGCTCTTGAACAGGCACTCGACGGCGCCGGCCGCGAGCGATTCGGTGATGACGGCGTCGGAATACGTGCCCGTGATCGTGGCGCTCAGCACGTGCGAGGTGTTCGGGTCCTTCTTGAGCGCGCTGATCAGCACCGGGCCGTTCGCCTCGGGCATGAAGTAGTCGACGATCGCGATGTCGAACCAGGACTTCTTCGCCTTGTCGAGGCCGTCGGCGACCGACGACGCGGTCTCGACCTGGTAGCCGTTCTTCTCGAGCAGCTTGCCGAACGCGAGGCGCACGGTGGCGGAGTCGTCGACGAGCAGCACGCGCAGCGTTCCGTCGCTCGCTTCGGGGCCGGGTGCCGCGGTGGTCGTGGGCTTGACGAGCTGTTCGAGCGCGTCGGGCGCTTCGTGGTAATCGGCCCACTGCAGCAGCGCCGTGCGCGGGCGCGTCATGCGCCAGTTCACCGCGCCGGGGGAATTGCTGTCGGCCAGGATCAGCACGGGCAGGTGCTCGTACTGATCGCCGTGCACCAGGCCGAACACGTCCTCGGCGACGCCGTCGGCGTATTCGGGCCAGCCGAGCACCACGGCCGTCAGCGTCGTGGCCGAGCCGGACATCCTTTTCAGGACGGTGTACGCCTCGTCGAGGCTGGCGAGCGCGGTCACGGCGAAGCCGCGCGCCGACAGGAGCGCAGACAGGGCGCGCCTGCGCGTGAGCGAGGCCTCGGCAAGCAGGACAGGTTTCAAGTCCGTTTCCCCCCGAAAACAGACGGCCGAGGTTACGCCGGTATGTCAGGAGTGGGAAGGATTCGGGGCGTTTCGGGGCGTGTCGGGGTTCAGGTTTCGGTGCGGGAGCGGGGCTCTGGATGGGGTTCTGGCGGTTCGGATCCGGCGATCGCTTCGGAACCGGACTGTGGGAGCGACGTGAGTCGCGATTTTCCGGGGGAAGAGATCGCGACTGACGTCGCTCCCACCAGAGCCTCGTGCTTCGTTGGTTGTCGGATGGTGGTGCGTGGGTTTTCCCGGGGCGGATTGGTGGAGAACCGAATGAGCGCAATCGGTTCCCTGTAGGAGCGGCCTTGGCCGCGGTGGATGTATCGCGGGGATAGGACGAATGCAGAATGGTGTGAAAGCGGGGCGAGCACGAATACGGCGCGCGATCCGGCGAACGCGCTTTAGGCATGTCTTGTAAGTCGTTGCGCCGATAGGGATATTGCAATCGCGGCCAACGCCGCTCTTACCTGAGGACCGCTGCGCGACCGGCGTCCGCGGCCGGAGGCCAACGCGCGGATTCGGGTCGCTTCCATTCGTTCTCCTTGGGTTGCGGAAACGCCGAACCCGCAATCCGCGCAACGTTTCCCTCTTCCTTCTCACGGCGCACCGGCCTACAACTACGGTGACGTTCGTACTTTCGGCGGCGCGGGTGGTCTACGGCGCCGGGGAGGCTGCGATGGGCGCAACGCTTTCGGCTTTTCCGGTCGCGACCAGGGTCGCTCCCACAGCCATGCCTCGTCCGGTCGCGACCAGGGTCGCTCCCACAGCCATGCCTCGTCCGGTCGCGACCAAGGTGGCTCCCACGGCCATGCCTCGTCCGGTCGCGACCAGTGTCGCTCCGACAGCCATGCCTCGTCCGGTCGCGACCAGGGTCGCTCCCACAGCCATGCCTTGTCCGACCGCGGTCGGTCCCACAGCCATTCCTTTCCTTGTGGGAGCGGCCCTGGCCGCGACGCTCTTGCTGGTCGGGGCGACGGCCAGCGCCCAGAGCCGCTTTACCGAAGGCCAGCCCATCCTCGGACAGGCGCAGGCGTTCGACCCGTTCGGGATGCGCATCGCGGTGCTGCCGGACGTCGATCGCGACGGGATCGAGGATTTCGCGCTCGGGTCGCTGAGCCTTCCCGAGAGCGGCGGTACGACGCTGCACTCGGGCGCGACGGGCGCGGAGCTGCGGCGGCTCACGCCCATCGATTCGCCGACGCTCTATCCGAACAGCGTGGCCGACGCTGGCGACGTGGATTTCGACGGGACGAACGACATCGCGATCGGCTCGGGTGGCGCGGCGTTCGACCAGACGCGTGGCGCGGTGCGCTGGTATTCGGGGCGCGACGGGCACCTGATCGGCACGCTCGCGGGCGCGACCCCGGGCGAGCGCTTCGGCGCGTCGATCGCGGGCATCGGCGATTTCGACGGCGATGGCGCGGGCGACCTCGCGGTCGGCGCGACGCGGTACCAGGGGCGCGGACGCGTCTATATCGTGAGCGGCGGCACGCGCGCGGTGATCCGCTTCTTCGATGCGCCGTCCAGCGCGCGGGACTTCGGCAACTCGATGCAGCGCATCGGCGACGTCGACGGCGACCGCCACGACGACATCGCGTTCGGTGCGCCGTTCTTCGACGGCGCGGGCCCACGCTTCGCGTACACGTGGTCGCCGGGCGGCGATGCGCCGATCGCGACGGTGCAGGGCGGTGCGGACTCGCCGGCGTTCGGCGCGCGCGTCACGCCGACGGGCGATTTCAACGGCGACGGCGATCCCGACTTCGGCGTGTTCGACTCGACGGCGGGCGGCACGATCCGCGGCGGCGGGCCGGGACGCGTGCTGGTCTTCGACGGCGGCAGCGGCGCGCAGCTGTTCGCGCGCAACGGGCGCGCACAGAACAGCGAGTACGGGCGCGGCGGCGGCGCAGCCGACCTGGACGGCGACGGGCGGCCCGAGCTGTTCATCGGTGCGAAGGAAGGCGCGACGATGAACGCGGGCTCGCTGTCGATCGTGGCGGGGCCGGACGGATCGGAGCGCGCGCACTACACGAACACGATCGCGCGCGACCGCTTCTTCAACGACACGGCGCCGCTCGGCGACGTGAACGGCGACGGGCGGCTCGACTTCATCGCGACGACGTTCGGTTCGGAAAGCTCGAGTACGTTCGTCGTGGGCGGCAGCATCTCGCGCGGCGGCGCGTTCGTGCCGATCAGCGGCGGGCACACGGGCCTGTGGTACGACACGACGCACGCGGGCGAGGGCTTCGTGCTCGAGACGTACGCGGACGGGCGCGCGACGGTCTACTGGTTCACGTACCTGGCGAATGGTCGCCAGCGTTACCTCGTTGGCACGGGGCGCGTCGTCGGCCCGCGCCTCGTGTTCGACGAGCTGTACGACACGAGCGGCGGCCGGCTCGGCGGCGCGTTCGCGGCGAACGACGTCGTGCTGCGCGACCGCAGCCAGCTCGTGCTGATGTTCGACGGCTGCGAATCGGGCTACGCCGAATACACGGTCGACGGCGATCGCTGGCGACAGCGCATCGTGCGCCTGAGCCGCGTGCCGGGCACGAGCTGTTCCGCGAACGCGCCGGAGCGCGTCGACTTCACGGGCTCGTGGTACGACGCGGCGCACCCGGGCGAAGGCTGGATCGTGACGCAGGTGGGCGAGGGCGCCGCGCAGATCTTCTGGTTCACGTACGGCGACGACGGCGCGCAGCAGTGGCTGTTCGGCGGCGCGACGCAACGCGACGGCGAGCTCGTGTCCGACCGTCTTTTCAGGCCGACGGGCGGGCGATTCGGCCGCTACTTCCGGCCGGAGGAAGTGACGGTGAACGACTGGGGCACGTTGACGATGCGCTTCACGGGGTGCGATGCCGCGAGCGTGTCGTGGACGCACGCCGGTGCGAGCGGCACGAGCGCGAACGTGACGCGGCTGAGCAATACGGCGGCGGTGCAGTGCGCCAGGTAGTGCTCGCGACGACATGAAATTCTCCTCCCCTGCGAATGCAGGGGAGGGAAGGGAGGGGTGCACTACAACGCTCGGCAGTCGTAGAGCACCCCTCCCCAACCCTCCCCTGCATGCGCAGGGGAGGGAGTAGGAGGGGCCATGGTTGTCGGTAAGTGATCTCGTTTGCTTTTCCCTTCCCTGCGAATGCAGGGGAGGAGCAGGGGTGGGGTGCACTACAACGCTCGGCAGTCGTAGAGCACCCCTCCCCAACCCTCCCCTGCATGCGCAGGGGAGGGAGTAGGAGGGGCCATGGTTGTCGGTAAGTGATCTCGTTTGCTTTTCCCTTCCCTGCGAATGCAGGGGAGGGTGAAGGGAGGGGTGCTCTACAACACTCGGCAGTCGTACTGCACCCCTCCCCAACCCTCCCCTGCATTCGCAGGGGAGGGAGATGGGCGGAGAGGTTGTTCGTGAGTGATCTGGTTTGATTTTCCTCCCTGCATTCGCAGGGCAGGGAGATGAAAGGCTTCCGCCACCAACGGAAGTCGAGAGGTTTCAACGGGCTCCTGCGGGAAGCCCACCCGCGCAGGCGGCCTCCTCGCGGGTGGGCGGTCTCTCAGGAGCCCGTCTTTCGTTCGAATCGATGCAGGTAGGGCGGGCAGCTCCGCTGCCCGCCACGCGACGACTCCGCGCGGCGGGCAGCAGCGCTGCCCGCCCTACCGCTGCCTGGCACGGGCGGCCGTCGGGATGCGACCGCTCTGCGAATGTGTAGGGTGGGCAGCTCCGCTGCCCACGCGTCGCGGTTTGAAGATCGCCCGACGCGCGGCCAGCGAAGCTGGCCGCCTTACGACGAACTTGTGGGAGCGACGTAAGTCGCGATCTTCTCCCGATGCCGAAAGGATCGCGACTCACGTCGCTCCCACAGGCTCCGATCCTGCTCTCGCAGGAGCGCCCTTCAGGGCGCTGCAGGGTCAGAGGGCTACCGTTCGCGCCCTGAAGGGCGGTCACACGAGCTCGCGCATCGCTATGTGGGAGCGCCCTTCAGGGCGCGAACGTTCCTGGTCGCCGTGGGAGCGACGTAAGTCGCGATCTTCTCCCGATGCCGAAAGGATCGCGACTCACGTCGCTCCCACAGGCTCCGATCCTGCTCTCGCAGGAGCGCCCTTCAGGGCGCGAGCGCAGCATCCGGGTCTACCGGTCGCGCCCTGAACGGCGCTCCTACAGAAAGATTCGCGCGCGCGGTATAACCCCGCGATGCAGGAAGCGCGGCTTCGATACGTGTTCGGCAACGGCCTGGCGGCCCTCGCCGGGCGGCTGGCGGACGATCTCGCGGCGGAGCCGCTGGCCGATGCGCTCGATGCGGACGTCGTCGTCGTGCCGCATCCCGGCATGGGTCGCTGGCTGCAGCAGTTCCTCGCGCAGCGCTGGGGTATCGCGACGCTCGTCGACGCCGTGCTGCCCGCGCAATTCGCGTGGCGTACGGTGCGGATGCTGCGCGACGACCTGCCCGACACGTCCGCATATGATCGCGAGCCGCTGCTCTGGCGCATCCATGCCCTGCTGCCGATCCTCGCGAAGGAAGAGGGCTTTGCGACGATCGCGCAGTACCTCGACGGCGACGATCCGCGCAAGGCGTACGAGCTGTCCAATCGCCTCGCCGGTGTGTTCGAGCAGTACCTCGTTTATCGCCCGGGCTGGCTCGCTCGCTGGCAGCGCAACGAAACCCTCGGCGCGCCGCATCCGCACGAGGCGTGGCAGGCCGAGCTCTGGCGCCGCCTGCGCGAAGACGTCGGCGAGCCGCATCGCGCGGAGCTCATCCGCGAGCTCGCGCGGAAGATCCACGACGGCCGCATCGACCCGCGCGCGTTGCCGCCGCGCATCAACGTGCTCGGCGTGTCGTCGCTGCCGCCCGTCTACGTCGAGCTGTTCGCCGCGCTCGGCGCGTGCACCGACCTGCGCGTCTATCACCTCAATCCGAGCGCGGAATACTGGGGCGACATCACGATCGCGCGCGAGCGCCCGCGCCTGATCGAGAAGCTGCGACGCGAGGGCATTGCCGAACCCGAGTCGTACCTCGACGAAGGCCATCCGCTGCTCGCGAGCTGGGGCCGGCTCGGCCGCGACTTCGTGCAGCTGCTGTTCGGGCAGCCCGCGCTCGCGATCGAGGACGAGCTCATCACGCACGAAGGCACGCCGCGCACCACGCTGGACTGGCTGCGCGCGAGCATCGCGAAGCTCGATCCGGCATTGCCGGCGCCGCCGATCGACGGCTCGCTGCGCATCGTCGGCTGTGCGAGCCGCCTGCGCGAAGTGGAGGTGCTGCACGACGCGCTGCTTGCGCGATTCGAAAGCGATCCGACGCTGACGCCGCGCGACGTCGTCGTGATGACGCCGCGGCTCGGCGACTACGCGCCGCTCGTCGATGCCGTGTTCGGCGCGGCGCCCGATGCGCGGCGCATTCCGTACACGATCGCCGACCGCGCGACGGGCGGCACGCACGCGATCAATCGCGCGTTCCGCACCTTGCTCGACCTGCCGCGCAGCCGCCTGCCCGCGAGCGAAGTGCTGGACCTGCTGCGCGTCGACGCGATTGCGCGGCGCTTCGGCTTGCGCGGCGACGACCACGCGCGGCTCGTCGAATGGATCGAATGCACGCGCATCCGCTGGGGCCTCGACGGCGCCGAGCGCGAGCGCGCGGGGTTCGGCGATTACGAGGAGTTCTCGTGGCGCGCGGGGCTCGACCGGCTGTTGCTCGGCTACGCGACGGGCGACGTCGACGAGCTCGTCGGCGGCGCGTTGCCGTTCCCGGGGCTCGAAGGGCAGGGCGCGGCGGCCGCCGGCGCGCTCGCGCGCTTCGTCGAGCGCCTCGCGGAATGGCGCGCGCGACTCGGCGCTTCGCGCGACATCGAGGCGTGGCAGGTGCTGCTCGGCAACATGCTGCTCGACCTGTTCGACGGCGAGCACGCCACGATCGAGGAGCTCGCCGCGCTGGAAGCGATCCGCGAGGTATTGAAGGACCTGCGCGGCGACATGGAGCGCGCCGCGGCCGACGGCGTCGCGATCGCGCACGCCGTGCTGCAGGCCGCGCTCGAATCGCGCTTCGAGCAGCCCGAGCGACGCCAGCGGTTGCTCGCGACGGGCGTGACGGTGTGCGCGATGGTGCCGATGCGCAACGTGCCGTTCCGCGTCGTGTGCCTGCTCGGCCTCGACGACGGCGAATTCCCGCGCCGCGAGCCGGCGGCGTCGTTCAACCTGATGCGCGCCTTCCCGCAGGTCGGCGACCGCAATCGCAGCGACGACGATCGCTACCTGTTCCTCGAGGCGCTGCTTGCGGCGCGCGACCATCTCCATCTCAGCTACCAGTCCGTGAATGCGCGCGACGGCACGGAGCGCGCGCCGGCGAGCGTGGTGGAAGAGCTCGCGCGGTTTGTGGCCTCCGGGCAGCCTGGAAAAGATCGCGACTCACGTCGCTCCCACAAGAGCGGCGAAGACGCCGATGCTCCTGTGGGAGCGGCTTCAGCCGCGATCTCTTCGATCTGGACGAAGGCGCCGCCAACGCCATTCGCCGCCGAAGCCTTCGACACGCGCTCGCCGCACCAGACCTACGCCGACGAATGGCTTCCCGCCGCGCAGGCCGCGATCGGCCCGCGCCGCGAACCGCCGCCGTTCCTCGGTAGCGGTGGCGCGCCCGAACCCCTGGATGTCGTATCGCTCGACGACCTGCTCGCGTGGATCCGGGATCCGCCGAAAGATTACTGCCGGCGCGTGCTCGAGCTGTCGTTGCCGGAATCGCACGAGAGCGAGGACGACGAGCCGTTCGCGCAGACGGGGCTCGACGGCTACAAGCTGTGCGATGCGTTGCTGCGGCGGCTCGCGGAGCGCTCGGCCGCGGACGATGCGTGGCTCGCGCAATGCGTGCGCGCCGAAGGCCTCGTGCGGCCCGGCCGGCTCGGCGACGCCGATGCGCGCAATGCGATCGCGACGGCGCGACGCCTGCTCGCGCTGCGCCGCGCCCGCTTCGGCGATGCGCAGCCGGAATCGCGACCGATCGAGCGCGAAATCGGGGGCCGGTTGCTCGTCGGCCGCATCGACGACGTCGTCGACGGCTTGCCGGTGCGCCTGCGCGCGGGCGGCGCACGCGGGCCCGACTGGCTGCAGCTCGCACTGTCCGCGAAGCTGCTCGGGGCGGAGTCCGCGTGGTTCTTCGGGCGCGAGAAGGGCGACGCGATCGTCAAGTCGCTCGACGCGACGCTCGTGCCGGACGGGCTCGTTGCGGAAGTCGTCGGCCTGTACGTGCGTGCGCGCGCCGAATTCCAGCCACTCACGCGCGTCGCGAGCTGGGAATACGCGTGCGCTGCGAGCAAGGGGCCCGAAGCCGCCGCGAAGGCGGCGGCGCTCGCATTCGCGCCGACGTTCCGCCAGGAAGGACGTCCCGTCGACATCGACAACCCGCACGTCGCGCTGCTGTTCCGCGGGCGCGTGCGCAACGCGATCGACGACGATTTCGCGGCCGTCGCGCTCGACGTGTACGGCGCGGTGGCCGGGGCGATCAGCGACGCATGACGGCCGCTGCGTTCATTCCGACACCGTCGTCCCGGGGCCGCAGCCCGAGGGATCTCGCATTTGCCGGGAAACGCGAGATCGCTCACTGCGTTCGCGATGACCCCGAGGTGGCTTGACGTGGCCGTCGCGGAATTCGACCCACTACGCGTTCCCACGCGCGGCACGCACCTCGTCGAGGCCGGCGCGGGCACGGGCAAGACGCACGGGCTCACGGCGCTCGTGCTGCGGCTGCTCGTCGAGGGCGTCGTCGTGCCCGAGCAGCTCGCGCTCGTCACGTTCACCGATGCCGCGACGCGCGAGCTGCGTGCTCGGGCGCGCGCGCGGCTCGCATTGCTCGCCGAGCGGCTCGCCGGTCGGGGCGAAACGAGCGACGACGAGCAGGTCGAAGCGCTCGTCGCGAAGCACGCGGGCGACCGCGATGCGCGCCGCCGCGTCGAGCTCGCGCGCATGACGTGGGACGACGCGACGGTCGCGACGATCCACGGCTTCTGCCGCCGCCTGCTCGGCGACTTCTCGCTCGAGACGGGCGCGACGTTCACGGACATCGAGCCGACCGAAGGCTCGCTCGTGCTGCAGCGCGCCGTCGAGGATTTCTGGCGCCGGCACGTCGTATCGGCCGATGCGGCGACGACGGCGTGGGTGCTCACGTGGTGCCCGACGCCCGATGCATTGCGCGTGCTGCTCGCGGAGCCGTTGCGCGTGCCCGCGGCGCAGGTCGTGCCCGACGTCGATCCGTCCGTCATCCCCGCGCTCGAGGCGCGGATCGACGCGCTCGTCGCCGAGGGCGTGCGCCTGCACGCGTCCGGTGCGATCCGCGACGTCTTCGCGGCGCTCGACGGCGCCGACGGGCTGCTGAGCCGCGCGCAGGCTTCGCCGTACCTGCCTGCGACGCTCGCGATGTCGGCTGCCGCGATCGCCGAGTGCTTCGCCGGACGAGGGCCGGCTTCGCGCGACGACGTGCCGTGCAACGCGTTGCGCGCGCTCGCGCGCGCCACGATCGCCGAACACGCGCTCAAGAAGGGCGCGGGCTGGTTCCCGGCGCCCGACGCCGTGCTCGACTGGGCCGACGCGCTCGGCGAGGTGTTCGACGAATACCGGCGCGTTCGCCGCGTCGGTTTCCTGGCTGCCGCGCTCGACGAAGTGCGCGCGCGGCTCGACCAGCATCGCCGCGATCGCCGCATCGTGACGTTCGACGATCTCGTTCGCGACACGGCGCAGCTGCTCGAAGGCCCGCGCGGCGCGCGTGCGCGCGACGCGATCCGCGCGCGGCTGCGCGTCGCGATCGTCGACGAGTTCCAGGACACGGATGCCGAGCAGTACGCGATCTTCCGCGCGCTGTTCCACGCGCGCGACGACGGCGCGCTGTTTCTGATCGGCGACCCGAAGCAGGCGATCTACCGCTTCCGCGGCGGCGACGTGTTCGCGTATGCGCAGGCGGCGGACGACGCGGGCGCGAACCGCTGGTCGCTCACCGCGAACTGGCGCTCGGACGAACGCCTGATCGACGCGTTGAACGGCCTGTTCGACGACGCTGCACGCATGCGCGAGCCGGCGTTCGTGCACGGGTTCATCGGCTTCGAGCGCGCGCGCTTCGGCGCGCCGCGCCGGCGCGCGCCCGCGCTGCCCGCGCTCGCGCGCCCGCTCGTCGTGTGGACGTTCGACGCACCGGGCAAGTCGGCGATGCCGAAGCCCGAGATCGCCGCGCGCGTCGAACATGCCGTTGCGGCCGAGATCGCGCGACTGCGGCGCGAATTCCCGGATCGCCGCCTGCGCATCGCCGTGCTCGCGCGCACATGGGCCGAGGTGCAGTCGTGCGCGGCCGAGCTCGCGCGCTGGCGCATCGCGAGCACGCAGTCGAGCACGACGAGCGTGTTCGCGGGCGACGAGGCCGAGGCACTGCGCATCGTGCTGGAATCGCTCGCGGACCTGCGCGACGTGCGGAAGGCGCGCGCGGCGCTCGCGGGCGAGCTGATCGGCCTCGACGAGGCGGCGCTGCGTGCGCTCGCGGACGACGCGAGCCTCTGGGATCGCGCGCTCGGCACGCTCGTGCGCTATTCGGCGATCGCTGCGGCGGACGGTCCGGCCGCGCTCGTGCGCGCGCTCGCGCAGGAAGTCGGCGCGCGCTGGCTCGCGCAGCCCGGCGGCTCGCGAAAGCTCGCGACGCTCGTGCAGCTCGGCGAGGCGATGCAGTGCGATTGCGGCGCCGGCGCCGGCATCGCGGCGCAGATCGCGCTGCTCGAGCGACGCGCCGAGCTGCCTGCGTCGCCCGAGGCCGAGCTGCGTCCCGAGCCCGACGGCGACGCCGTCGAGCTGCTCACGATCCACAAGAGCAAGGGGCTGGAATGGGACGTCGTGTTCGCGCCGTGGCTCTGGTCGGGGCGCGACGATGCGCGCGCACCCGATCCATTGCGCGCGATCCGGCCCGTGCGCTTCCATCGCGAGACGGGCGGCCTGCTCGTCGACATCGGCTCGCCCGATCGCGACCTGCATTACCAGCGCGCGCTCGCGGAGTCGTATGCCGAGTCGATCCGTCTCGCGTACGTCGCGCTCACGCGCGCGCGCTGCCGCGCGTACACGGCGTGGGGCCGCGTGAACACGGCGCAGGATTCGCCGTTCGCGTGGCTGCTGCACCAGCTCGACGGCGCGACGACGCTCGGGCTGGACAAGCCGCCCGGCGATACGGAAGTGCGCACGCGGCTCGGGCAATGGCGTGCGGCGTCGGGCGACGCGATCGAGGTCGTCGCGCTGCCCGAGCTCGGCGCGCGCGAGCCGCTCGGCGCCATCGACGCGCCGCGGCTCGCCGCCCGCGCGTTCCGCGGCCACATCGACCGGCGCTTCGCGATGCTGAGCTACAGCGCGCTGTTCGGCGAAGGCGGCGAGGAGCAGCCCGACCACGACCAGCGCGCGCCTGCGCTCGCGGTCCCGGAGCCCGGACCCGTGCCCGACACGCCGCGCGGCCCGCGCTTCGGCGAGTGCGTGCACCTCGTGCTCGAGTCGTTCGACTTCACGTCGCCGGAGTCGCAGGCGAACGTCGCGCTCGTCGAGGACGTCGTGCGCCGGCGCTTCGGCTTCGACGAGGACGTGGAGCAGTACGTGATCGAGCTCGCCGGCAGCGTCGCGCGGACGGCGCCGCTGGGGGGCCTGTCGCTCGGCACGGTCGCGCGCCGCAAGGCGGAGCTCGAGTTCTTCTTCCCGCTCGAGAACGTGGACCTCGCGGAAGTGCACGCCGCGCTCGCGCTCGAGCCGCGCTACGCGCGCAGCACGGAGCAGTTCGCGAACCTGCGCGCGCGCTGGCACGGCCTCATGCACGGCTACATCGACCTCGTGTTCGCGGACGGCGACGCGCACGGCCTGCTCGATTACAAGACGAACTACCTCGGCAGCCGCTGGGAGGACTACACGGGGGAACCGCTCGCGCGCGCCGTCCGCACGGCCGATTACGACCTGCAGTACCTCATCTACTCCGTCGCGCTCGTGCGCCACCTGCGCCGGCGCCACGGCGCGCGCTTCGACTACGACCGCCACTTCGGCGGTGTGTCGTACCTGTTCCTGCGCGGGCTCGAGGGCGGAGCGGGCGTGTTCCGCGACAAGCCGCCGCTGGCGGTGATCGAGGCGCTGGATCGGGCGTTCGGGGGCGGGCGATGAATCGCCGTTGCTCATGTGGGAGCGGCGTGAGCCGCGATCTTTCACTCGAGAGCGGGAATAGATCGCGGCTGACGCCGCTCCCACAGGGGCGTCGAGGGCGATCCGCATGACCATCGCCTGGCACTCCACCGCCACCACCGCGCTCGGCGACATCGACGTCGCGCTCGCGCAGGTGTTGCGCCGGCGCTGGCCCGATACGCCGGACGAGGCGCTGCGCGCCGCGGCGCTCGCGAGCTGGGCGGTGCAGCAGGGCCATACCTGCCTCGACTTCGAGCGGCTCGGGCGCGACGGCGCGTTGCAGGCGCTACTGCGCGACGACACGCGGCTCGCGCCGTTCGCGCCTGCGGACTGGCGCGACGCGGTCGCAGCCGCGGGTTTCGTCGCGGTCGCGGGCGATGCGCAGCAGCCGACGCCCGAGACTGCCGTGCTCGCGCTCGAAGGCGAGCGGCTGTACCTGCGCCGCTATCGCGAATACGAGCGCGACCTCGCGGGCCTCGTGCGCGAGCGCGCGGCGCTCGCCGATGCGGCACCCGATGCGCAGTGGCTCGCCGATGCGTTGCGCGCGTTGTTCCCGGCCGTCGACGCGACCGCGATCGCCGCCTGCGTCGCGATCGCGCGCGGCGAGCCGGCGCGCGGCGAGCCCGATCCGCAGGCGCTCGCGAGCGCGCTCGCGTTGCGGCAGCGGCTCACCGTGTTGTGCGGCGGCCCGGGCACGGGCAAGACGTACACGGTCGTGCGCCTGCTCGCGCTGCTCGCGATGCGCTCCCCGACGGCGCGCATCGCGCTCGCGGCGCCGACGGGCAAGGCCGCGACGCGCATGACGGCATCGCTGCAGGCGGCGTTGCCGACGCTCGCGGCAGCGATCGGGGGTCGCGACCAGGGTCGCTCCCACATCCTCGAATCCCTGCAGCTCGAGGCGACGACGGTGCATCGGCTGCTGAAGCTCGGCGCGAACCAGGTGACGCCGCGCTTCGACGCGCGGCGGCCGCTGCCGTTCGACGTGCTCGTCGTCGACGAGTGCTCGATGCTGGACCTGCCGCTGTTCACGAAGCTGCTGCGCGCGGTGCCGCCCGACGCGCACCTCGTGCTCGTGGGAGATCCGGAGCAATTGCCGGCGGTGGAGGGTGGGGCGGTGCTCACTGCGCTGGCGGAGACGCGAGAACATCGCCCACAGGGTCGGATCCAACAAGAGCATCGCCCACAGGGTGGGCTCCTGCAACAGCAGGCTCCGATGCAGGGGGCGTTCGATTTCGACGCGCGGGCCGAACCGTCGTCGCCCGTCGGCGAGCGCGTCGTGCGTCTCGTGCAGGCGCATCGCTTCGGTGCAGGAGGAAGGATCGCGGCGCTCGTCGCGGCGACGCGCGAAGGCGATGCGCGCGCGGTGCGTGCTGCGTTGACGGCGGACGGCGAGGTGACGTGGCACGACGCGGCCGTGTCGGGCGCGCGCACGGCGTTCGAGGCGCTCGTGCGGGACGGCTACGGCGCGCTGCGCACGGAGTCGCGCGACGACGCGCTCGCGGCGCTCGATCGCTTCCGCGTGCTCAGCGCGCTGCGCGACGGCGCTTCGGGCGTCGCGGGCCTGAACGACGCGATACAGCTCGCGCTCGACGTGCGCGCGCCGGAACAGGCGCTGCACGCGGGCCAGCCCGTGCTCGTCGTCGCGAACGATTACGACCTCGACCTCTACAACGGCGACACGGGCGTGGTGCTGCCTGGCGACGACGGCGCGTTGCGCATCTTCTTCCGGAGCGCAACGGGCACGCCGCGCGACGTCGCGCCCGCGCAACTGCCCGCGCACGAGACCGGCTACGCGATGACGGTGCACAAGGCGCAGGGCTCGGAGTTCGACGAGGTCGTGCTCGTGCTCCCGCGCGAGCCGCATCCGCTGCTCACGCGCGAGTGGTTGTACACCGCCGTGAGCCGCGCGAAGACGAAGCTCACCGTGTTCGCGCCGTTCGCGGTGATCGAGGCCGCGCTGGGGCGACGGCAGTCGTTGATGTCGGGATTGGCCGATCGCCTGCGCTGATCGCCTGGCGCCTGTGGGAGCGGCGTCAGCCGCGATCATTTCCCGCATCGGGAAGATCGCGGCTTACGCCGCTCCCACAAAAGCGGACACGAGGGACGGCTGGGCCGTGTTCGATTTCGGACAAGCCGACCTGTCCGCTCTCGGCAACTGTCCGCGTATCAAACACTTACGCGCTCTTAACACCATGGCACAAGCGTTGCTTACGCACCCGCCATGGATATCCAGCGCTCCGACCTGAAGATCAAGAAGCGTCGCAAGCAGATCGCGCTCGCCGTCGTGGCGGGCGTCGTCGTGCTCGGCGGCATCCTGGGCCTCGCGAAGCTCGAGCCGGCCGCGCCGAGCGTCGAGCGCTCGAGCGTGTGGCTCGACACCGTGAAGCGCGGCGAGATGCTGCGCGAGGTGCGCGGTCCCGGCACGCTCGTGCCGAAGGAAATCCGCTGGATCGCGGCCGAGACGAACGCGCGCGTCGAGCGCATCGTCGTGAAGCCGGGCGCGCTCGTCGAGCCCGACACGGTCGTCGTGGAGCTGTCGAACCCGGAAGTCGAAGACCAGCTGCTCGCCGCGAAGTCCGCGCTTGCCGCGGCGCAGGCCGACTACACCGCGAAGCAGGTGACGCTCGAGAGCCAGGCGCTCGACCAGCGCGCGACGCTCGCGGCGGCCGAGTCCGACTACGAGGGCACGCGCCTGCAGGCCGAGGCCGAGAAGGACCTGGCCGAGAAGGGCATCATCCCGAAGATCAACTACAAGCGTACGCAGCTCACGGCCGACCAGCAGAAGGTGCGCGTCGAGATCGAGCGCGAGCGCGTCACGAAGTTCACGCAGAACATCGCTGCGCAGCTCGCGGCCGATCGTTCGCGCATCGAACAGTTCAACTCGACGCTCGCGCTGCGCCAGCGCCAGGCCGATGCGCTGAAGGTGAAGGCCGGCATCGCGGGCGTATTGCAGCAGGTGCCCGTCGAGGAAGGCCAGCAGCTCGTCGCGGGCACGAACATCGCGCGCGTCGCGCGCCCGGACGTGCTGATGGCCGAGCTGCGCATCGCGGAAACGCAGGCGAAGGACGTGACGAACGGCCAGTCGGTGAAGGTCGACACGCGCAACGGCATCGTGCCGGGCAAGGTGATCCGCATCGACCCGGCCGTGTTGAACGGCACGGTGCAGGTGGACGTCGAGCTGGAAGGCGAGCTGCCGCCCGGCGCGCGTCCCGACCTCTCGGTCGACGGCACGATCCAGATCGAGCGCCTCCCCAATGTGCTCTACGTCGGCCGCCCCGCGTTCGGCCAGCCGAACGGCAAGACGAGCCTGTTCGTGCTCGACGCCGACGGCTCGACGGCGCGTCGCCGCCCCGTGCAGCTCGGCCGCGCATCGGTCAGCGTGATCGAAGTGGTGCAGGGATTGAAGCAGGGCGAGCAGGTGATCCTGTCCGATACGTCGGCGTGGGACGACCGTGATCGATTGAAGCTCAACTAATCGTTCGCGCGTAGCGCGAACACATTGAACCGTCGTTCCCGCGAAGGCGGGAATCCATTGTGATCCTGAGCTTGAAGTCGCAAGACAGAATCAACATGGATTCCCGCCTTCGCGGGACTGACGGAAGAGATGGACTCCCGCCTTCGCGGGAATGACGAAAGGTAGAGGCACCGGATCCCGGCTTGCGCCGGGATGACGGCAAGAAGCAGTAGTCCCGGCAAGCACGCAGCAATGCGCCGGGATGACGACAAGAAGCAGTAGTCCCGGCAAGCACGCAGCAACCAGCAACCAACGAACCAGAGAAGGGCACGACCCATGACCACCGCAACCTCCCTCATCACGATGGACGGCATCAAGAAGGTGTTCTTCACCGACGAGGTGGAGACGCATGCGCTGTCGGGCGTGCACTTCGACATCAAGACCGGCGAGTACGTGTCGATCTCGGGCCCGTCGGGCTGCGGCAAGTCGACGCTGCTGTCGATCCTCGGCCTGCTGGATTCGCCGACGGAAGGCTCCTACGTGCTGAACGGCAAGCAGGTGCAGGACATCAACGCGTCCGAGCGCGCGCGCATCCGCAACAAGGAAATCGGCTTCATCTTCCAGGCGTTCAACCTGATCGGCGACCTGACGGTGTTCGAGAACGTCGAGTTGCCGCTGACGTATCGCGACGGCATGGGCAAGGTCGAGCGCCGCGACCGCGTGCAGGAAGCGCTCGAGCGCGTCGGCATGGCGCATCGCCTGAAGCACTATCCCGCGCAGCTCTCGGGCGGCCAGCAGCAGCGCGTCGCCGTGGCGCGTGCGCTCGTCGGCAAGCCGTCGATCCTGCTCGCGGACGAGCCGACGGGCAACCTCGATTCGAAGAACGGCGAAGCCGTGATGGAGCTGCTCGACGAGCTCCACAAGTCCGGCTCGACCATCTGCATGGTCACGCACGATCCGCGCTACGCGGAATTCGCGCAGCGCAAGATCTTCATGTTCGACGGCCGTGTCGTCGACGAAGAGACGATGCATCGCCTGCGCAAGGAAGAGGACGCGCGCCTCATGAAGCGTCCGGGGCAGACGGCGCCCACGTCGGCTTGATGCACCACCCGTCATTCCCGCGCAGGCGGGAATCCATTGCTCTACAACCTGCGTTGTACGTCGACGGATTCCCGCCTACGCGGGAATGACGGAACTGTGGCACACGAGGAACGATTGCCATGTTCGACACGCTCTTCCAGGACATCCGCTACGGCATCCGCAGCCTCATGGCGAAGCCGGGCTTCCTCGTCGCCGCGGTTGCGACGCTTGCGCTCGGCATCGGCGCGAATACGGCGATCTTCTCGGTGATCAACGGCCTGTTGCTGAAGCCGTTGCCGTACGACGACGGCGAGCGCCTCGTGCAGGTGCACAACAGCTATCCGAAGATGGGCCTCGACTACGCGGGCACGTCGATCCCGGACTACATCGATCGCAAGACGCAGGCGCCGGCGCTCGAGGACCTCGCGATGTACACGGGCGAGAGCTTCAACCTCGCCGCGTCCGGCGCGCCGCAGCGCCTCGTGGGGCTCAAGGCGACGCCGTCGCTCTGGACCACGCTGCGCGCGAAGGCCGCAATGGGCCGCGTGTTCGGCGAGGACGAGGGCAAGCTCGGCAGCGAGAAGGTCGCGGTGCTGTCGTACGCCACCTGGAAGGGCCAGTTCGCGGGCGATGCGTCGATCGTCGGCAGCGACGTGCGCCTCAACGGCGAGAACTACCGCATCCTCGGCGTCATGCCCGAGGGCTTCGTGTTCCCGAACACGCGCACGCAGGTGTGGGTGCCGTTCGCGTTCACCGACAAGCAGCTCACGGACGACGAGCGCGGCAACGAATTCTCGGAATCGATCGGCCGCCTCGCGCCCGGCGCGACGGTCGAGCAGCTCAACTCGCAGTTCGACGCGATCGTGCAGCGCAACGCCGAGCGCCTCGGCGGCCTCGGCGACGAGCGCGCGACGGGTTTCTCGCAGTGGCTCAAGGCCGGCAACTTCATGGGCCGCGCGAAGCCGCTGCGCGACCAGTGGGTCGGCGACCTGCGTCCCGTGCTCTGGCTGCTGCAGGCCGTGGTCGCGTTCGTGCTGCTGATCGCGTGCGCGAACGTCGCGAACCTGATGCTCACGCGCGTCAGCGCGCGCCAGAAGGAGCTCAGCGTGCGCACGGCACTCGGCGCCGGCCGTTTCCGCATCGCGCGCCAGCTCGTCATCGAGTCGCTCGTGCTGTCGCTCATGGGCGCGGTCGCGGGCATCGTCATCGCGTACTTCTCGCTCGGCCTGCTCGGCACGCTGGGCCTGAACCAGAACCAACTCAGCGGCCAGGTCGGCATCGACCCGATCGTGCTCGTGTTCACGCTCGCGATCTCGGTCGTGACGGGCCTGCTGTTCGGGCTCATCCCGGCGCTCGCGCAGCTCGGCGGCAAGCCCTATGAGGTGCTGAAGGAAGGCGGTCGCGGCAACACGATCGGCCGCGGTGCGAAGGCGACGCGCAGCACGCTCGTCGTCGTGCAGATGGCGCTCGCCGTCACGTTGCTGGTCGGCGCGGGGCTGCTGATCAAGAGCTTCCAGAAGGTGCTCGACGAGGACCCCGGCTTCGCGCGCGAGGGCCGCATGACGGTGCGTTTCGACCTGCCCGAGAACAAGTACAAGGAAGGCAAGGACTACGCGGCGTTCTACGACCGCGCGCTGACGGAGCTGCGCGCGATCCCGGGCGTCACGCAGGCCGGCTATACGAGCAACCTGCCGTTCGGCCAGAGCAACTGGACGTCGTCGTACGAGATCGAGGGCCAGGAGTCGCCGGACGGCGAATCCGGTCCGCACGGCTTCGGCCGCGTCGTCGACGAGGACTTCTTCAAGGCGATGGACATCCCGCTGCTCGCGGGGCGCTCGTTCCTGCCGTCCGACGAGAAGGGCGCGGAGCAGGTGATCGTCATCGACGAAGTGCTTGCGAAGAAGTACTTCAAGAACGAATCGCCGATCGGCCATCGCATCGTGCGCGGCGAAGAGACCGACCCGAACCGCTTCTGGACGATCATCGGCGTGGTCGGCACGGTCAAGAACATCAACATGGCGACCGAGGTGACGAAGGAGTCGTACTACTTCACCTATCGCCAGTTCGACATGAACAACGGCTTCTTCGTCGTGAAGAGCGACCTGCCGCTCGGCGGGCTCGTCGAGCCGATCCGCAACGCCGTGCTGCGCGTGGATCCCGAGCAGCCGCTGTACGACATCAAGTCGCTCGACGAGCGCATCGCCGTGTCGCTCGACACGCGCCGCGCGCCGATGGTGCTGCTCGCGGTGTTCGCGGGCGTCGCGCTCCTGCTCGCCGCGATCGGCATCTACGGCGTGCTCGCGTTCTCGGTCGAACAGCGCACCGGCGAGCTCGGCGTGCGCATGGCGATCGGCGCGCGCTCGAACGACATCGTGGGCCTCGTGCTCAAGCAGGGCGTGCGCCTGGCCGCCATCGGGCTCGGCATCGGCATCGTCGGATCGCTCGTGCTCACGCAATTCATGCAGGCGCAACTGTTCAACGTGAAGTCGGGCGATCCCGTGACGCTGGTTGCGGTCGTCGTGGTGCTCGGCGTCGTCGCGCTGGTGGCGTGCTGGCTGCCGGCGCGCCGCGCCGCGAAGACCAGCCCGATCGAGGCTCTCCGTTACGAGTGAGGTGGCCCATGGCTGCGCTGCTCGAGGACCTGCGTAACGCACTGCGGGGCCTTCGGCTCCGGCCGGGCTACGCTCTGGTGGTGGTCGCGACGCTCGCGCTCGGCATCGGCGCGGCGAGCGCGGTGTTTTCGCTCGTCGACGGCGTCGTGCTGCGGCCCCTGCCGTTTCCCGACGCCGACCGGCTCGTGGTGCTGCGCGAGAAGAACGCGAACAACGAGTGGAATACCTCGGTCGCGGACTTCGAGGCCGTGCGCGCCGAGAACCGCAGCTTCGACAGCGTCGCGGCCGCGCAGGCGTTCGACGTCGTCCTCACGGGCACGGCCGAGCCGAGCTGGGTGTCCGCGCGCTCCGTGACGGCGAGCTTCTTCGACGTGCTGCGCGTGAAGCCCGCGCGCGGTCGCGGCTTCGAGCGCGGCGAAGACCTGGCCGGCGCCGCGCGCGTCGCGGTCGTGAGCCAGACGTTCGCCCAGAAGCAGTTCGGCCCGGGCGTCGATCCGCTGAACCGCACGCTCGAGCTCGACGGCGAGTCCTACACCGTCGTGGGAGTGATGGCGCCGGGCATGGAAACGCTGCCCGCGATGCGCGCCGAAGTGTGGCTCGCGATGCAGCCACCGGCACCGACGCGGCGCGGCCCGTTCACGCTGAGCACGATCGCGCGCCTGCGCGACGGCGTCACGCGCGAGCAGGCGATGGACGACCTCGCGACGATCAGCCGCGGCCTGCTCGCGCGCTGGAGCCAGGACTTCAAGGACGACACGGCACGCATCGTCGCGCTGCCGCTGCACGAAGCCGTCGTCGGCGGCGTGCGCGGCACGCTGTGGGTCGCGTTCGGCGCAGTGATCGTGGTGCTGCTGATCGCGGTCGTGAACATCGCGAACCTCGTGCTGATGCGCGTCACCGAGCGCGCGCAGGACCTCGGCGTGCGCGCTGCGCTCGGCGCCAGCAAGGGCCGCCTCGCGCGGCTGCTCGTGACGGAGAGCGTCGTGCTGTCGCTCGTCGGCGGTGCGGCGGGCGTGGTGCTGGCGCGGATGCTGCTCGATGCGTATCGCGCGCTCGGGCCGACCGTCCCGCGCCTCGCGCAGATCGCGATCGACTGGCGCGTGCTCGCGTTCGCGGGCGGCGTCGCGCTCGTCGCGGGGCTCGCGTTCGGGACGCTGCCGCTGCTGTTCGGCGCGATCGGCCGCGCAATCGCGGGCCAGGCGCGTGGCGGCACGGCGAGTCGCGGGCAACAGCTCTTCCGGAGCGGCCTCGTGTCGCTCGAGTTCGCGCTCGCGTTGCCGCTGCTCGTATGCGCCGCCCTGCTCGCGAACAGCCTGTGGCGGCTGCAGCACGTGAACCCGGGCTTCACGGCCGAGGGCATGCTGACGGCGCGCGTGCGCCTGCCCGAGACCACGTACAAGGAAACGGAATCGCGCATCGCGTTCTGGAACCGCGCGCTGCCCGAGATCCAGGCGATTCCCGGCGTGCGCGCGGCGACGCTCGCGAACGGCACGCCGCCGGACGGCCCGGGCACGTACAACAACTTCGACATCGTCGGGCGGCCGGTCGAGAACCAGCCGATCTCGCCGTGGACGCCCGTCGTCGCGAACTTCTTCGACGCGATGGGCGTCCGCGTGATCGAGGGGCGCGCATTCGACGCGACCGACACGCCGACGTCGCCGCCCACCGTGATCGTGAGCGAGAGCTGGGCGAAGCAGTACTTCCCGGGCGAGTCCGCCGTCGGCAAGCAGCAGTACGAGGGCGGCAACACGGAGAACCCCGTGACGGTCGTCGGCGTGGTGTCCGACGTGAAGTGGGATGGGCTCCGGAATCCGGCAGAGGCTGTGTATGCGCCGATCAGCCAGGGCTGGTTCAACAACCCGATGTACGTGTTCGTGCGCACGGACGGCGATCCGCTCGCGCTCGCCGAGACGCTGCGCAAGACGCTCATGAAGCTCGAGCCCGCCGCGGTGCCGAGCGAAGTGACGACGATGGAGAGCCGCCTGCGCGAGTCGCTCGCCGACCAGCGCCACTGGGCCGCGGTGATCGCAGGCTTCGCGCTCGCGGCGTTGCTGCTCTCGGCCATCGGCGTGTTCGGCGTGCTCGCGTACTACGTGTCGCGGCAGCAGCGCGAGATCGGCATTCGCCTGAGCCTCGGCGCGAGCGCGCAGCGCATCGTCGGCATGGTGCTGCGCCGTGGCGTCGTGCTCGCGGCGCTCGGGTCCGTCGTGGGGATCGGATTGTCGCTCGTGCTCACGCGCAGCATCGAGTCGTTGCTGTTCGACGTGTCGCGCATGGACGTGCTCACGCTCGTCGGTGCGACGGGGTTGATGCTCGCGATCGCGATCGCGGCGTGCTGGTTGCCGGCGCGCAGGGCGGCGAGGACGTCGCCGGTGGAGGCGCTGCGGTACGAGTAGCGCGTCTTCCGGAGATCGGGAGGTCGCGATCGATTTTTCCCTCCCCTGCGAATGCAGGGGAGGGTAGGGAGGGGTGCATTGCAGCCTGGAGGTTGTAGAGCACCCCTCCCCAACCCTCCCCTGCATTCGCAGGGGAGGGAGATGTAGAGGCCTCCGCTGCGGAGCAGGGGAGGGAGCAATTCACGGGAGGGAGACACGATGTCGCGCTTCGCATTCCGCCAGGCCTGGCGCTCGCTGCTCAAGCAGCGGTCGTACCTGTTCGTCAGCGTCGCGACGCTCGCGATCGCGATCGGCGCGCTCACGGCCGTGTTCTCGGTCGTGAAGGCGATCCTGATCGAGCCGCTGCCGTATCCCGAGGCCGAACGGATCATGCGCGTGCTGCGCGTGCAGCCGCCCATCCAGGAAGGCCCGATCTCGCGCCAGGCGATGGACGAGTGGATCGCGCAGAGCGGCGACGTGTTCGAGTCCATGGGCGGGTTCTTCGGGCTCACGGCGAACATCACGGGCGGCGACGAAGCCACGAAGATCGAGGGCTCGCGCGTGACGCCCGGCTTCTGGAACGTGATGGGCGTGAAGCCGCTCATCGGCCGCACCTGGGGCGAAGCTGAGGAAAAGTCCGGCGAGCGCGTCGTCGTGCTGACGCATGCGTTGTGGCAATCGCGCTACGGCGGCGACCGCGGCATCGTCGGCCAGGACATCGTGCTGGACGGCGCGGCGCATCGCGTGATCGGCGTGATGCCGGCGTCGTTCTCGTACCCGACTGCGGACGGCGTGATCGCGCCGACCTACCTGCCGGCGAGCGCGACACCGCGCGGCAATGCCTACCTCAGCATCATCGGGCGGCTGAAGCCCGGGGTGACGGTGGAGCAGGCGACGGCGCGCATGAACGCGATCACTGCCGGGCAGGCGAAGGCTTTCCCCGAGGAGCACGAGAACCTCTCGGCGAAGCTCGTGACGCTGCATTACCGGCTGTCGTCGACGGTCGCGCCGATGCTGAAGATGCTGATGCTCGCGGCCGCGCTCGTGCTGCTCGTCGCGTGCGCGAACCTCGCGCAGCTTTCGCTCGCCCGCGCGCAGGGGCGCACGCAGGAGCTCGCGGTGCGCCGCGCGCTCGGTGCGAGCCGCGCGCGCCTCGCGGGGCAGCTGCTGTCGGAATCGACGCTCGTCGCGCTGCTCGGCGCGGCGCTCGGCGTGTTCCTCGCGAAGGCGCTCGTCGACGGGCTGCCGGCGATCGCGGGCGACCTGCTGCCGACGTACAACGAGCTCGCGATCGACGGCCAGGTCCTGGCGTTCACGATCGGTGCCGCGCTCGTCGCGCTGTTCGCGTTCGGCTTCGCGCCTGCGTGGTCGGCTTCGCGCACGCAACCCGCAGCCAGCTTGCGCGAGGATGCGCGCGGCGGGCTCGGCGGCACGCGGCGCACGCGCGTGCGCGCGGCGCTCGTCGTCGCGGAAGTCGCGCTGACGCTGCTGCTGCTCAGCGGAGCCGCGCTGCTGATCGAGAGCCTGCGCCGGCTCGCGTCGGTCGATCCGGGCGTGCGCACCGAGCACGTGCTCAGCGCCACGATCTCGTTCGCGGCCGTGCCGCCCGTGGCCGGCGAGGCGCCGATGCAGAACTACCTGCGCCAGGTCGCCGACATGGCACCGCGCACGCGCGCCGTGCTCGACCGCGTCGCGCAGATGCCGGAAGTCGAATCGGTCGGCATGGTCGACGCCCTGCCGCTGAGCGGCCGCAGCAACACGAACTCGAACATCACGATCAAGGGCGTCGAGGCGACGTCGGACGACGGCTCGCCGCCGCTCGCCGAGTGGCGCTTCGTGAGCGACGACTACTTCCGCACGATGGACCTGTCCGTCGTGAAGGGCCGCAACGTCGCGCGCGACGAGGGCACGGCGACGGACCTGCCGTCGGAGATCCTGGTGAACGAGGCATTCGTCGAGAAGTACCTCGGCGACCGCGATCCGCTCGGCCTCGAAGTGAACGTGTTCGAGGGCGACAAGCGCATCGTCGGCGTCGTCGAGAGCGCTCGCCAGTGGGGCCTCGAGCGCGCCGCGACGCCGGAGGTGTACTTCCCGATCGCCGACAGCTTCGTGACCGACATGTCGCTCGTCCTGCACACGCGCGTGCCGCCCGCGGCCGCGATCGAGCCGCTGCGCCGCGCGCTGCACGAGATCGCACCGGATTCGCCCATCACGGACGTGCGCGCGATGGACGAGGTGCTCGGATCGACGACGCAGTCGCGCCGTTTCTTCGCCGGCCTCATGGCCGCGTTCGGTGGCGTCGCCCTGCTGCTCGCCGCGATCGGGCTGTACGGCGTGATCGCATACGGCGTCGCGCAGCGCCGCCGCGAGTTCGGCGTGCGCATGTCGCTCGGCGCAGCGAGCCGCGACGTGCTCGGGCTCGTGCTGAAGCAGGGCGCGCTGCTCGTCGGCATCGGCCTCGCGCTCGGCCTGGCGGGCGCGTTCGCGCTCACGCAGCTGATTGCCACGCAGCTCTACGACGTGGCGCCGCAGGACCCGGTCGTGCTCCTGAGCGTCTGTGGCGTCCTGGCGCTCGTCGCGCTCGCGGCCTGTTGGCTGCCTGCGCGCCGCGCCGCCGCCACGTCGCCGATCGAAGCGCTCCGCTACGAGTGAGGCCGCCATGCTGACCGACATCCGCCGCGCTTTGCGCTCGCTGCTCCGCACGCCGGGCTTCTTCGTCGTCGCCGTCGTCACGCTCGCGCTGGGCATCGGCGCGACGACGTCGCTGTTCACGGCCGTCGACGCGGTGCTGCTGCGCAGCCTGCCGTTCCCGGAGCCCGACCGCCTCGTGATGCTGTGGGTGGACGGCACGAAGCGCGGCTTTGCGCGCCAGGACTTCAGCAACCCGGCCGACATCGCGGACTTCAACGCGCAGATGCCCGGCGTGGAAGCGGCGGGCGGCTGGACGGGCTGGGGTCCGACGCTGATCGAGGGCGACACGCCCGAGCGGCTCGCGGGCGGCTCCGTCACGCACGGCTACTTCGATGCGCTGCGTCCCGCGTTCGCGCTCGGCCGTGGCTTCACGAAGGAAGAGGACGTGCCGAACGGCCCGCGCGTCGTCGTGGTGACGCATGCGTTCTGGCAGCGCGTCATGCACGGCGCCGCCGACGCGATCGGCAAGCCCGTGCGTCTCGACGGCGAGCCGTGGACGGTCGTCGGCGTGCTGCCACCGAGCTTCCAGGCGCCGCTGCTGCCCGATCGGGACGTGTTCCGCCCGCTGCAGGGCGATCCGGCCGCGCGCGGCGGGTTCTACCTGCAGGTGCTCGCGCGCCTGAAGCCCGGCGCGTCGATCGCGGCGGTCGATGCCGAGATGGACGCCGTCGAGGCGCGGCTCGGGACCGCGTATCCCGATGCGAACAAGGACCTGTCCGGCTACGTGCAGCCGCTGCACGAGGCCGTCGCCGAGAACGTGCGTCTGCAACTGCTCGTGCTGCTGGGCGCGACGCTGCTCGTCCTGCTCATCGCCTGCGCGAACCTCGCGAACCTGCTGCTCGCGCGCGCCGCCTCGCGCTCGCGCGAGCTCGCGGTGCGCAGTGCGATCGGTGCGGGCCGCTGGCGCGTCGCGCGGCAGCTGCTCGCGGAAGGCGTCGTGCTCGCCGGCGCGGGCACGGTCTTCGGCGTGGTGCTCGCGGCATTCGGTACGCGCTGGATCGCCACGGCATTGCCGGACGCCGCGGCGCTCGGCGACGTTTCGCTCGACCTGCGTGCGCTCGGCTTCGCGGCGCTCGCCGCACTCGCGAGCGCGATGCTGTTCGGGCTCGCGCCCGTGTTCGCGGCGGGGCGTCAGAACCTCACGGTCGCGTTGCGCGAGGGCGATCGCGGCGCGGCCGGCGGCCGCCGTGGCACGCGCTTCCGCGAAGCGCTCGTCGTCGCGACGTTCGGCCTGGCGCTCGCGCTCACGGCGGGCGCCGGCGTGTTCCTCAAGAGCCTCGATCGCCTCGAAACGCTCGACCCGGGATTCAGGCCGGAAGGCGCGCTCACGTTCACGATGCGCCTGCCGCCGTCCACGTATCCCGACGCAGCGGCGCTCCGGCCCGTGCTCGCGCGCCTGCGCGAGGAGCTCGGCGCGCTGCCGGGCGTCACGCAGGTCGGGCTCACGTCGACGATGCCGTTGGGCGACAACGACACCGATACGAGCGTCGGGCTCGCCGGGCAACCGGCCGACGCGGAACCCGTGCGCGCCTGGTACAGCCAGGCGTCCACGGGCTACCTCGAGGCGCTGGGCGTCCGCCTGCTGGCGGGCCGCACGATCTCCGACGAAGACACGGACACGGCGCCCTGCCGCATCGTGATCAACGAGGCGTTCGCGCGCACGCACTTCGCGGGCCGCGATCCGCTCGCGCAGCGCATTGCGCTGAATCCGAAGGCCGAACAGCCCACGTGGTGCGACGTCGGCGGCGTGGTCGGCGACGTGCGGTTCTTCGGGCTCGACACGCCGCAGACGCCGGCGATCTACCTTCCGATGGCGCGCTTCGCGGCGCGCAGCTTCTTCGTCGTGCTGCGCGGCGCAGGCGATCCGGGCACGCTCGCGGCACCGGCACGCGCGGCGGTCGCGCGCGTCGATTCGAACCTCGCGATCGCCGACGTGCAGCCGATGACGCTGCTCGTCGCGAACTCGCTGCGGACGCCGCGCCTCGTCGCGACGCTCGCGGGCGCGTTCGCGCTGCTCGCGCTCGTGCTCGCGGCGGTCGGCGTGTACGGCGTGATCTCGTATGCGGTCGGGCAGCGCACGCGCGAGCTCGGCGTGCGCGCGGCGCTCGGTGCGAGCCGACGCGAGCTGCTCGCGGGCGTGCTCAAGCGCGGCGTCGCCCTCGCGGGCGCAGGCATCGCGCTCGGTGCCGTGCTCGCGGTCGTGCTCGGGCGCGTGGTGCAGGGGCTGCTGTACGAAGTGAAGGCGCTGGATCCGATCGTGCTGCTCGGTGTCGCGGCGCTGCTCGCGGGCGTGGCGCTGCTCGCTTGCCTGGCGCCGGCGCTGCGCGCGAGCCGTGTCGATCCGATGCGGGCGTTGCGGGACGAATAGGTTCAGGGAGGAAGGGGGAGGGGTGTGCGATCAGTGCACCCCTCCCCAACCCTCCCCTGCATTCGCAGGGGAGGGAGTAAGAGGTCCCCTGCACTCGGAGGGGAGCGAGTGACGGACGGGGAGTAGCGATATGAGTTTCTGGAGCGATTTCCGCAACGCGCTGCGCCAGCTGGCCGGGCGCCCGGTGTACACGGCGCTGTCGATCGCGGTGCTCGCGGGCGGGCTGGGCTGCACGTTGTTCATGCTGAGCGCGATCAACTCGATGATCCTCGAGCCGCTGCCGTTCAAGGACGCGCAGCAGCTGCACCACGTGGGCTACGTGAGCACGGATGATCCCGACGAGCTCCACGGCATCCCGCAGAAGGATTTCGTCGCGATCCGTCGCGAGCAGAAGTCGTTCACGCAGATGGCGGGCTACGGACAGGGCACGATCAACGTCTCCGACGCGAACGGTCCCGTGCGCTACGACGGCGTGTTCATGACGGGCAATCTCTTCGAGATGCTCGGCGTGCGGCCGGCGCTCGGCCGCAACATGACGGAGGCCGACGACGTCGCCGGTGCGCCGATGGTCGCGCTGATCGGCGATGCGATGTGGCGCGACCGCTACGGCAGCGATCCGAAGGTGGTAGGACACGCCGTGCGCGTCAACGGCCGCGACGCGACGATCATCGGCGTGATGCCCGCCGGCTTCGGCTTCCCGTACCGCGAGCAGGTGTGGGTGCCGATCCGCCACGCGGAGCGCACGACGCCGGAAACCGAGCTGGGCGTCGACGTGATGGCGCGCATCGCGCCCGGCGTGTCGATGGAACAGGCGAGCCTCGCGCTCGAGGCGCTGCACAAGCGGCTCGACGCCGAGAAGCCGGCCGCCGAGCGCGAGAACGACCGCCTCGAGGTGCAGCCGTCCGCATACCGCTTCACGTCGCCCCAGTCGCGCCGCATCGTCGGCATGATGTTCCTCACGTCGCTGTTCGTGTTGATCGTCGCGTGCGCGAATGTCGCGAACCTGCAGCTCGCGCAGCTCGCCGCGCGTCGCCGCGAGCTCGCCGTGCGCGCCGCGATGGGTGCGAGTCGTCGCCGGCTCGTGGCGCTCGTGATGACGGAAAGCCTCGTCGTGAGCCTCGTCGCTGCGGGCATCGGCCTGCTGCTCGCGTACTTCGCGGGCCGCTGGGTCCTCGACATGCTGATCGCGGACGAGGACGCGCCCGCGTACTGGATCAACTTCCAGATCGATGGGCGCATGGCGTTGTTCATGGTCGCGACGGGCGTCGTGACGACGGTCGTCGCGGGCGTCGTGCCCGCGCTGCGCGCAGGCGGCACGACGCTGCAGGCGGCGATGCGCGACGGCGACAAGGGCGGCGTCGGTGCGGGCTTCGCGCGGTTGTCGCGCGGGCTCGTGGTCGGCGAGATCGCGCTGTCGTTCGTGCTGCTCGTGGGCGCGGGCGTGTCCGTGCGCCTGCTGCAGCTCATGCTCGACACGAACCTCGGGACGACGACGAGCCCGGCGCAGGTCGTGACGGGCCGCGTGGCGCTGTTCCCCGAGGCGTATCCGGAACCGGCGCAATGGAACGCGTTCTTCGAGCGCGTCACGGAGCGCCTGCGCGCACAGCCTGGCGTCGTCGACGCGACGGCCGCGACGACGCTGCCGGGCTTCATCGCAGGGGGCGCGAACGTGCAGGTCGAGGGCGCGGACATCCCGGCCGAAGGCGAGCTGCCGTTCGCGTACTACGGCTCGGTCGACGACCATTTCTTCGCGACGTACGGCGTGCGGCTGCGCGCCGGTCGCTTCTTCGACGCGCGCGACGCGGCAGGCGCCGAGGTGCCGTCCGTCGTGATCGATGCGACCGCGGCCGAGCGGCTGTTTCCCGGCGTCGATCCGCTCGGGCGCCGCCTGCGCGCGAATCCGGCGGATCCGCAGAGCCGCTGGGGTGTCGTCGTGGGCGTGATCGAGGCCATGCACCTCGAGGATGTCGACGACGACCGCGAGGCATCCATCCTCGTGTCCATGCGGCAGAATCCCGAGCGGTTCGTGACGATCGCCGTGCACGTGCAGGGCGACGCCGCGGCATTCGCACCGCGCATCGCCGAGGCCGTGCGCGCGGTGGACGCCGACACGCCGACCTACTGGCTGCGCACGCAGCAGCGCGCCGTCGAGATGGGCCGCAGCGGCCCCGAGCTCATGGCGCGCATCTTCGGCACGTTCGGCCTGCTCGGCCTCGTGCTCGCGGCGGCCGGCCTGTACGGCGTGCTCGCGTTCTCGGTCGAGCAGCGCACGCGCGAGATCGGCCTGCGCCGCGCGATCGGCGCGAGCGAGCGCGGCGTGCTGCGCGCGATCGTCGGGCGCAGCGCGTGGCAGGTCGCGATCGGCCTCGCGATCGGCGTCGCGCTCGGCATCCCGTGGGCGAACGTGATGGCGAGCCAGTTCACCGAAGTCGACGCGAGCTCGGTGTTCCTGTTCCCGCTCGTGGGCATCGTGATCGCCGCGGTGGCCGTCGTCGCGGCGCTCGTGCCCGCGCGGCGCGCGCTGCGCGTCGACCCGATGGTGGCGTTGCGCTACGAGTAGGAGGCGACCATGGTCCGCACGTTCCTGCAGGAGCTGGCGCGCGCGATGCGGCGAGTCGCGGCGCGGCCCGGCCACGCGATGCTGTCGTTCGTCGTACTCGCGCTCGGGCTCGGCACGACGCTGTTCCTGCTCGGCGTGCTGAACGGCATGTTCCTGAAGCCGTTGCCGTTCCCGCATGCGGACCGGCTCGTCACGGTCGGCTACCTGCCGCAGGGCGAATCGACGGGCATCAACGGCATGGATGCGGACGACTGGCTCGCGGTGTCGCGCGAGCTCGGGAGCTTCGAGCGCACGGCGATCTTCACGCAGGCGACGGTGAACCTCAGCCGGGCCGAGGGCGCGAAGCGCTACCAGGGCGCACTCGTGTCGCGCGACGTCATGCCGATGCTCGGCGTCGCGCCCGCGCTCGGCCGCGGCTTCACGGAAGCGGACGACACGGCCGGAGCACCGCTCGTCGTGCTGCTCTCGGACCACGTCTGGCGCGACGACTTCGGCGCGGATCCGGCGATCGTCGGGAAGACGCTGCGCGCGAACTCGCAGCCCGCGACGATCATCGGCGTGATGCCGCCGAAGTTCGCGTTCCCGATCCGCGAGGAAGTGTGGATCCCGCGGCGCATCGCGGCGGGCGATGCGTTCGGCGCCGACTCGATGGCGTTGCTGAAGGAAGGCGTGACGATCGAAGCGGCGCGCGCGGAGCTCGCGGCGCTCGAAGCGCGGCTCGGCAAGACGCTCACGGGCGTGCGCGACGGACAGCACCTCGTGGCGAAGCCGCTCGCGGTGCGCTTCGTGGGCGAGGGCGGCCGCAAGTTCATCTGGCTGATGTTCGCGACGAGCGTGCTCGTGCTGCTGCTCGCGTGCGCGAACGTGGCGAACCTCACGTACGCGCAGACGCTCGCGCGTGCGCGCGAGCTGGCCGTGCGCAGCGCGCTCGGGGCCGCGCGGTCGCGGCTCGTGCTCGCGCTGCTCGGCGAGACGTTCGTGGTCGCCGCGCTCGCGACGGGCGCTGCGCTCGTCATGGCGCACGTCGGCGGCGCCTGGATCATGGAGCGCATCGTCGCGGCCGAGGACGCGCCCGGCTACTGGATCGAGTTCGGCGTCGACTGGCGCATGGCGGCATACGCGGCATTCGCGGCGGTTCTCGCGACGATCGCGGCCGGGCTCTTGCCCGCCTTGCGCGCGACGGGCGGCGGCGTGCAGGCCGCGTTGCGCGACGGCGAGCGCAGCGGCGGACGCGCGTTCGCGCGCGTCGCGAAGGGCCTCGTCGTTGCGGAGATCGCCATCACGTGCGTCGTGCTCGTGAGCGCGGGCGTGTTCATCCGCGCGCTCGACCGCATCGTGGCGTTCGACTACGGCACGACGACGCCGGCCGCGCAGGTGCTCACGGCGCGCGTCGCGCTGTTCGAGCAGGACTTCCCGAAGCCGGCCGACCAGCTCGCGTTCTTCGAGCGCGTCGTCGATGCCGTGCGGGCCGATCCGGCCGTTGCGGCCGCGAGCGCCGCGAACGCGCTGCCGGGCACGTCGTCCAGTGCGATCGACTACGTCGCGGCGTTCGGCGAACCCGAGCCCGCGCAGGGCTTCCCGATCGCGTACCTCGGCGTGGTCGACCGGCACTTCGCGGAAACGTACGGGCTGCGGCTGCGCGCCGGACGCTTCTTCGACACGCGCGACGTCGACGGCGCGCAGCGCGTCGCGGTCGTCGACCGACGCATGGCCGACACGCTGTGGCCCGGCCGCGAGCCGATCGGCCAGAAGCTGCGCTTCGCGCCGGGCGACAGCGAGTCGCAGGCGCTCACCGTGGTCGGTGTCGTCGGCGACATGCTGCTCGAGGACGTCGACGATCCGCACCGGCCCACGGTGCTCGTGCCGCTCGCACAGTCGCCGTCCCGCTTCGTGACGATCGCCGTGCACACGCGCGGCGACGCGCTCGCGTACGCGCCGCGGCTCGCGGAGATCGTCCGGGCGCAGAACCCCGACACGCCGATCTACTGGGTGCGCACGCAGGAGCGGGCGATCGAGTACGCGCGCATCGGGCCCGTGCTGATCGCGCAGATCTTCAGCGCGGTCGGCGTGCTCGGGCTGGCGCTCGCCGCGGCCGGCCTGTACGGCGTGCTCGCGTTCGCGGTGACGCAGCGCACGCGCGAGATCGGCGTGCGTCGCGCCGTCGGTGCGACGCCCACGGCCGTCGTGCGCACGGTCGGCGACCGCGTGCTGTGGCAGGTCGCGCTCGGCATCGCGATCGGCAGCGCGATCGCGTATCCGTGGTCGGGCCTGCTGCTGGACGCGACGCTCGACTCGCGCCGCGAGTGGTCCGTGTTCGCGGTCGCGGTCGGCGTGATCGTGCTCGCGTCGCTCGTCGCGGCGCTCGTTCCGCTGCGGCGCGCGCTGCGCGTCGATCCGCTCGTTGCCCTCCGCTACGAATGACGAACGAACCGACATGATCCGCTCCATGTTGTCCGAGCTGCCCGCCGCATTTCGCCGCCTGCTGCGTGCACGTGGCTTCTCGCTGACCGTCGTCGCGTTCCTCGGCAGCGCCGTCGGCGCGCTGCTCGCGATCGCCGCGACGGCATATGGTCTCTGGCTGCGGCCGCTGCCGTTCCCCGATGCCGACCGGCTCGTCGGCATCAGCGGGCATTCGCGAGCGATGAGCTTCTCGCTCGGCCTGTCTGCGCCGCTGATCGCCGAGCTGCCGGAGACCTATCCCGGGATCGCCGCGTTCGGACCGTGGCAGGGACGGCGCGAGGAGGAGGGCCTGGCCCCGACCGCGATCGGACCAGGCGGGCTCGCGGCGCTCGGCGTGCCCGCGGCGCTCGGCCGTGTATTCGATACGGCGCACCCCGAGGCGGATGCGGACACCGTTCTCATCTCCGATGCGCTCTGGGAGTCGCGTTTCGCGCGCGATCCGGGCGTGCTCGGCAAGACGATTTCCTATGCGGGTCGCGAGCGCCGCATCGTCGGTGTCATGCCGGCCGCGTTCCGGTTCCCCGACGGGCGCGCCAACGCCTGGCTGCCGCTCGTCCTCGCACCGGCCGACACGGATCCTGCGAATGCGCAGATGTTCGGCGGCCTGCAGGTCGTCGCGCGGCTTTCGCCGCGCGGCTCGGCGTCGGCGCTCGAAGCCACGCTGCAGTCGCGCTACGGCGCCGACGAGCGCATCGCCATGCTGCGCGAGCACATGAAGCTCGTGTTCGAGGCAAAGCCGTTGCGCGACACGCTCGTCGGCTCGCGTGCGGACGCGATCGGGCTGCTCGGTGCCGCGGTTGCGATCGTGCTCCTGACGACGCTCGCGAACCTCGCGAACCTCTGGCTGACGCGCGCGCTCGCGAGGCAACGCGAGCTCGCGCTCGCGACGGCGCTCGGTGCCTCGCCCGGCCGCGCAGCGGCCAGCGTGTTCGCGGAAGTGCTCCTGCTCACGCTCGCGGGATGCGCGGCCGGCCTCGTGCTCGCGCCCGGCGCGCTCGCGGCCCTGCAATGGGCAGGCGTGTTCGACGTGCAATCCGCGCTCGTGGTCGATGTCGACGCTGTTTCGGCGAGCGTCGCGGTCGTGCTCGCGCTCGCGGTTTCGGCGGCGCTCGCGCTGCCGGCGTGGATGATGGTGCGCCGTGTGTCCGGGATCGAGGCGTTGCGCCAGGGGCCGACCGTCGTGGCCGACCGCCCCGCGGTGGCCCGCACGCGTCGCTCGCTGGTCGCGGTACAGATCGCGGTCGCGTTGGCGCTGCTCGGTACGAGCGGCCTGCTGTTGCGGAGCCTGGACGCGACGCTCGCCCAGGATGCCGGCTTCTCGCGCGAAGGAACCCTGCTCGCATCGGTCGAGCCGCGCATCTCGAAGGACTCCCTCTACGACATCGCCCCGGCCACCGAGGCTGAAATCGCTGCCGTGCGGGATTTCTTCGAGCGCATGCGTGCACAGCCGGGTTTCGAAGCCAGCTTCGCGAACGCCCCGCCGTTCAGCGGCTCCGAGTCGGTCTCGACGTTCCTGGCGCCCGGGAAGGTCGCCGGGGAGGAAGACGCCGCCAAGACGCGGATGGTCGGGGCCGGGTATTTCCGTGCGCTCGGCATCCCGCTCGTCGCGGGCCGCGAGCCCGACCCGCGCAACGCGGACGACGAAGTCCTCGTCGACGAGGTGTTCGTCGAGCGCTACCTGGCGCCGGGCGACCCGCTCGGGCAACAACTCGGCTTCCAGGACGGACCCGAGTCGCCGCCGACGCGTGCGACCGTCGTCGGTGTCGCGCGCGAGGTGAAGCACGCCGCGCTCGAGGAGCGCGACGCGCAAGGCACGTTCTACATGCTCCGCGACGCTCCCTCCGGCGCCACGCTCAACTTCATTGCGCGCACGTCGCTGTCGCTCCCCGACGCACGCGCGATCGTCGAGCGCGAAGCGGCCGCAGCGGGCCTGCGCGTGTCGCGATTCGCCTCGATCGATTCGCTCGTCTGGGACACGCTGCGCGATCGCACGGCGCTGCTCGGCCTGATCGGCGCGTTCGCGCTGTTCGGCACGGCGCTCGCGACGCTCGGTCTCTATGCGGCGCTCGCATTCGCGACGCGGCGGCGCACGGCGGAGTTCGGGGTGAAGCTCGCGCTCGGCGCTCCCGCGAAGCGGCTCGCGCGCGACGTCGTGCGCGACGCGTGGCGCATCGCGCTGCCCGGCTTCGTGCTCGGCGTGCCCGCGGCGCTGTTCGCGCTGCGCGCGATCGAATCGCGGTTGTTCGGCGTCACGGCGCGCGATCCGGCGACGTGGATCGTCGTGGTCGTCGTCGTGGCGCTGCTCGTGCTGTTCGCGGCGGCGATCCCCGCGCGACGCGCGGCGTCCGTCGACCCGATGCGCACATTGCGACAGGACTGACGAGGGAGCAGGCCCATGCGGACGTTCGGATTCGAGCTGCGCCAGGCCCTGCGGTCGCTGTTGCGCAGCCCGGGTTATGCGCTCACCGCGATCGCGATGCTGGGCGCGGGGCTCGGGCTGTCGATGTACATGTTCGGCGCGATCGACACGTTCATGCTGCGGCCGCTGCCGTTCGCAAACGCCGAGCGCATCGCGCACGTCGAGCTCGCCGACCTGGCGACCGGCGAGGACAGCATCGAGGTGCCGCTGCGCGAATACCTCGAGATGGCGCGCAGCCAGCGCAGCTTCGAGGCGTTCGGCGCGTTCTCGACCGGCACGCTCAACCTGTCGGGCGACGGCCGGCCCGAACGGTTCGACGGCGGCTTCGTCACGGACGGCCTATTCGACGTGCTCGGCGCGAAGGCCGCGATGGGTCGCGAGTTCGAGCCCGCGGACTACGTGCCCGGCGCGCCGCGCGTCGTCGTGATCGGGCACGAGCTGTGGCAGAACCGTTTCCAGGGCGCGCCCGACGTCGTCGGCCGCACGATCCGCGCGAACGGCCGGCCCGCGACGATCGTCGGCGTGATGCCGGTGGGCTTCGCGTTTCCGTTCCGGCAGCAGGTGTGGACCGCGTCCGACCTCGATCCCGAAGGCGCCGCGAAAGACTTCACCTACGAAGTGATCGGGCGGCTGCGCGAGGGCAACGGCTACGCCCAGGCCATGGCCGACCTCGACGCGATCGTGCGCGCGATGCCGGCCGGCGCGGGCGATCGCGCGCGCGACGGCCTCCGCTCGGTCGTGAAGTCGCTGAACGCGGAGTACATGGGGCGCAATACGCCCGCCGTCCTCGCGACGATGATGGTCGCGGTGCTGCTCGTGCTGCTGATCGCGTGCGTCAACGTCGCGAACCTGATGGTCGCGCGGACCGTCGAGCGCGCGCGCGAGCTCGCGATCCACGGGGCGCTCGGTGCCGTGCGGTCGCGGCTGCTGCTGAGGCTCATGCTCGAAGGCCTGCTCGTGGCGCTCGCGGCCGGCGCGATCGGGCTGTTCCTGGCGCAGGTGGGCGGCAAGGCGACGATGGACACGCTCACCACGCAGGAAAACGGCCTGCCGTACTGGTTCACGTACTCGCTCGAGTGGCGCAGCGTCGCGTTCGCGATCTCCGTTGCGCTCCTGTCGGCGCTCGCCGCGACGCTCGTGCCCGCGTTGCGCGCATCGCGCGATGCCGTGAGCGCCGGCGTACGCGAAGGCGGTCGCGGTGCGACGAGCCGCCGGCTCGGGCTCGCGAGCCGGCTGCTCGTTACTGCGGAGCTCGCGACGAGCGCCGTGCTGCTGGTCGTCGCGGGGCTCACGGTGCGCAGCATCGTGGCGATGCAGCACTTCGACACGGGCGCCGACACGACGGGCGTGCTCAGTGCGCGCATCGCGTTGTTCGAGGACGCGTATCCGGGCGATGCGAAGGTCACCGCGTTCTTCGCGAAACTGCGCGACGAAGTGGCTGCGCAGCCGGGCGTCGCGGGTGCCGCCGTCACGACGAGCGTGCCGCTGTCGTTCGCCGGCGGCGCGTACTTCCGGCGCGAGGGCGCGGACGCGACGCCGGGCGAACGCCCGCCGGTCGCGTGGTTCGTGGGCGCGACGCCCGATTACTTCACGACGCTCCGCGTGCCGCTCGTGTCGGGCCGCGCGTTCGACGCGCGCGACGGGGCCGATGCGCCGCGCGTCGCGCTCGTCAGCCGCAGCTTCGCGCAGCGCGTGTTCAGCGACGCTTCGCCCGTCGGCCGCCGCCTCGACCTCGATCCGAGCGGACCCGAGCGCAAATGGGTGGAAGTCGTAGGGGTCGTCGGCGACGTGGCGCAGGGCGAGCCGGAGGACGACCCGGGTGGCACGATCTACGTGCCGTTCGCCCAGAAGCCGCAGCGCTACGCGTCGATCGTCCTGCGCGCGGCGGGCGGCGATCCGTATGCGCTCGCGGATCCGCTGCGCGCGGCTGTCGCGAAGCTCGATCCCGACCTGCCCGTGTACTTCGTGCGCACGGTCGACGACTGGATCGGCGCCGCAACCGTCGCCGACCGCCTGATGACGAAGATGTTCGTCGTGTTCGCGGCGTTCGGAACGCTGCTCGCGGCCGCCGGCATCTATGCGCTGCTCGCGTTCGCGGTCGCGCAACGCACGCGCGAGATCGGCGTGCGACGCGCGCTCGGCGCCGTCGACGCGGGCATCGTGCGGCTCGTCGTGGGGCAGGGCATGCGCCAGCTCGTCGTCGGGCTCGCGCTCGGCCTGCTGCTCGGCATGGCGCTCGCGCTCGTGATGCGCAAGGTGCTGTTCGGTGTCGGCGTGTTCGACCCCGTCACGTTCATCGTGGTCGCCGTCGTGCTGGCGGCGTCCATGTTCCTGGCTTCGTGGGCCCCGACGCGGCGCGCGCTGCGCATCGAGCCCATGCAGGCGCTGCGCTACGAATGAGGATGGATCCTTGACCACATTCCTGAGGGACCTGAGGTACGGCGTGCGCCTGTGGATGGCGCGACCGGGGCTCGCCATCGCGGCGATCGTCGCGCTCGGCATCGCGATCGGCGCGACCGTGACGGTGTATTCCGTCGCGACCGCGCTCGTGATGTCGCCCGTGCGCGGCATGGCGGCCCCGGATCGGCTCGTCGAGGTCGGCCGCACGAGCGGCGGCGGCTTCGACACGATGTCCTACCCGACGTTGCGCGACGTGGCGGCGCAGTCGCAAACGCTCGACGAGGTGTTCGGTTTCTCGATCCTGCCGTTGAACGTGCGCGCAGGTGGTGAGACGCAGCGCGCGCTCGGCTTCCTCGTCACGGAGAACTACTTCGCGTCGCTGGGCGTCCGTGCTGCACACGGACGCCTGTTCGCCGCGAGCGACGCGGCGCAGGCACGCGAAGCGCCGATGGTCGTCGCGAGCAGCCGCGCGTTCGAGCGATGGTTCGGCGGCGACGCAGGCGCGATCGGCCACGTCGTGAACATCAACGGCAAGCCGTACACGCTGCTCGGCGTCGCGGACCGCGGCTTCCGCGGCCACATCGCGATCATCCAGCCGGACTTCTACGTGCCGGTGGCGCTGCAGCCGGTCGTGCAGCCGTCGGGCGGGCGCGCGCTGCTCGAATCGCGCCCGTCGAACTGGCTGCTCGCGGGAGCGCGCCTCGCACCCGGCGCGACGATCGAATCCGCGAACACGGAGCTCGCGACGATCTCGTCGCGCCTGCGCGCCGCGCATCCCGACGTGTACCTCGAGCGCGACTGGCAGCTCGGGGCCGGCGCGCTGCGCGCGCTGCCGGGCGAGGTCGCGTCGGGCGCGACGTCGTTCTCGGCCGTGATGGGCGTGCTCGTTCTGCTCGTGCTGCTCATCGCATGCGTGAACGTGGCAGGCATGCTGGTCGCGCGCGGCGAGACGCGCAACGCCGAGATCGCGATGCGCTATGCGCTGGGCGCGAGCCGGCGCCGCGTCGTGATGCAGAACCTCGCCGAGAACGGCGTGCTCGCGCTGGCCGCGGGCATCGTCGGCATCGCCATCGCGTGGGGCGTGACGCGCGCGCTCATGCTGGTCGACCTGCCCGCGCCGTTCCCGCTCGTGTTCGACATTCCGGTCGATGCGGGCGTCATGGGTTTCGCGCTCGCCACGAGCGTCGCGAGCGCGCTGCTGTTCGGGCTCCTGCCTGCGCTGCGCGTCTCGCGCGCCGTGCCGCGCTCGGTCGCGAGCACGCGCTCTCTCGGGCTCTCGCGCGAGGGCACGCGCATGCGTTCGCTGCTCGTCGTGGGCCAGGTCGCGCTCGGCGTGCTGCTGCTCGTCGCGGCCGGCATCTTCATGCGCGCGCTCGTGCAGTCGAGCAGCATCGACCCGGGCTTCCGCGTCGAAGGCGTCGTGGCGGCGGACCTCGACCTCGAGCCAACGGGCTACGAGCCCGCGAAGGCGCTCGCGACCGCGAACGAAGTGCGCGACCGGGTTGCGCAGATGCCGGGTGTCGAATCCGCCGCCCTCGTGCGCGTGCTTCCGCTCACCCTGAGCTCGATGGGCTTCGGCGGCATACCGATGGGCGAAGGCGAGGAGGAGCTGTCGCCTGACGCGAACGTCGTGTCGCCGGGGTACTTCGACACGCTGTCCATCCGGCTGCAGGGCCGCGACTTCGCGCGCACGGATGCCGAAGGCACGGGCGACGTCGCGATCGTCAATGCACGGCTCGCGCAGCGCCTGTTCGGCGGCGAGCCCGCGATCGGCCGTACGTTCCGCTACGGCGGGCCCGAGCCCGAGGACATCCGCACGCTGACCATCGTCGGCATCGCGGCGAACGGCAAGTACAACTCGCTCTGGGAGGATCCGAAGCTCGCGCTGTGGCTGCCCGCGACGCAATGGCCCACGGGCCAGCTGAACCTGCTCGTCGCGACGCGCCGCGAGCCGGGCGAATTCGGCTCCGGGCTGCGGAGCGTCATGGCATCCGTCGATCGCGACCTGCCTGCGCCGCAGGCGCACGCGATGCGCGACGTCGTCGCGCTGTCGCTGCTGCCGCAGCGCATCGCGAGCTGGGTCGCCGGCTCGCTCGGCGCGATCGCGGCGCTGCTCGCTGCGATCGGCCTGTACGGGCTCGTCGCGTACCAGGTCGCGGCGCGTCGTCGCGAGATCGGTGTGCGCCTCGCGCTCGGCGCATCGCCGCGGCGCATCGGTCGCGAAGTCGCCGGCAGCGCGGCGAAGCTGATCGCGGTCGGCCTCGCGATCGGGCTCGTGCTTTCGCTCGGCCTCGCGCAGGTCCTGGCATCGCAGCTGTTCGGCGCGAGCGCAGGCGACGTGCTCGCGTTCGCGGGCGGCATCGTGGTCCTCGTGGCGACCGCGGTCGTCGCGTGTGCGGCGCCCGTGCAGCGCGCGACGCGCGTCGCGCCGATCGACGCGTTGCGCGACGAATGACGAACGGGAGGTTCCGGCCATGTTGAACGAGCTTCGCTTCGCGCTGCGGCAGATGCTCCGTCGCCCCGGCTGGACCATCCTCGCCGTGGGCGTGCTCGGGCTCGCGATCGGCGCGGCGACGGCGGTCTTCGCGCTCGTCGATGGCGTGCTGTTCCGGCCGATGGGCGCGCACGAGCCCGAGCGGCTCGTGCGGCTGTTCTCGACCGACGAGCACAACGAGTACATCAGCAATTCGTCGTATCCGCAGTTCGTGGACTACCGCGACGGCGCCCGCAGCTTCTCGTCGGTCGCGGGATGGTCGGCCTGGAACACGCTGCACGTGTCGATCGAGGGCGCCCCGCCGCGCAGCACGAACGGCGGGCTGGCGACCGGACAGTTCTTCACGCTGCTGGGCATCGCACCGCAGTACGGCCGGCTGTTCGGTCCGGCCGACGACCGCACGGTCGGCGGCCATCCGGTCGCCGTGGTGAGCGACGAGTGGTTCCGCGACGCGCTCGGTGGCGATCCCGCGGCCGTCGGTCGCGACGTGACCGTGAACGGCCATCGCTTCACCGTGATCGGCGTGCTGCCGCGCGGCTTCCGCGGCCCGGACGCGGGCGAGAACCCCGGGATGTGGCTGCCCGCTTCCATGTGGCGCGAGGCGAACCCGCAATTCGGCGAGGACGACATGCTCGGCAACCGCCGGTTCTCGTGGCTCGACATCGTCGCGCGGCTGGCGCCCGGCGTGACGATCGAGCAGGCATCGGCGGAGCTCGATGCGCTCGCGAAGGCGCGGCAGAAGGACATCAAGCACGAGGACGGCACGCAGGAGCCGCTCGTGAAGGTCGTGTCCGCGAATGCGGCGTCCGTCGACCCGTACGGCACGGAAGGCGCGCATCGCAAGTCGTGGCTGCTGCTCGGCTGCGTGTTCGCCGTGCTCGTGATCGCCTGCCTCGACGTGATGGGGTTGCTGCTCGTGCGGCGTGAGGAGCGCCGTGCCGAGCTCGCGGTCCGGCTCGGCATCGGCGCGGGGCCCGCGCGGCTCGTGCGCCAGCTGCTGCTCGAGGGGTTCGTGCTCGCGTTCGCGGGCGCCGTCGTCGGCGTCGTGCTCGCGCGCGTGCTGCTCGACGTCGCGGCCGCGCTCGCGCCGACCACGTTCGCGATCCCGCTGGGTATCGCGCAGGGCGTGCTGTCGGCGCGCGTGCTCGGTGCGGTGCTGGGCGCCACGTTGTTCTCGTGCGTGCTCGCTGCGCTCGCGCCGGCGCTCGGCGTGCGCCGGATGGACGTGTCGGCCGCAATGCGTACGCAGTCGCAATCGGTCGTCGGCGCGCGCATGCGCCCGGGCGCCACGCTGCTCGCGGTGCAGATCGCCGCTTCTTTCGTGATGCTGTGCCTCGCGCTGCTGCTGGTGCGCAGCTTCATCGCGGAAGCGTCCGTGCGCCCGGGCTTCGAGCCGGCGAACGTCGTCGTGGGCTCGGTCGACCGTGCGCTGCAGGGCTACGACAAGGAGCGCGGGCGCGTGTTCGAAGGCCAGGTGCTCGAGGCGCTCCGTGCGGATCCCGCCGTCGAGTCGGCAGCGAACGCGTTCAGCGTGCCGGTCTGGCCGTCGGGCCTGCGCTCGTCCATCTCGGCGGAGAGCTCCGGCCTCGCAGTGGAGCAGATGCCGCACGCCGACCTCGACGCCGTGAGCCCGGGATACTTCGCCGCGATGCGCATCCCGCTCGTCGCGGGCCGCGAGTTCGACTCGCGCGACACGGCGGAGTCGACGCCCGTCGCGATCGTTTCGCAGGCGCTTGCGCAGCAGCTGTTCCCGAATGGCAATGCGCTCGGCGCGCGGCTCGCCGGCGGGCGCGACGAAAAGTACGAGATCGTCGGCATCGCGTCCGACGTCGCGATCCGCAGCCTGCGCGATCCGCACGTCGCGGCGTTCTATCGCCCGACGACGCAGATGTACCTGTCGCCGACGACGTTCGTCGCGCGCCTGAAGCCTGGCGTCGGTGGCGATCCCGGCGCAGTCGTGAAGCGCGCGGTCGCGGCCGTCGATGCGACGCTGCCCGTGAACGGCGTGCGGACGCTCGACGTGCAGATCGGCAGGACCCTGGGCGAAGCGCGGCTCGTGACGACGGCGCTCGGCACGTTCGCGGCGATCGCCGTCGTGCTGAGCCTCGCGGGAATCTACGGGCTGTTTGCGTTCTTCGTGCGCAGCCGCCAGCGCGAAATCGGGCTGCGGCTCGCGCTCGGCGCCGATGCGCGGCGCATCCTCGCGCTCGTGGCGGGGCAGGGCGCGATGGTCGTCGTCGCGGGCCTGTCGCTCGGGCTCGCTGGCGCCGTGGTCGCGACGCGTACGCTCGAGGCCATGCTGTACGGTGTCGGTGCGCGCGACCCCGGCACGTCTTTCCAGCACATTGGGATCCTAAGCTTAGAATTCCACGTGGACAAGTTGTCGCGG
>JADMIO011683274.1_pt1 | contig 71883 bp, 56 predicted proteins | sample 8958161 | NCBI WGS metagenome assembly JADMIO01 (sample SAMN16585339, study PRJNA669376) | soil metagenome | isolation source: Crop rotation soil | place: USA: Cullars Rotation, Alabama | collected 2011 | reverse complement strand
GAGCCAGTGTGATTACATTTGCGGCCTAACTGTGGCCAGTCCAGTTACGCTGGAGTCACTAGTATTTAGGTGACACTATAGAAGCGGCCGCGACAACTTGTCCACGTGGAATTCTAAGCTTAGGATCCCAATGTGCTGGAAAGGCGACGATCGGAGCGATATCGGACTCGCGCAGGTAGCCGTGAAGGCCGTCGCTGCAGAGGAGGAAGCGAATGCCGGGCGTGAGCTTCACGAGGCCCGTATCCACTTGCACGTAGTCACGGTTGCCGACAGCGCGCGTGATGACGTTGCGATGAGGCGACTTCTTCGCCTCCTGCGGAGTGATGAGACCTTGCTTCAACTGCCACGCGATAAGCGTGTGATCTTCCGTCAGTTGTTCGACGCCGTCGCCTTGCACCTTGTAGATGCGAGAGTCGCCGACCTGCGCCGTCACCGCGTATTCGCCGAGGACGAGCAGCGCGCTGAGCGTCGTGCCCATGCCGGTCTTCCCGCGGTCCATTTCGGCCATAGAAAAGACCATGTACGTCGCGGCTTGGATGGAGCTTTCCATCAGGCGGCATGCGGCGCGGACGTCGTCTTCGACGACCGGATCGGCGAGCTCGTGGAGGTTGCCGATGCCGCGCTTCACCATGCCGTAGACTTGCTCGACGGCTTCCTGGCTCGCGACTTCGCCTGCGGCATGGCCACCCATGCCGTCACCTACGATGTAGAGGCCGAGGCGATCGTCGAAGAAGAACGCGTCTTCATTCGACTGCCGTTTGCGCCCAACGTCAGTGAGTCCGGTTCCGGTCCGGCGAAGTGGTGCTTGCAGAGGCTGATCAGTCATTGCCGTGGCAGAGGCAAACAGTGCGACGCGATGATAGCGATGAAGCCGATGGCCTACATCAAGAATCTTTTAGGATATTGAAGGCTGGCTAGTTTGTGGGCTCCGCCCCCAAACCCCCGCCCCACACTGCGCGAACGTCCGAAGACCGGACGTTCGCTAATCGCGTGTGGGGCCCCCAGCGCGCGGACGCCATCATCGCCCAACCCCACGACCTGGAGCTCGGCCTTGCCGTCGTTGCCGGGCCCCTTGGGCGGAGCGATCGCGTAGCCTGCGGCCGTGAAAACGAACCGCGGGCTTGGTGGGGCCGAGCTGGGGCTGGCGCTGCTCGTCATTTCGGTGGTCGCGATGATGATCGTGCCGCTGCCGACGTGGCTGCTCGACGTTCTCCTCGCCACGAACCTCTCGCTGGCGGTCGCGATCCTTCTGGTCGTGCTTTATGTGCCCGACGCGCTCGCCATCGCGACGTTTCCGACCATTTTGCTGCTCACGACGCTGTTTCGGCTGGCGCTGAACGTGTCGTCGGTGCGTCTCATCCTGCTTCAGGCCAACGCCGGCGACGTCATTAAGGCCTTCGGTAACTTCGTCGTTCGGGGCAACTACGTCGTCGGCGGCGTCATCTTCCTCGTTCTGACGATCATCCAGTTCATCGTCATTGCGAAAGGCTCGGAGCGCGTGGCCGAGGTCGGAGCGCGGTTCGTGCTCGATGCCATGCCCGGAAAGCAGATGGCGATCGACGCCGAGCTCCGCTCCGGCGCCATCGACGGCAACGAGGCCCGGCGCCGCCGCCGCTCCCTCGCGCGCGAGAGTCAGTTCTACGGCTCGATGGACGGCGCGATGAAGTTCGTGAAGGGCGACGTCATCGCGTCGCTCGTGATCACGGTCGTGAACATCCTCGGCGGGCTCGCGATTGGCGTCGGGCAGAAAGGCATGCCCGCCGTCGATGCGCTGAAGCGCTACGGTCTCCTCACGATCGGCGACGGCCTCGTCTCGCAGATCCCCGCGCTCATCCTCTCGACCGCCGCGGGTGTTCTCGTGACGCGCGTCGCCTCCGAAGATCCCGACACTCCGCTCGGTGAAGAGCTCGCGGGTCAGCTCTTCGGGATGCCCAAGGCGCTCAAGGTCGCGTCGGGCTTCGTGCTCCTCCTCGCGATCGTCCCCGGTCTGCCGGCGGTGCCGTTCCTCATTCTCTCCGCGCTCCTCTTCATCGTCGCGCGCACGCGCACGAAGCAGCTCGACCTCGCCGAGCGCCGCGCCGCGACGGAGCCGCAGCGCCCCGTCACGGCGGGAAAGCGCGAGACCGCGTTCGTTCCCGTCGTCGTGCCTTGGAGCATCGAGGTGAGCGAAGATCTCTCGGCTCTCCTCGACGACACGACCGAGACGCCGGGGCTTCGCTCGGAAGCGCTCGGTCTTCGTGACGCGATCTTCGGCGAGCTCGGTATTCCCCTGCCCCCGCCACGGGTGCGCGTCGTCGCGGGATTGCCCGCAAAACACGCCGTCGTCTCCTTGTTCGAAGTCCCGACGCGCGTCATGACGATCGCGGACGAGACGACGGCCGTGAAGACGATCCGCGACTCCGCGGCCGAGCTCCTTCGCACGCGCGGCGGCGACTTCCTCGGCCTGGCCGAAACGCAGCGTCTGCTCGACGAGCTCGAGCAGTTCGCGCCCGCGACGGTGCGCAACGTCGTGCCGAAGCCCGTCACGCTCACGCTCCTCACCGACGTGCTCCGCCGCCTCGTCGAAGAACGCGTTTCCATCCGTGATTTGCGGGCGATCCTCGAAGCGCTTGCCTCGCTCGCGGCCACGGAAAAAGATCCGCTCACGCTCACCGAGCTCGTACGCGCGCAGCTCCGTCGCGCGATGACCTTCAAGCTCACCCGCGGCGCGACGCAGCTCGGCGTCGTGCTCGTCGACGCGATGATCGAAGACACGGTCCGGCGCGCGATCCAGCGGACGCCCGCCGGCTCTTTCCTCACGCTCCCGCCCGCCGCGGCGCGCGATGTCATCGCGTCGTTCCGTCGCGCGGCCGGCGAAGCCACCGCGCACGGCGGCGCACCGGTCGTGCTCACGCAGCCGGACATCCGGCGCTTCGTGCGCAAGCTGATCGAATCGGAGCTCCCGGACGCCACGGTGGTGAGCTTCGCGGAGCTCTTGCCGGAAGTAACGCTGCGCCCGCTAGCGCGCGCAAACCTCGCGGGGATTGGCTAGTCACACCGACGATGATGAAGAGCGAGAGATTCACCACGGAAACACGGAATTTGGGAACGAGAGCATTTTGGACGTCTTGCTTCAGGGGGAAGCGGTCTGCAGCTCGCCTAAGCCCTAAAGCAAGACCCTCAAACAAAATTCTCCTTCCCCAATTCCGTGCTTCCGTGGTGAAAATCTCTTCTCGATCGCGATTCCAGCCACGAGCGCGCAGGAACCCTGCGGACACTACATCTTCTGGCGCACCATCTTCTTCTGCACGATGCCGAGCCGCTGCACTTGCTGCTTCGCTTCGCGTTCGAGGAGCGGATGCACCTTCTTCTGCGGCGGGAGGAACATGCCGAGGAGGTGCGGGTTGATCTCGGCGAGCTTCTTCACCGCGCGCGCCATGTTCTTCGTGTCGTTCGTCGCGGCGTAGGCAAACGCGCGGGCGCGCCACATTTGCGCCTTCATTTCCGCGTTTTCCGGCGCGTCCGGGTTGAAGAGATCGAGCGTGTCGACCGCCTTCTTTGCCTGACCGCTGCGCGCCCAAGCTTCGCCTGCGACGGTCGCGAACATCACGCGGGTCTTCTGCTCTTGCTGCTTTCCGAGCTCGAGCTGGTCCGCGAGCTGGCGCGCTTCGGCCGTCTCGCCGAGCGTGAGGTGCAGCATCGCGCGCATCGCGCGGACCTGGCCCGCGATCGGTGCGAGCTCTTTCTCGCAATTGACCGTCTCGAGCGTCGCGAGCGCGGCGCGCGGGTCTTCCTGCATCTGCAGCTGGGCCTTCGCGATGACGGCCTGCGTGTCGCCCTTCTTGAAGTCCGTATCGAGCTTCTCGAGCGCCTTCTTGCGGCCCTCTTCCGTGTCGGCGCCTTTCAGGATCGCGCCGAGCTTTTGCGTCTTCTTCACGTAGCGGTCGAGCCAGATGATGACGCCGATCGCGACGACCGAGAGCACGCCGGCGAGGCCCACCGAATAGACCCGGACGCTCGGCGGAACGATGAACGCAATGATCCAGACGAGCGCTGCCACGAGACCGACGCGGATGTAGATCTTCTTCAGATCGACGGGCGGCCGCTCGTCTTGCGACTTGCCGATCGACGCGAGCTCCTTCTGGACCTCGGCCGCGCTCTGCTTCTTCTTCGACTTGCCCTCGGGCGTGGGGACCTTCGAGAGCTTCGACGGCGCCTTCGACGTCGGCGCCTTCGAAGGAGGAGCTTCGTCCGTCGTTTCCTCGGTATTTTCGGTCTCTTCGTCAGCCACGACCTGCTCCTACCGCGGCCTCCCCGCCGTGGCAACGTCCGTGGTATCCACTCGCGAGGAGGCGAAGCGAAGTGGGTCCCGTGCTCGTGACTGGCGCGACAGGCTTTATCGGTTCGCGCCTCGTGGACGCGTTGCTCGCTCGAAAAATCGAGACGCGCGCCCTCGTCCGGAAGGAGTCTTCCGCCCTCGCGGCCCGCGGCGTTCGCCTCGTGAAAGGCGACCTCGATCACCCCGAAAGCCTTCGCGGTCTCGCCGATGGCGTGCGGGTGGTCTTCCACTGCGCCGCGAAGGTGAATCAGAATCTCATCGGCGACGAGGTGGCAGCTTACGACTCGAACCGCCGAGGCACCCAAGCGCTCATCGATGCGCTCGCGGGATCAACGACCCTCGAGCGCCTCGTGCACATCAGCAGCATCGCCGCGATCGGGATCCGGCCGTATGGCCTCATCGACGAGACCTTCCCCGAGGATCCCGATCTTCCGTACGGAAAGAGCAAGCTCGCTTCCGATCGCCTGCTTCGCGCCGCCCATGCGAAGAGCGGGCTCCCGGTCGTGATCCTCCGCCCGCCGACCGTGTACGGCCCGGGTGAGCGTTACAACTTCCTCGGCATGTGCCAGGCGATTGCGTCGAAGAAGTTCGTGCGCATCGGCCGCGGCGACAACCGCATGGACTTCTGCGCCGCGCAGAACTTGATCGCCGCCATGCTCGCGGCAGGCGAGCACGGTCGCGCGGGAGAGACGTACCTCATCGCGGATCAGCCTCCGAAGCCGTTTCGCGAGACGATCGACATTCTGTATCGCCTCATCCGCGGGCGCGGCGGTCCACGCTGGTTCCTCCCCGAACCCGTTGCCTACGGCATCGCGCATCCGCTCGGCTGGGTCGGAGCCGCGCTTCACCGCGCGGTTCCTCTCTATCCATCGCGCGTCCGCACGATGACGGGCGATCTCGCGTTCGACTGCCGCAAGGCCGAGCGCGAGCTCGAGTGGCGTTGCGCGATTCAGTTCGAAGACGCGGCCGCAGAGACGATCGCTTGGTATCGAAAAGAAGGCCTGCTCTCGTGAAATCCATCGTTGTCGGCGACGGAACGCTTGGCGTGGTGCTTCGGAAAGCGCTCGAGGCCGACGGCCTCTCGCTTCGCCATCCAGAAGGCGTCTTGGGCGATCGCCTCGAGCCCGCGCTCGCAAACGCATCGCTCGTCATCAACGCGGCGGGCCCTCGCTTGCGACCCGGCCTCGCGGGCGGCGACTACTTGCGCGAGCACGTCGGTATCGCCACGACGATCGCGCGGTCGCTGCCCGCCGGCGCTCACCTCGTGCACATTGGCAGCGCGTCGGTGTACGGCAGTCGTCGAGGCCCGATCGGCGCGGACACGAGCGAAGATCCGGGCTCATTTCCGAGCCCGATGCACGCGTGGGCGAAGCTCTCGGGCGAGCTCGCTGCGCGCGCCATCTGCCGCGAGCGCGGCGTGCGCGTGACGGTCCTGAGGCCGCCGGTGGTCTACGGGCCCGGCATCGAGAGTGGCCTCGATTCGATGATGACGCTCGCGGAGCGCCGCGGCGTGGTCATCAACCTCGAGCCCGCCTCGCTTCCGCAACAGCTCGTTCACATCGATCTGTTCGTGCGCGCCGTGCGGGCGGTGATCGCGAGCCATCGGGAATGGAGCCGGCCGATTCCCATTGCGGATCCTTTCGTGATCACGAACGGCGAGATCACCGATGCCCTGCGTCGTCAGGCCCGTCGTCCGATAAAGGTGAGCGTCCCGCTCGATCTCATGCGAAACGTCCTCGAGCATTGGCCTGGATGGCCCGAGCGTGACGGGCCGCTCCGCTTGGTCGCGCTCGGCGTGGTGGGGGTCGGCATTACCTTCGACATGACCGAGACATTCGCGAGCCTGGGCATCGACGCGAGCGAGTTCACGCGCGAGCGAATGATGACTCCGTACCTGGAGCGAACGTGAGCGCGCGAACCGCCATCGTCATCGGAGCTTCGGCTGGCTTCGGCCTCGCGGTCTGCCGTCGGCTGAAGCAAGAGGGCACGCGCGTGTTCGGCGTCTCGCGCCGCGCGCCGCCGGCGGACGCGGTCGAAGCTGCGGTCTCGTGCGATGTTACGGATCACGCAGAGCTCACGCGCGTCTTGAAAGAGCTCGCGGCCAAGGCTCAACCGGATCTGGTGGTCTACTCCGCGGGCGAGCCGGTCATGGGCTCGACGCTCGAGACTCCGATCGAGCACGCCCGCCGCGCGTTCGACGTGAATTTCTGGGCGTTCGACACCACGATTCGAGCGCTCGCGCCGACGATGCGCGGCTCGATCGTCGCCATTTCGAGCATCGCCGCCCTCATCGGACTTCCCAATCACGCGTACTACGGCGCGAGCAAAGCGGCGCTCGACCGCTACTGCGAGTCGCTCGATCACGAGCTCGGTCCGCGCGGCGTGCGCGTGAAAGTTCTCCACGTCGGCTATGTCGACACGGGCTTCTTCCATCGCGGTGGCTGGCACGGGACGAAGCCACCCGACGGCCACAAAGGCTCGGGCGTCTCCGTCGAAGAAGTCGCAAACGCGGTCGTCGCGCTCGCCGACGGCCGAGCGCGAACGCGCATCCTCGGCTGGCGAGAGCGCGCGATTGCCACCGCCGAGCGCGCCGCGCCGGGTGCGTACAGCGCACTCGTGCGCTGGCGTACGCGTTAGGTCTGGGCGACGTCCGGCGACGAGGGTGGAATGCTGCCCACCGGCTCGGCCGCCATCTCCGGATCTTGCGCCTGCACTTGCTTCCGGACGTGGATGAACACGTTCTGCGCGATCGACATCACCGGAACTGCGAGGAGCGCGCCGACGACCCCGAAGAAGTGCTCACCCACGAGCAGCGAGAACACCACGAGCAGTGGGTGAATCTTCGCCGCATCGCCCATGATCTTCGGATTCAGGATGTTCGCTTCGAGCTGGTGGATGCCGATGATCCACACGAGCACGAACAGCGCCGTGCCGAAGGACTGCGTGAGGCCCAGGATGACGGCCGGCACGGCGCTCGCGATCGAGCCGAAGATCGGAATGAGCGAGAAGACCATCGCGACGATCGCGAGGACCGGCCAATATTTGAGACCGACGATCGCGAAGCCGATGGCGGAGAGGCCGCCGTTGACCAGGCAGATGAGGAGCTGGCCGCGAACCACCCCAGAAAGGCCGCGATCGATGCGTGCAAGAAGCGTGTGCCAACTCGGGCGTGAGCTCGGGCGCACGAGCGACGTGAAGAACGCCATGATGCGTTCGCGCGTGAGGATCGTGTACGCGGCGAGCATCAGCGTGAGGCCGAACACGAAGAAGAAGCGGCTCACGCCCGCGATGATGTCGCGACCGATGCGCACGAGCTCGAGGGCATTGTGCTGCACGTACGAGAAGCTCTTGCCGGTGGCATCGGCCACGACGCGATCGAGATCGAACGGCTCGCCCTTGCTCTCGTGCACCGGCTCGATGACGTAGCTTCCGTTGTGCGTTTGGTTGATCGCGACCGGGCCATTCAGCTCGATCGCGTACGAGCCGTCGTCCCGCTCGCGCGCCACGATCGCCGGCGGATCCTCTTTGCCGTCACCGTCGCGATCGCGCGGATCGAATTTCGGCGCAGGGCCATCGGGCGTGGGCGCCGGGGCGGACCCGCCGAAGCCCATGGCGCGGAGCTTCTCCTGCACGACGGGCACCCATTCGTGCTTGATCGTCTTCGAGATGGTCGGGAGCTCGCGCCGGAGTCCCGCGAGCTCGCCCGCGATGCGCGGCGCGGTGAGGCGAAGGAATCCACCGATGCCGCCAAGGACCACGACGTAGACGAGAATGATCGCCGCCGCGCGCGGGACCTTTTTCTTTTCGACCCACGCGACGAGCGGCGTCAGCACGTACGCGATGACGAGCGCGAGCACGAACGGAAGCAGAATCGAGTGCGCCGCGATGATCACGGAGAGCGCGATCACCGCCGTAATGCCTAGAAAAAGGGCATGACGGCGCTTCGCGGCGGCCAGGCGATCGACCACGATGTTCATGGCGCCTTTTCTCCCGGCACGTCGGCGAACGCGGCGTGAAGGGCTTGCCACGTCTCGTCGAGCGCCTGCGGCATGACGCGAACATCGGCGAGGATCGGCATGAAGTTCGTGTCGCCCGACCACCGCGGGACGAGATGTCCATGGACGTGATCGGCCACGCCCGCGCCGGCGTGATGCCCGAGGTTGAACCCGACATTCACGCCGTGGCAACGAACCGCGCGCTCGAGCCGCACGCGCGCATCGCGGAGGAGCGTCATGAGCGACAGATACTCTTCGTCGGCGAGATCCTTGATGTCCGGCACGTGACGCGTGGGCGCCACGAGAATGTGCGCGGGCGCGAACGGGAACCGATTCAAGAGCGCGATCGCGTGCGGCTGCACGACGAGCACGAGGTTCTCGCGGAGCTTCGCCGTGTCCTTCGCGTGCTCGCAGAAGAAGCAGCCGTCGTCCTTCTTCTTCTCACCTTGCGAAGCGCGCTCGATGTACGGCATACGCCACGGGGCCCAGAGCGGCGTCGGCATGATGCCGCGCACTCTAGTCCCTCGATTCGTTGGACGCCGCGCTATTTTCGCCGGCGACGCACCGCCAAAAGCCCCAAAAGTGCCGTAAATACGGCGCCTCCCTGGCTCGATGAGGACGAGCCCGTGCGGCAATCGCATCCGCTGTCTTCGCTCGGCGAAGCGGCGTTGGTCGTGCCGGAGGACGACGATGACGAGCTGGTCGTGGAGGTTGGAGGAGGCGTGGGCGTCGAGGCCGGCGGCGTGACGCTCGTTGCTCCAGCGAGCACGGTCACGTCCGTTGACGCGTGATTACCCGCGGTGTCCGTGACTTGCACCGTCTCATGGCCTGCGATCGGTCCGGCGGTGAAGAAGCCGGTGCTCGCGTCGATGGTCCCGCCGTTCGTTGCGGTGTACGTGTACGCGCCCGTGCCACCGAAGGCGGTGAATGAAATGTTGCCGCCCGCCACGACGGATGGATTCGTCGGGGTGATCGCGACCGCGGCTCCGACCGCGACGTTCGCCGAAGCGGTGTTACCCAGGCTGTCCGTGGCCGTCACGACAACCACGACATTCGAGGCCGGCGCCTTCAAGTGGCCGCTCGCGTCGATCGTGCCCGCGCTCGCGGTCCAGGTGTACGGCTCGCCTGCGCCGCCCGTCGCGGTGAAGGTCTTCGTCTGGTTTTGCGCGATCGCGGCGGTGTTGGGCGAGATCGTGATGCCAGGCCCGATCGTGATGCTCGCGGTCTTCGTCTGCCCCGTCGCGTCAGTCACGCGCACCTGATCGGAGACCGCGCCGTGCGCGCCCGCGACGTATCCGCCGTTGTTATCGACCGTCGCGCCCGACGCATTCGATGCGAACGAAAACGCATAAGGCGGCGTGCCGTTCGTCGCTTTCAGTTGTACGTGCCCGCGCGGCGGAACGGTGGCGGACAGCGGGGCGAGCGCGAGCGCGGTGGTGCCCGTGGGATCGTCTGGGTCGGTGCCATCGGGAATGCGCGCGATGAACGCGTCGTGTCCACCACCGCGTCCGGGTTGCAGATTCTTCGTGTTCGGGAAGTCGTCGGCGCCGCCACCGGCGAGCAGTGTGCTGTCACCGAGCAGGATCGGTCCGCCGGGGGCATAGGCCACGCGAAAGCCGAAGTCGCTCGAGGCGGTTCCATCGACGAGCGTCGATTTCACGACGCTGCCGTTGGGCGCGAGCTCGATGAGGAACGCGGCCAGCGTGTTGGTCGAGCGCGCGACGGGAAACTCGGTCGACCGCGCCGAGCCGGCGACGATCGTGTTTCCGTTCGGAAGGAGGGCGATGCCGTTGGTGGAATCGCTGCCGGCGCCGCCGAGAATCTCGAAATAAGCGAGGCTCGAAGGGCCATTCACCGTCGTATCGAAGCGGGCGACGTAGCCGTCGAGATCCTGCGCGGGCGCGGTCTTCGTGGTGCCGGTGACGTAGACCTCGGCGGGACTCACCGCGACCACTTGCTCGATCTCGTCTTCCTCGTTCCCGCCGAGCCATGTGCCCCACTTGAGCGTGGCGAGCGAGCGATCGAACGATGCGAGGAACCCGTCACAAACGCCGCCCGGGTTGTCTTGATAGCTGCCCGGTTTGATGACGGTGACGGTGTTGAAGTCGAAGCACGAGTAGCTCGCGACGAAGACGGTATCGCCAGTCACGGCGACGCTCCCCGAGCCGTAGGCGCCGCCGCCGGTGAATCGGCGCGCGGCGATCTTGCCGTTCGAGATCGCGGCCACGAACGAGCCGTGCGCCGAGGTATCTACATCGCCCGCGACGGGAAACGTCGGAAGATCATTTCCCGGCAGGCGGTCTTGATCGGTGTCGCCCGCGAAGTCGACGCGCCCGGCGATGAAAATGGTGCCGGCATCCACCGCGATGCTGTTGATGCTGTCGCTATAGAGGTGGCGAATGAAGCACGAGTGCGTGGGATCGGGGCACGCGTGTGGGTGGTCGTTCGTGCCGACGTCGAGGTAGGACGCGTACGCGAGGTCCGATCCATCGGCCGAAAGCGTGAAGAGGTACGCATCCTGGTTCACGGGCTGACCGGCGGTCGCGAGCTTCTTCTGGGCCGCGTCGCTCGTCGTCGGCAAATCGTCGGAATACGTCCAGCCGCCGACCACCGCGCGGCCTTGCTCGTCGATCGCGACGGCGTCGGCGCTGTCGGTGTTGCTTCCCGAGATGACTGTAAAATACACGAGAGATCCGTTCGGATCGATCTTGGCCACGAACGCATCGGTGGCCGAAGGGTTCGGCGCCGGTCCGAAGACCTTGGCGGTGGCCGCGGGAAACGTCGTGTAATCGGCGGTGGCGCCGGCGAGGTAAACGTTGCCGAGCGCGTCGGTGGCGATCCCGGAGACGAGCTCCGAGCCGAGACCGCCGAAGAACGAGGTGTAGCCCGCGACGGGATCGATCACGAGCGGCTGCGTGTGGTCGTACGCGTCGATGTTGAACGCAACGTGCGTCGAGTCGACCAGTCGATAGCTGGCCGCAATCTCACGCTCGCCTTGATACACGCGGGGGCGTTCGTGCACGTTGCCGCCGATCGCGAGCGCACCATTCGAAGCGAGCGTCGCCTCCCCGCCCTCGATCTCGAGCACCACGTCGCTCGCCTCGGTTCCGGGCGCGACGACGAAGTCGTATTCGAGCTGTCCGTGCTCGCCGTGAAAGACGAGGTCGACGCCATCGCGGACGTTCGGGTAAGTCACCTTCCCGTACGTCGGAACATTTCGCTGCCATTGCGAGCGATCGGACCCGCGGAGCCGATTCACGTGGGTCGGCAGCGGTGAGCTGGCCACGGGCGTGACGTCGCGTCCGCCGGCCACGCGCATGGTGACGTCGTCGTCGAATAGCGCGCCGTGCGCGTCGAGCGTGAGCCGTGTCTTTCCGGCCTGGGCCACGAAACGCCCAGAATCCACGGGCTCGAACCGCAGCGGCGAGCGCGAGAAGGTCCGGACCGAGTCCGTGCGTACGGGCTTTCTCATCTCGCTGCCGCCGATCAAAAGGAGTGAGAGCACCGCAAGAACGAACGGCCGAGCAGCGAACATGCCCGGACGGTAGCGAGCGGAAGGCGGCGGTTTCTATTCCCTCAGAGCGGTTCCCTCAAACGCGTTCCCTCGCCTGAGGGACAAAACACGACGGCCGCCGCTCCCGAGGAAGCAGCGGCCGTTCAGTGTAGATTACAGCTTACGCTTACGCGTCGAGCTTCCGCGTGCGACGACGACGCGCGAGGAGCATGAGGCCGAGGCCCAAGCCCGCGAGCGCGGAGGTCGACGTGGAGTGCTCACCAACGTTGCCAACGGCGCAGCCGCTGTCGTCGTTGCCGTTGCCACCGACGCCGACGTTCGTCGTGCCGGAGCTACCTGCACCGGGGCCGCCGTTGGAGCCAGGCGTGCCGCTGCTCGCGCCACCGTTGCTGCCGCCGTTGCTACCGTTGCTGGGAGCCGCGGTCACGTTGAGCGTCGCGCGAGCCTCGTTGCCGACGGAGTCGACGAGCTTCACGACGTCTTGTCCGCCGTTGGGACCGGCGGTGTAGAGGCCCGAGGCGCCGTCGATGCTCGCACCGGACTGGCTCGTCTCGATGGAGAACGCGTAACCCGCGCCGGAGCCGCCGGCAGCGCTGAACTGCACCTGGCTGTTGCCCGCCGGGTTCGCCGTCGCCGGCGTGATCGTCAGCGACGGACCGACCGTGACGGTCGTGGTCGCGTGGCGATCCGCGGTGTCCTTCACGTCGACCGTCTCCGTCACGCCGCCGTTGGTGCCGGCGGTGAAGAGACCAGAATCCGCGCCGATCGTGCCGCCCGCGGCCGGGCTCGTGATGACGGCGAACTTGTAGCCGCCGGCGCCGCCGATGGCCTGGAACTGAATCGTGCCCTTCGGGAACGTGTTCGGGTTCACCGGCGTGATCGCGATCGCGCCGCCAACGGCGACGGTCGCGGTGCCAACGTTGCCGAGCGAGTCGGTCGCGGTGATCGTGACGACGATGTTCTCGAGCGGCGCGGTGAACTCACCGTTCTGCGTGATCGCGCCCTTGTCGGCGGCCCACGTGAAGGGAGCACCTTTACCGCCCGTCGCGGTGAACGTCTGCTTCTCGTTCTGCGCGAGCGACGCGGAAGGCGGAGTGATCGTGATCGCGTCCGTGACGGTGATGATTGCCGTCTTCGTCTGGCCCGTCGCGTCGGTGACCTTCACCCGGTCGGTGACCGTGCCGCGCGGACCGGCGTGATACACGCCCGTCGTGCCGGCGAGATTGCCGCCCGACGCGTTCGTGATCAGCGTGAAGTTGTACGGCTGCGTGCCGCCCGTCGCCTTGAACGCGATCGTGCCCTTCGGTGAAACCGATGTCACGGCCGGGGAAAGGAGAAGCTCGCTGCCCTGGTTCGAGACGACCGCAACGTTCGCGGACGCGGTGTTACCTACCGCATCCGTGACGCGAACGACGTCGCTGCCGAGCTCGTCGCCGGCCGTGTACGCACCCGTGTTCGGGTCGATGGTCGGGTTGCCCGAGCCCGTCGTGATGATCTGGAATTTGTATCCGAAGCCGATGCCGCCACTGGCGACGAAGCCGATGTCCGTGCCGGGGATGACGCTCGAGTCCGGTGGCGTCAGCGTGAGGGGGCTGTTTTGGATACGCGCGATGAACGCGTCATTGTTACCGCCGCCATAGTTCGGCTGCGTGGCGTTGATCGGCGGGTAGAAGACCGAACCGGGGTCGTCGACCAACGCTCCACCGGTCGCGCGCTCACCAATTCCGGTGGTCCCGCAGATGTGAATGCCATTCGGGGAAAGAGAGATGCCCGTGCCGAAGTCGGCGGTGTCCACCGTGCCGTAAAAGGTAGACAGCACGAGCGACTGACCGTCCGCGGCCACTTCCGTGATGAACGCGTCGTCATCGCTTTCGTTGCGCACCGCCGGCGGCGTCGTCGGAAAGTCCGACGATTCCGTGAAGCCAGTGATGTAGGCATGGCCGAGGGGATCGACCGCGATCGCGCTGCCGACTTCTCGGCCGCTGGCGCCGATCAAGCGGACCCATGAGAGCGCGTGGGTCGCGTCGAAATGCGCGACATAAGCATCGCTCGAGCCGTTTACCGTCCCATTCACGGCCGACGTCGGCGTGCATGTTCCCTCGCACCCCGACTGCGGGTCCTCAGCGCCAAACTGGCCGGTCACATAAAGATGGCCGTTGGGAAGTGTCGCAAGACCGTTGACCTCGTCGTAGCCGGTGCCACCAATGAACGTGAGCCAGTTCGCGGTCGTGAGGTTGCTATCGAGTCCCGCAAGGAGGCCGTCACACTGGCCGCGGTAATTCGTCTGGAAGCCGTTCGGCGTATCGGTGAGCGTCGAGGCGTCGCAGAAGTTGCCGCCGACGTAGACAATGCCTCCCGTGACAGCGACGCCCGTGTTGAAGGCGTCCCAGCTACCGCCGAAGAAGTGCTTTCCGGTGGTGCTACCCGCGGTCACGCCGTCCGAAGGCGCCGTGAAAGCGGCCACGAACACGCCCGTAGCCGCAGCGTCCACCGAGAACGTCGTAACGCCGTCAACCTCGAAGGGCTGCTCGCCAACGCGCTCGGCAACACCGCCGAGGTAGACCGTGCCGCCACTGACCGCGATGCTCGTGGCCCAATCGTCGTACGTGAACTGACAGCCGTTGCCATTGAACGCGATGTCCGGGCAGCGGCTGCCGAGGTCCGTGTCCGTGTTCGTCGCCACGTCCGCGTACGTGGAGTACGTGACGTCGCTGCCATCCGCGTTCAGCGTGAAAAGGAACGAGTCCACATTCGAGAAGTTGCTCGAGCCCTTCAACTTCTGGAACGCGTTCGGGGTCGTCTTGATGTCCGTCGAGCGCGTGTGGCCCGTGACATAGACGCGCCCGCCCGCGTCGACCGCGATCCCGGTTCCGTAGTCCTCGTTGTGTCCGCCGAAGAACGTCAGGTAGACGACGCGGCCAGCGTTATCGAGCTTGGCGACCCATGCGTCATCGCCGAACGATACCGGTACCTCGGTAACCAGTTGCGGCGCCGGCGGAAGCACCGGCGCGGTCGGGATGTGGTAAAGCTGCGCCGACGCGCCGCCCGTGTTTTGGAACTGGGCCGAATTGAACGGCGCATAGTTGGAGGTCCAACCAACGACGTAGGCATTCGTGGCGCTCGTCGCGATTCCCGTCGCGTTGTCGTCAAAGCCAGCGCCAAGGAAGGTCGAGTAACCGAGGATCGGGTCAATGACGAGCGGCCGCGAGTGGTCGTAGGCCTCGACGTTGAACGCGACCTGCTTGTCGCCGTTCAGGCGATACGACGCTTTCACGTCATGGGCTTTGCCCTGCGCATCGCGCTGATACACGCGCGGGCGCTGCTGAATGAGCGTGCCCTTCGCGGTCTTGATCGCGAGGTCGCCATCCTTCGTCAGCGAGAGCGACTCTCCGCCTTCGATATCCATCGCGACCTTCGCCGCGTCTTTGCCCGGCGCAACGACGAAGTCGTATTCGAGCTGGCCCTGTTCGCCGTGAAAGACGAGATCGACGCCGTCGAGCACGCTCGGATACGTGACCTTGCCGTAGGTGGCGATGTTGCGCTGCCACTTCGACTCATCGTTGCCGAGGAGGCGATTGATCTTCGTCGGAAGCTCATCACTCGCTACGGGTGCGACCTCGCGTCCTCCCGCAACCTTCATCGAGAGCTGAGTCGAGGAGTTGTCCTTCGCGCGAACGGCGAGCGTTGCGCCCACGTTGTCGAGTGAGAGGGCCGCACCATTCGCGTGGCCCACGAAATGATCCTTCCCCTGGGCCTCGAAGCGCATCGGTTGATGCGCGAGAGCCGATGGAATTTTTGCGCGAACGTCCTCGGACTTCGCATCGTCGTGCTGCGGTGTGGATTTCGTTCCTCCAACGAGGAGAAGCGAAGCGACCGCCAGAACCAGCGGACGCAAGCGTACGTCGTACATCATGGCGCGGCAGCGTAGCGACACGCCGCCGCGGCGCGAATAGTCAATTCACACGGATGTTATACGCAGAGAATCGTTGACCTTTTGGGTCTCGGATTTCGCTCAGGAGCGTCGGCGACGACGACCAACCAGGATGGCGAGGCCAACTGCGAGCCACGCCATCGAAGAGGGTGTGGAGCTGCGGACGTTGCTGACACTGCAACCGCTGTCATCGTTCCCGTTGCCACCGACGCCGACGTTCGTCGTGCCAGAGCTACCTGCACCCGGGCCGCCGTTGGAACCGGGTGTACCGCTGCTCGTGCCACCGTTGCTGCCGCCACTCGAGCCGTTGTTCGGAGCCGCGGTAACGTTGAGCGTCGCGCGAGCCTCGTTGCCGACGGAGTCGACGAGCTTCACGACGTCTTGTCCGCCGTTGGGACCGGCGGTGTAGAGGCCCGAGGCGCCGTCGATGCTCGCACCGGACTGGCTCGTCTCGATGGAGAACGCGTAACCCGCGCCGGAGCCGCCGGCAGCGCTGAACTGCACCTGGCTGTTGCCCGCCGGGTTCGCCGTCGCCGGCGTGATCGTCAGCGACGGACCGACCGTGACGGTCGTGGTCGCGTGGCGATCCGCGGTGTCCTTCACGTCGACCGTCTCCGTCACGCCGCCGTTGGTGCCGGCGGTGAAGAGACCAGAATCCGCGCCGATCGTGCCGCCCGCGGCCGGGCTCGTGATGACGGCGAACTTGTAGCCGCCGGCGCCGCCGATGGCCTGGAACTGAATCGTGCCCTTCGGGAACGTGTTCGGGTTCACCGGCGTGATCGCGATCGCGCCGCCAACGGCGACGGTCGCGGTGCCAACGTTGCCGAGCGAGTCGGTCGCGGTGATCGTGACGACGATGTTCTCGAGCGGCGCGGTGAACTCACCGTTCTGCGTGATCGCGCCCTTGTCGGCGGCCCACGTGAAGGGAGCACCTTTACCGCCCGTCGCGGTGAACGTCTGCTTCTCGTTCTGCGCGAGCGACGCGGAAGGCGGAGTGATCGTGATCGCGTCCGTGACGGTGATGATTGCCGTCTTCGTCTGGCCCGTCGCGTCGGTGACCTTCACCCGGTCGGTGACCGTGCCGCGCGGACCGGCGTGATACACGCCCGTCGTGCCGGCGAGATTGCCGCCCGACGCGTTCGTGATCAGCGTGAAGTTGTACGGCTGCGTGCCGCCCGTCGCCTTGAACGGAATCGTGCCCTTCGGCGGGACTGACGTCACGGACGGAGAGAGAACGAGCTCACTGCCCTGGCCAGAGATGACCGTGACGTTCGCCGTCGCCGTATTGCCGATTGCGTCCGTCACGCGAACGACGTCGCCGCCGAGCTCATCGCCCGCCGTGTACGCACCCGTGTTCGGGTCGACCGTCGGGTTGCCCGAGCCCGTCGTGATGACCTGGAATTTGTAGCCGAAACCGATGCCGCCGCTGGCGACGAAGCCGATGTCGGTTCCGGGAACGACGCTCGACTCGGGCGGGGTCAGCGTGAGCGGCGTGTTCGAAATGCGCGCGATGAATGCGTCGTTCGCATCACCGCGGTTCGGCTGCGTCGCGTTGACCGGCGGCCAGAGCGGCGACTGGGTCGGCACACCGCCTCCAGCCTGGATCTGCGTCGTCGTGGTGCCGCAGATATGAATGCTGGTCGCGGAGAGCGCGATGCCCGAGCCGGAGTCGTCCGACTCGGAGGAGCCATAGTTGATCGAGAGAAGGAGTGACTGACCGTCCGCCGCGACCTCGCTGACGAAGGCGTCGTTGCCCGAATAGTCACGCGGGTTGAGCGGCTGCGTCGGGAAATCCAGAGACCTGGAAACGCCCGTCACGAACGCGTGACCGAGCGGGTCCACCGCGATGCTGCTGCCGCTGTCTTGGCTCGAGCCGCCGAGGCGGCGGACCCATACGAGCCCGTGATTCTCGTCGATGTGCGCGACGAACGCGTCCGACGAACCCTGGACCGACCCGTTGACCGGTACGATGGCATCGGCGGGGCAGGTGCCCTCGCAGCTATCAGACCCGAGCTGACCGGTCACATAGACGTGTCCATTCGGAAGCGCGGCCACCGCGGTGACGGCGTCCGTGCCGCTGTTGCCGAAATAGCTGAACCAGTTGACGGTCGAGAGGTTCGTGCTCAGCGACGCGACAAAGCCCTCAGTGTTGCCCTGCGCGACGGTCTGAAAGCCGTTCGGCGTATCGAGGATCGATTGGCTATCGAAGATGCTGCCGCCAACGAAGACCTGACCGTTTGCGACCGCGACGCCGGTGCTGAGCGAGGCGAACTGACCGCCGAAGAAGTGCGTGGCGTTGAACACGCCACGGGTGGTGCCGTCGACTGGTGCCGTCACCGACGTGACGAAAGGACCTGTCGCCGAGTCGTCCACGGCCATGTTGGCGCCCCCAGGGACCGGCGGCGGAGGCGGAGGCGGAGGGAATGTCTCGAGCGCTTGGGAGAGGGCAGTGACACCGCCGATGTAGACCTGACCACCGCTGACCGCGATGCTCGTCGCGAAGTCTTGGTAGTAGAACGTGCACGTGTGGTTGGTGCCATCCGGGCAGATCGTGTTCACGTCGGCATTGGTGCCGATGTCGAGATAGGTCGAGTAGGTGACGTCGCTGCCATCGGCATTGAGCGTGAACAAGAACCCATCTTGATTGCTGCTCGGCCCGAGGTTCGGATCGACGACGAGGTCCGACTGCGCCGCGTTGTCCGTCGTTTTCAGATTGAACGAGGCCGTGTAGCCCGTGACGTAGACGCGCTCGCTCGCGTCGACCGCAATCGCGCGGCCTTGATCGCTTTGGTCGCCGCCGAAAAACGTGAGGTAGATCACGCGCCCGGCGCTATCGAGCTTCGCGACCCACACGTCGTTCGTGCTGGCCGGCCCCTCACCGTTCTGTACCGGCGGCGGCAGCACGGCCGCGCCACGAATCTCGTGGAACTGCGCCGGCGGGCCGCCCGTGTTCAAAAACTGGTTTTCGTGAAACGCACCGAACTCGTCTGTCGAACCAACGACGTACGCATTGCCGTTCGCGGCGGCGGCAATTCCGTTCGCCTCGTCCGCGCCTTCCTCGCCGAGGTACGTCGCGTAGCCGAGGATCGGGTCGATCACGAGCGGCTTCGAGTGATCGTAAGCGTCGACGTTGAACGCGATCTGCCGGTCGCTGTTGATGCGGTACGAGGCCTTGATGTCGTGCGCGCGGCCGTGCGCATCGCGCTGGTAAACGCGCGGGCGCTGCTGAACGATCGTCCCCTTCGCGGTCTTGATCGCGAGATCGCCATCGTCCGTGAGCGAGAGCGACTCGCCGCCGTCGATGTCCATCGCGACCTTCGATGCGTCCTTGCCGGGCGCGACGACGAAGTCGTACTCGAGCTGGCCGTCCTCGCCGTGGAACACGAGATCCACGCCGTCGAGCACGCTCGGATACGTGACCTGCCCGTACGTCGAGACGTTGCGCTGCCACTTCGAGGTGTCATCGCCAATGAGGCGGTTGATCTTCGTCGGGAGCTCGTCGCCCGCGACCGGCGCGACGTCCGCGCCGCCGTGAACCTTCATCGAGAGCTTGGTCGCCGTACGATCCTTCGCGCGAAGTGCGAGCGTTGCGCCTTCGCGGTCGAGCGCGATCGCCGCGCCCTTCGCGTGACCAACCACGCGCTCGCCGCTGACTTCGAAGCGCATCGGCTGCTTCTTCATCGCGTTGAGCGCCTTCGTACGGACCGACGTTTCCCCCGTCGCCTTCGCCTCTTCCAGCTTCGCGGTCCCGCCACCAACGACGAGAAGCGAGAGCAACGCAAGCCAAAGCGGCCGGATCCCCAACCCTAGATCGAGCTTCATGGTGCCGCACCATACCGAGATTGGGGCAGTTCTCAACGGACAAACGTTCACAAAAGCTAAGGGCCGCCTACGTAGAGGCGGCCCTTGGCTTTCACTTGGGGATTACGAAGTGACTCGAGCTTCTCAGCTCTCGTCCTCGTCGTCGTCCTTCTTGTCCTTGCCCTTGACCGCGACGGCGCCGAGCTTCTGCTTGATGAGCTCGCCGATGGAGGTCGCCTTCGCGCCCTCGTCCTTCGCCTTCGACGGAGCAACGGACTGGCGCTGCTGCTTCTGCGGGGCCGGCGCGTTCGCCGCCTCGCCGATGCGCATGGAGAGCGTCAGGCGACGATCCTGCGAGTCGACGTTGGCAACTTCGGCCTGGAGCGGATCGCCGATGTCGAACATCGTGTCCTCACCCGCCTCGTTCTTCTTCGCGACGAGCTCGTTCGTGGGCACGAGGCCCTCTACGCCGTCACGGATGCGAACGAAGACACCGTAGTCGACGATCGAAACGACCTTCGAGTCGACGAGCTTGCCCGGCGGGAACTCCGAGAAGATCGTCGGCCACGGATCATCCCAGAGCTGCTTGATGCCGAGAGAGACCTTCTTCTCGTCGTGGTTGATCGAGAGGATGATCGCTTCGACGTCATCGCCCTTGTGGTACAGGTCCGCGGGGTTGTTGACCTTGGCCGTCCACGAGAGGTCGCTCTTGTGGACCATGCCGTCGACGCCTTCTTCGATGCCGATGAAGACACCGTAGTCGGTGATCGAGCGGACCTTGCCGCCGATCTTGTCGCCCGGGCTGTACTTCTCGGTGAAGAGCGTCCAGGGATCGGGCTCGAGCTGCTTCAGGCCGAGGCTGATGCGCTTGGCCTTCGCGTCGACTTCGAGCACCTGGCAGTCAATCTCCTGACCAACCTCGAGGAGCTTGGACGGGTGCTTGACCTTCTTGGTCCACGACATTTCGCTGACGTGGATGAGGCCTTCGACGCCCGGCTCGAGCTCGACGAACGCGCCGTAGTCGGTGATCGACATGACCTTGCCGTGCACCTTCTTGCCCGGCGGGAACGCCTCTTCGGCGTGGCTCCACGGATCTTCCTGGGTCTGCTTGAGACCGAGAGAGACGCGCTCCGTTTCCGGGTTGTACTTGAGGACCTTGACGGTGACCTCGTCGCCAACCTTGAAGAGCTCCTCGGGGTGATTGACGCGACCCCAGGACATGTCCGTGATGTGGAGGAGGCCGTCGATGCCGCCGAGATCCACGAACGCACCGTACTCGGTGATGTTCTTGATCACGCCGCGAACGACCTTGCCCTCCTCGAGGGTCTCGAGGGTCTTGGTCTTCTGCTCGTCGCGCTCCTTCTCGAGGAGAACGCGGCGGGAAAGCACGATATTACCGCGCTTTTTGTTGAACTTGATGACCTTGAATTGGTAGGTCTGGCCGATCAGCTTGTCCAAGTTGCGGATCGGACGAAGGTCGACCTGAGAGCCGGGGAGGAACGCCTTCACGCCACCCTTGATGGTGACGGAGAGGCCGCCCTTCACGCGCTGGCTGATGGTGCCTTCGATGAGCTCGTCGCGTTCGCACGCGCCCGAGATCTCGTCCCACACCTTCATCTTGTCCGCTTTCTCCTTGGAAAGCGTGACGAGGCCGTCGTCGTTTTCGCGGCTCTCGATGAAGACGTCGATGCGGTCGCCCGCCTTGACGGTGACCTGGCCGCCGGCGTCGGTGAACTCCGAGAGGGAGATCATGCCTTCGCTCTTGCCGCCGATGTCGATAATGACGTTGTCGCGTTGCACCGCCACGACGGTGCCCTGGACGATCTCGCCCTCCTTGCCGAATTCGCCGCCAGAAACGGAGGCCTCGAAGAGAGCGGCGAAGGAGTCCATGCCTCCGCCAGATTGAAGTTCAGATTGGGTCATTGATGAGTTTTAGAAAAACCTCGCGTCGACCCTGCAAAATGCAGAGCCGCCTTCTCCCCTTTAAGGGGGGTACGGTGAGTAGCTCAGGCCCGGACAGGTGTCAAAGCACGGCGTTTTCCGTGCCTCAGCGGCAGCCGACTGCAGTCTTCAAACGCCGTTCGGGCTCTTCGGATCGCCAAAGTGACCCGCGGGCGCGGCTCCGGCATCGACCGGCTTTTTCCGGAGCCGGACGAGACGCGCTGCCTTCTCCGTCTCGGGCACGGGTGCCGTCGGCGCGGCAACGACGGAGCCGTCGCCAGGGGAGAAGAGCGCCTCCTGCTTCCGCGCGCCCTTCGGCAGAACCTTGCCTGCGACGACCCGCGCCACGCGAAGGAGCATGAGCCCGCCACCGATGAGGCCGTGCTTGCGAAGCATCGGGACCCAACGCCACGGCGCCGAGTAGATGCTGACGAAGCCCTCGTTTTGCAGCTCGATGAGATCTTCAGGTGTGAGGTCGCCGACCGTCGTGACGGCGGAGCCATAGCGGCGATAGCTCGAGAAGTCTTCCGTCATGAGCTCGACGCCGTGCTCACCACTCGCCGCGATGTCATGGAACTCCGTGCCGGGATACGGGACCGCGATCGCGAAGTTCGCCTGCTTCACCTCACGTGCGTTTCGTAGCCACGTGAGCGTCTTCTTCACCGTCTCGCGCGTCTCGCCCGGAAGACCGATCATGACCGAGTTGAGCGCTTCGACGCCGTACTTGTTGCAGATGCGGTTCGCGCGCTCGTAGTGCTCGAGCGGGACCTTCTTCTTCATGGTCTTCCGCATCTCGGTGTCGACCGTCTCGAGCCCGAACGACAGCCGGATGAGGCCCACTTCGGCGAGACGCTTGATCGTCTCGTCATCGACCAGATTGGCACGCGTCGATCCCTCGAAGGTGATCTTGCCCACGAGACCGGCGCGCTCGAGGCCATCCGCGATGGCGAGGATGTGATGCGAATGAAGCGTGAGCACGTCATCGACGATGTAGAAATGCTTCGTCCCGAATTTCTCGGCGACCTCCTTCATTTCCGTCACGATCGATTCGGGGGATCGACGAACGACGCGGGTCGTCTGCAGCTTGTCCGACGCGCAGAAGATGCACTTCCACGGGCAGCCGCGAGTCGTCTGAATCGACGTCATCGGTAGGACGCCCTGCAGCGTGCCGAGCTTGTAGAGATGCATCGGCAGGAGATGCCGCGCCGGAAGCGGGAATTGATCGAGCGGGTAGCCCTTGCCCTCGGGATCGCTCAACGCGTCCGGATGGCCGGTGGAGAGCACCTTCCCTTCCTCGCGATAAAGGATCCCCTTCACATCGGCGATCGGCTCCTTTTTCTCGAGGCGTCCCAAGAACTCGGGCCACGATTTCTCGGCCTCGCCGACGAAGGCATAGTCGAACGGGGCGAGAAACGCCTTCTCCTCCATGATCGTGACGTGGGGGCCGCCCACGCAGATGGGAGTCTTGATTCCCGCGGCTTTGATCGCTTCCGCAAGCGAGACGTTGATGTGAAAGAACGGCGTGAACGCGGTGAGGCCGATGACATCAGCGCCGATCTCTCGAACGCGATCGACCATCTGCTCGATGCTCAGGCCTTCCGCCTCGCCGTCGACGATCGTGACCTTATGACCGTGCTTCTCGGCGATCGCGGCAAGAAGCGCGAGGTTTAGGGGCGGCCAGATCGAGTTTCGCTTAGCGAAGTGCCCGAAGATGCCATAGGCCCCAGTCCACGCCGGATAGAGCAGCGCCACTTTCATGAAACACTCCTCAAGCTCGAAAAAATAGCACTCAGGCTGGAGCAGGACCAAACGAACTTCCGGTAATCTGGACCGCAGGCATGACTGACGCCGCGCGGCCCGAGCTGTCCGTGATCCTCTCGTTCCGCAACGAACAGGAGGTCATTCCCGAGCTCATCTCGCGCCTTCAGACAGTGCTTCGAAAGATCCCGATCACGTACGAGCTCGTCTTCGTGAACGATGCATCGAGCGATCGATCGCTCGAGCTTCTTCGCGAGCATCGCGCGGAGGATCCCGGCGTGAAGATCATCAACATGTCCCGACGCTGGGGCGTGGCCGAGTGTGTCCTCGCCGGCATGAAGCTCTCGACCGGCAAAGCGGTCGTGTACATGGATGCCGATCTTCAGGATCCGCCCGAAGTGATCCCCGATCTCGTCGCGAATTGGCGAGACGGCGCTGACGTCGTCTACACCGTCCGGAAAACCCGCGCCGGCGAGCCGATGATGCGCATGCTGCTCGTGAAGATCGCCTACCGCTTCATTCGCGCGATGAGCTCGATCGATCTTCAGATCGAGGCGGGCGACTTTCGCCTTTTGTCGCGGCGCGTGGTCGACCAACTCGTCGAGCTGAGGGAGCGCGATCCCTATCTGCGCGGGATGGTCGCCTGGCTCGGCTTCAAGCAGGTTCCGGTCTACTACGACCGACATGCTCGCGCCGCGGGAGAGACGCACTTCCCTCTCCTTAGCAATCGCGCTGCGCTGATGACGATCGTGAATGCGATCATCGCGTTCAGCATCGTGCCGCTCGTGGCTTTTCTCTTCATCGGGCTCGCTGCCGTCGTCTTCGGCTTGCTGTTCGCGCCGATCGCCTTCGTAGCGGTAAAGGCGGGCCTCCCGATGATCGACGATTGGAAGATGGTCTCGCTCGTCTCGACGTTGTGGGGGATCCCGGTCACGGGAATTGGGATCCTCGGCCTCTACCTTTCGCGTGTTCACGCCGAGGTGAGGAATCGTCCGAGCTACATCATCGAGAGCACCGAGGGCCTCTAGCACTCGATCATTCCGCTTCCGCGAGCTCACGAAAGCGGGCGATGGACTGAATCTTCCGCTCGCTCTCTTGAGCCGAGTAGTCCTGCTCGCGGTCGAACAAAATAATCTTCGTCCCGTTCGACTCGAACTTGAACGGAACGTGAATGAGGCTCGGAAGCGCACGGCGAACGGCGGCCTGCTTCGCCGGCGGCACGAACAGCAGCATGAAGCCGCCACCACCGGCGCCGGTGAGCTTGCCGCCGACCGCACCGGCTTCGCGGGCGGTCGCGTAGATCTTCTCGACCATGGGGTTCGTGACTTGCGCACTGAGCTCGCGTTTCGCCATCCACGCTTCGTGAAGGAGCGTGCCGAAGCGAGTGAGATCGTCGCCACGAGAAAGGATCGAGATCGCTTCGTCGACCATCGAGCGAAACGCGCGGAGCGTGCGCTCGCTCTTCGGGCTCGGGATCTCCTTGATCACGTTCGCCGCGATGTTCGCCGCCGTGCGTTTGATGCCCGTGTAGAAGAGCATCAGGTGCGAGTTGAGCTCGTGCACCCGCCCACTAGGAAGCGTCATCGGAGTGACCTGGAACGGAGCTCCCGCCGGGCCAAACGTAATCTTGTTGAAGCCGCCATACGCCGCTGCGATTTGATCTTGGCACCCGACCGCCTCGCGCAAACGCTCTTGCTCGACCTCGATGGAAGAAGTGGCGAGCTCTTCCGTGCTGACCATGCGGCACTCGAGCGCGTGGAGTGCATTCAGAAGCCCGACGGTGAATGCGGAGCTCGACCCCATGCCGCTACGCGCCGGGAGATCGCCGTCGTGATGGATCTCGACGCCGCGCTCGAGGCCCATGAGCTTGAGGCACTCACGGACGGCGGGGTGTTGAATCTCGTCGACCGTGGTCGCGTTTTCGATCAGCGAGTACACGATACGAAACCGGTGCTCGAAGAACGGCGGCAGGTATCGACAGGTCAGGTAGCAATACTTGTCGATCGTCGTCGCGAGCACAGCTCCGCCGTTGGCTTTGAACCACGTCGGATAGTCGGTACCACCGCCGAAGAACGAGATGCGGAAGGGTGTGCGACTGATAATCATCGGCGACGGCCCCGATCCGTTACGCAATGCAATCGGCGTGCCCTACGAGAATAAGCGGCCTTGCAAGGGCTACAAAGCATCTGACGATCGGCATTGTATGCCCAATGTCGTCAGTCGCCGGCCATGAACCGCCCAAAATTGTCAGCGGACAAGGTGTGACGTCAGTTGCACCAGCACGTCGCGCGGCCGGCGGTTTGGTTCTTGTACGAGACGCCGCACGTTCCTGACCACGTCTTGCCCTGCGTCGCGCAGACCCCGTTGCAGTCGTAGGTGTACCGGCGGCCGCTCGACGAGCACTCGATGATGTGCGGACCATCGCACTCCGCGACGAGACCATTGCATTCGGGCCAGCAGGCTTCGAGGTCGGCCTGCGTCGAAGCGCAGGTCAGCGCATCGAGCGTGTGCTTGCACTCGGGGTCGACGCGCGTCGCTTCGTAGATCTTCACGCACTCGTCGAAGGTCTGCGAGAGCTTGCTCGGACAATCCGTCACGAAGATGCGGCAGAGCGCGGGGGCGTCGATGCTCACGTAGTCCGCTGTCTTCGTTGCGACCGCCGGATGATGCTCCGGATCATCCGTGCATGATGCAACGAATGCCGCGGCGAGCGCCGCCAACGCAAAGACGCGCCTCAGAGGCACCAACACTTGTCCTCGGTGGCGTTCTGGTTTTGATACGTCTTGCCGCATGCGCCCACCCACTTCTTGTTTTGGGTCGCGCAGATGCCGTCGCATTCGAACACGTACGTTTTTCCGCCGCCGCACGTCGTGATGTGCGAGCCGTCGCACGTCTGGGCATCGCCGGTGCACGCCGGAAAGCAGTCCGTGAGAATGGAGGCCGGGCTATCGCAGGTCGCGGCGTCGAGCTTCGATTTGCAGTCGGCGGTAACGCGCGTCGCTTTGAAGTTCGCCACGCATTCGGTCTGAGAGGTCGTCGCGCTCGCGCCCGGGCAATTCAAGAAGCCGCAGAACTTGTCCGCGTCGAGCGAGACGTAATCCTTCGTCGGCCCGGTCACGTTGGTCCCGCCACCGCCGCTACTTGCTCCGCCGCCGCCGCTGCTGCTCGTCCCTCCGGTGTCGTCGCCGTCGGAGCCGGAGCACGCCACCAACACCAACGCCGCGCACGCGCAGAGGAAGAGCTTCACGCTCCAAAGCCTAACGCAGTCAGATTCCGAGATCGCTACCCGTCACGTTCGGAAGATCGTTGAGGAGCTGCGGAGGCAGCGCGAAGCGGACGAACACCGTGTCGCCTTCGTACGCGATCTTCGCGTTTTTCAGCCACTCTCGATTCTTATCGCTACCCGCGAGATCCGCCACGATGCGCTTCGCTTGCATCTCGCCGTACGCGGTGGCCGCCGACTCGCCGTACGTGAGCCCGAAGCTCGCCGTGCCGCCGTTCGGATCGAGCTCGAACGTCACCGCGTCGAGCTTCTTCGTGAGCGGCCCGAAGCGCGGGTGCTTCTCGAACAGGCGAATGAACCCGCCGCTGATGCGGCCGACCGCGAGCGCGCTCTTCGACACGTCGATGTGTGGACGGTGCTCGGGCGACGCGAAAACGGCGCGGCCACGATCGCGCGCGGGACCGAGCGCTCCGACCCACGTGCGATCCGGCAAAACGAAGAGGCTGCCGTCGGAGAGCCTTGGATCGTTCGGCGTGTATTCGAGGACCCTGTTCCGCGGATCGGACTGCAGATGAAAGAGCTGCTTCCCGTCGTCGCTCTGCATCTTCGCGGGATCGAGCTGCGCGGGTACGCCACGCAGAACGACCGCCGCCTCGCCTTTGTTGAGACCGACGATGACTTCTTGCGCGCCTTCGAGCGCCTCCGTCATCGTCGCGCCGCGCGCGAAGCCTCGCGCCTGCGCCGCGCGGAGCAGCGTGCGCCAGAAGGCACCGTAGACCTTGTCGTTCCGCAGCGTCTGCGGACGAACGACGACGTAGACCTCGGGGAGCCCGGACCACACGTCGCCCCAATCGGGCCCCGTCTCTTTCTTGACCGGCGCTTCGGTTTTTCCGCCGCAAGCTGCGAGGAGGGTGAGTCCGATGAGGAGCTCGCGGCGCTTCAAGCGCCCGCGACCTTCTTCACTTCGCCGAGCATGAAGGCGACCGTTTCGTCGATCGACATCTTGCTCGAGTCGACGAGCACGGCGTCGTCCGCTTGCTTGAGCGGAGCGATGGCGCGGCCTTCATCGCGTGCGTCGCGGACCTTCACGTCCGCGAGCGTCTCGTCGAACGTGACGGTTTGTCCTTTTGCAACGAGCTCCGCATGGCGCCGGCCCGCGCGCACTTCGGCGCTGGCGGTGAGGAAGAATTTCACCTCTGCGTGCGGGAAAACCACGGTGCCGATGTCGCGACCTTCGAGAACGACGCCGCCGTGCTCACCAGTTTGGCGCTGCATGTCGAGGAGCGCCGCGCGCACTTCTTCATGAGCCGAGACGGTGCTCGCGCCTTGCGCGATGTCGGGCATGCGAATCGCTTCGCTGACGTCGTCGCCCCGAAGATGCACGCGTACGCCCTTCGCCGCGTCGCGTTCGAAGACGAGCGCGTGCTCGCCGACGATGCCGCGCGCGATGCCGCCCACGCCGGTGCCGTCGTTCCACGCCACGCCCGCGCGCTTGGCTTCGAGCGCAACCGCGCGGTACATGGCGCCAGTGTCGACGAGGACGTAGCCGAGCGCCTCCGCGAGCTTTCGCGCGACGGTGCTCTTACCAGCGCCGGCCGGTCCGTCGATCGCAACGATGGGAGGCTTCCGCTCGGACATGACGCGAATGGTTTATCACGACTCGACGTCGATGCGTGCTCCGAGCGCACGCAACGTACCGACAAAACGCGGGAAGCTGGTCGCGATGCAGTCGCAATCCGTGATCTTCGTGGGCCCGCTGCCGTGGAGGCCGAGCACTGCCGCCGTCATCGCGATTCGGTGATCGCCTTTGCTGTCGATGGTCGCGGGCGTGAGTGGTCCTTCTTTGCCGCGGATGATCATCCCGTCGGGAAGCTCTTCGCAGTCGACGCCGAACGCGCGCATCACGTGAACCATGGTCGCGACGCGATCGCTTTCCTTCACACGGAGCTCCTCCGCATCGCGAATCGTGGTCTCGCCGGTCGCTCGCGCCGCGAGAGCACACGCAATCGGGATCTCGTCGATCGCGCGCGGCACGATCTCGCCACCGATGAGCGTGCCGCGCAGTTGATTCGGCCAGGCCGTGACTTCCGCCACGGGCTCTCCCGCTTGCTCGCCTTGCGGCACGGTCTCGACGCCGCCGCCCATGAGGCGCACGATCTCGAGAAGACCCGTACGCGTCGGATTTACGCCCACGCCGCGCACCGTGACCCGCGATCCCGGCGTGATGTTCGCGGCCACGACGAGGAACGCCGCGGCCGATGCGTCGCCCGGAATATCGATGGAAAACCCTTCCATCTTTCCATTCCAGCCCGCGGGATCGAGCTCCACCGCCGTCGCGACCGTCTTCAGCGGCACGCCGAGCGCGTGCATCATGCGCTCGGTGTGATCGCGCGAAAGCGTGGGCTCTTTGAACCACGTGGTGCCGTGCGCATAGAGGCCGGAGAGCAGAATCGCGCTCTTCACCTGCGCGCTCGCGATGGGCGAGTCGTATTCGATCTCCTTGAGGAACGTGCCATCGGGCAAGGGCCCCACGACGAGGGGCGGCGTCACATCCCCTTCTTTCTTCGGATGCGGCTCGCCGCTGATGATCGCGCCGCGCAGCCGAAGCGGCCCGACGACGCGCATCATCGGGCGCCGCGTGAGCGAAGCATCGCCGATGAGCCGCGACTTGAACGGTTGCGCGGAGAGGATGCCCGTCAAAAGGCGCATCGTCGTGCCGCTATTGCCGCAGTCGAGATCACCGCTCGGCGGCTTCAATCCGAAGATGCCGGTCCCCTTCACTTTCAGCGTCGTGGCGTCGACATCGGTGACGGTCGCGCCCATCGCGCGCATACAGTTCGCGGTCGAGACGTTGTCCTCGCCGTGCGAAAACTGCCGGATCGAAGACTCGCCATCGCAGAGCGAAGCGAAAAGCAGCGCCCGATGCCCAATGCTTTTGTCGCTGGGAACGGGAACGCTACCAACGAGCGGAGTGCCATTGAGCGGATGAACGATGAGCGTGCTCACGCGAGCAGTCTATACGCGTGAGAGCCCGAGCGGCATGAGCGGAATACGATCGCGGATGTCCGCCCACCCGCCATCGGAAAGCAAAAACGAGCGGCAACCCGCGGCGATCCCCGCGGCGAGGTCCGACATCTTGTCACCGATCATGATCGACGCGCCACAATCGAGACCGAGCGCACTCGCCGCATCGACGAGCATCCCCGGCGCCGGCTTGCGACAGCGGCATCCGTCGTCGGGATGGTGAAAGCAGAAATACGCCGCATCGAATGTCACGCCCTCGCCGGCGAAGAGCTCGGTCACGCGCGCTTGAACGGCGCGCGCCTGCTCCGGCGAAATGATCCCGCGCGCGACGCCCGCTTGATTGCTGACGATCACGAGTCGGTAATCCAATGAACGTGCGACTCGCAAAGCCTCCGGTGCACCATCGATGAGCGTTACGAGCTCCGGATCGCGCGGATATCCCGTGTCGACGATGAGGGTGCCATCGCGATCGAGAAAGAGTGCGCGCGCCACTACACGTTGCCGTAGCGCGTATTTTTCACGAATGTGTATCCCTTCACGAGCTCCGCAATCCCGATGTCGAGCGAATGCCGTGGCGCCCAACCCGTCGCTTCGATCTTGGCATTCGAAACGATGTAATTGCGCTGGTCCGGGTCGCGCCCGAGCTTCGCTTCATTGAAGACGAAGTCCGGGACGTGCTTTTGAATGCGCTCGCAGAGCTCCCATTTCGAGACGTTCGCGTCTGAAAGGCCAACGTTGAAAATCTGACTTTTCATCGTGTCGAAGTTGGCAATGCCGTGAAGGAACACGCGCATGACGTCGCGGACGTGAATGTAATTGCGTTTGAAATGACTCTCGAAGAGGACGACGAAGCGGTCGTGCACCGCGCGATGGACGAAGTCGTTCACGAGCAGATCGATACGCATGCGCGGCGACATTCCGAATACGGTCGCGAGTCGAAAGCTGATCGCATTCGGGTGCTCCATTAGTGCCTTCTCGATTGCGACCTTGTCGATCGCATAGCTCGAGATCGGGTTGAGTGGAGATTCTTCGGTGCAGAAGTTGTTCTCGTCACCGCTACCGTACGCGCTGTTGGTCGTGGGCATAAGCACCCGCTGCTCCTTCGAGAGGAATCGGAGCATCATCAGAATCGCGTCGTGGTTCGTGCTCTTCGCGCCGACCGGATCGCGACTGCAGAGCGGCGCACCGACATACGCCGCCAAAGGAATGATGATGTCCGCTTTGCGATAGAGCGGCAACACGGTGGATTCGACTCGAATGTCGCCGCGAACCACGGAGAAATTCGGATGGTGGTAAACGGCATTGAGGCTCGATGCCTCGTACATCACGTTATCGACGACCGTGACTCGGTGGCCCGCGCCGAGGAGCTCGGGAACAAGGGTCGACCCGAGATAGCCTGCTCCACCGGTAACGAGGACTTCGTACGTCATGTTGCTCCCATCAAAACATGAACCGCCCGCGCGTAGTCGTCGGGCAAACCAATATCGATGAAGGGTCGTTCGGACGTGAATCCGAAGATGCGCTGGCCCATCTCCACCGCCCGCGGGAAGATATCGTTCTCGAGCGAGACAACCCTCTCGCGGAGGGAGTCGAATGGCGCGAGAGCGCGCGGATGCACACGGTAGACGCCGCCGTTGGCCCACCGACCCGGCTCTGCGCTGTTCGAGCGAAGCGAACGAATTCGGCCGTTCTCCTCAACATGCATTCCCATGTATCGCCCCCCCTCCTCCGTACGGAACAGTGAGAAACACCAATCCGCATCGGTCGCGTCTGCAAACGCATCGAGCTCGGAACGTTCAACGGCAAAGTAGGTGTCGCCATTGAGCACCAAGAACGGCTCGTGCGCGTCGAGAAGGGCAGCCGCGCGGAGCAAACCACCGCCCGTCCCCAACGGCGTTTCTTCGATGGCGTAGGAAATGGACGCACTTCGATAACGTTCTCCGAAATGGGCCCGAATCGTCTCCGCCCGATAACTCACGGCAAGGACGAACGAGGTGATTCCGCGATCGATCCAGTAGTCGAGCAACCATTCCAGAAATGGACGCTCGCCCACGCGCGCCATCGGCTTCGGCACGTCTTCGACGACGCTGCGAAGCCGCGTTCCAAGCCCGCCGGCGAGGACGATGGCCGACGTTGTCATGCGGCGTTGACGATCGCGCAGATCTCGTCAATCTCGGCGTCGCGAAGGTCTGGAAAGTTTCCGAGATAAAAACCATAAAAGTGGATGTGCTCGGTCTCGGGATATTCGCGGTAAAGGCCGTCCGGCACGATTCCGCGAAGATACGGCTGACGCAGCTGATTTCCCCCGCCGGCACTGCCACGCCGGAATTCGATTCCGCCTTCGCGCATGCCGGCCATGAGGCGTTCCACTTTCGCCGGCTCGGCGTCTCGCAGGACGAGATTGAAGGCGTAATTGCTCGAGCCTTCTCGTTTGAAGTCGGTTCGAAACTTAGTGGGATCGATCTTCGCCAGAAAGCGCTCGAAGTTGCGTGTTCGGGTGACCACGTTGGCATCCAGCCGCTTCAACTGGCTCTGTCCGAGAATTCCGCCGAGCTCGGTATTGCGGACGTTGTAAGCGGCATACGCGAAGATGAAGTCGGGATTCAGCTCCGGATTCTCGGCCACGAATTTCTGGCGGATCGCGCTCCCGGCTTCACGCACCATCCCGTGGGAGCGCAACATGCGCGCCGCCTCGTGAGCTTCGGGATCGTCGGTGCAAATCATGCCGCCTTCGATCGTGCTCATGTGGTGCGCGTAATAGAACGAGAAGTTCGATATCCACCCAAAGCTGCCAAGACGGCGGCCGCCGTGCGTCGCCCCGTGCGACTCACAGACGTCCTCCACGAGCGCGATCTTGCGTTTTGCGAGCTCGTCGATGAGCTCGTCGGTGAGACCGTCGAACCCCTGCGCGTGGGTGATGAAAACCGCCCTCGTTCGAGGGGAAACCTTTTCGAGCACCTTCGGCGTGCTCAGGGAAAGGGTCCGCCGGTCGATATCGGCAAATACCGGCGTAAATCCATTTTGAAGCACCGACGCCACATCCGAAATCCACGTGAGCGGCGGCACGATGACTTCGCCACCCTCCGGATGACGAATTCGCAAGATCGCCATCGTGAGCAAATTCGCGGACGCGCCCGAATTCACGAAGACGCTGTGCTTCACGCCGAGCCATGACGACCATTCGGACTCGAATGCGCGAACGTGAGGACCATTGGTAAGGATGGGATCGTCCTTCTGAAGGTGCGCGATGACGGCATCGAGATCTTCCCGCAGGATGTTGTTTCGCATCAGCGGGAACTTCATTTTTCACCGTAATAGTCGCCGTATTCGACGACGATCGTGCTCCGTCCGTCGTCCCGAAGAAGCGCCTTTTCGTAGGCCGGGAAAATATCCGCCGGCTCCTCGCACCGGATCACGTCAATCGTCGTGCACATCGAGCGGATCGCGTCGGTAAAGTCGCCGACGTGCTGCACGTGTGGATGCAGCGGACGCTCCGACCCGATTCCCGTGCGAATGATGGCTTTCGTTCGATAGCCGCCTCGAGACATCGCCGGCACCTTATCGAGGTGATTCACGAGTTGATTAATTGCCAAGAGAACGAAGTTCCAGCGCGGAAAGACGCTGACGGGAACGCGACCGGCGAGCGCCAGCCCCACCGTCATTCCCATTTGCATCTCTTCCGCCACCGGAAGCTCCACGAGTCGGTCCGGCGCGATGTCCTTCAGCGTATTGGACATGGCCGTTCCCGGGACGGCCACCGCCTGGCCGATGAAGAGGGTGCGCGGGTCTTGCGCCAACCACTCCATGGACCGCTTTAGCTCATCGAAATATTTCATGTCAGAACTGGACGCGCACGCCAGCCCCCGCATGGGGATACTTGGTTTCGTAGCGGTAATAGACGACGTAATCGTCATTCACTTCTTCGTACGAGAGCTTCGGTTGATTCCACGCTTCGCGCGTGTCGGTGCATACCGACTTCCGGTTGTCCTCGACGATGAATCGAATCGGTAACTGATGATTGCGGCTGTACTTGATACATTCGTACGCAATCCCGCTCTCCGCCGTCATCTCGCCGAGAAAGCAATGCACGCGGGCGTCTTCACCGGTGCGTTTCATGGCCATGGCAATGCCCGTCGCAATCGGCAACACGCCGCCCACGATCGCGGACGAGTAAATTCGATGTTCGGGAAAGCACAACGAGATGGATCGGCCCGCGAGAATTTCCTCGCGCACCAGCTCGGGTGGAACCCCCTTCAAGAGGCATTGGTAGTGCGAGCGCCACGAGCAAATTACCCAATCGCTGGAGCGAACCGCCTCGAAGACGCGGATCATTTCGTCTTCGTTCCCCGAATAGAGATGAACCGGGGCGCGAATCTTTGCGGCGTTGAAGAGCGCTGCAATTTCATCCTCGAACGCGATGAGCGCTTCTTTATCCATCGGTCCTTTCCGCGAGATTGCCGGTAAACCACCGATACGTATCGGCGATTCCATCCTCCAGCTCGACCACGGGCGACCAACCTAACGCCCGCACGCGACGACTGTCCAAGAGTTTGCGCGGTGCCCCATCCGGCCGAGACGTGTCCCAGAGAATGCGACCCTCGAAGCCCACGATGCGCGCGACGAGCATCGCAAGATCGCGAATCGAAATCTCCGCGCCGGAACCCACGTTGAGCGGGAGCGCCACGTTCTCGAGCTTTGCGTCGAGAAGCGCGAGCCCGGCGCGCGCAAGATCATCGGCGTGGACGAATTCCCGTTGGGGCGCCCCCGTACCCCAGAGGGTCACGCTCTCGTCATTCGCTCGTCGCGCCGCGTGAAATCGCGAGACGAGCGCGGAGAGAACATGGCCGCGCTGCGGGTCGAAATTGTCGTTCGGTCCATAGACACTGTTGGGAATCAGCGGGACGAATCGCGCGCCGCCGTCTTCGCGATTGTAAGACAGGCAGAGGTGCAGCCCGGCGAGCTTCGCGATCGCGTATGGCAGACTCGTGGGCTCCGGCGAACCCGTAAGAAGCAGCTCCTCGGCCATCGGCTGCTCGGCCAGGCGTGGATACATGCACGACGAGGCGAAAAGGAGCACGCGTTTGGTCTGTGCCTTACGCGCCGCGGAGAGAACGTTGAGCTGAACGGCGAGGTTCTCTTCGAGAAACGTCGCGGGCCGCGTCATGTTCTCGACGATGCCCCCGACCCGTCCCGCGCCCAGCACGACATAATCGGGGCGCTCGGTTTGGAAGAACCGCTCCACGGCCAAGCGGTCTCGCAGCTCGAGCTCCGAGCGGGTGCGCTCGATGATGCGCGCTCCGCCGGCTTTCTCCAACTGGCGGACGAAGGCGGAGCCGATCAACCCTCGATGTCCCGCGACAAAGACACTCGCGCCGGCCGGCGTAATCACGCGACCTCGAGGAGCTTCCTACGCAGCTTGATCTGCGTCATGGCCTCGACGTTTCGCCGTTCCTGAACCCCAAACGTGCGCTCGACGAGTGATAGATAATCGGGATTCGAAAAATACGTGTGCCAGGCTTCGTCTCGAAAACGAAGTACATCTGCCGCACTGACGTATTTCGTCGGGAGCGGCTGACATTCGTACGAAAGAAACGCATATCCCTCATACGAGGTGGGTAATGCCCAGCCGTTTTCCCGCGCCATGCGATGCATCGGGCTGCCGGGGAGCGCCTGACACGGATACATATTGGCCATTTCCGTATTGAGCTCGAGCGCGAGATCGAGTGTCTCTTGCATCGTGGCCAGCGTGTCGTCCGGAAAACCGAAAATGTAATTCGAAATAACTCGAATACCGCTGTCGCGCACGCTCCGGCAGACGTCCCGAATATCGACTTCCTCGAACGAGCCTTTCGAGACTTCTTTTCGCACGCGTTGATTGCCAGCTTCGATTCCCAGCGCGAGCCAATTCACCCCGGCACGTTGGAAGAGCTCGAGGCGATCGGCCCGGACGGTATCGACCCGCGAATACGTCCACATGTTGAAACCGAAGCTCTCGCGGATCGCATTCTCGAGCACCGGGACGTAATAGCGGCGATCGAGAAAAAACATTTCGTCGCTAATCCGGAGCGTCTGCACACCGAGATCCGCGAGCTTGCGCATCTCGCGATTCACCCATTCCGGGCTCCAAAACCGCATTCCGCGCGAGCTCGCAGCCGTGACATCGGCGCCATTGTCGACGCGATTCACGATGTTGATCATGCAGAAGTCGCATGCGAAACGACAGCCGAGCGACGTGTAGATCGCGGCAAACGGCGTGCGCTTTTCGTGATTGAAACCAGCGTGCCAAAAATGCGCGCGGTAGAGATCCAGCGGGCGCTCGCGCTTCGGCAGCAAATCCCAGGCGTATCCTGGCAAGTCCACATCCATTCGATCCTGCGGGACGACGCGCTGCGGCTCGTTCAAGATCCCACGCGGACGTCCGGAGAGATCTCGCTTGCCGTCTGTGGCTTTGTAACCAATGCCTTTGATCGTCGCGAGATCGCTTCCGAGGTTCGAGGCGAGAAGATCGTGCAGCGCGTAGACCCCTTCGTTCAGGAGGACGATATCGACGCCCTCCTCGCGCAAGACTTCGAGCGGAAGCGCACTCGGATGCGAGCCAACGAAACAGATTGGGACCTCGGGGTGCACGAGCTTGTAAGCACGCGCGAGCGCAGTGGCGCCGATCATGCTCGTCGTGCCGGAGTTCGGATTCTGACCGTAGAGAACGAACGCTACGAGACGAGGTCGGGCGTCTTCGATTCGGCGGACGGCTGCTTCGAGCGTCAGGCGCTCCGCGTCGCAGTCGAGAATTCCAACGCCAAAACCCTTTGCCCGGCACGACTCCGCAAGGAGGAGCGCCCACGTCGGCGGCTCGATCGCGGAGTATGTCTTCGCCAGATCTTGGTAAGCCTTGGCCGAGGAGTCCGGATTAACGAAGAGGACATCGACGTCGGTGGGCACGGTTTGCGCTCGAAAACGAGGCTAACAGTGGCCAGGCGCGTGTACCATCCCGGCGCGACCCCGCGATGGAGATCATCTCGCCTCAGACGGCATCGGCGGTGAAAGCGAAACTCTCGTGGATCCGGGCGCGAGTCGAACCCTACCGCCCCTGGTTTCCCGTCACCGTCTTCACCACGCTTCTGCTCTACGGCGCCGTTTGGCTCGTCGTCGCCGGGCCCGTGAATCAGGAAATCTTCGGGGCCGATATTCTCGTCTTCATCGACGGCGCGTGGCGCGTTTTGCAAGGTCAGCGCCCGCACCTCGACTTCAACAGCTCGATCGGGTTCGGCGTTTTTTGGATCTATGCCGCGGGCTTCAAGCTCTTTGGCCTCAACGTTTTTGCGATCCCGCCGACGATCGCGCTCGTCGGCATGATCGCCGGCACATGGACCTGGTTCGTGGGGCGCGCACGCTTGAGCCGGTGGATGGCCGCCGCTTCCGGCCTTGTCGCGGCAGCCGCTTGCTACTCGCCCCTATTCCCGGACGAGAGCGCACCGCTCAGCTACCTCGGCCTTTACAACAAGCTCGACAACGCGCTTCTGATCCCGATCCTCATTGATTGCCTCGCCCGTGAGGAACGCGCGCCTGGGGAGCTCACGAAAGCAGAGCGTAGGCGCGAAATCCTGCTCGGAATCTCGACGGGAGGAATCCTCGCCGTCTACGGCGTTACGAAGCTGACGTTCCTGTTGCCGGCCTTTTTGGCGATCATCGGCGGTGCGTTCCACTTTCGAAGAACGCGTGGATGGTGGGTTGGGCTCGGTGGCACGCTCGCAGCCGCCACGATCGGCACGGCGATTTACCTGCGCGGTGATCTGCTCGCACCCATGCGTGACTTCCTCTTCGTGGCCTCGGCGAGGTCCTCGCGCGTGGGCGAGCTCAGCTCGCTGCCGCTCACGGTCCAGATGAAGGAACGCGGGCTCGCGTTTGGATCGGGCAAGGTCCTCGAGGTCCTCCGCCTCGAGTCCGAGCACCTGGCGACGATGGTGATCTCCTTCATCGGGGTTCTCTATGGGACCACCATTTCGCGGCGCCGCGTCACGTGGCTCGCCGTGATTCTGATCATGCTCGGCGCGAACATTTTCGTGACGGCATCGAGCTTTCAGTGGGCAGATATTCCCTTGATCGCGGGGGTGGCGGTGGTGGTGTCCGATCGCGCTCGGACACTCCCGCGCCCCACCGGAGCCGCCTTCAGCTACCGCGTTGGCGTTCTACTCGCTCTCCTGCTGAGCGTGCACGACATGTCGAGAACGGCGCTCGGCATCGCCTACGCGTCCACGGGGCGCGAGCCCGGAGGTCGGCCTTCCCTGCCCGTCACCATGATGCGCGGCGACGCGTTCGACGGCTTCTACATCGTCAAAACCGGTTATTGCCAACCGTATCGCTACGGCACTCGCTTCAACGACGGCATGGCGCTGCTCGAGACGAATACCGCACCGACGGATCGCCTCCTCGTCGCCGACTTCGCCAATCCGTTTTCCTTCGCGCTTCGTCGACCGAGCCCACGCGGCGACGCCGTCTCGTGGTGTGCGCGCGCAAGCTTTAGTCGCGAGACCCACATTCCGGCAGACGTCGTCCTTCACGACGTCGATGCCATCGTCATCCCGAAGTGTCCCATGGAACCCGAGACGACGGCGGAGATGCTCTACCTCTACCAACCCGCCTTCGATGCCGGTTACGTGAAGGCGAAGGAAACGGAGTGGTGGATTCTCATGAAAAAGCGATAACGGCCTCGCGGCCATCGACTCAGCGGACCCAGCCGTTGCGCAGATTGTTCGCACGGCCCGTACCCCACAGGATGCAGTTGGGCTTCGAGCCGGGCACGTTGTAGACGTGCACCGTTTCCTTCGAGTCGAGCTCGTCCTTCAGCGAGACCACGATCTCGAGCGTGCCGTCGCCGTCGGTGTCGCCGATGGTCGGGACGGCCATCGCCCCGCGGCCGGGGAGCGGCGTCTTTTGGAGCTGCTGCCCCTTCGAGGAAAGGATGTAGAGTGCACCCGTCTCTTTGTCGGGCGTGTAGGTCGCGAACACGACCTCCGGGACGCCATCCGCCGAGAGGTCCGCGGCGAGGAGGCCCGGCGTGAGCGCGCGGCCGTTTTCGGCGTACGCGAAGGACCACAGCTCCGTTTTGTCCGCCGCCACCGCGTGGATTTTGCCGTCGTAGCCCGCGAAGATCATTTCGAGGCCCGGCTTTTCGTCGATGTCCGCGATCGTGACTTGGTTCGTGAGGCCCACCAGGTTGTCCGCGCCCGCCACCGCGTCGTCGCCCAGGCCCGGGCTGAAGCCGTCGTTCAGGCCCATCACGTACTTCGGCACGTGGAACGGCGCCTCCCAACCCGCGTGGCGGGACGCGTCGCTCTTCATGACCCAAAGCGCCACGCCGCGAAGGCGATCGTCCTGCGATGCATTCTGCACGCTCGCCACCATCACGATGTCCGGCGTGCCATCCTTGTCGATGTCCGCGATGGCCGGCGGCGTGTTCGTGAAATGGCCCTGATTTGCGGTTGATTCGTCGTCCGCGTAGCCCTGGATCGCGAGCGGAAGGTCGTGGAGATAGCGCACGCCCGCCGTCTTCTTCGCTTTCTTGAACATCGGATTCGAGTCGTAGACGACGCCCGTTCCGTGAAAGAAGCTCGCGTACGCGTCGTCGTGCGGAATGACGAGACCTTGTTTGCCGTCGGCGTCCAAAGCGCCGATGGCGATGTTCTGATCGTAGAGACCCGCGAAGTAACACGGCGCGCTGTCGCTGCACCCCGACACGCCGCTCGCGCTCGGCGGGAAGCCCGCCACCGCCGCGCCATTGCCGTGATAGGCCTTCACGATGTCGTCTGTCGCGCCTTCCTTGTTGCGCACCGCGACCGCGATATCGAGCGCGCCGTCGCCATCGAGATCGCCCGCCGCGATCGAGCGCGTCTCCGACGTGCCGAACTTCTGCGGGAAGCCATCGACGACCTTGCCCGTGCTGTCGATGATCCACGCCGAGTCGCGCGCCGCGACCGCGATCTCGAGCTTATCGTCGCCCGTGAAATTGCCGACGATCGGGCTCGCCCAGATGCGGTCCTTGCCGGTGTTGAATTCCCATTTGAGCTGACCCGCCGCGTCCCACACGACGACGCGAGACTCGCGCACCACGATCGTCTCCGGCTTGCCGTCCTTGTCGATGTCCTCGATCGCGGGTGACGCAAGCCAACCCTCGACGCCCTTCGGATCGACGAGCTTTCTGGCGAGCGTCGGCGCGGAGACATTCGCCGTTCCTCCCGCCGCGGCGCACGTCGCCACGCCCGGCGTCGTTGGTCCCGGATTCCCGGTCGGCCCGGTCGGTCCCTTCGGTCCGCCGTTTGTCGAAGTGGAATCGTCACCGCAGGCCAAGAACGCGAACGCGAGCGTGAGCACGCTCGCGGGCAAGATCGCTCGCATGAGCGAAGACTAACGCGTTACTTCAGCTTCGGATCACGGGACGGCGCCGCGCTCGACGACGTCGCCGGCGGAGGCGTCGGTGTGGGAGACGACGGCCTCGTAGAGCCGCCGCTGCTCGGCGGGCCGATCCACGACGGGATCTGCGAAAGCACGTTTCGGAGCGAGCGATCATCCACATCGAGCTTCACCTGCACGTCGCTCGCTTCCGGTTTCACCTCGATGTTCTGCACGTTCACGCCGATGACGGCGAGGAGCGCGGTCATCTTCGTGTACCCCTTCACGGACTCCGACATTTGCTTCGCCGTAGCCTCATCGGCATAGGTCAGCGAGCCGGCGATCTGCGTGCCCGGGCTCTTGAACTGCACGAGGGCGCGGAGACCCTTCATGCCCTGGAGGAACGGCAGCGGCACTTGGCGCATGGCTTCGGCCGGCATCGGCTGCGTCGCGAAGTCGGCCGCGACCGCCGCCGCCGCGCCCGGCGTCTCGCACGTGTCGAGCATCCACTTCGTGATGTCGCGCTTCACGCGGTTGTCCTTGATGCGCTCGAGCACGCGGCGAATGCCGCTCTCCGTGCCCGCCACCGCGCGCGTCGGAGAGAGCAGCGTGAAGCCGATGTTGTTGATCGTGTAGACGTCGCGGCCCGCGTACTGCGAGACCACGAGGTAATTGCCTTGCTTGTTCGCGGTGTGATTCGCGGCGGCGGCCTTGATCTTCGCCTCGTCGAAGCGACCGATGACGATCGCGGCGACGTCGATGCCTTGGTACGAGTAGCTCGCGAACGTGACGCGATCGACGTCCTTCGAAGCGGCGAACCCCGCTTCCTGGCCAACGGGAAGGTAGGTCTCGACGAGCTTGCCGAGATCCGCGCCGAACGTCTCGCTGCTGAAGAACGCACGCGCATCGACGGTGCCGACCATGATCGCGTTGCCCGGAAGCAGCGCGAACGCGTCGTCCAGGTTCGCCGCGGGCGTGGGCGTCTTCGTGTCGCCGCTGCCTTTGTCACCGCAACCGACGAAGAGAAGCGAAAGAACCGCCGTAACGACGAACGAGAGAAGCGTGAGTGCGCGCGCCTTCATGAAGCGCGGACTCTACCACGCCTCAGGCGAGCTGATACGAGCCCAGCACCTTGAAGAATTTGGCCTGGCGGCGGACGTCTTCGAGCGCGCCGACGACATTGCGGTCGGTCGGATGGCCCTGGACCTCGATGAAGAGGTGGTACTGCCAGTTCTCGTCTTGGATCGGGCGTGACTGAATCTTCGTGAGATTCACGCTGCGCTCCGCGAATTGCTTGAGGAGGCCGTGGAGCGACCCGGGCTCGTCGTTGAGGGCAAGCACGACGCCCGTGAAGTCGTTGCCGGTGCGGCTCGACGGGCGATTGCCGATGATCGCATAGCGAATGCGTTCATCACCGTCGTCACGCACGTTGCGCTTGATGACCTCGAGCTGGAACTCCGCCACGAAGCCGTCGTGCACGAGCACCGCCGCCCGCGGATCGCCCGCCGCGAGCTGACACGCGCCGAGCACCGTCTTCACGTCGAGGACCTGCGCGCCCGGCATCTCGTTCGCGAGGAATTTCGCGCAGTGCGCGCGGTCTTTCGCGATGCAATAAACCTTGTCGACTTCGGAGAGGCTCGACGCCTTCGACGCGAGCTGCAGGTTCACGACGAGCTCGAACGCGGCGACGATCTTCGCATCGCTGTCGGTGAGCGCGGCGATGGTGGCTTGCACCATGCCGTCGTGACGCGTCTCGAACGGCACGACCGCGTAGTTCGCTCGCTGCCGCGCGACTTCCTGGATCGCGAGCGCCACGTTCTCGGTGCCGAGATATTCCGCCGCCACGCCGAAGCGCGAGCGCGCCGCGGCATGCGCGAAACCGCCATCGAGGCCCGCATACGAAATGATGACGGGCGACTCGAGCGCGAAACACGTCGCGTAAATCTCGCGGAAGATCTCACGCAGCGCCGCGGCCGGAATGTCTCCCGTCGCTTTGCCCACGAGCGCTTCGATCTGCCCGCGATCCGGCAGACCCGGCGGCACGGTCATCGACTTCTGCACTTCGCCGATCCGTTTCGAGAGCTTCGCGCGTCGCTCGAGTGACGCGAGGAGCTGCGTATCGATCTTTGCGATCTCGCCGCGGAGGTCCTCTACTTCACGCCGTTTGTCGCTCATATGAGTTAAGGATAGCACCGCCTTTGTTCTCTGCCCTCCGACGTAAGTACGAACGCATGCGTGAGTTACGCCTCGCCCATGAGCGCGCAGCGAATGACTCATCATTCATCGAGCCTGATCCGAAAGCCGAAATGGCTCGTCTAGCCGATGAGTTCCCGGGCGCGTTGCGCGAGCTCGATCGACGGACGATGGACGAGATCAATCGCCGCGTTTCGGCGTTGCAGAGCGCGGAGGAAGATCCAACGCGGATCGAAGGTTGGATGCTGGCTCAACACGAGTTTCACCGCTTCGCCCGCGGCGCATTGGCGACGAAACGCTGGCTCTCGACGCAAGCCGACATCCCGAGTGACGAGCTCGAAGCCGCATTTCGCGCCGCGCTGCCTGCGCTTCGCGAAGAAGCCGCGCTCTTCGCCACCTCGCTCGAGGAAATCGGGTCTCCGCTTCGTGGTCGCGTGATGGACATCGTCTACACGCGCGTGGCGGGCGAGCTCGGCATCACGGAGCGCGAGCTGCGGGCTTTGCTTCACGGCTAAGGCTTCATCACGACGATGTCGCCGCGCGGCTCCGTGCTCAAAAAGCTCGGGAAAACCCAGGCTTCGTCGAGCTCGGACACGGTCACGCCGCAACGAGGAACGGGCGCGAGCGGCGTTCGCCTCTGACCCGTGGGCATCAGCCGCGTCACGTCTTGGTGCATGTCGATCGCAAGGATCGAGCTCTTGCGCGCCGCGATGCTCGAGACGTGACTCGGCATTTCCGTCGCGAGATAACCGAAGCTGCTCGGACCCGACTCGCCGACGCGATCCTTGCGATGGTCCCCCGTCATCGCGAGCAGCACTTTGTCGTCTGCATCGGGCTTCGCAATGACATCGACGATCCCGTCGTCCGGTCCGATCAGATACGCCGGTGAGGTGGGCTTGCCATCGGGCCGGAACGTGCGAAGTCCGCCTCCGCCGTGGACCCATGCACCGACGTGCAGAGCTCCGTCGCGCGTCCACGCCGCGCGAAGTCGCTCGGCGCCTTGCGTCGGACCGGTGGCGGCCGCGTGCGTGGTGAACGTGCCGTCCGCGCGCACCCATGCGATGTGATCGGTATCGACGACAGCGATGCCATCGGCCGTGTTGCTCGTCGCGAGCACGTTCGTGTCCCGCAACGTCACCGGAAAACCACGCTGCTCGCGCCCATTCTCGCCGAGGCGATGGACGCGAACGGAGTGATCGATCGCGGCGAGCGCGTAAAGAGCGTGATCGCCACCGGTCACCACGCGGTAGATCGGCGCGAGCTCCGGGTAGACGCGGTACGACGCGAACGCGCGATCGAAGGAGTAGAGATTGCCGTTGGCCGAGACGATCCAGAGGCGATCCCCGGCGAGCGCGGCGGACACGGGCTGGACCTGAAGCGGCGGCTTCTCGCACGAATGCTCGTTCGGTGATGCGTAGGGGTCTGGATTATCGAGGCCGGTCGCGAGCTGCGACTTGCCGCAAGCCGCGACCGCAAGCAGCGCGCTACTTGGAATCAGCCTTCGGAGCAGACGAGCCAGACGAGCCACTCGAAGAGGCAGAGTCCCCGCCCGACGACTTTGTTTCCGAGGAAGACGAAGAAGACGAGCCTTCCGAGCTCTTCGATTCAGAGCCCTTCGACTCGCCCTTCTCACCAGCCTTGGCCGGCTTCGACGACGAATACAGGTCCGCGTACCAGCCCCCGCCTTTGAGAATGAAGTTCCCGCCGCTGATCTGGCGCTTCGCAGTCGCTTCGCCGCACTTGGGACAGACCGTCGTCGGGTTCTCGGAGATCTTCTGGAACTCCTCCCACCCGTTGTTGCAGGCCGTGCAGACGTACTCGTAGGTCGGCATCTCTTCGGAATCTCTTGGCTCTTCGACGCTCACGCGTCAAGCGCCGTCGCGCGCACACTAAACATCTCTTGCGTGTCCAAGCGTTCAGCGGTATCCACACTGAACAGTGACCATATCTGGCGGTACACTACGTCGGGCATGTGGTCAGTGTCCAAAGGCGGCTTCTCTGCGCCGTACCTCGGCGAACGGTGGATAGTCCATGAAGATCAAGCGTCTAGAGCTTTCCGGCTTCAAATCGTTCGTCGAGCGGACGGTGGTGAGCTTCGAGCACGAGATTATGGGCATCGTAGGCCCGAACGGCTGTGGAAAGTCGAACATCGTCGACGCCATCCGGTGGTGCATGGGCGAGCAGTCCGCGAAGCACCTCCGCGGTCGCTCGATGGAAGACGTCATCTTCAACGGCTCCGAGTCGCGCCCGCCCGCGGACTTCGCCGAGGTCACTCTCACGTTCGAGAACAACGACCCCGTCGATATGCCGCTCGAATACAAAGACTACGCGGAGATCGCCGTCACGCGTCGCCTTCATCGCTCGGGCGACAGCGAGTACCTGATCAACAAGACGCCCGTCCGCTTGAAGGACATCACGGAGCTGTTTCTTGGCACCGGCGTCGGCACGAAGGCGTACTCGATCGTCGAGCAGGGCAAGATCGGCCTCATCGTGAGCGCCAAGCCGGAAGACCGGCGCATGCTCATCGAAGAAGCGGCCGGCATCACGAAGTTCAAGAGCCGTAAGAAGCAAGCCGAACGCAAGATGGAGCTCACGCAGCAGAATCTCCTGCGCGTCGGCGACATCATCGGCGAGCTCGAACGCTCGCTCGGCTCGCTCAAACGCCAAGCGGCGAAGGCCGAGCGCTACATCGCCTATCGCGGCGAGCTCGAAGATCTCCAGCTCCACGACTCGGCCCACAAGTTCCTCGAGCTTCGCGGCTGGATTTATCTCGAGCGCGGCGAAGTCGAGCGCATCGGCCAAGAAGCCGAAACGGCGAAGACGGATCTCGCCACGCGCGAAGCCGATCTCGAGAGCGCGCGCCTCGAAGCGCAGACCGCGGAAGCCGCGCTCGAGCAAGCCAACACGGCTGCGTTCACCGCCGACAACGAAGTGCGCGCGGAAGAAGCCGCGATCGCGCGCGCGAAAGACCGCATCGAAGGCCTTCGTCGCCGCGAAGCGCAAGCCGAGAGCGAGCTCCAAGAGATCAGCCAGCAAGCGGCCGCGCTCGGCACGGAGCGCGATGCGGTCGCGGCCGACATCGCCCTGCTCGAGCAGGGCGAAGAAGGCGTCGCGGTGGCCGTCGCCGCGGAAGAGACGAAGCTGAGCGAGCTGACGGCTTCCAGCGAAGAAGCCGATCGCATCGTCGTCGAGCTTCGCCAGAACCTCTCGCATGCGCAGCAGGCGATCGCGGGCAGCCAAGCGAAGCTCGAAGGCTTCGAGCGCCGCAAAGAAGACCTGCGCCTCCGCGACGAGCGCCTCGGCGGCGAGCGCGAGCAGCGCGAAGGCTCTCTCCTCGAGCTCCGCGCGCGCACGCAGCAACTCGCCCTCGCGATCGAAGACCTCAAGTCCGGCAAGGTCACGACCGCGGAAGAAAAAGCGCAAATGGAGGAGCGCCTCGCCGTTCTTCGCCGCGAAATCGCGGAGAGCGAGCAGCTCCTCGACGAGGCGAAATCCGAAGCGGGCAAGAAGCGCTCACGTCTGCATGCGCTCACGGAAATGAACGCGCGCCGTGACGGCGTCGGCGCCGGCGCGAAGGCGCTCATCGAGACGAAGAGCGAAACGCTCGTCGGCCTCCTCGCGGATCGCGTCGAAGCGCCCGCGGATCTCTCGAACGCGCTCGCCGGCCTGCTCGGCACGCACCTCGAAGACGTCGTCGTCGACGACATCGACCTCGGCGTCGCGCTCCTCGGCGATCTCGCCGCGGGCAAGCGAGGTCGCGCCACGATCGTCGCGCGCCATCCCGCGTTCGTCGCGGGTCGTCATGCGGTGCTGCCGGCCGGTGCACGTCGTCTCGCGAACGAGCTTCGCTACGCCGACGAAGACGAAGCGCTCGTCCGCGCGGTCATCGGCGACACGATCGTCGTCGACGATGTGACGACAGCGCTCGATCTGCGTGCCTCTTACAACGATATCGCCATCGTCACGGTCGAAGGCACCGTCTTCCACACCGACGGTCGCGTCTCGGGCGGTACCGGCGAGCAAGCTGCCGCGCACATGCTCGACGTTCGCCGCGAAATGCGCGAGCTCGACGACGAAGTGGCGCGCCTCGAGGCTCTCGTCGCGGAGCGCCTCGCGCATCACCAGAGCCTGCGCTCGCAGATCGGCGAGACGCAGGGCGCGCTCGAACGCGCACGTCACGAAGCGCATCAGAGCGAGCTCGCCGCCGTTTCCGCGGAAAAAGACCTACGAAATGCCGAAGCGGAAGGCATGCAGCACGAAGAGCGCCTCGCGCAGCTCGCGGCGGAAATCGAGGAGGTTCAGGCCTATATCGCCGAGGCCGAGACCGAGCGCGCCGCCGCTCAGGCCACGCTCGACCAAGCGCGCGAAGAGCTCGCAGGCGTCGATGTAAAGATCACCGAAGCCGAGACCGACGCCGCGGATTGGCGCGAGCAGGTCAAGGCGCAGCAGTCGGCGCTCATGGAGCGCAAGGTCGCCCTCGCCGCCGCGAGCGAGAAGCTGGCCGCCTCCCGCGCCACGCTCGCGCGGCTTGCGAAGAGCGAAGAGGAGCTCACCGAGCGCTCGCAGCGCCTCGAGACCGAGCTCTGCGACGGCGCGGCGGAGATCGGCATCACGGCCGCGACGCTCGTGAAGCACAAGGAGCAACTCCAAGAGGCGCAGGCGGCGGCCAAGGCCGCGCTCGAAGCGCAGACGGAGTCGCGCACGATCTTCGAGCGCTTCCGCGCCGACCTCGGCGAGCGCGAAGCGGGCCTCAAGGATCTTCGTACGCGCGCGGACGAAGCGAAAGCCGCGCTCGGCCAGCACGAAATGGCGCTCCGCGAACGCGAGCTCGCGATGGAGCACTTGCTCCAAGGTGTCCGCGAGAAATTCCGCGGGCTCGATCTCGGCCGCGTCGTCGGCGATTACCACATGCGCCCGCCGCCGGATTCCGAGAGCAAGTCGCGCATCACGGAGCTCGCGGGCCTGATCGATCGCATGGGCGCGGTGAATCTCGAAGCGACGCGCGAATACGAGGAAGCCGAGAAGCGCTATGCGTTCTACACCACGCAGAAGGCGGACCTCGACAAGGCCCTCGCGGATCTCGAGCGCGCGATTCAGCAGATGAACCGCGAGAGCAAGAAGCTCTTCGCCGACACGTTCGATGCGGTAAACAAGCGCTTCCAGGAGCTCTTTCCGAAGATGTTCCGCGGCGGCCGCGCCGAGCTACGGCTCACGAATCCGGAAGACATGCTCGAGACCGGCATCGACATCATCGCGCAGCCGCCGGGCAAGAAGCTCTCGAGCATCGAGCTCATGTCGGGTGGTGAGAAAGCGCTCACCGCGGTCTCGCTCATCTTCGCGATCTTCTCGATCCGCCCCTCCCCGTTCTGCATCCTCGACGAGGTCGACGCGCCGCTCGACGAAGCCAACGTCGGTCGCTACTGCGAAGCGATTCGCGAAATGACGGACCGCTCGCAGTTCATCCTCATCACGCACATCAAGAAGACGATGCAGATGGTCGACATCCTGCACGGCGTCACGATGGGCGAGCCCGGCGTCAGCCGCCTCGTCAGCGTGAAGGTGAGCGAGGTCGCGAAGGCGGGCCTGCCCGTGGCGACGAAGGCTCCGTCGACCGCGGTCGCCTGATACAACTCAGGCGTAACGTCCTCATCGCCGTCGAGTGATTACGAAGGCATGTGCGTGAAGAGGTGGCCGCCGCAGGCGATCGCCTCTCGCGCCAGCTCGCGCAAGACGACGAGGGATGCGCGTTCGAGCTTGCGGCGCGTGAGCGAGAGCGCTGCGTTCACGCGCTCCATCACTTCGTCGAGCTGTTCGTTGCCAAGCAGCGCCAGGGGCATGAGCGCCTCCGTCGGCAGGCCATCGACGATGCCATCGTGCGTGTCGGTGTCGACGATGCGCGGCGGCGGACGCTTGTCGCCGGTGAGAACCACCGTGAGCATCTCGAGCTCGAGGCCCGTGATGCCCACGAGCGCAGCGTGCGGCAGCGCGCGCAGGCGAAGCGGCGCGGTCTCTTCGAGCGTGCGCTCGGTGCGTGATTCAGGCGTAAAAATAGGCTCGATCGGAGCCTGGCCGCCCGCGGCGTAGATCGACGGAATGTCCGACGTCGGCGTGCGCGTGGAGATCACCGCGTCTTCGTCGTGCACGCCGGGATCCCACGATTTGTCGGCGAGGACTCGACGCATCAGCGGGTTTCGCTTGAGCGACGTGATCGGTTCGGAGAGCGCATGCCGCACACCGCCAAAGAGCTGAACGAGCTGATCATCGGTAGCCACGAAGAGCGTCGTTGCGCGACTCATCTGCCTACCAATTGTGTCAGTCGAGATAATAAACGCAAGCGTCTTAGTCGCGACGACGGCGGCGCATCGCCAGGCCCAGGCCGAGCACGATGGCGGCGAGTGGCGTGAAGGACGCCAATCCTCCGACACCGGTCGCACTCACGGCACAACCATCGTCTTCGCCGGGTCCGCCCGACGAGCTGCCCGCACCGGCCTCGGGACGGAAACCGGCGTCGAACGGCGTCTCCTCCCCCGGCTTCGGCTCGTTGATCGGCTTCGGGATGCTGTTTGCATCCACGCCGGCATCCGGCTTCGGCGGGTTGCAGTTCACAGCGGCGGTGCCGGCATTGCGCGGCGCGGGCGTTGCGAGCGCGAAGTCCTTGCCGTTGTTGTCCGAGTCCGCGCAGCTGTCGCCCGGGCGAGCGAGCGAGCGCTTCTCGGCCTCGCTCGCGTCATCCGTGAACGCGCGGGCGCTCGAAGAGCCTTCCCACGCCGACGTCGAACCCCAACCGACGAGGTCGAGCACCTTCGTCGTGCTGCACGACGAACCGTTCTGACCGCAGTTGAGCGGACCAGTGCCGATCGCGAGGGCGACCTTGCCCGCGAGCTTCACGTTGCCCGTCGTGGACTCGCCGATCTGCGGTGCATCCGCAGCGGCGGTCTGATCCGGATCCGGAAGCGGATCGCCCGCGGCGCCGCCGCTTCCGAGCGCGACGAGGAAGTACTTGCCGCCGCCGACCTTGCCCTTGAGCGCAACCGGGGTCGCGAAGGTGCCCGTGGCCGTTGCGGAGAGCTGGATCGAGAGACCGTCGAGCGTGATCTCTTTCGAGGTCTTGTTGAGGATCTCGACGTAGTCGTTCGTGAACTGCGCGCCCGTGCGGCCGCCGAACGGGTACACCGCGCTGATGACGAGCTGACCGCGCGCTACGCCGCCATCTCCGGCATCTTCGCCCACCGCGCCGAGCGCCACGCCGGTCTCTTCATCGTGTGCCTCCGAGCATCCAACGGATGCGAGCAACGCGGTTCCGGCAAAAGCTCCGAGAATAAGGGCGGCAGCGTAAAGCTTGGACATGACGTACTTCCGTTCGAAAGACCGAGCACTCCCCCAACGGGGAAAAGCCCTCGGATCGCGGCACTATGGTCGAAATCCGGCGTTGTGCAAGGTCACAAGCGGGAAAAATCCCGCATATTTGGATGGGTTTGGGCCCCTCGGACCCCCCAAAAACCGGCTTATTCTTGGGCGGAGAGCTTCTGGCAGGATGCCGTGTCACCCTTGTCTGGGGTGCGGTCCGAGCAGAGGTTCACGGTCAGCTTGTCCTTGGTGCCGCCGACGAACACGGTCGAGGCGATGCCGCGGCGGAGGCGGTCCGGAATCGTGAAGCTGCGGACCGTAGTGCCCGAGCGGAGCGTGAGCGTTGCGCCTTCCGGGATACCCGCGTTGACCGTCGCGTAGCCCGTGGTCGACGTGTAGTTGAAGCCGATCGCGGTGCCGTACTTGATGCCGGTGAGAAGAGTCTCGCCGTTCACCACGACGTCGAACGCCGCGATGTCGGTGGCGCCGTGGAACACGCGGAAGAGCGAAGCGGTCGCCGGCGGAGCGAGCGTGTCGCCCATCGACGAGACCTTGGCCGTCGCATCGCCGGCATCGACGCCGGCTTCGATCTTTCCGACCGCGACGATCGTCGCGCCCTGACCCACGCGGATCGCGACGGGCGTCGCGAGCGTCGCGTAGACCGGCGCCGTCGTGTCGTTGCAGTTCGTGCCGGGCGGCACGATCTTCACGGAGAACTTCGAGCCCGCTCCGGCCGCCGTGACCTGGAATGCGCTCATCGACGTCTCGCCGAAGAGGAGGCCGCCTTCCTTCGACGCGTTGGTCGGGTTTTCCGAAACGAGATCGTTCACCCACAGCGACCCGGGCGCATCGCTCTTCACGCAGTAATCGATCGCGTCGGGCCCCTGCAGCTGATTGGAGAGACGAAAACGCGCCGCGTTCTGCGGACCCGCGTCGACGACGGCTCCGCTCGATGATGACGAGCTCGAGTTGTCCGGCTCGTCCGGCGGCTGCCCCGCGTCGAGGTCCGACGAGTCAGGCGAAGGAAGCGGGCTGACCTGACTGAGCGACTCGCAAGCCGTCAGCGAAGCCCAGATCGCCCCCGTGGCGGCGAGGGTTAAAATCCCGCCCAGAAGACCGGTCCGAAAAAGTGAAGTCGTAGGGATCATCGTTAGTCTCTTGGGCTTCGCCCAATCCCACACTCAGAAATCGTAGCGTAGACCGAGGGTCAACGTGCGGAAGCCCTGGCGACCGCTCGCGATACCGAACTGCGTAGAAGCCGGCGAGCCTTCGGTCGCGGTTACGCCGCCCGCGGTTTGAAGCGCGAACACGTTGTTCACCTGGACGTTCATCGAGAGGTGCTGCTTGATGAGCTTCTCGAAGTCGTACGTGAGCATCAGGTTCAGCGTGAAGAGGTCCGGCGTACGGAACTGGGTCCAGGAGCGGATATCGCTGAAGGTACCGAGCTGGTACGGGTTGCTCGTGCCGGTGTTGTAGTACGCGCCCGGCTCGTAGCCCTGCGGCGTGCGGCGGATGAGGTAACCGGTCTCGTTCGGGTTGTAGGTCTTCGACTGCGCGATGCCCGAGCGCCAGTTCATGATGAGACCGATCGAGAACCCGAGGAACGAGTACGTCGACATGGTCTTCAGCTGGTGTCGCGTGTCGATACCCGACTGGTAGCTGTTGTAGAACGGCTCGAAGCGCGGGTTGTCGAACGCACCGGCCGCGCCGGCTTCGCTCGCAACACCCCAGGTCTGGGAAAGCGTGTAGCTTCCCTGCATCTCGAAGGTGTCGATCTTCGTCTCGAGGATGAGGTCGACACCGGAGTAGCGCGCCGTCGATTGCGGGTTGAAGCCCGACTTCGTGATGCGGATCGGGACGCCGTTGACCCAACCGACCGTACGCGTGCCGGTCGGATCGCTGATGGCGTTGATCTCCGCGTCCTCGTACTGGTTGTGAAGGAAGCGGTACGTGTAGTCGACGCGAGCGAGCACGCCCTTCGTGAGCTCGCGGCGGAACGAGAGCAGAATCTCGTCGGCCATCGCGGGCGTGTGATCGAAGGAGAGACGCGAGCCGTCGGCGCCGCCGTTGTTCGAGAAGAACTCGAAGCGGCGCGTCGTCGCGTTGTACTGCTCGGTGATACCGCTCGAGCGACGGCTGCCGTCGTAGGAGCTGATGGCGCGGAGCGACGGAACTTCCGTCGTACGGCCGTACGAGATCTGCGCGATCGTCTTCGAGTCCTGCGTAATGTCGGCAATGACCGAGAGACGAGGACCGAAGCCACCGGCGGTTTGCGAGACGGTGCTGTCGTCGGCGCGCACGGTGCCGATGTCCCAGCGCATACCGGGGAGGATCGTCAGCCACTTCTTCGGCTTGTAACGATCCTGGACGTAGACGCCGAACGTCGTGCCGGAGTCGTGAAGCGCGTACGAACGACCGAGCGAGCGCTGGAAGCAGCCGTTGCCGGTGTAGTTGCCGCTGAGCGCGCCCGGATTGAGCTGCGGGTCGAGGTCGCAAAGACCGCGATCGAGCGGACCGCCGTTACGATCCGTATACGAAAGACCGTAGCCGGTGATGTCGTCCTTACCGCTCGTGCCGCCGGTCTGCGAGATCGCATTCCGCTGCTCGATGAACGCGGTCTGAACGCCGAACTCGGCCTCGTGCTTACCGGCCGCTTCGCCCGTCACGTTGACCGACGCGTCGAGCTGGTAGCGGCGGCGAACCGTGAGGTTGTGCGAGCCGGCGTTGAACCAGAACGAGTTGTCGTCACGGTTGAAGTGCTGCGAGCGATTGAAATCGTACGCGACGCCGTTGATCAGATTTCCGCTCGAGATCCCACGTATGCCCTGTGGTCCGACGTCGAGCGTGTTCTGGTTGTAACCGGCGAGCACCTTCGTGGTGACGTGCTTGCTCGGCTGCCAGGCCCATTCCAGCGTGCCGCGGTGACCGCCTTGGAAGCGGCCGCGCTGCGCATACGCCGTGGAGTTGTTGGCGCCCGCGGTCGATGCGCTGCCGGAGGTGTCGTTGTTTTCGTAGTCGATCGTCGTCGGGTCACCGAAGACCTCGACGTGAATACGGTGCGTATCGACCGGAACGAACGTGAGACCGCCGAGGAGATAGAACGCCTCGAAGACGCGCGACGTGCCCTGGATGAAGCGCGGCGGACCGGCGGGCGCGACGGCGGTGCTCTTCTGGTACTGGATGCCGGCGTTGAAGAAGAGGCGGTCCTTGATGATCGGACCCTGCGCCGACAAGTTGAGCTCGTAACGGCCCTGCTCGGGACGCTCGGAGCTGTAGTCGAACGGCTTCGAGCCGTCGTAGACCTGCGGGCCAAATGTGTCGTAGTCGACGAGGAACGAAGGCGCCCAGTACGCGGAGACCGCGCCGTGGAAGTTGTTCGTGCCGCGCTTCGTTTGAACCGCAACGATCGAGCCGAGCGCGTTGTACCGCGCTTCGAAGCCGCCGGTCGTGATCTGAACCGACTCGAGCGAGTCCTGCTGGAAGTTCGCCGAGAACGTGTTCGTCACGGGGTCGGTGAGGTCGAGACCGTTGACGAGGTAGCGGTTGTTGTTGGTCTTACCGCCCTTGACGTTCGGGTTACCGCCGCCTTGCGTAACGCCGGCGACCTGCGTCGTGGCCGATTGGTACGAACGGCCGATCGGCGACTGGTTCATCCGCGACGTCGAGATGATCGTGCCCGTCTGCGAAGAGTCGGGGTTCGTGAGGTGGCGTTCCTCCTCGACGACCGTGGTCTCTTCTTTTTCGGACTCTGCGGTCCACATGATGTTGACCGGCGTCGCGGCATCCGCGTTGACGACGACCTTACGCTTGACCGGCTTCAGGCCTTCGTAGCTGAAGACCATCGAGTATTCGCCCGGCGGGACGGCGATGATTTCGTACGTGCCGTCTTCCTGGGTCTGGACCTTCTTTTTGACGCCGGATCCGCCGGTGAGCGTAACGACCGCGCCCGGAACCGGGGCTTGGCTCGTCGCTTCGATGACGGTGCCAACGACACGACCATCGGCAGAGCCGACGGCGCGTGCGTCGTGTTCGGTGACGACGAGGAGACCCGCTCCTGCAGCCAGTGCGGCCAGGAGCGGCGCGATGCGAAGGGTTTTCATTGGACTCCTTCGCGGGGCGCAGCCTGAAGACAGAAGATGTACTTCGGAATGATGGTCGTGCTCGGCGTGTACTGCGTCGCGCTTTGCGGCGGGGTACGGGCGGGCTCCATCGTCGAGTTTGCGAGCTGAAGGATCGTCTCTTCGTCCTTCGGCAGATCGCCGATCGCCGTCGGCGCACCGCCCGGCATCGAGTAGGTCCAGAGCTCGCACACCGGCGAATACGCCTCGACGTTGCCGAAGCGATTGCCTTGGAGAACGTCGTAACCCGCGCCGAATGCGCCCGGGGTCGCCGTCGCCGGATCTGCGCCGTCCTTGTAGACAGGCGAACGCGGGTAGTAGAGCCGCTGCGTGCGCATGCGCGTGGTTCTCGCGCCGGCGACGATCGGGCCGTCTTCCGTCGGGATGTAGCCGCCGTCGATGTACGCGACGATGAACTGCGCGTACCAACCGTACTTCTGCACGCTCGTGCCGTTGATTGTGCCGCCCGCGAAGATGTCGTTCTTCGTGTTGACGCGATAGACGCCCGAACCTGGGTCGATGAGAGCCCACGCGAGGTACTTGCCGTCGGGCTTGCCCAAACGACCGACCTTCTTGTCCGGCTCGGGCTCACCGAGCGGCGCATTCACGCTGCCGGGAACGTTCTTGAGCAGCGTTCGCTCGCTCTTGATCGCCTGGCAGTCTTCGCTGACCGATTGCACCGGAACTTCGGCCACGACCGGCCGATAGGCCCACGTCGGAAGACCGCCGATGGGGAACGTGGTGAAGCGGTCCGGAAGGAACGTGAAGATGTTCCATTGCTCGTTCAGCGGGAACGCGTCGAGGAACGGGTCCATCGAGTAGTTCGCCGGGGCCTTGCAGAGCGGCGCGGCCGGGAACGGGCTGTCGTTGCCCGGCGGATCGAACACGTACACGCTCGGAACCGGAACCGGGTTGTTGAGGCTCGTGCGGAAGTCCGTACCCGGACCAGCGACGCGGAGCGGATCGATCGCGCCTTCCGGCCACGTACGCGGATCGGGAGCCGCGTAGTTGGTGGTCTGGAGCTGGCTCGGCGAGAACGGGAACTGGAAGTACCCGATCGGTTTGCCCGCCGCGTAGCCAGCGATCTCGGTGAACGTTCCCGACGCGGGCGTCTGGCGAACCTGGTTCACGCCGCGATAGGCCGGCGGAAAGCTGTACGGGTCGGCGCCGCCGGCGTTGAACTCCGAATCAGCGTCCCACTTGCCTTCGAACTTGTCGCAAGCCGGGGAGAAGACCGCGAGCCCGAAGAGGGCGAGCACGCCGCACGTCGAACGAGAAGAAAGGCGCTTCATTGGGCGTCTCCCGCGTCGGCATCGGCGCCGGCATCTTTCGGAGCGCCGGTGTCTTTGCCCGCGTCCTTCTTGCCGTCGTCATCGTCGTCATCGCCCTTGCCGGTGTCCTTTTTCCCCGCGTCGGGAAAGACGGGACCGGTCTCGACGATGCTCGCCTCGACTTCGGGCTGGAGCGGCGTGCGATCGAAATCGAGAATGGCCTCGCAGCCGAGCGACAGCGGAACGATCGCTACGAGGACGAGAAAGAGGGCCTTCCGGGTTATTTTTCCGGGCCCTAAGGGGCCGGGGGCGATGCCCCGAGACGAATTGCGCTTCATGGCATCGCTTCTCAGAACGAGAAGACTTCTCCTTTCAGCGCACCGGTAATCCATGAACGGCTTTGCGCCTTTGGCGGCGCGGCCGGTGCCGATGCGTCCGGCGGCGGAGGCTCGTCGGGAAGGAGGTAGAGGGCGATGGCGGTCAGGCCGAAGAGCGCCGCAACTCCGAAGGAAATGTCCGAGATGAACGCGTTGCGCTCGCCGTCGAGCGCGATCTGGTTGCGATCATCGACCGTCCCCGCGCCCGATTTGTACTTGCTGTTTTTTCCAGCGGCGAGAATGCCGAAGATGATGCCGCTCGCGAGCGCGGCACCGCTGATCACGCCAGCTGCAACGATCGGCTTCGTGACGTGACGCTCGACCGGCGGAGGGGGCGGCGCCGCGTGAATCTTGCTCTCGCCCGAGGGAGGCGGCGTGCCCGGCGGCGTCTCGCCCGCGGCGGGAGCCGGTGGCGTGGCCGGAGTCGGCGGCGGAGTAGCGGCCGACGGCGCCGTGCTCGCGGGCGGCGTAGCCGGCGGCGTCTGCTGCGCGGAGGCGCCAGGGGCGCCGAAGAAGACGGCACCCGCGAGGGTCGCGGCCGCGGCCATCGCGTGCGGATTCAGCTTAATCTTCATGGTTAAGGAGGCTTCCGAGACAGAGACAGACAGAACAGTGAACGTGCGGCTACAACGACTTCGTCATGAGGCCAAGGGTTTTCGCCCCCGCGCCACGTGCAATATCCATGGCACGCATCGCGTCGGCGTAGAGCGCGTCGTCGTCGATCTCCATGAACACGCGTTTCTCCGTGCGATTCGCCATCGAATCGCGGATCTTGTCGCCGAGACGCGAGTCATCGACCGGTTCGTGATTGAACTGGAAACGGCCCTGGGCCGTTACGGTAATGACGATCTCCTCCGACGTAGACGGAGTCGCGTTCGTCTCGACCTCCGCTTTGTCGGGCACCTTCACGTCGACCTCCTTGAGGAGCGTCGGCGTCATGACCATGAAGATGATCAGGAGGACGAGCACCACGTCGACGAGCGGCGTGATGTTGATATCGGAGCGTACGCCTTTTCCACCACCGCCGAAGGCCATGGCTACTCCTTGTTCTCCTTCGTCTCCATGTTCACTTGCGTGGCACCGGAGGCGTGGACTTGCTCGAGGACCTTGCGAACCTCGCCGAACTTGAGGCTTCGGTCGGCCTTGACGTTGACGGGGTGATTGCCGTTTTTGAGCTGCGCTTCGAGGAGGCCCGACAGCTTGTCGACCTCGACCTTGTCCGCCTCGATGAACACGCCGTCCGCACGAACGCTGACGACGATCTGCTCGCCGGTGTCCTGGCGCGTCGAGTGGTTGTTGGTTTTCGGCAGCTCGAGGTCGACGCCGCGATGGAGCATCGGCGTGACGACCATGAAGATGATGAGAAGAACGAGGACGACGTCGACGAGCGGCGTGACGTTGATGTCCGATTTGATGCCGCCCCCACCCCCGCCCTTATGGGCGTGATGACGGCGATGGCGCCGCTTCTCTTTGTGCTTCTTCGCGATCGCGCGGGCTTGCGCGATCGCCGCAGGATGGTGGGCCGGATAATTCATCGCGGCGGATAACCGGGCGGCGGGTAACCGGAGCCCATGCCGGGCGCCGCGGGATGAACGGAGGTCGGCGCGTGCGCCGGGTGCTGCGAGGGATACTGCGGCTGCGGCGGAACCGAGCCGCCGTACGGAGCCGGATGACCCGACGGATGAACCGAGCCAGCCGGCGGATGACCGCTGCGGTATTGGCCCTGCGCCGGGGCGGCCGGCTGCGAGAGGCCTTCGCGCATGATGAACGAGACGAGCTCGGAGCCCACGCCGTTCATGTCGACCGTGTAACGCTCGATGACGGTCGAGTAGTAGTTGAACGTCATAACCGCAGGGATCGCGACGACGAGACCGACGGCGGTGGTGAAGAGCGCTTCGGAAATACCCGCGGAAACAGCGCCGAGACCGCCCTGACCCGTGGCGGCCATGGAGCGGAAGGCGTTGATGATACCGACGACGGTTCCGAAGAGACCGATGAACGGCGCGGCCGACGAGATCGAGGCGAGACCACCGAGACCGCGCTTCAGGTCCGCGACCTCGCGCTCCTTGTTGCGGTCGATGACGCGCTCGACGGCTTCGATGGGATCGTACTCGGCGTCGTGACCGCCCTTCGCGCGGAGCATTTCGCCGCCCTCTTTGAACTCGGTCAGCGCGTCGCGCACGAGGCGAGCGACGGGGCTGTCGTTCATGTGCGACGCGAGGTTCATCGCGCCGTCGAGATTGCGCGAGCGGAGCTGGTCGCGAAGGCCGAGCACGAACTTCACCGACTTCGCGCGGACGCTACGAAGGCTGAAGAAGCGATCGATGATGACCCAGAGGGAGTAGATCGAGCAGATCGCGAGGAGGACGTTAACCGCCTTCGCGAGTGGCGCCATGCTGTGCCACATTTCGATCATATTGAACGATTGCATTCTGCAGCCTTTCCTACGTGTCTCGTGCGCTCGTCGTCTGGTCAGTTGATGACGAAATTGAAAGCTCGGACCGTGCAGATCGGGAGAGGTTGGGGCTTCCAGACCCAACCGCCGCGAATCTGACGGGTAACGTTGTCGTCCTCGGTGCCGCCGAGCGGCTGTTGGACGCTGATTTCGGTGACGCGACCGTCGGTGCCGACGCAGATGCGATAGCGGCTCGTGGCGGTCGTCTTCGGGTGCTTGTTTTTGTAGTCGTCCGAGAGGTGCGGGTCGGGAGCGGCGATGCGCTCCTTGTCGAACACGAAGCTCGGAACCATCTTCGGCGGCGCGGGAGCCGGCGGAGGCGGAGGTGGAGCGGCGGTCGGGGTTCCGCCAACGACGCCACCGACGACGCCGCCCGCCACGCCGCCGGCGACACCGCCCGCGACGCCGCCGGGCTCGCCGTGGGACTCTTCCTTCGGCTCTTCTTTTTCGACCTTCTTCGGCTCTTTGAGCGAATTCGGGTTCGGGATCTTCGGAACGACCGACACTTTTTTCGGCGTCGACTTCTTCTGATTGTTGCCCGCGGGCGGAGGAGGCGGTGGAGGAGGCGGCGGCGCGTTGAAGAACGTGAGCGTTACTTCGGGCGGCGGCAGCTCTTCGACGTGGAAGACGGACCAGATGAGGAGACCGATGGCCGCGCCGGCGTGCAGCACGATCGACGTGATGAAGATCGTGCGGCCGATCCAGTTCGGCTTCGATTCGGAAAAGCTCTCGAGGGCCATCCGACTCAGCTCGCCTTGCTCTGGCGTTCGGCCGCCATTTTGTAGAAACGCGCCGCTTCTTCGAGGTCCTTCTTCTTGTTCTCTTCGCTCGGATCGCTCGCCGCCATCTCGCGGTACACGAGGTTCGTGTACGAGTAGCCGTTCGGCGCGTTCGGCTGGAGCTCCATCACCTTCTTCAGGAGATCGAGCGCTTTCTGCGCTTTCGGCAGGCGCTTGTCATGCGGCCAGTCCGCGTGATCGTGGAGCTCTTGCCAGAGGTAGACGCCGTACGCGAGGTAGCCTTCGGGCTTGTTGGCGCTCGCGTCGATGCGTTTTTGGAACCACTTCTCCGCTTCGTCCGGCTTCGAGGTCTTCGAAGCGATCGTGGCGAGGGTGGTGAGGGCTTCGATGTCGGGTGGCGACTTCTCGATCTGCGGACGGAAGAACGAGACCGCGTCTTCGTAGCGGCCGGTCTCGACGAACGTCTGGATGAGCGCGCCCTTCACGCGGTCATCGTTCGGTTTCATGTCGAGGTACTTCTCGTAGGCAGAGATGGCTTTGGTGGCGGCTTTTTGCCCTTCCGGGGTTTTGCCCCCGGCGGCGCGGAAATGTTCGAGATGGCATGTGCCTTCGTTCAGACGAAGGACCGGCAGGCCAGGATCTTTCGCGACCGCTTCTTCGAATTTCGAGGCTGCTTCCGCGAACTTCTTCTCGTGATAGAGGTCCGCACCTTCGCGCGCGCGGAAGCGCGCACTCAGCGTGTCGCAACCGCTGAGAAGCGTGAGCAGCGCGATGACGCCGACAAACCCACGAACCGTCGGTCCCGACCGACGGGCGGGCGGCTCCGCCGCACGCAACGGTCGGTCGGCACAGATGAGAAGATGCGGCATCCCGGGGTCCCGGGTTTTTGCGCACAATGGGTTACAGCGCAAGCGGCTTTGCCTTGCCTGGTCGAAAACGGTCCCTTTCTGAACCGGAACGCGACGTTATCGAGACTCTGAAAGCCTTCTGTGGGGGCTTGCGCGCGCCTATTGGCCGCAGAAGCTCGCACATGTTCCGCCCACGCAAATGCCCTTGCATTCGTAGAGGCGGTTGTTCGCTTCCGTACAGGCCTCGCCGTCGGCTTTGCGCTGGGCGCAGGTCCCGGCGGACGTGTCGCAGTACAGGCCTTCCGCACAGTGCTCGGGGACTTTGCAGCTCTCACCGGCGTTCGCAGGCTGGCCCTTCTGGCACGTGCTGTCTTTGCAGACGAGACCCTGCGCGCACTCGGTGCCGCTACACGGCTCACCCTCGTCGAACGGCGGGACGCACTTGAACTGAAGGCACGGCGGCAGCGGACAGCCCGCGGCGTTCACGCCGATGAAGGAGCAGAAGAGCCCTTCTTGGCAGGCGGGATGATCGACCGAGTTGGCCTGCTCACCGATGCAGTCCTGGTTGAAGCCCGCGGGCTTCGAGCAAAAGCTGAGGCCGGTTTCTTTCAGCGGCGGGCACACGAGGCCCGGCTTGCACTCGGAGGTCGCGGTGCATCCCTGCCCTTCGTCCTGAATGCCGACGAGGACGCGCTCGCAACCCGCTTTTTGCTCGGCTTGGTCGACGTCGTGAAGCGGCAGCGTCCCGCACGGGCGCGTGTTGAGGTAATCGAGGCACGACTGCGCGGCGGTGCCGTCGAAGCCTTCGCGCCCGTTCGCTTGCGTGGCTTCTTGCGAGAGGATGTCCGCGCATTCGGCCTGCGTTCCGAAGTGATAACGGAGGCGGAAGTTCGGGTTGTTGCGGTCGTCCGCCGTGCAACACGTGAACGCGGGTGACGAGACGTAGCTCGCGCAGAAACCGCGGATCTGCGCGGTGGCGCCGCCGGTGTCGTCGCTCGAGCACGCGATGGCGACGAAAGCGAAGGTCGAAAGCGAAAGAGCGAAGAGCCGTGAGCGCATCGTTGTACGCGCAACCTTCTACACCAGAACGCCTGATCTGGTCCGTCTCTCAGCCACCTCACTTGGGATGAGGCGAGAGATACCTACATGCGATCGACCTGATCGGGGATCGGCTGGAACCCGTCGAAAACAGCGCCGATTTGCAGGTGATCGAGCCGATCCGAGCCAGAATCCCACCTCGGCACGCGAGGTGCTGAAACCAGCGTCGATGCGTTCGCTCCTCGGCCTTCTCCTCTCGACGTCCCTCGTTGCATTCGCCGGTTGCTCTTCCGAAGAGGCGGCTCCTCCGCCGGCGGCGAAAAAAGCGGCCGACGCCCCGAAGACGGATGCGCCAGCGGAGAACATCGGCACCACGTCGTCTGCGCTCGAGCAGACCGCTTGCCGCTATCTGATCCCGAAGAGCGCCGAAGGCACGAAGGTCGTTTGCTACGACCTCTCCGTCAAAGAGAGTCGCCGGCCGGGCTCGCCCGACAAGACGATCAAGATTCACCTCGCCCGAATCAAGGGGAACAGCCCAAGTGGAACCGCCGGCATTCCGACGATCGAGCTGATCGGCGGTCCTGGTGGCGGTGGTGATGATCTCGTCGGCGGCATCGTCGCGGGCGTGAAGGATCTCACCGACGCGTATGGCCCGCTCCTCGCGAAGGGCGATCTCGTCGTCTTCGATCAGCGCGGCGTTGGTCGCTCGCTCCCGCGCCTTGGCTGCGCGATGGACTCCGACGACGCGACGAAGAAGTGCAAAGAGAAGCTCGAAGCCCAAGGCATCGACCTCACCGCGTACGACACGATCGAGAACGCAGACGATGTCCACGACATGAAGGTCGCGCTCGGCGTCGACAAGATCGACCTGCACGGCATCTCGTACGGCACGCGTCTCGCGCTCGAGATTGTGAAGCGCCATCCGGCCGATATTCACGCGACGATCATCGACGGCGTGATGCCGCCGGACGTGCCGGTGATGGGCATGTTCCCGGTCGCGATGGATACGATCCTCTCGCGCACGTTCAACGCGTGCAAGGCGGACACGAAGTGCAATGCGACCTACCCCGATCTCGACGGGCAGATGACGCAGCTCAAGGCGAAGCTCGAGAAGACGCCGTTCAAGGCGCACGACTATCAATACGGCGAGGACTACGACTACAACTGGTCCGCGTTCGTCGAGGACCTCATCGGCAAGTCGTATTCGGAAGGCACCGCCGCGCGCGTTCCTTACTGGGTTCACTCGCTGCTGACGGAGACGCAGGAGCAATTCACGGCGGCGGCAAAGAAAGCGGACGACGAGGAGATGGCGCACTTCGCGGAGGAAGATGAGCAGGCGAAGTCGAACCCGCTGCTCGCCGAGTACATCAACGTGATGAAGCACGCGAGCGACGCGGACTACGAAGCGATGGACATGGCGCAGGGCATGTACCTCTCCGTGACGTGCAACGACTACGGCCAGCACGAGAAGCTCGCCGACGCGAAGGTCGCGCAGTCGAAGATCCGCTCTGTGTTGCAGGACGAGATCGGCCTCGAAGGCGAGTTCAGCGACTGCGATATCTGGCCGAAACGCGCGAGCGATCCGACGATTCAAGAGCCGGCGCGCTTCTCGGGTCCAGTGCTCGTGATCGGCGGCGACGAGGATCCGGCGACGCCCGTGGAGTGGGCGAAGCACGCCGCTTCCACGCTTTCTGCCAGCACGTTCATCGAGGTCCCGACGGGTGGCCACGGCCAAATGGATGCCTGCGGCGCGGGGCTGAAAGGTGCATTCTTCACGGATCCGAGCCAGAAGCTCGACGCCAGCTGCGCGACGAATCGGAAGATCGATTTCTATTACGAGACCGGCACGACGAAATTCCACTCGGGGGCGCGTATCTCCGCGAACATGCTTGCGCCCACGCGACCGGCCGCGAGCCTGCAAGAGCGCATAGCGCAGCGCGTTCTCGCCGCTTCGAAGCCGGCGGTCGTGAATCAGGCGATGAAATCGCTGATGAAACAGGCGCATCGTCTCTAAAGACGACCTCGGAAGCGACCATCCGGCCCGGGCGTTAAGCTCGGTAGGATGCGTGGAGCGGTTCTCGTTGCGTTGGTCGGTCTCGCCGCGTGCAAGCGGACCTCGGATGTTCCGCCGCCGGCGGCGAGTGTGGCGGTGGTGGCTTCGGCGTCGCCATCGCCGGCGCCACTCGCACGAGATGCGGGCGCGAAGACGCAGCACGGGCCCTCCTTCCTTCGCGTGGCGACGCTGCCCGCGGGCCCGGTCGTGGTGAAGGGCTATCCGCACAACGTGGCGAACGGCATGAACGAGTACGCCGATCACTTCGGCTTCTCGGTGGACTCCGCGCTGCTCGTTTACGAATGGGAGATGGGCGGCGTCGGTGGCACCGATGTCGAGATCCTCGCGCGTGACGGCTCGAAGCGCTCGATGATGAATCCGCGCAAGGGTGATGACGCGCCGGATCCGGTCTTCGACAAGAAAGAGGTGCGGAAGCGGCGCGCCCGGCGGAAAGTGATGAATCATCGACGCCGTCTCGCGCGCGCGACGATGGGTCGCCGGCTCGAGCACGCGTGCGGGGATCTCCGCCCACGGCACGGCCATCAATTTCTCCGGCTCGACCACGAGGCTCCGCATCGCCGCGAACGCGAGGCCATCCAGATCGACGAACAGCGAGGCGGCGCCGCGGCGATCCTCTTCGAGGACGCTCGGGGGCAGCGAATCGATGAACGCCAATCGCTCCGTGAGCGAAGGATGCGTGTCGAAGCGATCACTCTTCTCGTCGCGAATCTTTCCGCTCAGCTCCTTCGTGAGCCCACGCTCTTCGACCCGCGCGCAGAATCGGAGAAATCCCTGGAGGTAGTCCGCGGGCATGGCGCCGTCTTCGATGACGGCGGTGATCTCCTCCGACCAATGCGCCCCGACGAGCGCCGCGTTCACGCCGACCTTCTCGAGCGCGCGCTTCGCGGCCGCCGTGCCGGCGTGCGTGACGGAGAAAACATCCGCCGCGTGCTCGAGCTGGCGGTCCGTGGGTCGCGTGAGAGCCAGGAAGATGCGCGCGTAGATCGACGCCACCCGCAGCCCGACCCAGCGCGCCGCGTCGACGCCCATGTTCCAATAGAGGTTCTCGCCGTGCTTCGGTGTTCCCGTCAGGATCGCGCGGAAAAGGCCGACCGTGAACGAGGTCACGCCGGCGAGCCGCGTTTCGCCGCCGAGATAATGGCCAATCTCGTGCGCGAGCCCCGCGCGGAGCTCTTGGACCTCGAGCGCGGTGATCAGCGTCGCGCCGATGATGAGCACGCGACGCGAGCCGATGCCGAGAAGACCCCCACGCTCCGTGACGCCGAGGTCCGAGAGCGGTGACAGATATACTTCGTCGGGCGGATGCGTCCCGGCACGCGCCGCGATGTCGTCGAGCAGCGCGAAGAACGCCGGAGCCTGCTCGCGCATGAGTCTCGGAAATCGAATTCGTCCGCGATTCGGCCCTTTGAAGATGGCGCGCAGCAGCAAGAATCCAGGCATCCACGTGCCGGCGATGACGACGATGAAGGCAAAGACCTGAATCTTCTCGCCGCGCGTCATCAGCCAACAGATGCCGACGCCGGACGCGAAGAGCGCAAACGCGAGCACGAGCGTCGTCACGTAGAACGCAACGAGCAACGTGAGCGCGAGAAGTCCTCGGCGAAACGCCGATGGCGGAGACACCATCGTCCCGCAGTTTATCTGCGTTTCGAGAGAAGCGTCATCATCGGGATTATCGTGTCACCATGCCGAGTTAGGGGCTTCGCGATAATCTCGGGGCGTGCGAATTCGAGCGACGGCGCTGGGTCTTGCGATCATCACTTCGCTGCACGCAACGCCGGCCTTGGCGGCCGATCCGCCGGCCAAAGCGACGGACGAGAGCACGGTTGGACCTTATTGGCTCTTCCCCTCCATCGTCATGGGCGTGGGGGCGGTGCTCGCCACTTCCGGGATCGTCTACTACCTCACCGCGAATCAGCACTACCCCGATAGCTGCAGCCCGAGCACGCAGGTCTGCACCACGAACTATTATCATTCGATCGGCATCACCGATGCGCAGGGCGCCGGATGGCGCGTCGCGCTCGATCGAGACAAGCAGGACGAATACAACCGCCACCACCGCATCGGCTTCGGCCTCACCGTGATGGGCGCGACCGGCATGGCGGCGGGCCTCGTGTGGCTGCTCCTTGCGAAGCCAAGCCGGCCAAGCACCGCCATCACGCCTTGGGTCGATGTCGGTCGCGGCGGCCTGATGCTGCGAAGTACCTTCTAGCCGCCGCGCCTTCATCGTCTCAGTTGCAGAGGCCCGTCGACGTATCGAAGCCCGCTGCCGCGGGACCCGTGCCCGTCTTGCACGTCCCTGTCGCGCACGGATGCGTGCTGTCGCAATACGGCGCGCACTTGCTCGCGTTGTTGCACGCGAGACCCGCCGCGCAATCCGTGTGGAATTGGCAGGTCGTGCCCTCCGCGCCCGCGCCGACGAAATCGCAGCGCTGATCGAGCACGAAGCGATCATTCTCGATCGACGGCAGCACGCGGCACGTATTGCCCGTCCCGCACGCCGTGCCGTTGAAGATCGAGCAGCGCTCCATGCAGAAGCCCGCATCGATGCCCTGCAGACTGAAGCACGCCTGCCCCACCTTCTTGCAATCGGGGTTGTTCTTGCAAAGCTGACGGCACACGCGGCTCGTTGCGGTCGGCTGACCGCCGTTCGAGCAATAAAGGCCTTTCTTGCAGTCATCGTTGCCGATGTCCGCGGTGGCGGCCGACGCGCGCGTGCACGCGGCGCCGAGATCGACGGTGCCGCGATCCGGAACGCACGCGTTCACGAGCGGAACCTTGTCGACGGATCCCATCGGTTGGCAGCGCGAGCCGGTCGGGCAATCTTGCGTGAGCACGTCGCAGCAATAGTCGGTCGCATTCGCGATCGGCGCGGGCGCGGCCGTCATCGTGCACGTGATGCCCGTGCCGGTGCACGCGAGCGTGCCGAGCTTGCCGTCCTTCACGTCGCCCGTGCAATCCTGATGAGCGGGAGACTCCGCGGTCGCGGTGACGCCCGTCGCGGTCGCGGTGCCGGTGAGGATCTGGTTGGGAAAGTCGTCTTTGCCGGTGAGCGCGCACTCCTTCTGTCGAATGCAGAGCACCGACGGCGGAACGACGAGCGTGCTGGTGCACGTGCCGGTGATCGCATAAGCCCCGGCGACGTTCGCGCACGTGCTCGCGTCGGTACCAGCATCGGTACCCGCGTCGTTGTCGGTGACAGGTTGGACACCCGTGTCCGCGATCGTGATGGGACCGGCGTCGTTCGACGGGCCAGCCACGACCGCCGGAACCGAGTCATCGTCACCGCAAGCAAGCACGATGCACCCAACGGCTACGACGAAGAAAAGAGACGAAACATGAAAACTGCGCATGGTGCACCCTTACCAAGGGCAACTTTCACCAATGCGAACAACGACTTAGCTCGACCGCTATCAGAGACAACCGGTCGCGTCGTTCTTGCACATGACGACGTAACGCATCATCGCGGACATCGCGTGCTGCACGAAGTCGATGCGGATCTCGGTGCGCGTCTCGTCGCTGTTTTCGAAGTCCTCGGCCGCCGCGTCTTCGTCCGACGTCACGAGAGCGCCCGGCATGCCGCCACGCGCAGGGCCGGTCGTGATTTGCGCGCGGCGAAGGAACTGGATCCCCTTCACGATCGAAGCCCGCAATTCTTTGCGCGTATCGGCGCGCTTCGCGTCGCCCGTAAGCGCGTGCTCCAGCGCGAGAATTCCCTCGAGGCGCGTCGCGGTTGGCGTCGTGCGGCCATCATTCGTGTAGCAGCCGTCGATCTCGGGGCGCTGCTTCGCGACCCTCGTCTGGTTCTCCACCATGAGCATCGCGAGGGTCACCGCGTGATCGACCATCTCATCCTTCGTGATGGATGGCTCCTTCACCTGGTCGAAGAACGGCAGGAGACGATCGATCGCGATGAGGAGCCAATGATCGGCCGGGAGCTTCCCTTTTGGCACGTCGCGGCGCGCGATCACGAGCCGGCCGACGCCCTTCATCGCCGTCTCGAGCCACTTCACGTCGTGGTCCGCTTCGAACAGCATCGTGAGGCCGAGCGTGGCTTCGCCCGGGTAATAGAGCGAATCGAAGTCCGTCGCTTTGCCGTCTTCGTCCGTGTACTTCGAGGTGTAGTCGCCCGTCGGCTTCTGCATGAATTGCACGAAGCGCGCGAGCCCCTGTGCCGTTTCGAGCTCCTTGCCCGATCCGGGCGCGCCGCCGTCGACAGCGCGGTAGCGACCCATGAGCCCGATGATGCTGAGGCCCGCGCCGCCGAGCTTCGCCGACGGCTTGTTGCCGCCTTCCTCCTTCGGATCCGACCACACCGCGAGCACGTTCGGGTCGGCCTTGATCGGCCGCACGTAGCGCGTGATGAGATCGTTCGCGGAGCGCTCCGTCGCGGCGGTCGCCTTCGCGCGCCCCTCCGCGCTCGCCCCTTGCACTTGATAGTCCGCGAGCGCGTAGATCGCGCCCGCATGCCGGACGATGTTGTACTTCTTCGGCGTGACGTGCGTTCCGTCGGGCGCCATGCGGTAAACGAAGCGCCCGCTCGGATCATCGATGCGCGTGAGGTAGCCCGCCGCTTCGTCGATCGCGGTCGGAAGATCCCACGTGATCTTCCCCGCGGGCGCGGTATTCCCCGTCGACTGCTTCGCCGCTTGGTACGCCTTGCCGACGACGACCCCAAGGACGATCGCGGCCGCGAACGCGAAGATGTGTTTCCGCTCCACGGGCGTATGTTCGCCGAAGCGCCCTTAGACGTCGATCTCTCCCGCTTCCTGCGCGTGCTCCATGATGAAGTTGAAGCGCGCAGACGGGTCTTTGCCCATCAGATCGTTGATGACGCGATCGGTCTGGAGCGCGTCCGAGACTTCGACCTTGAGAAGCCGGCGGCTCTTCGGCGAGAGCGTCGTCTCCCAAAGCACCTTGGGCATCATCTCGCCGAGGCCCTTGAAGCGCGTGATATCCGCTTTGCTCTCGTCTTTCCCCGACGCCTTGAGAATGCGCTTCTTGTCGTCTTCGTCCGCCGCCCAATGCGTCTCTTTGCCGATATCGATGCGGTAAAGCGGCGGCAGCGCGACGAACACCTTTCCGCCTTTCAAGAGCTCGGGGAGATGGCGATAGAAGAACGTGAGCAGCAGCGTCGAGATGTGATGACCGTCCGAATCGGCATCGGCGAGGACGATGACGCGTGCATAGCGCAGGCGATCGAGCGAGAAATCTTTGCCTACGCCGCAACCGAGCGCGATGACGAGGTCCGCGAGCTCTTTGTTCTCGAGCACCTTGGCCAAAGCCACGGACTCGGTATTCAGAACCTTTCCGCGGAGCGGAAGCACCGCTTGGTGCTCGCGATCGCGGCCCTGTTTGGCGGAGCCACCTGCGGAATCGCCCTCGACGATGAACAATTCCGTCTTGTCGCGCTGATTCGATGTGCAATCGGAGAGCTTGCCCGGAAGCGTGAGACGTCCGCTCGTCGCGGTTTTGCGCGAAACGGCGGCACTGGCGGCGCGTGAGGCTTCGCGAGCGCGCGCCGCGAGCACGATGCGCGCAATGATATTTTCCGCGACGCTGCGATTCGAGTTGAGCCACGACTCGAGCGCCGGGCGGACCGCGCCGTCGACGTAATTCTGAACTTCCGGGTTATTCAAACGATCCTTCGTTTGGCCCTGGAATTGCGGCTCCGCGATATAGACCGAGAGAATTCCGGTAAAGCCTTCGCGAATATCGTCGCCCGTCAACGTCACGCCGCGCGGCGCGAGATTGTGGGTATCGATGAAATTCCTAACCGCTTTACCGACCGCGCTCCGTAAACCGATTTCGTGCGTTCCGCCGTCGCGCGTGGGAATACCGTTTACGTAACTACGAATGCATTCGTCGGTGGACTCGGTCCACTGAAAGGCCATTTCGACCTTCGCGCCGTTCTCCTTGATGAGCGTAAACGGCGCTTCGTTAATCGCTTTATGACCGCGCTCGCCGATAATCTTCTTCAGATAATCGACGATGCCCTGCTCGTGCTTGAACGTCTCGTCGGTATGGTGCGCTTCATCGATGAATCGCACTTTGACGCCGCGATGCAAAAAGCTCGCGACTTCGAGGCGCTCGCGAATCGTCTGCGGATCGAATTCGGTTTTCGGAAAAATCGTCGGGTCGGGCTGGAAAAACACGGTCGTGCCCGTGCCGCGCGCCGCGCCGATTTTCTTGAGCGGCCCCACCGCGACGCCGCGCTTGAACTCGATTTGATACTCGGCCCCGCCGCGCTTCACTTTGACGACGACCTTCGTCGATAGTGCGTTGACGACGGAAGCACCGACGCCGTGAAGACCGCCCGAGGTCTTGTAATTACCGCCTTCGAATTTTCCGCCCGCGTGGAGCGTCGTGTAGACGATCTCGAGCGCGGTTTTCTTGTGCTTCGGGTGCTTGTCGATCGGAATTCCGCGCCCGTTGTCGGAAACGGTAATGCTGGACCCGTCTTTGTGGAGCGTGACCACGATTTCGGTCGCGTGGCCGTTCATCGCCTCGTCGACGGAGTTGTCGACGATTTCCCAGACGAGGTGATGGAGCCCGGAGGTTCCCACACCGCCGATGTACATGCCGGGCCGCTTGCGAACTGGCTCGAGCCCCTCGAGTACTTGGATGTCTTTTGCGGTGTATTCGGTCGCCATAATTACTCCTAAGCGAGATTCCCGCGTTTACTTCGCGTCTGGGGTGAACGGTTCGGGCGCCGGCGGCGCTTCGTGAATGATCTCGGTAAAGGATCCGCGACTGATCACTTCGCGTCCTTTACCTCCGCGACCGGTCTTCGAGAAACGCGCCGTATTGATGCGCTGCTCGCCGCCCAAGCTCGACTTCACGACGAGCGTGTCGGCCTTGTCCTTCGCCGCTTTCATGCCCAAGAGCTGGTCGTCACCCTCGAGCTTCATGAGCAAAACGCCCTTGCCGGCGGAGGCGAGATATTTGATTTCGGACACGTCGCAGAGGAGCGCGCGGCGTTTTTTCGATACCGCAATGACGGTCTCGTCGCCCTTCACGAGCGTGGCGCCGATAATGGTCGCGCCTTCGGACATACGGGCGTAGCGACGACCGCTGCGCGTGCTCGGCTCGGCGAATGGCTCGAGGCCGAACGTGAGCGCATTTCCGTCCGAGCTCGCGGCCAGGCCGTAGGTCTCCGGATAATGCTCTTCGTCGCCCGCGAGGCTGCCCGTGAGTCGCTTATCGAGTGACGCCATCGCGACGATCGCCTCGCCGTCCTTCATCTTGAAGAGCTTCTGGATCGGCTCGCCGTAACCGGTGGTCGCCGGAACATCGGCAATGCGCGAGGTATACGCGGTGCCGAAATTCGAGAAGAACACGACCGTGGCCTTGGTCGAGCCCGCGATCACGTTCAGAACCGCATCGCCTTCGCGAAGGCGCGTCGACGACGGATCCTTGATCTCGCGCTGGCGCTTCACCCAACCATCGCGCGTGAGAAGCACGTGGTTGTCCTCGGCGATGATGAGCTCGTCCTCCGAGAAGGTCCGCTCCTCGCCGATCTCTTCGATGATCGTGCGGCGCTTGCCGGCTTTGCCGAGGCCCGCCTGGAGCGTCGTGAGCTCCGTCTTCACGATGCCCCAAATGCCCTTGGATCCGGCCTCGTTCAGGAGCTTTTTGATTTCGCCGCTGCGCTTCTTCTTCGCCTTGAGCTCGTCTTGGATGACGAGAATTTCGAGCTTCGCGAGGCGGTAAATCTTGAGCTCGAGGATCGCGTCGGTCTGCTCGTCATCGAGCTTGAACCGCGCCATGATCTTCTTCGCCGCGTCGGCTTTGCCTTCCGAAGCGCGCACGATTTTCAGGATGGCATCGAGCGCATCGAAGACGGTCGCGAAGCCTTCGAGGATGTGCATCCGCTTCGCGAGCGTCTTCAGCTCGTCTTCGAGTCGCTTGGTGACGACGTCGAGGCGGAAGTGGAGGAAGTGCCAGAGCATCGCGCCGAGATCGAGGCGCTCGGGGCGGCCGACGTCGGGATTTTCCGTCGGCACGAGGCACGTGAGGTTGACCGCGAAGTTCGTTTGGAGGGGCGTGTTCTTGAAGAGGTACGCGAGCACTTTCTGCTCGTCGGCTTCCTTCTTCAATTCGAGCTCGATGCGAACGTCGTCCGTCGAGACGTCTTTGACGTCGAGGAGCAGCGGCATCTTGCGCTGCATGACGACCTCGGCGATGCGCTCGACGAGCACGGTCTTGTTCACCGCATAAGGAATGCTCGTAATGAAGAGCGACTTCGTGGTTCGGCCTTCTTTTCCGGCCTCCCACGTCGCGCGAACTTTGATGCTGCCCTGCCCCGTCTCGTAGATCTTTTTGATCTCTTCGGTCGACGAGACGATCTGTCCGCCGGTCGGAAAATCGGGACCTTTGATGGTGCGCGTGAGCTCGCGTGCGCTGAGCTTTTTGCCTTCGAGCAGCGCATCGAGGAGACGAATCGAGGCGGCGCAGACTTCCTCCGGATTGTGTGGAGGAATGTTCGTCGCCATACCGACCGCGATGCCGGTGGCGCCGTTGATGAGGAGGTTCGGAAGCTTCGCGGGAAGAACGACGGGCTCGCTCTTCGTGCCGTCGTAGTTGGGGCGCCAATGAACGGTGCCCTTGTCGAGATCGGTGAGAATCTCCGCGGAGATCGCCTCGAGACGGCACTCCGTGTAACGCATGGCGGCCGCGGGATCGCCGTCCATCGAGCCGAAGTTGCCGGAGCCGTTCACGAGCGGCATGCGCATCGCAAACGGCTGCGCCATGCGCACGAGTGCTTCGTAGATCGAGCTGTCGCCGTGCGGGTGGTAACCGCCCATGACCTCGCCGACGACGGTCGCGGACTTGCGATGCTTCGCGTCGGCGGACAGGTTCCGGTCCCACATCACGTAGAGGATGCGGCGTTGGACGGGTTTGAGACCGTCGCGGACGTCGGGCAGCGCGCGCGACGTAATGACGGAGAGGGCGTAATTGAGGTAGCGAGTCTGCGTGAGCTCGTGGAGCGGCATCGGCAGCTCGACTTCGCGCGCGCTCGCAAACAGATCGACGTCGCCACCGCCTTTTCCTCGGCGTTTCTTCGGAGGAGCGGCCGCGGCGGCGGCCTTCTTCGACTCCGCGGATGCCTTCTTGCTGGTCTTCTTCGCTGCCACTTTGGGCCGACCCTCACACGGGCACTAAACAGACGTCAAGTTTCGAGACTTTGTCCTACATTGGCACCCATGCTGGAATTTTCTGTTAAGGTTGGACCTCAACTCCGCGTCTCTATTGGGTTTCCCTCCTAGCGCAACGCGCTGCGCTACGTCATTGTCGATCAAGGCGTCATGGCAGCACCGTCAAGAGCAACGCTCCCTTTCCAGCACAGTGGGATCCGAAGCTTGGAATTCACGTGACTTGAAGTCGCGGCCGCACTGACCCTATAGTGAGTCGTATTAATTTAAATCATACCAACATGGTCAAATAAAACGAAAGGCTCAGTCGAAAGACTGGGCCTTTCGTTTTAATCTGATCGGCACGTAAGAGGTTCCAACTTTCACCATAATGAAA
>JADMIO010792715.1_pt1 | contig 71914 bp, 79 predicted proteins | sample 8958161 | NCBI WGS metagenome assembly JADMIO01 (sample SAMN16585339, study PRJNA669376) | soil metagenome | isolation source: Crop rotation soil | place: USA: Cullars Rotation, Alabama | collected 2011 | reverse complement strand
GCGACAACTTGTCCACGTGGAATTCTAAGCTTAGGATCCCAATGTGCTGGAAAGCGGCCGTGCCAACCCGGACAAATCAAGTCGAATCAGGGGGTTGAGGGACGTCGGGGACGTCCGGGCGGCCCGGGCGCTGTTGGCGATCGCCAACACCTTCGCGCGCACCTCACGCTAAGTGCTTGTCGCTACAGGGAGTTCGGGGTGTTCGTAAAGGCCAACACCCGCGGGCTACTTCTTGAAGTCCGCCGGATCGAGGCGATGGCGCGAGAGGAGCGAGTAGAAATCGCTGCGATTGCGCTTCGCTATGCGCGCGGCCTGGCTCACGTTGCCCGCGGCGATCCGCATGAGCTGCGTGAGGTACTCGCGCTCGAACGAGGCGCGCGCGTCGTCGAAGGAGGCGAGGTCGTCGACGGGGCCTTCCATCGCGCGTTCGACGAGCGCGCCGGGAATGAGCGGCGTGGTGCATAACGCCACGCATTTCTCGATCACGTTCTGGAGCTCGCGCACGTTGCCCTTCCACGCGCCGGCCACGAGCAGTTGCAACGCCTCGGGCGCGAACCCGCCGATGGACTTGCGATAGCGCGCGGAGAGCATCGCGAGGAAGTGGCTCGCCAGCAGCGGGATGTCCTCGCGCCGCGCCGAGAGCGGCGGCAGCGCCAGGCTCACGACGTTCAGCCGGTAATAGAGGTCTTCGCGGAATCGGCCCGCCTTCGCCTCCGCGCGCAGGTCGCGGTGCGTGGCGGAGATCACGCGGACGTCGACCTTCACCGCCTGCGCCGATCCCACGGGGCGCACCTCGCGCTCCTGCAGCACGCGCAGGAGCTTCACCTGCAGCGTGAGCGGCATGTCGCCGATCTCGTCGAGGAAGAGCGTGCCCTGGTCCGCCGCCTGGAAGAGGCCCTTGTGGTCGCGCAGGGCACCGGTGAACGCGCCCTTCACGTGGCCGAAGAGCTCGCTCTCGAGCAACGCCTCCGGAATCGCGCCGCAGTTCACGGCGACGAACGGGCCGTCGCGCCGCTCGCCCGCCTCGTGGATGGCGCGCGCGAGGAGCTCCTTGCCCGTGCCGCTCTCCCCGGTCACGAGCACGGTCGCGTCGTTGCCCGCGATGAGCCGGGCCTCCGAGAGGGTCCGGTTCATGGCGGGGCTGCACGTGATGATGCCCAGGCGCCAGTCTTCCTCGTCGCCGCCGGCCGTGGCCGCCAGCGCGAGCGCGCGCTCCACCTCGACCATCAAGGCGCGCGCCTCGAAGGGCTTCGTGAGGTAGCCGAACACGCCCTTGCGCGTCGCATCGACCGCGTCGGGAATGTTCCCGTGCGCCGTGAGGATGATCACCGGGAGCGCGGCGTGGCGCCGATGGATCGCCTCGAAGAGCGCCATGCCATCCATGCCCGACATGCGCATGTCGGTGATGACGAGGTCGGGGATCTCCGCGGCGAGCTTGCCCAGCGCCTCCTCGCCGCTGGCGGCCTCGATCACGCCGAAGCCTTCCTTTTCCAGGCGCAGCGAGAGCAGCCGCAGCAGGTTGGGATCGTCGTCGACGACGAGGATGCGGCGCGTGATCATGGCGCGGGCGGGGCGTGGACGGTCACGGTGAACGCGGATCCCTTTCCGGGCGTGCTTTCGAACGTGACGCTGCCGCCGTGGAGCTCGGCGCACTGCTTCACGATGGTGAGGCCGAGGCCCGTGCCCTCGACGTTGCCCACGTTGCGCGCCCGGTGGAAGCTCTCGAAGAGCCGCGCGTGGTCCTCGGGCGGGATGCCGATGCCGCGGTCCACGACGCGCATGACGATCGACGGGCCTGCGCCCTCGATGTCGAGATCGACGGGTGCCTCGGCCGGCGAATACTTGAGCGCGTTGGAGAGCAGGTTGCCGAGCACGTGCGACAGGAGCTTCGCATCGACCAGGCGCAGCCCGCCATCGCCGCGGCTCGCGAACCGCACCGTGCCGCGCCGGCCGAGCGCCTGCTCGGCCTCACGCGCCACCGATTGGGCGATCTCGCACGCGTCCGCCGGCTGCGGGCGGAACTCGAGCTTGTCCGACTCGGCGCGCCCGATCAGCATCACCTGGTCGATCATGCCGGTCATGCGCGTGATGGCGTTCTTGATGATGCGGATTAGCTCCGCGCGCTCGGCGTCCGGCAGGTTGGCGCCGAAGTCGTCGATGAGCTCGATGGAGGAGAGGATGGTCGCGAGCGGCGTGCGGAACTCGTGGGAGGTGAGCGAGACGAAGCGCGTCTTGAGCTCGGAGAGCTCGCGCTCGCGCCCCAGCGCGCGGTGCACCTCTTCCTCGGCGCGCTTGCGCGCCGAGATGTCGATGAAGAACCAGATCGTGCCCGCGCCGAGCTCCGAGGGCTTGAGCGCCTTCGCCGACATGTGGCACCACCACGGCGAGCCGTCCTTGCGCTTCACGCGCCAGTCGCTCGAGTACGTGCCGGTGCGCTCGAGCGCGGGGATGCACTCCTGCAGGAAGCGTGACCAGTCCGCGTGGTCGGTGAAGGCCACCTCGCCGGTGTGGCCGATGGTCTCGCCGTCCTCGAACCCGAGCATCACCTGCTCGAGCGTGTCGTTGATCCACTTGATGTGGCCGCCCTGGATGAACATGATCCCGACGGCGGTGGTCTCGAGGATCGCCTCGCGAAGCGCCAGCGTCTGCGCGACGCTCGCCTCGAGCGCCACCTGGTCCGTCACGTCGGTGAGGAAGTTGAGCGTGGCGGGACGCCCCTCCCATTCGATCCCGACCGCGGAGATCTGCAGCCACTTGGTCTCGCCCGCGGTGTCGACCACGCGGAACTTGTAGAACGGCTCGACGGCCTCGCCGCGCAGGCGGCGCAAATAGTTGCCATAGACCCGCGCGCGATCGTCGGGATGGACCATGTCGATGAACGGCGTCGACATCGCCTCGGCGAGCGTGCGCCGCGTGAGCGCGAGCGCCCGTGGGTTCGCATACTTGAGCATGCCGTCCTGGCTCACGACGATGCCTTCGTACGCGTTCTCCACCACCAGCCGGTACTTCTCCTCGCTCGCGCGCAGCGCGTCCTCGGCGCGGCGGCGCTCGGAGATGTCGCGGATGAAGGCGCTGAAGGTGAACCCGGATCCCGTCTCCACCGGCCACACCGAGAGCTCGATCGCGAACTCGCGCCCGGCGCGGTCGAGCGCGGTCGTCTCGACGCGGCGGTTGAGGATGCCGGGCGTGCGATCGGAGAGGTAGCGCTCGAGGCCGCGGTGATGCGAAGCCCGGTGCTGCGGCGGGACGATGAGGTCGGTGAGCACCTGGCCCACGGCCTCGTCGCGACGCCAGCCGAACATGCGCTCCGCCGTGCGGTTCCAGTCGATGATGATGCTGTGGGGGTCGATGGTGACGACCGCGTCGTTGGCGGTGTCGATCATGAGCCGCGCGCGCCGGCTCATGTCCTCCAGCGCGCGGCGCGCGGCGTCGAGGGCCTGCGTGGCGGCAGCGGTCATGGCGGCCATCTTATACTGCTGCCCCATGGCCCTCATCCTCACCCTGCCGGCGGGTCTCACCGGGACCGCCGAGCTCGTGGTCGGCGAGCAGCACACGGCGCCGCGCGTGGGTAGCGGGCGCATCCGCGTGCTCGCGACCCCGGTGATGATCAACCTCATCGAGGCCGCGGCGCTGGCCGCCGTCGAGCAATCACTGCCGGAGCATCACCAGAGCCTCGGCACCCACCTCGACGTGACGCACGTCGCGGCCACGCCGGTCGGCATGAAGGTGCGCGCGACCGCCGAAGTCCTGCGCGTCGAGGGCCGCACGATCTACTTCAAGGTTCGCGCCGAGGACGAGCGCGAGCTCATCGGCGAGGGCACGCACGAGCGCGTGGTCGTGAACGTGGATCGCTTCGACGAGCGCGTGAACCGGAAGGTGCGGCCCGCCTAGTCCCGGGCCCTCACTCGAAGAGCTTGAGCCCCTGGTAGAGGATCGGGTCGCCGGATCCCACCTGGGGAAGCGCGAGATCCACCGCGATCGCGGGCGCCAGGCGCTCGCGTGGCGCGCCTTCCGGCGAGAGCGCGCGATGCGCGGGGAAGCGAACGGCGATCCCCGAATTCGGCGCGGCGAATTCCACCAGCGTGCCGCGTAGCCCTGCCATGGCGGTGCCGACGAGGCGCGCCTTCGCGACCGCGTGCAGCCCCGCGGCGAGGGCCTCGCCTTCACCGGCCGTCCAGCGATCGACGAGCACCACGACGGGGGCCGTGTACGGCGTGCCCCGCGGCGAGACCTTGTCCGCCTCGCGAGGACGTCCCGGACGCTCGCGCAGCTGCCACGACACCGGTGCGGAAGCGAACCGCCCGAGGATGGCGGCGGTCGCATCCTGCGAGGTCGCGCGCCCGCTCACCTCGCGCAGGTCCACGATGAGGCCGCGCGTGCCGGCCAGCGCATCGAGCCCCGCATCGAATTCCGGAAGCACGCGCGCGTCGGTGAGCGCGGTCTTGATCCGCAGGTAACCCACGTCGCGTGCATCGCCGACGCGACGCGCCACGACCACCGGGAAGCTTCCGTTGCCGGGCGCGCGGCGCTCCACCACGGCGCGCCTGCGCTTTCCGTTGGACGAGACCTCGAGTCGCATCTCCCCGGCGCGAGGCCCTGCGAGGAGCTGGCGGAGCGCCCAGTCGCGTGCCGACGCGGTGCGATCCATGCCGCGCAGTCGCTCGTCCACCGCGCGCGCGACCGGAACGCCTTCGACCGACACGACGATGTCGCCCGGCTTGAGGCCGGCCACGTCGGCATCGCCGAAGATGCGCACCGACTCGATGGTCGCCGCGTCCCCGCGCCAACGCGCCCAGATGTCGGCTTCCTCGGGCACGCTGCGCCACGAATCCGCCGGCCGCTCGACCAGCGCCACGTTCTCGTCGTGGAGCGTGGCGAGCAATCCCTCCAGCGTGGACTCGAGCTCGGCGCGGGAGCTCACGCGCGCCCGCGGCCGCCACGTGTCCCGCGCGCGTTTCCACGCGGCATGACGTGCATCATGGAAGGCGTAGTCGCGGTCGATGGCCTTCCAGACGGCATCGAAGTCGGCGACCGATCGCCGGGGGTCGAGAGGCGCGTCGGCAGCGCCGGCGCAGAACGCGAGCGCCGAGAGCGCCATGGCCACGAGCGCGCGAACCGTCATGCGGGCTTCTGCGAGACGAGTCGGTCGATCTCGGCGAGGCGGTATTCGAGCACGTCGTCGGTGACGAAGCCGGACGTGACGAGGTAGAGCTGCGGCCCGTAGGCGGCGCCGACCGTGGGAAAGCCGCTCACGCCGAGCGACTGCGCGGTCGCGAAATCCTGGGTGGTCTGCTCGCGCATCTCCGGGGACTCCAGCTCCGCCAGGAACCCGGCGCGGTCATAGCCGCAGCCCGCCGCGATGTCGGCGAGCACGCCCGGTTGCATCACGTCGAGCGCGTCGCGGTAGAACGCCGACTGGATCGCCTTCAGCAGGCCGAGCGCGCGGGAGGGATCGAGCTTGCGGCCGGTCACCACCGCGCGGCACGCGGGCTCCGTGTCGTAGACGAATCCCTCACGATCGAGCGCCGCGGGATCGAAGGGCAGGCCGCTCGCGCGCGCCACGTGGTCCCAGTGCTCGCGGATCATCTCCTTGAAGGCATCGGTCGCCGGCTCCCGGTTGAAGGGCCTGAGCCCTCCCATCACCAGGTCGACGCGCGTCCCCGGATGCCGCGCCGAGAGCTTGGCGAGCTCGGGCCCGAAACCGTAGCACCACGAACAGAGGGGGTCGGCGAAATAGACGAGATGCATCACCGAAGATGATAACCGCCAAAAACCGGGGTCAGACCTCGATTTCGTGGAGCAACGCGGTCGGACAACCGTAAAGCGCTTGAATCGAGGTCCGACCCCTACGCCGCGATCGAACGCCCCAGGGAGAGCGCCACGACGCGGTTGCGGCCGCGCTCCTTGGCGAGCGCCAGGGCCGAGCTCGCGCGCTCCAGCAGCTCGTCGATGCTTTCCGGGCCCTCGTCGAGGCGCGCGGCGACGCCCAGGCTCACGGTGATCGGGAAGCTCTGGCCGCCGGCCTCGATGGGCGTGCCGGCCACCGCGCGGCGGATGCGGCCCGCGACGACCACGGCGCCGGGACCTGGCACTTCCGGGAGCAGCACGACGAACTCCTCGCCGCCATAGCGCACGATCATGTCTTCCTTGCGCAGCGCCGAGCGCACGACGTCGGCGAATTTCTGCAGCACCTCGTCGCCCACCTTCTGGCCATGCTTCTCGTTCACCGCGCGGAAGTGGTCGATGTCGAGCATCACGATCGAGAGCGGCTGGCCGCCACGGCGCGCGCGCGCCATCTCGCGCTCCGCGATCTCGTGGAAGGTGCGGCGGTTGTACGCGCCGGTGAGCGGGTCGATGGTCGCGAGCCGCTGCGCCTCGCTCTCCGCGCGCTCCTTCTGCAGCAGCAGGAAGGCGATCGTGGAGGCGATGGCCGCGGCGAACACGGCGAGCGCGCCGACCGCGGCAAAGCCCGCGGGGCGCTGCAGCATCGAGAGCGGGTCGGCGACGAATACGGAGCCGATGGCCTTGAGCACCAGGACCGTGCCGCCCACGAGGAAACTGGTGATCACCATGCCCCGCGCGCGGGATCCCGCCGGCGGCTGGAGCTGGAACGCGATGACGGCGACACCGAAGAGCAGGATGCCGAGCACGAGCCCGCCGAAGAGGATGGCGCTCCCCGCATCGCCCGCCAGGAGCTGCATCGGCACCGCCACGCCGGCGACCACCGCGGAGTGCACCCAGGTCGGGAGCTGCCGGCGTGCGAAGGCGATCAGGGCCGCGGCCTGGAGGGTGACGGAGAGGGCGACGAGGCCTGAACCGATCGCGAGCGCACCGGACTGGGGCTCGCCGCTGCCGGCGAGGATCGCGAAAGCGAACGCTCGCACCAGCAGGGAAGCCGACCACTGCATCAGCCCGTCCCGGCGCCGGCTGGCACCTGTCCAGAGCGTGACCGCAAGGACCACGTCCGCCGCGGCGGTCATCAGGAGGAGGGTTCGCAGGTCGACCATGCGAACCAGATTATGCATGCCCCCCGGGAGGGACAATGACGCAGTTCACACGCGCCCGGGAAATCCGTGAACTACTTCACTGCGACGGGGGCCTTTGCTACCGCTGAAATCCAGTCGTCGATGCGCGACTCGAGCACGGTGAGGGGGAGCGCGCCGTCGTCCAGCACGGCGTTGTGGAAGCGGCGGATGTCGAAGCGGTCGCCCAGCGCCGCGCGCGCCTTGTCGCGCAGCTCCCGGATCTTGAGCTCGCCGATCTTGTAGCCGAGCGCCTGGCCGGACCAGGAAATGTAGCGGTCGACCTCGGCCGTGGCGAAATCGACGTGCACGCCGGCGTTCTCGGCGAGGTACTTGATCGACTGCTCGCGTCCCCAGCCCTTCGAGTGCAGGCCCGTGTCGATCACGAGGCGGCAGGCGCGCAGCATCTCGGCGGAGAGGCGGCCGAAGTGCGAGTACGGGTCCTTGTAGAAACCCATGTCGAAACCCAGGCTCTCCGCGTAGAGCGCCCAACCCTCGCCGTAGGCGACGAACCAGGTGGAGCGGCGGAACTTGGGCAGGTTGCCCAGCTCGAGCGCGCGCGATCCCTGCAGGTGGTGGCCGGGCACCGCCTCGTGCAGCAGCGTGGCCTCCATCTCGTGCGACGGGCGCGCCTTCAAGTTGTTGACGTTCGCCTCGAAGAAACCGGCACGGCTGCCGTCGAGCGCGGCGGGCGTGTAGTGGTCGGCGTTGTCGCCCTCGTACGGCTGCATCGCGCGAACTCCGTAGGGCGTGCGCGGGAGCTCCGCAAAGAGCTTCGGCAGCTCCGCGTCGGCGCGCTTCGCGATGTCGCGGTAGGCGCGCAAACGGTCCTCGCTCTTCGTGAAGAAGAACTGCGGATCCGTGCGGATGAACTCCACGAAGTCGGCGAAGGAGCCCTTGAAGTTCGTCGAGGCGATCACGCGATCCATCTCGCCGCGGATGCGCGCCACTTCCTTCAGGCCGATCTCGTGGATCTGCGCGGCGGTGAGGTTCGTCGTGGTCATGCGCCGCACGCGATACTCGTAATAGGCACGTCCCGCCGGCAGGTCCGACGCCGCGAGCGACTTGCCGCCATGGGGAACGTACTCGTCGGCGAGGTACTTCTGGAAAGCCGCGAACGCGGGATTCACCTGCTCGCCGAGGACCTTGCGGCCGGCAGCGGCGAGGCGCGCGCGGTCGGATTCGCCGACCTCGGCAGGGAAGCGCTCGAACGGCTTGTAGAGCGGCGAGGCGGTGGCGTCACCGCTGAAGACCTTGTACATGGAGACCACGCGCGTCATCGCATCGCGCGGCGGCACCCAGCCCGAGCGCACGCCCGCCTTGAGGAGCTCGGTCGTCTGCGCGAGGCGCACGGGCACCTTCTCCAGGCGCTTCACGTAATTCTCGTAGTCGCGCACCGAGGCGAAGCGCGTCGATTGCGACAGTTGCGTGAGGAAAGTCTGCGGGCCGTGCATCGACGACACCTTCATCCAGCCGTCGCCGGACGTGGAACCGAACGGCAGGTCGCCGTACAGCGCGTTTTCCTCCGCGTCCATGCGCAGGTCGTACAGCATCATGTCGCGCGAGATGCGGTCCTGCGTCGAGAGCTTCGCGGCATCGAATCGCTCGAGCTCGGCGATCGCCGCCTTCACATGGGCCTTGCGTTTGGCGATCGCCGCGAACGACAGGTCGGTCACCTTGTCGTCGTAGCCCTCGATGCCGTATTCGGTGGCTTCCTCGGGATGCTGCTCGATGTCGTACTGGAACTCGCGCTCGAAGAAGGCCGCGAGCTCGGCGTTGGCGGGCGCCTCCGCCGCGAGGACCGGTGCGGCCGCCAGCGCGAGCGTGGCCGCGAGGCGGCGCGCGGCGATCATTCCACCTTCCCGATGCGCTTCACGACACCCGCGAGCTTGTTGGCGTCGTTGTCCCAGAAGGTGCGGAACTGCGGCTGGTCGAGGTACTGCACCGGTGTTTCCACCTTGGCGAGGGCGGCCTTGAAGGTCGCGTCGTCGACGGCGTACTTCGCGGCCTCGCGCAGCTTGGCGATCACCGGTTCGGGCGTCCCCGCGGGCACGAAGAGCCCGGTCCACTGCGAGAACTGCGCGTCGTAGCCCAGCTCCTTCAGCGTCGGCACATCGGGGAGCGCAGGGTGGCGCGATTCGCCCCACGTGGCGAGCACGCGGATCTTGCCGGCGCGAATGTGGCCCATCACGCTGGAGGGCCCCGTCGAGAGCGCCTGGACCTGGCCACCCAACAACGCGACGACCGCGGGGCCCGCGCCGGTAAACGGCACGTGCAGCATCTTCACGTTCGCCACGCCCGAGAGCATCTCCATCGGCACGTGCATCGTCCCGTAGTTGCCCGACGAGCCGTAGGGGATCGTGCCCGGCGCCTTCTTCGCGGCCTCGACGAGGTCCGCCACGCTCTTGTATGGCGAGTCGGCGCGCACCGCGAGCACCGTGGGATCGGCGGTGAAGCGCGCGATCGGCACCAGCTGGTTCAGCTGGAACATCGGATCGCGGCCGAGCACCTTGTCGGCCTCGGGGATGATCGAGATCGACGAGAGCGCGAGGAGCACCGTGTAGCCATCGGGCTTCGCGCGAGAGACGTACTGCATGCCCACGCCGCCGCCGGCGCCCGCCTTGTTCTCGACCACGACCGGCTCCTTGAGGAACCGCCCCATCGCCTCGGCGACGGGACGCGCGGTGATGTCGGCCACGCCACCCGGCGGGAACGGCACGATCATCGTGACGGGACGATTGGGATAGTCCTGCGCGACCGCGGCGAAGGCAGCGCTGGCGAGGACGGCGGCGAGGAGCTTGCGCATGTTCAGGAACCTTTCTTCTCGTTGCAGGCGACACCGCTCGGACCGGACACGTCGCGATCCTGGGTGCGCACGCGCAGCACGAACGGATGCGCGCTCGATTTCTTCGGGTTGTTGACGACGCGGATCGTGCCGGCGCCGGTGACCTTCACCTCGGCGCTGCCGTTGATGCCGCAGACGTACTGCGGCTGGCCCTGGATGGTGAGGTCGAGGTCCACGTTCGCGGTGACCTTGCCCTCGGGGTTGCACGACGTGTCCTTCGGGGTACAGCAGAACTTGTCGCCGGGCTTCAGCACCAGGTCGATCGCCTGGCCGCGCGTGTTGTCGCGGGAGATGCGCACGTCCCGGCCCTGGATTTCGTTGTGGACGCAGTAGGCGCTGGCGGGAAGCGCCGCGGCGAGGCAGGCGAGGATGGCGATGCTGCGGACGATCATGGATTTCCTCCGAAGAAACGGCCCTGCACGTATGCGCCCGCGACGAGTCCCGCGAGCGCCACGGCCAGTGGCCAGTTGGCGGTGCCGAGGCCGGCGATGGCCGGGCCCGGGCAAACGCCCGACAGGCCCCAGCCGACGCCGAAGAGCGCCGCGCCCCCGAGGGTGCGCGCGCTCATTTCCGACGGATGCTTCTGGAATTCTCCTCCAGTCCAGGGCCGCGCGAAAAGCCGCGGCACCAGGCGGTAGGCGAAGAATGTAACCCCAACCGCGGACCCCAGCACCAGCAGCAGGCCCATGTCGCGCCACATCAGGAAATCGAGGACCACCTCGGGACGCACCATGGTCGAGAGCGCGAGCCCGAAGCCGAAGAGCGCGCCGGCGGCGAGGACGGATCCGAGCGCCGCGGGCTTCATGCGAAGTGCGCCACGAGGCGGGCGGTGGCCATGGCGGTGGCGAGGAAGACCAGCACCGAGAGGATCGACGGCGCCTGCAGCGACGCCATCCCGCAGATGCCGTGCCCCGCGGTGCAGCCATTCGAGAGGCGCGCGCCGAAACCCGCGATGAAGCCGCCCACCGCGAGCTGCCACAGCGGCACCGTCGTGTGCTGCGGCCCGCCGACGAACACCATCCAAACGATCGCGCCGGCGATGAGGCCGCTTGCATAGACGAGTCGCCAGGCGCGGCTGGAGAGGAAGCGCGGCGCGCTGAAGTACGGCGCGCGCGAGAAAAACGACCACACGGTCGTGAAGACGGTGCTCATCCCGCCGATGAGGCCGGTCGAGGCGAAGAGGAGGCTCATGCCGAGCCCCAGCAGCACGCCGCCCTCGAGGTAGTGCGCCCAGCCGTGGGGAAAGAGCTCAGCCAGAGTGCTTGACCCGGTACATGGCCTCGTCGGCCGACTCGAGCAGCGCCGCGGGATCGCGCGCGTGGTCGGGATAGAGGCTCACGCCGACGCTCGCGCCCACCTTCACCTCGGCGCCACGGTACTCGAAGGGCGACGAGAAGCCGGATCGGATGCGCTCGCCGATGATGCCTGGCGTGTCGGGCCGCACGTCGCTTTCGAGGAGGACCACGAACTCGTCGCCGCCGAGGCGCGCCACCGTATCCACCTCGCGCACGCACGCGCGAATTCGCGCCGCGGCCTGCCGCAGCACCTCGTCGCCGGCGGCGTGGCCGAGCGTGTCGTTCACCTTCTTGAAGCGGTCGAGGTCGATGAAGAGGAGCGCCAGCCGGTCGCCGCTGCGATTCACGCGCAGGATCGCGTGCTCGAGGCGCGCGGCGAGCGAGTTGCGGTTGGGCAACCCCGTGAGCGCGTCATGCACGGCGGCCTGCTGCAGCTGCTCCTCGGTCTCCACGCGCGCGGTCACGTCCTGCGCGAGCGCGAGGATCGACGCGAGCCGCCCGCTGTCGTCGAGGAAGACCGAGTTCCACCACTCGCACCAGATCGCGCGGCCGTCCTTCGTCTGGTTGCGCACGAGCATCCGGTTGCGGCGCACGTGACCGCTCGCGAGCTCCTGCGTGAGGGAGAGCACCATGTCGAGCGAGTCGGCATGGACGAGGCCGAAATCGGTCGGCAGCCGTCCGCGCACCTCGTCGAAGCGCCAGCCGAAGATGTCCTCGGCCTGCGGCGACCAGCGCTTCACGCACAGGTTGGAGTCGAACTCGACGACCGCGAGCGGCGTGTTCTCCATGTGGCTCGCGATCTCCTCGAGCGCGCGGCCGAGCGCGTCGTGCGTGCGCTTGAGCTCGTTCACCTCGAGCGAGCTCGAGAAGAAGCCGACCACGCGCCCCGATTCGTCGCGATGGGGTGCCAGGCTCACCGAGATCCAGATGGTGCGGCCGTCCACGTGGCGCGCGGCGCGCTCGTATTGCACCGCCTCGCCCGCGAGCACGCGGCGCAACCACGGCTCGAACAGGCGATAGCCTTCCTCGCCGTGCAGCTCGCGCAGCGTCTTGCCGCGCAGCGACTCGGGCGTATGGCCGAACCATTCCGCGAGCGCGGCCGTGCCGAACATGATGCGTTCCTCCGCATCCATGTAGGCAAGCAATCCACGGCTTTCCCGCGCGAGGGCGTCCAGGAAATGCTGGGCGTTCGCGAAGGTGCCGGGCCAGGGAGTGTGCTTGGCGGCCATGAAGCCGCTGATTATGCCGAAGGCGCCCCGCGGTTCGCCATCCCCAGCTCGTCGACGAGCGGGCGGGCGGGGAAGTGGAATCGCACCGGGCCGTCGGTCTCGGCGTGGAGGAATTGCCGCACGAAGGGGTCGTTCGACTCGAGCATCTCGGCGGTCGGGCCGTGCCCCGCGATGACGCCCTCGCCGAGGATATACAAGTAGTCGGCAAGCTTTACCGCCTCGTGCACGTCGTAGGTCACGACGACCGAGGTCGAGCCGAGCGCGTCGTTCAGCACGCGGATGAGGTTGCAGATCACGTTGAGCGTGATCGGGTCCAATCCGGCGAAGGGCTCGTCGTAGATCATGAGCGGCGGGTCGAGCGCGATCGCGCGCGCGAGCGCCACGCGTCGCGACATGCCGCCGGAGAGCTCGTTGGGAAGCACGGCCTGCGCGCCGCGAAGGCCGACGGCGTGCAGCTTCATCAGCACCAGGTCGCGCACCAGCGCTTCCGGCAGGCGCGTGTGCTCCCGGATCGGGAAGGCCACGTTCTCGTAGACGCTGAGGTCGCTGAAGAGCCCGCCTTTCTGGAACATGACCCCCATTTGGCGGCGCAGGCCGTAGAGCTCCTCGGGCCCCAGCGTGTGGACGTCGCGCCCGCAGACACGGATCGTGCCGCGCTGCGGCTTGAGCAAGCCGCCCAGCAGCTGCAGCAGCGTGGTCTTGCCCGAGCCGCTGGTGCCCAGGATCGCCACCACCTGTCCGCGGGCGATGTCGAGGTTCACCCCGCGCAGGAGCGGGCGCTTGCCGTACGAAAAGGCGAGATCGCGGATCTCGACGAGGTTCTCGGGCGCGTTCATGGCGAACATTATGGCATCCGCCATTCACGCGGACGCTTCGCGCGAGTAGACTCTCGCCTTTCGAAAATAAGAGCCGAGGGAGGCTTGAATGAACATCGTCGATCGGGCCAAGAACATCATGCTCACGCCGAAGACCGAGTGGGACGCGGTCGCGGCGGATCCGACCCCCACCCAGGGTCTCGTCACCGGCTACGTGCTGCCGCTCGCGGCGCTCGCCGCCATCGCGGGCTTCATCAGCTCGGCCGTCATCGGCACGTCCGTGCCGATGCTGGGCACCTTCCGCATGCCGATGGGCTGGGCGGTGGCCATGCTCATCTACCAACTGGTGATGTCGGTCGTGGCCGTCTTCGTGCTGGGCTTCATCATCGACGTGCTGGCGCCCACCTTCGGCGGGCAGAAGAACTTCAACCAGGCGATCAAGGTCGCGGCGTACTCCTATACCGCGGGATGGCTGGGCGCGGTGCTCGGGATCATCCCGTACATCGGCTGGCTGCTGGGCCTCATCGTCGCGCTCTACGGGATCTACCTCCTGTACCTGGGCCTGCCGCGCGTGATGAAGAACCCGGAGGAGAAGTCGGTCGGCTACACCGTGGTCGTGGTCATCGTGGCCATCGTCGTGGGCTTCGTGATCTCGATCATCGGCGGCCTCATCAGCGCGCCCGCGATGATGGGCGCGGCGGCGATGCATCGCGGCTCCGCGGTCACCTGGGACAAGGACAGCCGCATGGGGCAGCTCGACCAGTTCGGCAAGAAGATGGAGGAGGCCAACAAGCGCATGGAGGCCGCGCAGAAGAGCGGCGACCAGAAGGCGCAGATGGAAGCCGCCATGGGCGCGCTCGGCACCGCGATCTCCGGCGGCAAGGGCGTGGAGCCGGTCCAGCTCGACGTCCTGAAGCCGCTGCTGCCCGAGAAGGCCGCGGGCCTTCCGCGCACGGGTCAGTCGTCCGATCGCAGCGGCGTCGCGGGGCTCATGGCCGCGAAGGTGAGCGGCGAGTACGGCGACCAGAGCGGCAAGAGCCTCACGCTGGAAGTGACCGACACGGGTGGCGCCGCCGGCCTGATGGGCCTCGCCGGCTGGGCGATGCTGGGCACCTCGGAGAAGGAGAACGACTCGCGCATCGAGCGCATGCGCAAGGACGGCAACCGCATGGTGCACGAGCAGATCTCGAAGAAGGGCGGCAGCAACGAGTACACCGTGATCCTCGCCGACCGCTTCGTCGTGAGCGGCAAGGGCAACGGCATCGACTTCGACGCCGTGAAGGGCGCCGTCAACTCGCTCGACCTCGGCAAGATCGAGTCGATCAAGTAATCAATCGATATCCCCGAGGGGGCCGCCGGGTGGCGGCTCCTTCGAACGCGCGCGATCCACGCGCGCCCGCGTCTCCGCCGCCTCGCGGAAGAATTCGTCGGTCGTCGCGAGCGGCACCGCACGGAAGGCGGGCGGACGCAGGTCTCCGAGCGTCGCGCGCTGGCCCAGCACATCCCGCGTCTCAGCCTTGCTCACCGCCTGCAACGCGGCACCGGAGGCCACGAGTGCCAGCACGACCGACACCACGACCTTGAGGTGGCGCGGGCCGATCGCCGCGAGGTGGGCATAGCAGGTCGCGCCCAGGATCGCCCAGGCACCCAGCGCCGCGTGCTCCGCGATCGTGCGCCAGGCGAACGAGAACGACAGCGTCTCGGTGAGCAGGTCCCACAGGACGATGGCGATGCATGCCGTGACGGCGATGCGCAGGTGGAGCGCGAACTGCGCCTGGCCAAAGAACACCCGCGAGAGCACCGCCCAGAGGCCCGTCCAGACGGCGAGCGCCGTCGCGAGCGAGAGCATCGGCAGCAGCACGACGTTGGCGTTCGGCTCGGTGGTGAGGTTGAGCCAGTTGAGCAGCAGGATGAGGAGGAAGAGCCCGGCGCTCAGCGCCACGTCCCAGCGCGCGTGCGCGCGTGGCGGCGTGAGCGGCTTCTCCGCGGCGACCGGATGCGCGCCGTCGTGCACGCGCAGGATCGTGCGGCCGATGCGCAGCCCCGGCTCGTTGCGCAGGGACAGGCGCGGCACGCGCGCGGCGCCGTGCTCGGCGTAGAGGCCGTTGATCGAGCCCAGGTCCTCCGCCACGAGCTCGCCGTCGTCACCGCGGAAGACGCGCAGGTGGTGCGGCGCCACGTGCGGGTCGTCCACCACGACGTCGTTGTCGAACGCGCGGCCGACGCGCGCCTCGGCGGCCTCGATGCGCTCGCGCGAGTGCACCCCGCCGTCGCGCGCGAGCACCTCGATCCACATCACTGCCGCCATTCGATCGACTCCAGGAAGCGGCGGCCGAGCGCCACGGCGTTGGCGTGGGAAACGCCCTGCATCGTGAGCTGCGCGAGCAGCGCCTCGCGGTTCCGGTCCTGCGTGAGGACCAGCAGCGTCGCGTCGTACAAGCCTTCGAACTCGCGATAGGCGCGCATGCACCACGTCGCGCGAAGCGTCGGTCGCTTTGCGCCGGGACTGCCGACGAAGTCGTCGCGGCACTCCTGCGCCGTGAGCCGCTTGCCGGCGCGCGGGTCGATGCCGGGCCCGCCGGAGCGTTGCGACAGCTCCTTCGCGAACTGGAAGGCGTTGAGGTCGATCGCCTGGTAATAGGAATAGCTCAAGTCGACGCGCCCGGTGAGGATGCGGTCGGAGACGAAGATCCCCGTGGCGCTGGTGCAGCGCGTGGTGTTCACGGCGGTCCGTGGACGCGGCACCTGGTCGGCGTTGGTCGAGGCCCAGCACGTGACCCACGGCGCGGCACTCTCGAGTCCGCGATAGGGGCCGATGTTGGCGCTGCGGAAACCTCCGGTCTTCAGCGCCTCGTAGAACGCGGCCTGCCAGCCGTCGAGCTGGCGTCCCACCTCCTCGCGCGCCTTGTCCACCACCAGCGCCGGTCCCTTGCGCGCGCGCTCGACCAGCGCCGCCGCGAACCGCGCCGGCACGAGGAAGCCGACTTGCTCGCCATCGACGCGCTTGGCGACGTTGACGCCCACGATGCGACCGTCGGCTGCCGTCACGGGGCCACCGCTCATGCCGGGATTGATCGCGCCGGAGAAGTGGATGCGCTCGTCGTAGCTCTTGTCGACGAGGCCGTTGTACGTGCCCTCCACGATCGTGAAGCCGAGGTCGAGCGGATTGCCCATGGCGTAGATGCGTTCGCCTTTCGGCAATCGCGCCCCCAGGGCGCGCGCGTCGAACTGGAAGAAAGGCAGGTCGCCTTTCTCCATCTTCACCACGGCGAGGTCGTGCGCCACGTCGATGGCGAGGAGCTGCAGCGGCCCCTTGGCGCCATCCGGGGCGAGGTATTCGAGCCGGTAGGTCTTCGGATCGAGCGCGAAGCGCGACACCACGTGATAGTTGGTGACCGCGTAGCCATCGGCGCTCACCAGGAAGCCGGAGCCGAGGCTCGATTGCCGGCCCGCGGCCTGCAGCAGCGTGCGGATTTGCACGATCCGCGGCTTGGCGTAGTCGTAGACGCGCTCCGCCGTGCTGGAGAGCGGAGCCTGCGGGACTTCGGGAGCTTCGGGCGCCGCGTTGGGGGACTGCGCGATCGCGGCGCCCGCCGCGAGAAGGACTACGAAGAAGAGGGAACGCACATGGGAAAGTGTACCTCCCTAGGCGGCCACCGCGACCGGCGTGGCGAACGCTTCGATGGCACGGTGCGCCTGCGCGAGCGCCGCGTCGCGCGAGGCGTCGCCCATCGAGAGGCCTTCCGCGTACACGAACTCCACGTCGACGACGCCCAGGAACGCGAGGAAGTCGCGCACGTAGACGGTTTGCGAATCCCGCGGCGTGCCGGCATAGAGTCCGCCGCGCGTGCCGAAGATCACCGCGCGCTTGCCGCCCAGCAAACCGACCGGGCCTTTCTCGGTGTAGCGGAAGGTGATGCCCGCGCGCGCGATGTGGTCGAAGTACGCCTTGAGGGTCGACGGGATGCCGAAGTTGTACATGGGCAGGCCGATCACGATCTCGTCCGCGGCCTGCAGCTCCGCGATGAGCGCGTCGGAGTGGCCGGCGACGGCCTGCTGCTCGGGCGTGCGGTCGGCGGGCTTCGCGAGGAACGCCTGGAAGCGCTCCGCGGTGAGGTGCGGCACCGGTTCCTTCGCGAGGTCGCGCTCGATCACGCGGCCGGCGGGATTCTCGCGCTGCCACTGGGCCACGTAGCGCGCGGAGAGCTGGCTCGACTGGCCGGCGCCGGAGAAGAGGCTGGTGTTCAGGACGAGGAGCGTTTTCATGTGGATCTCCATGTGCGTTGGAATGGATCCATCATGGGCTGCGGCGATTCGATGAAAAAGCGCATAATTTAGCCTCAATCCATCGAATCCTTCGATTCATGGCTTCGCCCAACCCGCGCATCTCCCTCGAGCAGTGGCGCGCCCTCCAGGCGGTCGTGGAGGCGGGTGGCTACGCGCAGGCCGCGGAGCACCTCCACAAGAGCCAGTCCACGCTCACCTACGCGGTGCAGAAGATCGAGCGCCTCCTCGACGTGAAGGTGTTCGAGATCCGCGGGCGCAAGGCGGTGCTCACCGATGCGGGGCAGGTGCTCTACCGCAGGGCCCGCACGCTCCTCGAGGAAGCGCAGATGCTGGAGAACGGCGCGGCCGCCATGGCGCAGGACTGGCAGCCCGAGATCCGCATCGCGGTGGAGATCATCTTTCCCACCTGGCTCCTCCTCCAATGCCTCGCGGAGTTCGCGCGCGAGCGGCCGGAGACGCGCATCGAGGTGTTCGAGACGGTGCTCGCGGGCACGGCGGAGATGCTCGCGGACGGGCGCGTGGACTTCGCGATCGGCTCGCAGCACGGCGGCGTGAGCGGTGATCCGCTGATGGAGGTGAGCATCGTCGCCGTCGCCCACCCCGACCACGCGCTGCATCGGCTGGGACGCGCGCTCACGCAGCGCGACCTTCGCCATCACCGGCGCATCCTGATCCGCGAGAGCGGCGCGCAGCGCACGTTCGAGCCACCGGGCAGCCCCGAGGTGCGATGGACGGTGAGCAACAAGGCCACGCAGATCCGCGCCGTCACCATGGGGCTCGGCTATGCCTATCTCTCCGAGGAGACGATTCGCGAGGAGCTGCGCGCCGGGACGCTCAAGCCGCTGCGGCTCGCGCAGGGACGGCGCACCGGCCAGCTCTTCCTCGCGTTCTACGATCCCGAGTTTCCGGGGCGCGATGCGGCGCGCCTCGCCGACATCATCCGCTCGCGCACCGCCGACGCCTGCCGCGGGGAAAGGAAGAAGCGCGCGTGAGCGCCGCACGCTTCGACGTCGTCGTGATCGGCGCGGGGGCGGCCGGCATGATGTGCGCGGCTACGGCAGGGCAGCGCGGACGGCGGGTCGTGCTCATCGATCACTACCAGGAAATCGGCGAGAAGATCCGCATCTCGGGCGGCGGGCGCTGCAATTTCACCAACATCCACGCCACGCATCGGGACTTCCTTTCCACGAATCCCGACTTCTGCCGCTCGGCGCTCGCGCGCTTCACGCCGCGCCATTTCATCGCGATGGTGGAGAAGCACGGCATCGCCTACCACGAGAAGACGTTCGGCCAGCTCTTCTGCGACGAGTCCTCCCGCCTCATCATCGACATGCTCGTGGAGGAGTGTCGTGCAGGCGGCGTGACGTGGCGGCAGCCCTGTGCGGTTTCGGTGGTCTCGCACCATGCGGGCGGATTCACGGTTCAAACGTCCGCCGGCCCGATCGAGAGCGCATCGCTCGTCGTGGCGACGGGCGGACTTACGGTGCCGAAGATCGGCGCTACACCATTCGCCTACCAGCTCGCGGCCCAATTCGGCCTCGCGGTAGTGGCGCCCAAGCCGGCGCTGGTGCCGCTCAGCTTTCCGCCGGAGCTCCTGGCCCGATACGGTGACCTCGCGGGCCTATCGCTCGACGCCGAGGCCTCGTGCGGGCGCGGCCGCTTCCGCGAGAGCCTGCTCTTCACGCATCGAGGGTTGTCGGGCCCGGTGATCCTGCAGGTCTCCTCATATTGGCAACAGGAGGAGACGCGCGATCCGATCCGGATCGACTTGCTGCCCGGGACGCCCGCGAGGGCGTGGATGGAGGAGCATCGACGATCGCGCACGACGCTCGAAGAGCTTCTCGCCGAACGCGTGCCACGGCGCTTCGCGAAGCAGTGGTGCGAGGCGCACGAGGCCATGCGCGCGCTGGCAGAGCTCTCCGACAAGAAGCTCGACGAGCTCGCGCAAGGGCTCTCGGCGTGGGAAGTGCAACCGTCGGGCACGCTCGGCTACAACAAGGCCGAGGTCACGCTGGGCGGCGTCGATACGCGCGGGCTTTCCTCGAAGACGATGGAGGCGACGACCGTGCCGGGACTCTTCTTCATCGGCGAGGCCGTGGACGTCACCGGCCACCTCGGTGGCTTCAACTTCCAGTGGGCGTGGGCCTCGGGCCACGCAGCGGGCGAAAGCGCCTAGCCGAAGCCGAGCTTCTTCCGTTCTGCGCGCCCCGCGGAAGACGTGAGCCGAGCCACGAAGTCACCGGCGAGCGTCGCGTTGCCGCTGCGCGCATCGACGGCGGCGGTGTACGTCGTCTCGAGGTCGAAGCCGCGTGGCAGCGGTGCCACCAGGCGGATGCCCGGTGTCGCCAGGATCTCGGTCGCCTGCGTGCAACCGATGGGATGGCCGCCCGCCGCCGCCATCTCGCGCATCGACGTCGCGCCATTCGGGAAGTTGCGGATGCGATCCTTCACGCGATCGGCGATTCCGAGGGTTGCGAGCACCTTGGCGAAGTGGATACCCGCCGTGGCGCGCGCGGGATCGGGAAAGTAGATCGCGTCCCCGGCCAGCAGCGCGGCACGCAACGCCGCCTCGCCGGAAACGTCAGGCGCGGGGTCGGTTGCGAGAACCGCAATGGAGGTGGCCACGGTGCCAAGGTCCGCGACCGTATCCGCGATGACCCGCTTCTCTCCCGCGAGCGCCTTCACCTGCGCATGCGTGAGGATGACGACATCGGCCGCCTCGCCGGCGTCCAGCTTCTCCAGCATCGCGCCGACCGCGCCGAAGCTGCCTTGCGCCTCGACGCCCGCGGCGCTCGCAGTCGCCTGCACCAGCGCGTGCGCGGCACCCGCGCTCACCACTCGCAGCATCACTTGTCGGTCTTCGCGCCGGAGATCTTGACCACGCGCGCCCACTTCTCGATGTCCTCGCGCAGGAAGCGGTCGAACTCCTCCGGCGTCATCGACATCGGCACCGCGCCCTGCTGCTGCCAGGATTGCTTGGTCTCCGGGGCGTTGACCGCGCGCGTGATCTCGACGTTCAGCCGATCGACGACCGCCTTCGGCGTCCCGGCCGGCGCCATGATGCCGAGCCAGATCACGGCGTCGTAGCCGGGAACGCCGGCCTCGGAGATCGTCGGCACCTCCGGCAACACGCTCGATCGCACCTTGCCCGATGTGCCGAGGGCCTTCAGCTTTCCGGCGCGCACGTTGGGCGCCATCGTCGTGATCGCATCGAACATCATCTGCACCTGGCCGCCGAGGATGTCGGTGCGCGCGCCGGAGCTTCCCTTGTACGGCACGTGCACGATGTCGACGCCCGCCATCGCCTTGAAGAGCTCGCCGGCCATGTGGTACGGCGTGCCCGGTCCCGACGAGGCGTAGTTGAGCGTGCCCGGCTTCGCCTTCGCGAGCGCGATGAACTCCTGCAGCGTGTTGGCGGGCACCGACGGATGCACCACGAGCACCAGGTCCGAGTAGTTCACCGGCGCCACCGGCATGAGGTCGCGCATGAGCTGGTAGGGCTTCTCCGCGAACAGCGACTCGTTCACGGTGTGCGTGTTCGACATCATGAGGAGCGTATAGCCGTCGGGCGCGCTCTTCGCGACGGCGTCGGTGCCGGGCAGCGCGCCTCCACCGGGCCGGTTCTCGACGACGAATGCCTGGCCGAGCGCGGCCGAGAGCTTGTCGCCCACGAAGCGCGCGTAGATGTCGGCCGGCCCGCCGGCGGCGAACGGCACGATGATCTTCACCGGCTTGTTGGGCCACGACTGCGCGTGGGCGGGGAGAGACAGCGCGAGCGCCGCGACGCAGGCGGCGAGGATGCGACCGATCATGGAAGCCCTCCGGAGGTGTGCCGGGAATCGTACCCCAGCCCCGTGCGCGGCCTGCCTACGAGCAGGCGAAACGCTTGTGACTCAGGCGCTCTTCAGCTGGCGCTGGGGCGCCATGTATGCAGGCGGTCCGGGCGGTGCGTACATCGGATTCAGCCATGCGAGGAGCGCCGCGTGGCCGCCCGATTGCTCGTCATCCGGGCGGTGCCCGTGCAGGATCCCGCAGTACTGGAAGCCTTGCGCGAGCTTGAAGCGCATCGCCGGATCGTCGAGGTCGCCCCAGATCACGCGCATCGCGTAGAGCTCGGGCGAGACGGAGCCGTCCAGCGCCGCGAAGCCCGCGAGCCGGGCCGTCGTGATGATGCGGCGCAGGTTCATGCGGCGTGCGAGGCGCCGCTCCGCCTGCAACAGCGCGCGCGCGGCGCCATAGCCGTGCCGCGTCACGTCGGCCACGATCCCGGCGCTGTAAAGCGTGCGGCCGTTCGGATCATGTGTCGTGAAGCTCCCGTCACCGGTGATCTCGCGCCATGTGTGATTCGCGGAGTATTCGTCCCATCGCACCACCAGCGAGGACGAAGCGCCGACGACCTGCCCGTCGCTCACCGCGACGAGCTGGCCTTCCGGAAAGGAATGCAGCTGGCTCTCGAGCTGCTTCAGCGTCCAGGGCGCGCCGAAAGGCGACGTCGCCCGGTGGAGCGCGCGGATGGCGGCGAAGTCTTCGAGCCGCGCAACGCGCACGCGCGCGGGACCCGCTCCAGGAACGGGAGCGGCCCGCCAGACGTCGGCGAGCGTCGTCGCATGGCGACGCGCGGGGAACACCTCGATGATCGATCCCAAGTCAGTCCGTCTTGCGGAAGTGCGTCTCTCCGCATTGCGGGCATGCGGGAAGCAGCGTCGTGCGGTTGGCGATGATGGTCCAGCCGCAGCTGTCGCAGGTGAGCGTGCCGGCGGTCGTGATGTCGCCGGTGCGGAACGTCATCGAGGGATGGTCCTTCTGCAGCAGGTCGCGGCGCAGCAGCTGCCGCAGGCGCTCCGCGTTTTCCGCCGTGAACTCGCCCGCCGTCACCAGCGTGTTGCACGCGGCGTCGAGCGCCTGGTCGAACACCGCCGCGCTTTTTTCCTGGGCCTGGTCGAAGATGCCGCGGAACTGGCCGAGCAGGCGGTCGAACAGGTGCTCCTGCTCGCTGCGCTGCATCTCGTCCAGCGCGCGCACGCCCATGAGCGTCGCGTCGCCCAGCGGGCGCCCGCGCGGGCCGGTGCGCTTGCGGCCGAGATGCGTGCGGATCGCGCCGCGGTTCCTCGCGCGCGGCGCCTGGCCGTTATTGTTCGGAGCGGAAGGATGCCTCATGACGGCGAACTCCTTTGTTGAGCCGCTGTAGGACATCCAAAGAGGCGCGCGGCATGTCGTTGCGACCGCCGCCGCGCGGGGGGAGTTCCTAGCTTTTTAACGCCCGGTGTAGGAGCAACTCTGCCCGCACGAATCGCGCCGCACCGTCACGCGGGCGAGGCCGGGGAGCGCGGGCTGGAGCGCCGTCCATATCCACCGGCAAAGATTTTCCAGGCTCGGCTGCGCGAGCCCGGGAACGTCGTTCAGCATCCGGTGGTCGAGGCGACCCCGGACTTCGTGGCAGGCGCGCTCGATGGCCTCGAAATCCGTGACGAATCCGGTGCGCGGGTCGGGCTCGCCCCGGATCGTGACCTCGACCTGGAACGAGTGGCCGTGGATGGTGCGGTTGGGATGACCCTCGGGAAAGTGGTCGAAGTGGTGCGCGGCGTCGAAGCCGAAGCGGAATCCCAGCTCCATCACCGGATCCCGATCATCTTGTGCGACTGCAGCGACAGCCGCCAGCGGGGATGCGCGAGGCAGTAGGCGACCGCGTCGCGCGTATGGGCGCCGCGGTCGGGTCCGTCCATCGGCTGCAGGAAGAAGTGCGCGAAATCGAGCGCCTCGAAGCGCTCCGGCGGTGCTTCGGGCTGCGGGAACACGAGCTTGAGCTCGTCGCCACGGCCGATCGCGAGCGGGGCCGCCGCCTTCGGGCTCACGCAGACCCAATCGATACCGGCGGGAGGCTCGATCGTGCCGTTCGTCTCGATGGCGACGCGAAAGCCGCGCCGATGGAGCGCCACGATGGCCGCCTCGTCGAGTTGCAGGAGCGGTTCGCCCCCGGTGCAGACGACCATTCGATGCGTCCGCCCGGCCTGCGGCCATTCGCGCTCTATCGCGTCGGCAAGCTCGTCGGCCGTCTCGAACTTGCCTCCGCCGGGTCCGTCGGTACCGACGAAATACGTGTCGCAGAAATTACAGGTGGCCGAAGCACGATCGACTTCGCGCCCCGACCACAAGTTGCAGCCGGCGAAGCGGCAGAAGACGGCCGGAGTCCCGGCGTTCGCCCCCTCGCCTTGCAACGTGTAGAAAATTTCCTTGACCGAGTACATCAGTCCGCTTGCATCTTCGCCTTCTTGGCGATCGCACCGAGGCGGGCGCGCTCGTCATGGATGAACTTCGTGTAGTCGGCGAACGATAGCGGGGCGGGCTCGATGCCCGAGGGCACGAGCTTGTCGGCGAACTCCTTGCTCTTCACCGTCTCGAGGAGGTCCGCGGCCATCCTGTCGATGATCGGCTGCGGCGTGCCCTTCGGCGCGAAGAGTCCCGCCCAGTGGCCGATGCGCACGTTCGGGAAGCCCGCCTCCTTCGTCGTGGGGATTTCCGGCGCGGCGCTGATCTTGTCCCAAGTGGTCGCGAGCGCGCGCAGCTTCCCGGCCTTCACCTGCGGCAGCACCACGATGCTCGCCTCGGACGTGGCATCCGTGTTGCCCGAGATGACCGCGGTCACGCCTTCGCTCCCGCTCTTGTAGGGAATGATGTTCACGCCGGGAACGCCCGAGTCCTTCAGCATCTCGGCCACGAAGTGGGGCGTGCTCGCGGTGCCGGCGGTCGACCAGTTCACGCCGTTCGAGCCCTTCGACTTCGCCCACGCGGCGAATTCCTTGAGGTCCTTCGCCGGCACGTTCGGGTTCACGACGATGACCGACGGCGCCACCGCGATCATGCCGACGGGCACGAGGTCGCTGTCCTGGTACGGCATGTCCTTGCGGATCATGCTGTTCGTGATGACGCCGGCCGCGCCGATGAGGAAGGTGTACCCGTCGGGCTTGGACTTGGCGACGTATTCCGCGCCGATCGCCGCACCCGCGCCCGGCTTGTTCTCGATCACGACCGGTTGCTTGAGGCGCTTCGAGACGCCTTCGGCGGCGGCGCGCGTGATGAGGTCGTTGGCCCCGCCCGGCGCGAAGGGCACGATCCACTTGATCGGCTTGTCCGGCCAGTCGGCGTGCGCGACGGGAGCGGCGGCAACCACGGCGAGGCCCGCGAGCGCGAGCAGGAAACGGCGAAGCGGATTCATGTGGGCCCTCCTCGTGAAAGGATCGCGATTATCGCTTCAAAAGGGGTTGACGGAATTTATGCTGCATGGCAGCATCCGTTCCTCACGAATCACGAGTTGTCCCGAGAAACCTACATGGCCACCTACTTCCACCAACGACCGACCGATCGCCTGGCGACCGGCATGTCCTGCTTTGCGCAGGGCATCGGTGCGCTGGCCAAGGTTTGGCCCCTCTCCGGGAGAACGACGGAATAACCCTCAGACATCGTCAGCGAGGAATTCCCCGCAAAGCCCGGAGAGACGAAAAGACCTCCGGGCTTTGTGCTTCTGGGATTCCGAAAAACAACATGAAACCAAGGAATGACGACGATGGATGCGAGCTACGCGAAACGGGCGGCATGGAACTGGATGCCCCCGAGGAAATGGAAGCGCAATGGCCGGAAGCAGCTCGGCTTTGCGTTGTACGAGAAGGGACGCCGGCGCGGCTTGCCGGCGCCGGTGGCGAACGCGCACGCGCGCTTCGAGTACGAGGCACGGCAGGCGATGCGCGACTGGCTGATGGTTTGATTCTCGCAGGAACCGGCAACTTCGCGGGCTGTGCGCGGCCCGCCTAACGAGGATTTCGGGTTGCCGCCCCGACCGCGGTGGAGGGACGCCTCGACGCGGATGACCGGGTTCGATGACGTAGCCGCCGGCCCCTCGTGGCCGGCGGCGGTCAGAAACTTTGTTTTAGAGAACTACGGCGTTTCACCACGGAGGACACGGAGGACACGGAGGGTTTCTTTCCAGCGGAAAAACTACCCCTCATTGAATCCATTCATTCAAGCATCGGGGATCAGCGAAGCGTAAAGCCTCCGTGTCCTCCGTGTCCTCCGTGGTGAAACGCTTTAGTCTTTTTAAGCAGAAACCTTGAACTTCGCGGCGAGCTTCTCGGTTTCGCGAGCGAGAATCGCGATATCGAGCCCGACCGCGGTGAAGACGCTGCCCCACGACATGTACTTCCGCGCGGTCGCCTCGTCGGGCGTCAAGATGCCCGCCGGCTTGCCGCACGCGCGCGTCTGCTTGATCGCGTGCTCGATCGCCGATTGAACCTCGGCGTGCATCTGGTCGCCGAGATGGCCGAGCCCGGCCGCGAGATCCGCGGGGCCGATGAAGACGCCGTCCACGCCGGGCACCTTCGCGATGGCTTCCAGGTTGTCGAGTCCCTGGCGCGTCTCGATCTGCACCAGCAGGCAGATCTCCTCGTGCGCGCGCTTGAAGTAATCCGGCACGCGAGCGTACTGCGCGGCGCGCGTCGTGCTCGCCACGCCGCGCACGCCGTGCGGCGGATAGCGCACCGCGGCGACCGCGGCTTGCGCTTCCTCCACCGTCTGCACATAAGGAATGAGGAGGCTCTGCGCGCCGGCATCGAGGTACCGCTTGATGAGGACCTTGTCGTTCCAGGCCGGCCGGACCACGCTCGACACCGGGAATGCCGCCGCCACCTGCAGTTGCGTGATCATCGTCGGCGGGTCGTTGGGCGAGTGCTCACCATCGAAGAGGAGCCAGTCGAAGCCGGCTCCGGCCACGATTTCCGCGCTGTACGTGCTCGCGAGCGACACCCAGAGGCCGACTTGTTGCTTTCCTGCGGCGATCGCGTGCTTGAACCGGTTCTCGATGAGCTTCATGGGGCGTCTCGAAATTGAAAATTTGTGAGCACATACTAGCTCGCGTGCCGGGAATTTTCGATCGCGTAGGACAAGTCTGATAGCAAAACTTCCTCGGCAGGACGGAAACTTGAAACTGACTACCTGATTCACCTGGAGGAAAAGCCCATGACGTACGAATATGATTTCGAGATGGTGAAGCGCGCGTACGCAGAGATGGCCCGCCGGGCGCGGGAGAAGGACGAGGTCCGTCGCCTGCCGCGCAACGGCATGCCGACCCCGCAACCGCCGCAACGCCCGGACGAGCGTCAGCCGTATCCGGCCTAGCGAACACTTCTCTTCCCACGGAAAACCCCGCCAACGCGGGGTTTTTTATTTGTGGCGGGGGTGGTGGAATCGGGGCGAGCGTCCCCATGGTGGAACCGATGCCCCTGCGCGCCCGAATCCTCGCCGTCATCCTGCTGTTGCTTGCCGCGCCCGCGTTCGCCGCGATCGCGCCGAGCGGGCTCGCCCGCGGGGATGCCACGCAACTGCGCGCCAAGCATGAGCAGGTTCGTGCCCGGCTGGAGAAAAGTCCGTACGGCCGTCCGCTGGTGCTCGACTCGCGCGAGCTCAACCGAAGCCTCGAAGGCGATGCGTACGCCGTCATCGCCGAGCCGTTCGCGAAGGTCGATGGCGCGCTCACCCCGGTCGGCAACTGGTGCGACGTCCTGATGCTTCCCTTCAACGTGAAGCACTGCACGAGCCAGGGCGACCGCGACGGCGCGAAGCTCTCCATCTTCGTGGGGCGCAAGAACGACACGCCGCTCGCATCGGCTTACCGGCTCGACTTCGACTATCGCGTCGTGTCGCGGGCCGACGACTACCTGCAGATCGTGCTCACCTGCGGCAACGGGCCGCTCGGCACGCGGGACTACCGGATCGTGCTCGAGCTCACGCCGATCGAGGGCAACCGCACCTTCCTCCACCTGGCCTATGCGTACGGGTACGGCACCATGTCCAAGGTGGCGATGCAGGCCTACCTTTCCACGCTCGGCGCCTCGAAGGTCGGCTTCACCATGGAGGGCGAGGATCTCGTGCACGGGATGCGCGGCGTGATGGAGCGCAACACCATGCGCTACTATCTGGCGGTGGAAGCGTATCTCGCATCGGTGGGGACGCCGCAGGATGCGCGGACCTCCAAGCGCCTCAACGACTGGTTCTCGGCGCAGTCACGCTATCCGCGCCAGCTCGGCGAGGACGTGAGCCGCGCGGAGTACCTCGCGATGAAGCAGAAGGAGTACGCGCGAGTCGCTTCCGCGCGACTCGCCGACGGCAGCTAGCCACGGCCGACGAAGGGCATCTTCGTCGCCATGATCGTCATGTTGTAGACGTTCGCGTCGAGCGGCAGGCTGCCCATGTAGACGATGGCATCGGCCACGTGCTTCACGTCCATGCGCGGCTCGATCGCCATCTCGCCGTTGGCCTGCATCACGCCCTTCGTCATCCGCTCGGTCATCTCGGTCGCCGCGTTGCCGATGTCGATCTGGCAGACGGCGATGTCGTGCTTGCGCAGGTCCAGCGAGAGCGTCTTCGTGATGCCGCTCACCGCGTGCTTGGTGGCGGTGTAGGCGATCGACATCGGGCGCGGCGCGTGCGCGGAGATCGAGCCGTTGTTGATGATGCGGCCGCCCTTGGGCGACTGGTCCTTCATGATCTTCACCGCTTCCTGGCAGCAGAGGAACGTGCCGGTGAGGTTCGCGGCCACGACGTCGCGCCACTTCTCGAAGGGAAGCTCCTCGAACGGCATTGCCGGGGCCCCCATGCCCGCGTTGTTGAAGAGGAGGTCGAGGCGCCCGAACTTCTCCTTCGTCCTGGCGAAGAGCGCCTTCACCGAATCCGGGTTGCCGACGTCGCTCGCGACCGCGAGGCCCCGCTCCGGCGCCTTCGATTCCCGCACCGCCGCCTCGATCATGTCGGCGCGCCGCGCGGTGAGCACGACGTTCCAGCCCGCGGCGATCAACGCCAGCGCGCTCGCCTTGCCGATGCCGGCGCTGGCGCCGGTGACCAGCGCCACCTTGCCCGCGCCGCTCATGCGAGGTCCTTGAGCACGTCACGCAGCGTGGTGACCATCTGGTCGATCTGCTTCTCCTCCACGATGAGCGCGGGGGCGAGGGCGATGATGTCGGCGGTGTTGCGCACCAGGACTCCTTTTTCGTAGCACTTGAGGTAGGTCTCGAAGCCGCGCGCACCGGGCGCGCCGTCGCGGGCCTTGAGCTCGATGCCGCCCACGAGGCCGATGTTGCGGATGTCCACGACGTGGGGCGCGCCCGTGAGGGAGTGCAGCGCCTCCTCGAACTTGGGCGCCATGCGCGCGGCGCGCGCGAAGAGGTCCTCGTCCTCGTAGAGCTGCAGCGTGGCGACTCCGGCGGCGCAGGCGAGCGGATGCGCCGAGTACGTATAGCCGTGGAAGAGCTCGATCGCCCCGGGCGCGCCGGTCATGAATGCTTTGTAGATCTCGCTCGATACGACAACGCCGCCCATCGGCACGGCGCCGGAAGTCACGCCCTTCGCGAACGTGATCATGTCGGGCTCGACGCCGAAGAGGTCCGCCGCGAAGTTGGTCCCGACGCGGCCGAACGCGGTGATCACCTCGTCGAAGATGAGGAGGATGCCGTGCTTCTTCGTGATCGCGCGCAGGCGCTCGAGGTAGCCCTTCGGCGGGATGAGCACGCCGGTCGAGCCCGCCATGGGCTCCACGATCACCGCGGCGATCGTCGAGGGATCGTGCAGCGCCACGAGACGCTCCAGCTCGTCGGCGAGGTACGCGCCGTGCTCGGGCTGCCCTTTCGAGAACGCGTTCTTGTCGGGCAGGTGCGTGTGCGGCAAGTGGTCGACGCCCGCCAGCTGCGTGCCGAACATCTTGCGGTTGGAAACGATGCCACCCACGGAGATGCCACCGAAACCCACGCCGTGATACCCACGCTCGCGGCCGATGAGGCGCGTTCGCGCGCCCTCGCCACGCTGGCGTTGCCAGGCGAGCGCGATCTTGAGCGCGGTGTCGACCGCCTCGGAGCCCGAATTGCAGAAGAAGACGTGGTCGAGGTTTCCCGGCGCCATCTTCGCGATGCGGCTCGCGAGCTCGAACGCGAGCGGATGGCCCATCTGGAACGCAGGCGCGTAATCCATCGTCGCCGCCTGCCGCTGGATCGCCTCGACGATCGGCTTGCGGCAGTGGCCCGCGTTGCAGCACCAGAGCCCCGCGAAGCCGTCGAGGATCGTGCGGCCTTCGGCGGTCGTGTAGTACATGCCCTCGGCGCGAACCATCATCCGCGGCTTCGCCTTGAACTGGCGATTGGCCGTGAACGGCATCCAGTAGGCCTCGAGATCGGCCGGCGCGAGGCTTGGCGTATCGGATAGGAGTGTCATTGCGCCAATTTACCGCATGTGGGAATCGGCCGTCGGCGGCGGACGACCGCCGAATGCGGGTGGGACCGGCATTGGCCGCGAGGACCCCGACGTTAAGGTGGAACCGGGACAAAAATCCTTTTCTGGAGGACTGTTATGAACAAGCAACGCAAGCTGCTCCTGGCCGCGCTGGCCGCCGGCTCGATCACGTGCGCGGTTCCCGCCTTCGCGGCAGTGGACGTGTACGTGGATGTGGCGCCGCCCGCTCCGCGCCATGAAGTGGTGCCCGCGCCCCGCCACGGCTACATCTGGCAACCGGGTTACTGGGACTACGACCACGGCCGCCATGCGTGGCACAAGGGCTACTGGGTGAAGGAGCGCCGCGGTTACTACTGGCATCCCGCCCGCTGGGAAGAGCGCAACGGCCGCTACCACTTCGTGAAGGGTCGCTGGGACCGCGAGCGCTACGCCGAGAACCGCTGGAACAACGGCGCGCGCGGCGACCGCGACCACGACGGCGTGCCGAACAAGTTCGACCGCGACAAGGACGGCGACGGCGTGCCGAACCGTTACGACGACTCGCCGAACAACCCGCATCGCCGTTAACCAGCAACTGCAAAACCGGGGACAGACCCCAGTTTTCCGCCTGCAGGAACCTCGGTTCCCGCAGCCGTAAAACGTGGGGTCTGTCCCTTTGTCATCCGAACGTGCAGAAGACGCGTTGATGCAAGCACCAGGAGGTGACCATGAGAAAGTTGATCATCGGAAGCTTGGCCGCGGGAATCCTCGCAGCCGCCTCGATCCCCGCATCGGCGAGGACGAATGTCGATTTCTATGTAAACGTCGCGCCGCCCGTGGCGCCGTACGAAGTGGTTCCTGCGCCGCGCGTGGGCTTCGTCTGGACGCCGGGCTATTGGGACTGGCGCCACGGCCGCTATCACTGGGTCGGCGGACACTACGTGCGCGCGCGCCCCGGCTACTACTACGATCCGGTGCGTTGGGTTCACCGCGACGGGCGCTACTACCGCTCGGGCGGATGGCGCGACTCCGATCACGACGGCGTGCCGAATCGCTACGACCGCGCGCCCGGCAACCCGTACTACCGCTGACAGGAAACCGAACACTCCTTTGCCGCAGGCCGTTCATTGCCGATGCGCGAACCGCATCGGCATTTTTTTTTGCCGCGCTTCGTAAATTCTTCATCGAAGCTACCTCCCGCCCTCTCTAGAAGCGATCCGTGATGTGGCACGCGGCTTGCAGGTAAGCCCGCATCGCTTCAATCCTTCCCTTCCATCCACATCGCACAAGGAGAATCAGATGCGCAAGCTCGCACCTGCCTTTGTTATGACCACCCTCGTCGCCCTGGCCAGCGGTTCCGCCTTCGCGCTGGGCGACATGCACAAGGACAAGAAGGCCCCCAAGGCCGACACCACCACGTCGTCGACTTCCTCGACGATGCCGGGCACCTCCGCCAACACGCCGGCTCCGGCCGCGTCGGCGAGCGTCCCGTCGTCGAGCTCGTCCACCGACAACAACGCCACCACGACGTCGTCCTCGAACGGCACGGCCGCGACCGGCACGGCGATGGGCAGCACCGCGGCCTTCAACGGCTCGCAGTCGTCCACAGCGGCCACGTCGCCCTCGACCAGCTCGACGTACCACTCGAGCGGCTCGATGGCTTCGAACGACACCGGAACGTCCCACTCGGGCAAGTCCGGCAAGAACTCGAAGCAGGTCGCGCGTAACGACGCCGACAAGTGCGACATGTCCCGTTATCCCAACCGTGCGGACCTGCCGAAGGACTGCAAGGAGAAGGGCGGCACGGGCGCGGCGGCTGTCTCGAGCACGCAGAAGCAATCGGGCGGTGACAGCGGCTCGTCCTCCGGCTCGGCTGGTGCGGGCGCTGGCGCGGGCTCGGCCGGCTCGGCGGGCGGCAGCAGCAAGTAACGCAGTGGGCATTGTCCGACGCGGGTTGCCAGCCGTGGCCGACGCCTCCAGCCGACTCCGGCTGGCATAGGCGCCCCGGCCCCGGCGGTAACCTGAGAGTCGGGCCAACGCTTTGTAGAGGTGATTCACATGTGGACGAGACGCTTGTTGCTGCTGACCATGGTTGCGGCTGCCGCCATGTCGCTGCCGCGGCACGTGCCCGCGTCCTGGAACGTGGGTGTCACCTCTTCGCAGGTCGCGTCGAACTCGGTTCGCTGAATCGCAGTTCGCTCTCGCGAGCCAGATGCCGGCGCTCCAAACGCCGGCATTTGTTTTTGTGCAGCTCGCCCGTGGTTCCCGCAGTCCCACACCGTGTCGCATTGCAGCCGACGCAATTTGCGGACCCGGCTGGCAGATGCGGGACGGCCCCGTCGCTAACCTGTCTCCAATGAGTTCATCGCGACGGAGACTCGCATGAAGACCATCCAGAAGATCATCTACACCGGCTTCGCTGCCTGCGCCCTCGCGAGCGCCTCGATGCCGGCATTCTCGTGGACCGTTTGGCCCGACGTGGATTTCGAGTGGTACGCCAACGTGGGCAAGCCCATGGTCGCGACGAGCGAGGTCTATCCCGCCCCGCGTCCCGGTTACATCTGGTCTCCCGGCCACTACGAGTGGACCGGCACCCGCCAGGTCTGGATGCCCGGCGTCTGGGTGAAGGACGACTACGATCATCAATGGCGCGCGTATGCGTCCAATGGCCGCACCACGTACGCGACCGGTCCCCTCGAGCTGCGTGACCGCGACGGCAACGTGATCCCCACCAACCCCGAGGCGTACCCCATCGATTCAACCCGCAGGTAGCCACCGACACTCCCTGCTCCTGTGCCGGCTGGAGAAATCCGGCCGGCTTTTTTTTGCCGCGCGTTCCGCCGTTTTGGAACCGCAGATGAACGCGAGGCCCGAGGCCGCGAACCATTCGTGTCTATCTGGGTTCATCTGCGGTTCGCTTGGGGTTTTGAAGCCGCGAAGTGCTAAAATAGTGGGCTTCCCCCGGTCGAAAACTCCCAAGAGCCGCGTCTCCCATGGCCCAGTACGTCTATTCGATGATCCGCGTGAGCAAGGTCGTCCCGCCCAAGCGCGAGATCATCAAGAACATCTCCATCCAGTTCTATCCCGGCGCCAAGATCGGTCTGCTGGGGTTGAACGGCGCCGGCAAGTCCACCGTGCTCAAGATCATGGCGGGCATCGACAAGGACTTCGAGGGCGATGCCACACCCATGCCCGGCATCCGCATCGGCTACCTGCCGCAGGAGCCCCAGCTCGAGCCCGGCCACACGGTGCGTGAAGCGGTGGAGGAGGGCTTGGGCGAGGTTTTCCAGGCGAAGAAGCGCCTCGAGCAGGTGTACGCGGAGTACGCCGAGCCCGACGCGGATTTCGACAAGCTCGCTGCGGAGCAGGAGAAGCTGGAGAAGCTGCTGGCCTCCGCTGACTCCGACACGCTCGACACGCAGCTCGAGGTCGCGGCCGATGCCTTGCGCCTGCCGCCGTGGGACCAGAAGGTGGACGTGCTCTCGGGCGGCGAGAAACGCCGCGTGGCACTTTGCCGCCTGCTGCTCTCCAAGCCCGACATGCTGCTGCTGGACGAGCCCACGAACCACCTGGACGCGGAGAGCGTGGAGTGGCTCGAGCAATACCTCACGCGCTTCCCGGGCACCGTCGTGGCGGTGACGCACGATCGCTACTTCCTCGACAACGCCGCCGAGTGGATCCTCGAGCTCGATCGCGGCCGTGGCCACCCGTACAAGGGCAACTACTCGGATTGGCTCGAGCAGAAGAAGGACCGCCTGCAGAAGGAGGAGTCGTCCGAGACGGCCCGCCAGAAGGCGATCAAGAAGGAGCTCGAGTGGGTTCGCCGCAACGCGAAGGGTCAGCAGACGAAGAACGTCGCGCGCCTGAAGCGCTTCGAGGAGCTCAACGACTACGAGTACCAGAAGCGCAACGAGACCGCGGAGATCTTCATCCCCGTGGCCGAGCGCCTGGGCAACGAGGTCATCGAGTTCGAGAACGTCACCAAGAGCTACGGTGACCGCGTCCTCATCGACAACCTCTCGTTCAAGATCCCCGCGGGCGCGATCGTCGGCATCATCGGCCCGAACGGCGCCGGCAAGTCCACGCTCTTCCGCATGATCACGGGCAAGGAGAAGCCCGACTCCGGCAAGATCACCATCGGCCACACGGTGAAGATGTCGGTCGTGGACCAGACGCGCAAGTTCAACGACAAGGACAACGTCTGGCAGGCGATCTCCGGCGGCCAGGACATCCTCACCATCGGCCGCTTCGAGATCCAGTCGCGCGCGTACCTCGGGCGCTTCAACTTCCGCGGCAGCGACCAGCAGAAGCTCACGGGCCAGCTCTCCGGCGGCGAGCGCGGCCGCCTGCACCTCGCGAAGACGCTGCTCGACGGCGGCAACGTGCTGCTCCTCGACGAGCCGTCCAACGACCTCGACGTGGAAACGCTGCGCGCGCTGGAAGATGCCCTATCCGAGTTCGCGGGCACCGTGCTCTGCATCTCGCACGACCGCTGGTTCCTCGACCGCATCTGCACGCACATCCTCGCGGCCGAAGGCGACTCGCAATGGTATTTCTACCAGGGTAACTACCACGAGTACGAGGAAGACAAGCTCGAGCGGCTCGGCGAGGAAGCCGCGCAGCCCCATCGCTTGCGCTACAAGGCGCTGAAATGAGCAAATGGGGTCAGGTTAGTTTTTGAACCTGTCCCCTTTTCGGGGGCATTCACGACAGGAAAAGGGGACAGGTTCAAAAACTAACCTGACCCCATTATTTTCCAAAGATCGGGTCTCTTCGTTCGGTGATGCGCTTCGCGCGCTCGACGAGCGCCTCGTAACTGGCGTTGAGGTCCGTGAGGCGCCTCCCCTTGCGCTCGTTGCGCGCCGAGCCGTGGTAGAGCGCGTATTCCTTGGTGAACTCCGCGCCGAGGAAGAAGACCTGCGCCGAGTAGTACACCCACAGCACCAGCACCACCAGCGCGCCGGCCGCGCCGAAACTCGAGTCCACCGCGGCCTTCGCGAGGTAGAGCGCGATGGCGAGCTTGCCGACCCAGAAAAGGAGCGACGTCACGCCCGCGCCGACCCACACGTCTCCCCAGGCCACCCGCTTGCTCGGGAGGATCTTGTAGATCGCGGCGAAGAGCACGGTCACCACGACGAACGAGGTCACGAACTCGAGGCCGTGCAGCACGGGCTCCGAGACGCCGATCTTCCATGCGCCCACGGTCGAGAAGAACGCGCTCGCCAGCATCGAGGCGATCAACAGCAGCCCGATCACCATCACCATCAGGAACGCCGCCGCCCGGGTCCCGAGCTGCCGGGAAAATCCCCCCGCCTTTGCCGGCGTGTAATGCCAGATGCGGTCGAGGTCCGCGCGCAGCTCGCCGAACAGGGTCGTGGCCCCGAGGATCATCAGGATGCCGCCGATGAGCGCGGGCAGGAGGCCGTCTTCGCGAGTCCCGGCCGCGTCGAGCAATGTCTCCACGCCGACCGAGGCTTGGTCACCGAGGAGCGAGGCGACCTGCGCCACCAAAGCGTCGTGCGCGGCCTCGCGACCGAAGAAGAATCCCGCGAGGCCCATGGCGACCAGCAGCAAGGGAGCGAGCGAGAGGATCGCGTAGAAAGCGAGCGCCGCGCCCATGCTCGGCGCCGAGTCGTCGATCCAGCCCGCCACCGCGCGTCGCGCGAGCTCGGCGAAGTCCCGCCCGCGCATCATGTCGCGAGCCGGTTGTGTGGCAGCGCCGGGTCCTGTCCCTTCACGATGCGCTTGGCCCGCTCCACCATCGACTCGGTCGAGCCGTAGTCGGAGTTGGCGGCGTCCGCGCTGCGCGAGCCGTGGTGCAGCGAATAGGCCCGCGTGAGCTCCGCCCCCATGAAGAAGATCTGCGACGAGTAGTACACCCACAAGATCACGACCACGAGGGTGCCGGCCGCGCCGAAGTTGGAGGCGACCGCGCTCTTGCCGATGTAGAGGCCGATGAGGTACTTGCCGATCGAGAAGAGGAGCGCCGTGATGAACGAACCCAGCATCACGTCCCCCCAGGGGATGCGCCGGCTGGGGAGCAGCTTGAAGATCACCGCGAAGAGCAGCGTCGTGACCACCAGCGACCCCGCGAGGTCCAGGACCCGCGCGACGACCGCGCTGCCACCGAGGAACGAGCCCAGGTACGAAAGGGCGGCGCTCACGACCAGCGAGGTGAGCAGCAACAACCCCACCGCGCCGATGAGCCCGAACGAGAGCAGCCGCTTGCGCAGCTGCGCCCAGAGGCCGGACGCCTTCGAGGTGTCGCACTTCCAGATCCGGTTGAGGTCGTCCTGCAGCTCGCCGAAGACCGTCGTGGCGCCTACCAGCAGGACGACGAAGCTGATGATGGTTTGCAGGATCCCGTCCCTGTCCTTCGACGCCGCATCCAGCACCACCTGCACGCCTTGCGCGCCCGTGTCTCCCAGGAGGCCGGACATCTGCGTCATCAGCAGCGTCTGGGCCTCGTCATGCCCGATCACGAGCCCCGCGATCGAGATCACGAGCACGAGCAGCGGAGCCATGGAAAGCAGGGAGTAGAACGCGAGCGCCGCGCCCATGCTGAGGCAATTGTCGTCCTTCCATCCCGCGAAGGCTTCCTTCGCGAGGCGCAGGAGCGAACGGGGAGCGAGCGCCTTCATGCGCCGGAAAGGCGGCGGAAGGCGGAGAACACCGCGATCACCAGCGGGACGGTGAACAGCACGTGGAAGAGCAGCGCCGGGTCCTGCGCCTGCTCGCCTTCGTCGTCGTCATCCGGACGGCCGTTCAGGACGGCACGCAGCTCGTCCCAGATCGTTTTGGGTTTGCGCCTCTTCATGCAGGTTGAGAGGCGCGCGCCCCGCGTTGGTTGCTGCGCCCCTCGGACCAGTCAAGTGCTGTGACGCCCTGTGCAGATGATTTCCTACAACGATCTGCGGATGCAGCCGACACTCGCGCCGTGTCGCAGGGCCTAGAGTTTCATCCCATGAACGAAAATCATTTTTTCGCCGATGTGAACCTCCCGTTCCACGTGTGGGTTCGCGAGCGGTCGGGCGCAAGGGGCTTTCGCTGGGTGCTTCGCGAAGCCTCGCACGTGAAGCAGGCATCGCAGGGCAACGTGGGCGCGGCTAGCGGTCGCGACCGTTCGCAGCCCGCCGCTCCAGGCGCCTAGGCGCTTCCGTCTCGGCCGCAGTCGCTTCGTGCAATTGCGCGAGGCGCACGCTCGCGCTCGCGACGAACCCGGTCAGCTTGCGCAACAGCGCGAGCGCGTCGCCGCTCGCGCGCGACTTGCGGAATGCTTCGACCGCGCTGCGGTGCAGCTCCTCCACGTCCGTCGAGTCGCGCACGTGCGGGGGCCGGGCACGCTCGGGCAGCAGCGCGATCTCCTCGGGAGACCACATCGCGAGGTAATCGCGGACGATCGCCACGACCTCGGCCGGCGTCGCGGCGTTGTCGAGCATGCGGAACCAGGAAGGCATGTGGAGCAGGATTGCGAGATAGCAGCCCATTGTCCGTCCCGCCACCAGTACGCTCTGTAAGTGTGCCGCCTGAATGCGGGTAGGAATCAGCCGACAGCGTCGTCTTGGCCGTCGATGTAGCGAGAACGTGTACGGAGCGGCCAGCCGCCTCCTACATCCCGACGCGGGCAGGGCCGACTTTGCCGGCCCGGTGCGAGGTCCACACTGGGATCGTCGTCAATCAACAACGCATGCAGGAGCCCGCCATGACGCTTCCCGGCTATCCGATCTTCGCCAAGGGTCCCGCTCAGCGGGAAGTACGGATCTCGCCGAGGCGCTCGTCCGCGCGAGCGACCAGGGTCACGAGGTCCTGCAACCGCGTCGAGACCTCCCCCGCGCGCGCCCGCGCATAGCCATCGGCCAGCTTGTCGCGCCAGCGGGCGATGTCGGCCTGCGTGTCGATGCGGATCTGGCGGCAGTCCTCGGGGAATTGCGCCAGCTCGGTGGGTGACCAGAGCGCCACGTAATCACGGGTGGTCGCGACGACTTCCGCTTCGGTGTGGGCGCGGTCCAGCTCTCTCAGCCACGATTGCATCGCGTCATCATCCGCTGGCCGCCCCGGACAGGCAGTCGGATGCCGCGCCGTGCACGCGTAGGTCGCGGCTTACAGTAACGCCCGTTTAAAATGGCGGGCGAATGAGTACTGCCCACCCCGTCCACGCGAGCGTCGCGTTCCTCCGCATCCCCGAGTTCGCCCAGCTCTCCGTCGCCGAACAAGCTTCGCGCAAAGAGCGGCTGGAGGCGCATTTGCGCGCGCGCCTCGCTCGCGTCGAGAGCGAGAGCCGACTCGTGCTCGATGCCGACGATGGCTTCGCCGTGGTCCTCTTCGACGAGCCGCCGCGCGCGCTGGACATCGCGGCCGGATTGCAGGACGGCGCCGAGGGAAGCGCCTTGCAGGCGGGCCTCGGGTTCGGTCCGCTCGCGCTCACCTCCGGTGGCGATGGGCGCGTCTTCGGCGATGGCCTCGCCGGCGCCGCGAGCGCCGCGCGTTTCGCCCAGCGCGGGCGACTTCTCGTCACGGAAGGTTTTGCGCGCGCGTTGCGCGCCATGTCGCCCGATCGCGCCGACGACCTGGCGCCCGCCGGTGAATTCACCGACACCAACGTGCGCGTGCACTCGTTCTACGCGCCGGATGCCGATCGGCGAGTCGCGCGTCGCCGGCGCCTCGCGGTCCTGGCGGTGGGCGGGAGCGTCCTCATCCTGCTCGCCGGCGTCGTCGGGCGCGATATCTACCAGCCGCTCTTCCAGTCGCGGCCGGCGATCGTGACGCTCGACGTGAAGCCGCGCGGCGAGGTGTTCGTCGACGGCAACAGCATGGGCCGCATTCCGCCGCTCACGCGCGTGGAGCTCGCGCCGGGACGCCACCACCTGACGATCCGCAACGCGGGCTCGAAGTCGTACGAGGTGAACCTCGACCTTGCCGCGGGCCAACGAATCACGCTCACGCACACGTTCGTCGCCTCGCAATCGCCAAAGCCGGACCTGTGGCGCGACCTGAAGAAGCGGTTCGGCTCGTGAGCGCGCTCCCGGAGAAGTTCGGCCGCTACCGTGTGCTGAAGGAGCTCGGGCGCGGCGCCATGGGCATCGTCTACCTCGCCGAGGACACGGAGCTCGCGCGTCGCGTGGCGATCAAGACCATTGCGCTCACCGGTGCCGATCCCGATCGCGACCGCCACGAGGCGCGTTTCCGGCAGGAGGCACGCGCGGCGGGGGGCGTGAGCCATCCCGCGATCGTGACGATCTACGACGTCGGGCGCGAAGGCGACGTCGCGTTCATCGCCATGGAGGTGGTCGAAGGCCGCGAGCTGCGCGAGCTCATCCGCGATGGCGCCATCACGCCCTCGCAGTCGATCGAGATCGCCGCCCTCGTGGCCGACGCGCTCGCGTACGCGCACGACCACGGCGTGATCCACCGCGACATCAAGCCCGGGAACATCATGGTGCTCGCGGACGGCCGCGTGAAGCTCATGGACTTCGGCATCGCGCGCCTGCAGGAGCCCACGGTGAAGACGCAGACCGGCGTGATGCTGGGCTCGCCGCAGTACATGTCGCCCGAGCAGATCGCGGGCGACGAGGTCGATGGGCGGGCGGACGTGTTCTCGCTCGGCGTCGTCCTGTACGAGATGATGACCGGCGTGAAGCCGTTCGATGCGCCCGACCTCTCGCAGGTGCTCTTCTGGGTGGTGAACATGCCGGCGAAGCCGCCGGGCGAGCGGCGCCCGGGCCTCCCGGCGGTGGTGGACTACATCATCGCGCGCGCGCTCAAGAAGAAGCCCGAGGAGCGCTACGCCACGGCTGCGGAAATGGCGGCCGACCTGCGGCGCTGCGTGGACGAGGTGCTCGCCGCCGAATCGAACGTGGGCGCCGTGCGGGAGGACAGCGCGCCCGCCGGGACCCGCACCATGCCGCTCGGCGAAGAGCGCATGGAGCTGCGCCCCGCGCGCGGATTCGACGCCTCCGAGGCGATGGCCCGCCTCTCGGTCATGCCCCGCGAGGCCGGCACGGAGAGCCGCGCCGGCTGGACGGTGAAGGCCGCGAAGCCCCGGCGGCGCCTCAACCGCGGCACGGTCATCCTGGCCGCCACGTACTCCATGGCCGCGCTCCTCGCGCTCGCCATCGTGCTCTTGTAGTCCATCCTACTCACCCGTCCCACGCCACGAGTAGCGCCCGTCCTACGCATTTTCCGGCGTGAGTGACTGGCCTCACCCTCGGTGCTCGTTCTAGATTCGCAGCAAGCACAAACCAATCACGGACGAACACCATGAAGCCGAGAACCGAACTGCGCCGCGCCAAGCTTCCGCCCATCCTCGAGATCGACGAGGACGGCATCCCCGTTTCCGAGCACGAAGCCTGGGGCCATCCGCGCTGGAGCGCCGACGATGACGCGCCGGGCGTGCAGCTGGGCGACTGGCCGACGGAGTTCGACGACTAATCCGAATGCCGACCAGACTAGGGCCGCCCGCAACTCGCCGGCGGCCCTGCCGATCGAACTCCTGACGATCGGAAAAGGAGACTTCCATGCGCATCAAGCCCCTTTGCATCTCCGCTGCCGTGGCGCTTGCCTTCTCGGGCAACGTGGCACTCGCGCAGACCACGAGCGCGCGCACCACGACCGCGGGCACCACCGCAACGACCACGGGCACGACCTCGACGACGGGTACCACCGCCGCCAGCCCGTCGACCAGCACGACGTCCACGGCGGTGGGCGGGTGCGCAGGCAGCGCCGGCAGCTCGTGCTCTGCCACCAACAGCAACACGGCGGGCACCACGGCCACGGGCACCAACACCGTGACCAACACCAACGAAGCGGTGGCGGCCCAGGTCACGCCGACCACGACGACCAACACGACGTCGAACAACGCCAACGTAGGCGACACCACGATCCCGCCGCGCAGCGCGCAGGGGACGAATTCGGTGAACGCCGACCCGACGTTCACGCGCCCTGGCCCGTTCGACGCGGGCGGCGCGTTCGGCCCCGCGGCGGTCGGCACGACGACTACCGGCACGGAGACGGGCACGGGCGGCACGCTCGAGAACGGCATCGTGCTCGGCACGAGCGGCACCAACCCGTCCTCGCAGCAGAACGTCATCGTCCAGCCGCAGCAGCCGCAGCAGGGCGCAACGGTCCTCAGCACGCCGATCTTCGACCAGGCGGCGCGTGAGGGGCGTGCGCGTGAAGCGCGTCGCCGCGCGCAGGGTAACGAGCCGCGCGTCGTGGGGATCGCCCCGCGCACGGATCGCGACCTCACCTGGCAGATGCCGGACGACCCGATCATCCGCTACTGACCGGCGGGCGCCATGGCGGTCTCGCCTCACCAGCAGGCGGGCCTCGTGATGGCGCTCTCGACCCTCGCCGTGGTCACCGCCATGGCGGTGGGGGCGACATTCACGGGCGCGGCGCCTCAAACAGCCGCGCCCGTTTTCATTCCGGTTGCCGAAGAATCTTCGGAGCCCCCTCCGGCCACTGCGCGGAGAATGGCCTTTCCGGTGCGTGGGTTCGAGCACGCGCCCCTGCGAGACAGCTTCGACGAGCGCCGCGGCGTGCGCCGCCATCACGCCGTGGACATCATGGCTCCCCGCGGCACGCCGGTGGTCGCCGTGGAAGATGGCCAGGTCGCGAAGCTCCTGCGCAACCCGATCGGTGGCATCACGCTTTACCTCATCGACAGCGACGGCACGCGCATCTACTACTACGCGCATCTCCAGGCCTATGCGCCGGGCATCGTGGAGGGTGCGGAGGTTCGTCGCGGCGATGTCGTCGGCTTCGTCGGCAGCACCGGCAACGCGCCGGAGCGCTCGCCGCACCTCCACTTCGCCATCCATGAGCTGGGCGGTGGCGACAAGCGGTGGTGGAAGGGCAAGCCCATCAACCCGTATCCGCTGCTCAAGTAATATCGCGGCCCATGGGCCGCATCCTCCTTTTCGCCGCCGCCTTGCTGCTCGCCGTAGGGTGCGGCAGCAAGAACAAGATCGACAAGCTCGATGCGAACGCCACCGTCCTCGCGTTCGGCGACAGCCTCACGTTCGGCACCGGCGCCTCGCCTTCCGAGTCGTACCCCGCGGTCCTCGAGCGCAGCATCGGCCGCAAGGTCGTGAACGCGGGAGTGCCGGGAGAGACGAGCGGGCAGGGCCTGGAGCGATTGCCTGCCACGCTGGACGAGGTGAATCCGAAGCTCCTCATCCTCTGCCACGGGGGCAACGACTTCCTGCGCCGCCTCGACGATGCGCAGGCGGCGGCCAACGTGAAGGCGATGATCCAACTCGCGAGGGGGCGCGGCATTCCCGTGGTGTTGGTCGCGACGCCGAAGCCTGGCTTGCCGCCCGCCGTCCCGGCTTTCTACGCGGAGATCGCCACCGAGCTCAAGGTGCCGTACGACGATTCGGTGCTTCGCTCGGTGTTGCTCGACAACGCGCTCAAGTCGGACATGGTGCATCCGAACGCCGCGGGCTATGCGCGCATTGCGGCCGTGGTGGAGAAGCTCCTGAAGGGGTCCGGCGCGATCTGAAATAAAAACGGGGAGGCCGAAGCCTCCCCGCGAGTGTCGTGCGCCTTGTGGTTGTTCGTTCTTTACTTTCCGTTCGCCGCGCAGACGCCCAGCGTGCCCTTGGTGACGCCGCTGATGATGCCCGCGTTGCGCAGGTTGCTCAGGTGCTGGACGGTGCAGCTCTGGAAGTCGCCCTTCGTCGCCGCGTTGTCCGCGCAGATGAAGATCGGGGCGGCGTAGATCTCGCCCGTGACGCTGGCGCCGCGCGTGCCCGAGCCCGCACCGCAGCCTGCGAGGCTGATCTCCGTCTTCCAGCCGATGTCCTCGAACAGCGAGACCGTGAGGTCGACGTTATGCGAGGCCTCGAGGAGCACGGTGTTGAACGGCTCCATCAGCAGGCTGGGCTCGGCAACCACATCCCAGTGCGACGCCGTGGACCCGACCGCGACGGCCGTCGGAGCGTACAGGCGCAGGTGCCCATCGCTCGCGAGGCCGGCGATGCGCGTCGGGTGCGGGGTGAACCCGGCCGACGTGAACGAGCCCGCGGCGATCAGCGCCGTGCCGTTGTCCGTTCCCACGCTGATGGCCGGAATGGTCACCGACGAGTCGGTTCCGCCCATGCCCATCGGTCCCGTGCCCGCGGCGTTGTTGGCGATGATGATGGCCTTCGCGCCCATGAGCTGCGCGTTCTTCGCCTTGACGGCGAAGCCGCACGTGCCGCGGCGGACGATCACCACCTTGCCGCTCACGTCGTTCGTGAACGGCGTGCTGCAACCGTCGTTCACGGACGGGCCCGCGGCATCGGCGGCGTCGAGGGCGGCGACCACTTCCCCGGTGAACGCGGCCGAGGTCGGCACGCTGCCGAACGAGGCACCACCCAGGAAGTCGTACTGCCCCGCGACCCCGGCCGGCGCCGTGATGGTCAGCATCTGCACGCGATCGAGCATCGACGGGGCGCGTGCGGTGACGTTCGGGCCGACCCAGACTTCCTGGCCGTCACGAGTCGCCGCCGCGACGATCTCCGCTCCCGTCATCTGCGACCAGAGCTTGCCGGTAGCGAGGTCTTTCTGGAACGTCATGTAGATGTCGTTCAACCCCGCGGCGCGGACGCCGGTCGCCTCGTTGACCCAGTTCGCGAATCCCAGGCCGTGCGAGAGCTCGTGCATGAAGACGTTCAGGAAGTCCGTCTTGTCTGCCGGCGAGTTGCTGTCGAGGCCGTAGTACCACGGCGAGCCCTCGATGCAGCCCGGCGTGCCGACGTTGCCGTTGAAGAATGCGGCGATGTCGGCACCGTCGATCAGCGCGCCATCCGGCGAGGCGGGATTGCCCTCGTAGAGGTCGATGCCGGCCATCGCGTTCGCGAGGGCGGACGGGTAGATCGTGTTCACCGGGATGCCGGGCTTGAAGTTGATCTCGCCGTTCCATGCGCCGGCTTGCGCGAGCGTGCCGCCCGTGGCCGTGCAGGGAAGCGGGGAGAACGAGCCCAGCACCGTGATGGGCACGTCGCTCTTCAGCACGCTGCCCCAGAGTTGCAGCGCGCGGCTGTACGCGATGATGCGTTGCTGGCCCAGCGTGGTGCCGGGGTTTCCGCCGACGGGAGTGGCGGGGGTCGGATCGTTGAAGCCGATGCCCGCGGGATCCACGTTGACGAGGACCATGTTGGCCGCCTGGGCCGGAAGCAGCGAAGCGGCGCCCAGGATTGCGCCGGCGCAAAGCGCCTTGAAGGAGGTTTTCATGGGTTACTCCTTCGGAAGTTGTTTGGCGGCGGGTTGCTGGTCGCCGTGGTGCGCGACGAGCTTGCCGTTCGCGTCGCGCGAGACCTGGAGGCTGTCCAGGTCGCCGGCGGCGCGGCGAATGGTGGCGCTGCCGTCGGCGCGCGTGACGATCGTGGTCACCGGACGGTTGAGCACTACGGCATTCGGCGCATAGGTACGCGGTGCGTTGTTCAGCTCGACGATCTCTTCCGGCGTGGCAGCGCGAAGCTTGCCGGTGTCCTTGTCACGGACGACCTTCATCCCATCCATTTTCGGCGTGACCTTCACGACCGTGACGGTCGACTCCGCCGCTACTGCCCCTCCGACAGCAAAAGCTACCGCTGTGCTCGCGACGAGCGCGAGCAATCTGGCATGGCGATTCATATTTGGGATCCCTTGGTGAGTTATGAGACGTACGGCCTGTACCGGCTGGCGTCACCCTTTTGGGGTCCGCCACCCTCGTTCGCGGGCGCCCGCGACGGGAATCCAATTTGTGAATTACTTCACAGAATTTGTCAAAGAAACGTGAAAACGAATTTCCTTGACACCGTTTTTGGCGATCCTGTACCTGCCTACGTTCTTCCTGATGGGACGGGATGACGCGCCGCAGCATAGGCGCGCGTGAATTCGGCGCCGAGGAAGAAGATCTGCGCCGAGTAATAGACCCAGACGATCACCACGACGAGCGTCCCGGCCGCGCCGAAGGGAGACGCGACGGCACTCCTCGCGAGATAAAGCCCGATGAGGTACTTGCCGATCCAGAAGAGGAGCGAAGTCACGGCCGCTCCCACCCACACGTCCTTCCAGGCGATGCGCGCGCTGGGGAGGATCTTGTAGATCATCGCGAAGAGACCGGTCACGACCAGGAACGAGACCACGAACTCGAGCGATCGCAGGATCACCGGCGCGCCCGGCAGGTATTCCGCGAGCAGCGATCCGAACGCCGTTACCAGCGCGCTGAGAGCGAGCGACACCATCAGGAGGAACCCGATGGTGAGCACGAGCCCGAACGACCAGATGCGCGCCCACAGGATGCGGAAGAGCCCACGCACCTGCTGCTTCTTCGTCTTCCAGATGCGGTCGAGGTCGCGGCGCAGCTCGGCGAAGACCGTCGTCGCCCCGATCACCAGGGTAGCTGCGCTCGCAACCGCGGCGAGGATGCCCTTCCCGCGATTGTCGGCTGCCTCGAGGATCTGCTCGACGGTGCCTGCGCCCTGGGAGCCCAGCAGCGTCGTGAGCTGGTCGGAGATGAGCGTGCGCGCGGTGTCGGTGCCGATCGCGAGCCCCGCGATCGAGATCACCAGCAACAGCAGCGGCGCCATGGAGAAGAGGGTGTAGAACGCGAGCGCCGCGCCCATGCTCGCGGCCTCGTCGGCGATCCAGCCGCGGCAGGCCTCGCGGAAGAGGCCTGCGAACTGTCGGGCGCTCACATCGCCACGGGCGCGCGGCGGAAGCTCTCGATGCGCTCGGCCGCGTGCCAGAAGTAGCCCGCGAGCTCGTGGAGGTCCGCGTGCGGGTCGCCCGCCTCGGGGCTTGCGACCAGCCATGTGCGCAGGAGCCGCACGTCGTCCGGCGTTTCCACGCGCATCTCGCGCCAGCCGAGCGTGACGGGCTCCAGCTCGCGTGCGGACCACAGCGTGAGGTAGTCCCGCGCGCTGCGTGCGACGTCGTCTTCGGTGTGCGCCTGCTCGAGCTCCTGGTGCCAGCAATTCATGTGCGGCTCCTGTGGGTTTCGCGGTATCAGGCCACAACATCTGGGGATGGGCAGTCGGCGAAACTCGACGCGTCTTGTCGGACAGCGCCGACCCGGAAAAGGTGTCAGATTACTTTTTCCGGGTAGCGGAACGACCTCCGAAAAAGTAATCTGACACCTTTTCGATGAACGACCGACTCGACAAGGACGCGCGGCTCACCGAGGACATCCGGCTCCTCGGTAGGCTGCTGGGCGACACCGTGCGGGCCTACGAGGGCGAGGCGGCGTTCCAGCAGGTGGAGGAGATCCGGCGGCTCGCGGTGGCGAGCCGCAAGCTCGAGGACACCGCTGCACGGGAGGCCCTCGCGCACACGCTCGACGCGCTCACCACGGACCAGGCGGTGGCGGTCGTGCGCGCCTTCTCCTATTTCTCGCTCCTCGCCAACATCGCGGAGGACCGCCATCACGTCCGCCGTTCGCGCGACTTCCGGCGCGAGGGCGGCCGCCCGCTGCCTTCCACCGTGCGCGGCCTCGTGGTCGAGGCCGAAGAGCGGGGTACCACGGCGAAGGAAGCCGTCGAGCGCCTGGAGAAGATCTGCGTCCACCCCGTGCTCACGGCGCACCCGACGGAAGTTCAGCGCAAGAGCACGCTGGACTGCCAGCTCGCCATCGCGGAGTGGCTCGCGCGCATCGACGCCGCCGACGCGCTGCCGGAGGACATCGAGAACGCCACCATGGAGCTCCGCCGCCTCATCGCGACGCTGTGGCAGACGCGCATGATCCGCGCGGTGAAGCTGGGCGTGCGCGACGAGATCGAGAACGCGCTCGCCTACTTCAACTACACCTTCATGGATGCCATTCCGGCGATCGTGGCGGACGTCGAGGATCGCGTCGCGCGCCTTCCGTCCGCGGAGGGTCGCCCGGAGCTTCCGCCGCTCATCGCGGTCGGCAGCTGGGTCGGTGGCGACCGCGACGGCAATCCGTTCGTCACCGCGGAGATGCTCGAGCACGCCTTCCGTCGCCAGGGCGAGGTCGCGTTCGATCATTACCTGCGCGAGGTGCACGCGCTCGGCGCGGAGCTGCCGCTCTCGGGGCTGCTCACGAAGACCTCGCCGGCGCTGGACGCGCTCGCCGAGCAATCGCCCGACCGCTCGCCGCACCGCCAGGACGAGCCCTATCGACGCGCGCTCACCGGCATCTATGCGCGACTCGCCGCGACCGCCGACGCGCTGGGGCTGCGGCACCAGCAGCGCACCGCGGTCGGAAGCGCGAAGCCATATCGCGACGCCGTGGAGTTCAAGACTGACCTCGGCGTGATCGACGAGAGCCTGCGCGCGGGCGGCAACGTGCTGCTGGCCGACGGACGGCTACGGTCGCTGCGCAAGTCGGCGGATGCGTTCGGCTTCCACCTCGCGACGCTCGACCTGAGGCAGAACTCCGACGTCCACGAGGCGGTGATCGACGAGCTCTTGCGCGAGGCCGGCGTGGTCCAGAAGTACCTGTCGCTCGACGAGGCAGCGCGCGAGAAGGTGCTGCTGGCCGAGCTCCAGAACCGGCGTCCGCTGCGCTCGGGATTCGCGCGGTACTCGGAGGTGGCGATGGGCGAGCTCGCGATCTTCGAGGCCGCAGCCGCCGCGCGCCGCCGCCTGGGGCCGGACTCGATCCGGCAATACGTCATCTCCAAGACCGGGAGCGTCTCGGACCTGCTCGAGGTCGCGGTGCTGTTGAAGGAAGTCGGCCTGGTGACGACCGGTCCATCGCTCGCCGCGGTGGTGCAGATCGTCCCGCTGTTCGAGACCATCGCCGATCTTCGCCAGGCGCCCGCGACCATGCGCCGTTGGTTCGCGATCCCGGCCGCGCGCGAGCTGGTGCGCTCCCTGGGTGACGTGCAGGAAGTGATGCTGGGCTACTCGGACAGCAACAAGGACGGCGGCTACGTCACGTCGAACTGGGAGCTCTACAAGGCGGAGACGGCCCTCGTGGAGGAATTCCGCGCCGCTGGCGTGCGGCTGCGTTTCTTCCACGGTCGCGGCGGCACGGTCGGGCGCGGCGGAGGGCCGAGCTTCGACGCGATCCTCGCGCAGCCGCCCGGCAGCGTGCAGGGCGAGCTCCGGCTCACCGAGCAGGGCGAGGTCATCGCCAGCAAGTACGCGAATCGCGAGATCGGCCGGCGCAACCTTGAGGCGCTGCTCGCCGCGACGGTGCGCGCCACGATGGACGACACGCCGCACGAAGGACACGACGGCTTCCACGCGGCCATGGAGGAACTCTCGGCCGACGCGATGACCGCCTATCGAGACCTCGTGTACGGCACGGCGGGCTTCGTCGAGTATTTCCGGGGCACCACGCCCATCGTCGAGATCGCCGAGCTCAACATCGGCTCGCGCCCCGCCTCGCGCAAGAAGTCTCAGGCGATCGAGGACCTGCGCGCCATTCCGTGGGTGTTCTCCTGGGCGCAGTGCCGCGTGATGCTGCCGGGCTGGTATGGCTTCGGGTCCGCGGTGAAGGCGTTCGTCGCGCGGCGCGGGAAGGCGGGACGCGATCTCCTCGCGCGCATGTCCCGCGAATGGCCCTTCTTCCGCACGATGCTCTCGAACCTCGACATGCTCCTCGCCAAGACCGACCTCGCGGTGGCAGAGCGATACAAGGAGCTGTTGGCCGACACCCAGCTCGCCGACGCGATCTTCGGGCGCATCCGCGGCGAGCACGAAGCGACGGTCGCCGCGCTCTTCGAGATCACGGGCGAGAAAGCCTTTCTCGCCGCGAACCCGAGCCTCGCGCGCTCGATCCGCAATCGATTCCCGTACCTCGACCCGCTCAACGACCTGCAGCTCGAGTTGCTGAAGCGCCATCGCGCGGGTGTCGCGGAGGAGCGCGTGAAGAGCGGCATCCACCTCTCCATCAACGGCCTCGCCGCAGGGCTGCGCAACTCCGGTTAGAGCACCCCTGCCGGACCACTTTCCGGGCGCAAAGCGAGCAACATTCGCGGCGGAAAACTGCTCTGACGATCCCTCGTTGGAGCCTGCGATGCACACCCTTCGCAACCTGTTCGCCTCCGCCCTCGTGGTGGCCTCGGGCCTCGTTTCCGCCGCACCCACGCCGCGCTACACCATCACCGAGATCGCCGCGCCCAACATGACGTGGATCGAGGTGACCGCCGTGAACAACCGCGGCGACGTGGCGGGCTATTTCCGCTCGCCGCAACCGGGTGTCACCTTCGAGGCGGAGCAGGGCTTCCTCTGGAACAACGGTTCGCTCACGCCGTTGGGCTTCCCGACCGCGATCCGCGATAGCCGCATCTTCGGCATCAACGACAAGGGCGTGCTGGTGGGCGGCGTGGGCGGCGGGAATGCGTTCACGTGGCAGGACGGCGCCTGGCAGGATCTCGGCTTCAAGGGCGAGGGACGCAGCATCAACAAGTCCGGCGGCATCGCGGGTATCTCGCACATGACCGGGTTCCCGCGCGGCTTCTTCTATTCGAACGGCGTCTTCTGGGAAATCGGCATGCCGACCGGCTTCCTGCAAAGCTCCGCGTTCTCGGTCAACGACAAGAACATCGTCGTCGGGATGATGGAGATCAACTCCATCGGGCGCCGGCACAGCTTCGTGTGGCAAGGCGGAACGCTCACCGACGTGGGGACGATCGGCGGCCCGGATAGCCAGCTCAACTCGATCAACAACCACGGCTACGCGGTGGGTTATTCGTTCGACCGCGACTTCGGCATTTCGGCCGTGCAGTGGGACGGCGACCTGAGCCGCCTCTTCGACCTTCCCGGCACGCACGTGGCGACGAGCGTCAACGAGCACGGCGACGCGGTGGGGACGATCGACTCGGGTGCGTTTCTCTACGACTCGGGCGTGTTGACGCGGCTCGACCAACTGCCGGATGTCGTAAACAACGGATGGAGCGGACTTGTTCCATCGGCCATCAACGATCGTGGCTGGATTGTCGGGCGCGCCTTCCACAATGGCCAACCTCGTGGCTTCGTGCTGATGCCGAAGTAGGAACTTCCCTCGTGCGTGCCGGGTCCCATGCCCGCCCGGCACGCGCCGGCATCACTCGAGGAGAACAATGATGGGAACGCGCATTTTCCTGGCCGCCGCAGTCGTGGCCGCCATGGGGCTGGCCGGTTGCAACACGATGAAGTCGCTCACGGGCGGAAGCCCCACGTCGGGGAGCGGTGGCTACACGCAGAGCGTCACGCTCCGGGGCGCCAATGAAGTCCCGCCGGTCAACTCGTCCGCGACGGGCACAGGCAATGTCACGGTCGGTGCCGATGGCAGCGTGACCGCCAACATCACGGTGACCGGCATGACACCCACCGCAGCGCATATCCACGAAGCGGCCGCGGGCGCCAACGGACCCGTGATCGTGCCATTCGTGAAGCAGGGCGACAGCACCTTCGTCGCCGCGCCGGGCGCCAAGATGACCGAGGCGCAGCTGGCGGCCTTCAAGGCCGGGCGCACATACGTGAACGTGCATAGCGCCGCGCACGCCTCCGGCGAGATCCGCGCGCAGCTGAAGGGCAACTGACGCTCACCCCGGATCCTGCGCGTATGATCGCGGCAGGATCCGGCGGAGGAGCGCATGACCGATCGAGGTTGGTCCCGGCGTCGCGTGTTGCAGGCGGTGGGCGCGATCTTCGCGCCCATGCCCTTCGCCTACGTCTGGGCGCAGTCCGAAGGGGCGGTCAAGTTGCTGCGGGCGCCGAAGGAGGCGCTCGTCATCGGCAACGCCGGCTACCGGCACGTTCCGGCGCTGCTCAACCCCGCGAACGATGCAAAGGCGATCGCCGCGGTACTTTCCGACGCGTCGTTCAAGGTCCATAGCGTCGTCGACGCGGACCGCGCCGCCATGATGGAGGCGATCTCCGCGTATGTCGCTGGCGTGGCCGCGCGTAAAAGCGTGGGCCTCTTCTATTTCGCGGGCCACGGCGTCCAGCTCGGATGGCGCAACTACCTCCTTCCGGTCGATGCTGTGATCACGCGCCTGGAAGACGTTCCCGCCCGATGCGTGGACGTGACCACGCTCATCGACGGCATCAAGCGGGCATCCAACGCGATGAACGTCGTGATCCTCGATGCCTGCCGCGACAACCCGTTCGGCGGCGAGGTGCGGCTCGAGCAGAAGGGCCTGAGCCAGATGGATGCGCCTTCTTCGACGTTGCTCGCATACGCCACCGCGCCCGGAAACATGGCGAGCGATGGCCGCGGCGCCAATGGGCTCTATACCGAGAACCTGGTGCGCGAGATGCGGGTCCCCGAAGCGCGCATCGAGGACGTCTTCAAGCGCGTGCGACTGGGCGTGCGGTTGGCGTCGAAGGGCGCGCAGATTCCGTGGGAGAGCACTTCGCTGGAAGAGGATTTCTACTTCCTGCCGCCCGCGCAGCTGCAGAAGGCGTCGCGCGAGCAGGAGCAGCGCGCATTCGAAACAGAGCGTGAGGTGTTCCAGGGGGCACGCGATTCAGGCGATCCGTCCCAGCTCGGGGCGTACCTTCGCCGTTATCCCAGCGGCCATTTCACCGAGCTCGCCCAGCTCCTGCTCGATCGTGCGCTCGCGGCGCAGGGCGAAAAGCCCGTGGTCATCGCTTCCGCCGAGGGTAACCCGAATACCCAGGGCAGCGCGCGTGCCGACACCAGCTTCAAGGTGGGAGACCACTACGTCTACCTCATGCGGGACATGCGGCTTGGTGGGAACGAACGCACCGGCGCCCAGACCGTGACTTCGGTCTCCGACCAGGAAGTGGTGTTCAACCACGGGCGCCTGGTGATCGATCCCCTCGGCAATGCGATCAGCCTTCCCGACGGGCGGCGTTTCACCCCTCGTCAGGACGTACCGCTCGAATATGTCGTGGGCAAGCGTTGGTCGACGCGCTTCGACGTGCTCGCCGGGGGCCAAGGCACGGTCGACATGGACTTCCGCATCGTCGCGCGCGAGAAGATCACCGTGCCTGCGGGCACATTCGATTGCTTCCGGGTCGAGGGTCACGGCTATAGCCATAGCCCATTCCGGGCCTCGCCCGTGGAGACTTTCCTGAAGGTGTGGCGGGCACCCCAGCAGGTGCGGCGAGCCATCGCCTACGAGGAGAAGCGCATGTCCCAGGGCACCGTCCAGGCCTGGCAGCGCAACGAGCTCGTGTCCTTCGTGGAGACCTAGTCCCCCGCCCCGTCGCGCTTCGGTTGCGCTTTTGCGAGCCAGTCGAGCGCAAGCGTGGACAGCGCCTTCACGCCGAGCTTGAGGCAGCCTTCGTCCACGTAGAAGCGCGGGCTGTGGTTCGGCGCGGATGCCCGGATCTCGCGGTCGGGTGGCGTGCAGCCCACGCGGATGAAGACGCCCGGCACCGCCTTCTGGAAGAACGAGAAGTCCTCGGCGCCGCACACCTTGTCCACGACGCCCACGTTCTCCTTGCCGGCGACGCGCTCGAGCACCGGGACCGTGAAGTCGGTGAGCGCGGGATCGTTCACGACGACGTCGTAACCGCGCTTGATCTGCACGCGGGCCTTGGCACCCCCGGCGGCCGCGATCATCTCGGTGATGCGCTTCACGTGGTCGTGGATGGCGTCGCGCTGCTCCTCGTCGAAGGTGCGGATGGTGCCTTCCATCTTGACCTCGTCGGGAATGATGTTGTCGCGCACGCCCCCGTGGAAGACGCCGACCGTGACGACGGAAGGCTCCTTCGTGATGTTCATCTGCCGGGAAACGATCGTCTGCAGTCCCACCACGACCTGGGAGCCCACGACGATCGGATCCACACCGAGCCACGGCATGGCACCGTGCGTCTGGTTGCCGCGCAGGAAGATGCGCAGCTCGTCGCTCGAGGCCATGAGCGGCCCCGACCGATAGCCGAGCTTGCCGGTGTGGTGGTTGGAGGTGACGTGGAGGCCGAAGATCGCCTCGACCTTCGGATCGGCGAGGCAGCCCTCGTCGATCATCATCTGCGCGCCGCCGCCCTCGTCACCGGGTGCCCCTTCCTCCGCCGGCTGGAACAGGAACACCACGGTGCCCGCGATGCGCTCGCGAACCTGGGCGAGCACCTCGGCGACGCCCATGAGGATCGCCGTGTGCGCGTCGTGGCCGCACGCGTGCATCACGCCGCACTGCATGCCGTTCCACTCGGTCTTCACCTCGCTGCGGAAGGGAACATCCACTTCCTCGCGCACCGGCAGCGCATCCATGTCGGCCCGCAACGCCACCACCGGCCCCGGCTTTCCGCCGCGCAGGACGCCCACCACGCCCGTGTGCGCGACCTTTTCCCGCACCTCGTCGAAGCCGAGCCCCTTCAGGTGCGCGGCTACGATTGCGGAGGTACGGAATTCGCGATTACCCAGTTCGGGGTTCTGGTGAAAATCCCGTCGCCACGCGACAACGCGCGGCTCCACCTTGTCGAACAGCTCGTCCATCATGGATAAATGGGGTCAGGTTAGTTTTTGAACCTGTCCCCATTTTGCTCTATCCAGGACGTAAATCGCTTCCAGGCACTCCTCGTCGCGGAAGACGACGTTCCGGCTTTCGCGGTGAGCGAAGCCCACCCGCTCGAGAAGTCGGACGCTCGCGACATTCCGCGCGTCCGTGATGCCCAGCATCCGCTCCACGCGCGTGAGCCGAAAGAAGAGATCCAGCGCATGGTGCACGGCTTGCGTCGCGATGCCCCGGCCTTGCGCGGAAGGAGCGAGCGTGAAGCCCACCTCCCCCGAAAGCCCGTCCGGGGCCTGGAAGAGACCGATGTCCCCGACGAGCAGCTCGCCGCCCGGGTCGCATATGCCCAGTTGGACCCAATCGCCCAGGGGAAACAGCGGCACGTCGCCCATGGCCGCGAGGAACGCAGCGGCCTCGGCATCCGGCTTCGGTGTCCAGCCCTGGAAGCGGCCGAGCTCCGGAATCGAGCGGTACGCCTGGAAGGCGGCGAGGTCACTCGCCCGCAGGCGGCGCAGCTGCCCGCCGGGAAACGCGATCGGCAGTTGCAGGCTCAGGCCGCCGCCTCGTCGTTTCGCGTCCATCCACCGCGGCCCTCCTCGGTATCGGCCGACAGCGCGAACAGGTCGCCGCAGACGGTGCACTTGAAGCGATAGAACACGACGTCGGGAAACCTCCCGGACGCGAGCGCCGAGCGCAGCGCCACCTGCTCCGGGATCGAGAGGTCGCTCACGTCGATGCGCTCGAGTGCGCCGCGGTCGACCTCCGCCGCCGCAACCTGCAGCGCACGCACGAGATCGGACGAGGAACGGAACTGGTGCGTGTTCAGCTCACCGCATTCATCGCAAGCCATCGAGCGACCTCAACGCGCGCGCCGATAGTGCATCGCCACCGCGCCATTGCGAAGCGGCGTTGCCGAGATCAGCTCGAGCCGCCGCGTGCTGGGCAATCCCCCCGCGTACAGGGTCGGTCCGTGGCCGGCGATCCGGGGATGGACGAGCAGCTTGTACTCGTCGATCAGGTCCAGTCGGTCCAGTTCCGTCGCGAGCTTGCCGCTACCGAGGAGCACGCCGTCGGGCATGGCGTCCTTGAGCCTCTGGACTTCCGCGCGCAGGTCCCCTGCGATGTGGTGGCTGTTGGTCCACGGAAAATCGCGTCGCGTCGAGGACACCACGTACTTCGGCTTGGCCTGCAGCTTGGTCGCCCACTCGTGCAGCGCCGGCGGGGCCTCCACCTCACCGCGAGCGACCGCCGGCCAGTAGCTCTCCATCATCTCGTACGTGACCCGGCCCCACAGCATCGCGCCGGCCTCGTCCATGAGGCGGGTGAAGAAGGCATGCGTCTCGTCGTCGGCGATTCCTTCGCGGTGGTCGACGCAGCCGTCCAGAGTGACGTTGATGCTGAAGGTCAGGAGTCCCATGGCGCGCGAATGCAACGGGTGCGACGTTCAACCCTGTCTTCTGCCGCTCCAACGCCTTTGTTAGAGGGCACGTGCGATCACCTCAGAGCTGCCACCCGACGGCCAGCAGCGCCGCATAGACGCGGCGCGCCTTCGTCGAAGGCCACTGTGTCACGCAGCGATGCTGAAGGTGATGGCCTGGGGTCCGGTCTCATTGTTCTCGAGACGTTCTGCCAGGACGCGGAGAGCGAGGATTTGAGCTTTTGCCATGGCGTCATTGGCCGAGTCGCCGTACGCAAGAACACCGGGCAGCTGCGGTACCTCCGCCAACCACCGGCCGTCATCCTCGCGTTCGCACTCGATCTCAAAATTCATGGCGGTGTCCATTTTACGCCGCGCCTGACGAGATGCCTAACGATCCTGTCGAGCGGCCCGCCACGGTGCACGTTCCGCACCGGCGAGCGCGCAATCATTTGCGAGCACGGGGCGGCCACGGCAATTACTTGGCCGCTCCAATGCGTTGTTAGCCAGCGATCCGGTCATATTCCGCGTGCGTGCCGATCCAAAACCACTGAATGCCGCCTGGAATTTCGTGACCGAGCGCTCTGTGATGGTCGCCAACGCGCACCGACCACACTTTGCCGAGGCGCTTGAAATGGAGAGATGGGTGCCGCGGATCGGACTTGAGAAGCTCGAAGTTCTTGTGCGCGAGCGTTCGCACTGGCTTGGGCAGCGCGTCGTAAAGCGCCCAGAAGCGAGGGGACGCCGTGTGCTTCAAAGCGGCCGGGACTTGTTTTTCCTGTGGTCGGCCATCGAGTCTTCGATGAGGCGGTCAAGTTTCCCCGCTGCCGTGTCAGTTTCGATTTGACGGTCCCAAAGATGGGCGTCGAACTCAGCAAACCACTTCCGGAACTTCGCGAGTTCTTCCGGGGAGAGGCTCTTGATGAGGAGCTCAAGTTTCTCGACAGCGCCCATGTGTGAAATTGTACGCCGGCCACTGATCGCTGGCTAACGATCTTGCTCAGCGGCAGGCACGATGCCCACTCCGCACCGGCCCGCGCACACACTGCCACGGCGCGCACGGTGCGGCCACTCGAGCCCGCTGGTCCGCTGCAGCGATTTGTTAGACTGGAATTCCCCCGCTATTCCGGACACTTTGCGTAGGTGCCAATATGTCACGGGAGGTGGCAAATGGCACGTCGCAGGTACACAGCGGAATTCAAGCGGGAGGCGGTACGTTTAGCGTCTAAGCCCGACCTGTCGCGGCGCGAGGCGGCGCGGCAACTGGGTATCCATCCGAATGTCCTGGCGGGTTGGATGGAGAAGTTCGAGAAGGGGGCTTGGAACAAGGAGCCGAGTGGCGACTTGAAGAGCGAGCAACAGAAGGAGCTCGAGCGACTGCGGCGCGAGAATGCGTCGCTCAAGACGGATCTCGACATCCTAAAAAAGGCCGCGGCGTACTTCGCGAAGGAATCCAAGTGAGGTACGCCTTTGTGGCCCGGCACCGATCGATCTGGCCGGTAAGCCGGATGTGCCGGCTGCTTGCGGTGTCGCGGTCGGGATTCCATGAGTGGCATGAAAGAGTGCCATCGGCCAGGTCGGTCGATGACGAGCGGCTCACAGTCCGCATCCGGTCGTTCCACGCGCTCAGCGGTCGAAGCTATGGCAGTCCGCGCATCTGGCGCGACCTGGTGGAGGCCGGCGAACATGTGGGCGAGAACCGCATTGCACGCCTGATGAGGCGAGCGGGCATCGAGGCGCTGCGCCGCCGCAAGCGTCGCCCTGTTGACGAGGGCGTGCGCCCAGAATGCGCGATCGCGAGCAACGTGCTCGAGCGTGACTTCGAAGCGAGTGCACCAAATCAAAAGTGGGTCGCCGATTTCACTTACATCGACACGGCCGAGGGCTGGCTGTACCTCGCCGTGGTCCTGGACCTGTTCTCCCGTCGAGTCGTGGGATGGTCGATGAAGCCCGAGATGACCGCGCAGCTCGTGATGGACGCGCTCACCATGGCGCTTTGGCGTCGCGGCCGACCCAAGGAGCTGCTGCACCACTCTGACCAGGGCAGCCAATACGCCGCGGAGGACTTCCAGCGGCTGCTCGCCCACAATGGGATTGCGTGCAGCATGAGCCGCAAAGGCGACTGCTGGGACAACGCGGCGATGGAGAGCTTCTTCGCGAGTCTTAAGAAGGAGCGCGTTTACATCAAGCCACGCTACGCGACGCGCGACCTGGCTCGCGAAGACATGTTTGACTACATTGAGGGGTTCTACAATCCGCAACGTAGACACTCGACCCTGGGGCAGCTCAGCCCGGTGCAGTTTGAACAGCGGTTCTCAACTCAGTGCACCTAAGCGAACTGTCCGGAGAATCGGGGGAATTCCAATGCGCCATTCATCTTCCTGATGCGCTCCTGTGAGGCCGCGAGCGGCGGAACGCCCAGCCGCGCGCGATCCTGGTCGGTCACCGCCTGCTCGTCGATGCGGTAGAGCTCGTACTTGCCGTTCGGTCCGTTCATGTACTGGGTCCCATACCACTGGGGCTTCCCCATGCGCTTCATGAGCCGGTCCCAAGCGGCGGCCGTGAGGAACTGCGCGTAAGGATGGGTCGGCTGCATGCGGGTGGCGATGGTAGCCAGGGAATACGCGAGCGCGATGTTCTCCGTGGTGGCGCCGTGCTGGAAGACGACGGCCGCGTGGAAGTAGTCGGCCGAGGTGGTGAGCTTCCCCGCGGCGATCTGCTCCAGCACCGTCTTCTGGCGCTCGAGGTCCTCTGGCGTCGAGGTAAGGACGTCGCCGGCGTCCGGCTCCGCCTGCCTGACGGCCTGGTCCGCCAGGAAGAGCTCCTTCAGGCGGGCATTGTCTGCCGCCACCGCATTGAAGGCCGCAAGAAGTACACAAACGAGTGCGAGCCGCATTGAATCTCCTTGGATCCCAATTACTTGAGGATCATCATCGTACCGCTCACCAGGTACACGCACCCGATCGCGGTAACCGTCCACCGGGTCCACTGGCGGAAGCGCGAGTCGTCGATGCGCTCGAGCACGCTGCGGGACAGCGTCGTGCCGCCGAAGGCGAGGGCGACCATCAGCGCGGCGACGAGCGGCGGCACGTCCGCGCCCGTGGCGACCACGACGCCACCGAAGAACGCGATCTTCGCCAGGTGCGTGAGCGACTGGGTCGTGGCCTTGGTGGCCACCACCGCATGGCGCCCCATCTTCGAGCGGATGAAGAATACGTCGAGCACCGGCCCGGACACTCCCGCCACCAACGCGAGGCCCGTGCAGATGAAGCCGCACGCGCTCGAGTGATAGGGCCGCTCGACGTTGAGGTGCAGCTTCTCCGGCAGCATGAGACTCACGAAAGGCATCACCCCCAGCATGATGAGTGCCACCGGCTTGCTCGCCACGATCTGCACGAACGCAAAGAGTGCCACCGCCGTGAGCGAGCCCGCTGCATAGCCGCGAAACACCCGCCAGTCGATGGCCTCACGCAGCATGAAGCCGCGCCAGCCGTTCGAGGCGAACTGCGTGATGCCGTGGAGCATCATCGCGGCCGGCACCGACATCAGCGCCAGCAGCACGCCCATGAGGATCATGCCGCCTGCCATGCCGAGGATCCCCGAGATGAACGAGGTCACCAGCGTGGCGATGCCGAGGGTCGCGATGATGGGAAGCGTCATGGAAGCGCATTCTCCGGGCGGGTGCCTTGCGAAGTGGACAATTAGCCCGCACTTCCGGCCAAATCGCGGTTCCACGCCATGAAAAAGATCGCCATCGTCGTCTTCGACGACGCCCAGGTCCTCGACGTCGCGGGTCCCATGGAGATGTTCCGGGGCGCCACGCTGGCGGTGCGCGAGCGTCGGGGCCAGACCGCGCCCGCCTACGAAACCCACGTGGTCGCGCGCGGCGCGGGGCCCGTGCGAACCTCGTGCGGCCTCACGATCCTCGCGACCGATTCGTTCGGCAAGGGCCCGCGCGATATCGACACACTGATCGTCGCGGGTGGCGTGATGGACGCCGCCTTGCGCGACGAGGCGCTGCTCGACTACGTGCGCGCCACGGCCGGCGCGGCGCGACGCGTGGTTGCCACCGGCACCGGCACCTTCGTCCTGGCAACCGCGGGGCTCCTGGACGGCCATCGGGCCACGACGCATTGGCGCGCGTGCAAGTCGCTCGCGGAGCTCTTCCCGAAAGTGAAGGTCGTCTCCGACCAGGTGTTCGTGCGCGACGGCAACTTCCTCACCTCCGCGGGGGCATCGGCGGCACTCGACCAATCCCTGGCGCTGGTGCAGGAAGATTTCGGCAAGGACGTGGCGATGTCGGTCGCGCATCGCAAGGTCATGTTCCTGCGGCGCACCGGAGGCGAGAGCCAGGTGAGCACGCACCTCGCGGCACAGATGATCGGCCACGAGGGTTTGGCCAGGCTTGCCGCATGGATCCTCGCGAACACGTCGAAGGACATCACCGCCGAGATGCTCGCCGAGCAGAGTGCCATGAGCGCGCGCACGCTCTCACGCCTCTTCGCGAAGGAGCTCGGCATGACGCCCGCGGGATTCATCGAGCGCGCGCGGCTGGAAGTCGCACGCCGCCTCCTCGAGGAAAGCGACATGCGCATCGACATGATCGCGAAGAAAAGCGGCTTCGGCAGCGAGGAGCGCCTGCGCCGCACCTTCCAGCGCGTGCTCGACATGACGCCGCGGGAATACCACGACCGCTTCCGCGGCGGCGCGGCGCTGACCGAGAACTGGCCGCTCCTGGTGGAACGCGGCGGGGCGGCGTAGGTCCGAAGCGCATGCGATTGCTGCTGGTCGAAGACGATTCGATGATCGGTGCGGCGGCCCAACAGGGCCTGCGGCAGGAAGGCCATACGGTCGACTGGGTTCGCGACGGCAAGGAGGCGGAGGTCGCCGTCGCGGAGAAGGTGCACGACCTGGTGCTCCTCGACCTGGGCCTGCCTCGCCGCGACGGGCTTTCGCTGCTGCGCGAGTGGCGCGCGAAGGGCGTGGGCATCCCGGTCGTCATCATCACCGCGCGCGACGCCGTCACCGATCGCATCGCGGGCCTCGACGCGGGCGCGGACGACTATCTCGTGAAGCCTTTCGACTTGGACGAGCTTTCGGCGCGCGTGCGAGCCGTGGCGCGGCGGCGATCCGGTCGCTCCGTCTCGGTGATGCAAGTGGGCGACCTGGAGATCGATGCCGCGACCAAGCGGGTCCGATGGAAGGGCGAGGAGGTCACGCTCTCGGCGCGCGAATACGCGCTGCTCGAAGCGCTCGCGGACCGTCCCGGCGCGTACCTCACGCGCAGCCAGCTCGAGGAGCGCCTCTACGGCTGGAACGAGGAGATCGCGAGCAATGCCGTGGAAGTCCACATCCACGGATTGCGGCGCAAGCTCGATGCCGGGTTGATCAAAAACGTGCGTGGGCTGGGCTACACGTTGGATTCAAGCGCATGACGTCGATGCGTCGCCGGCTGCTCGTCTGGCTTCTATCGAGCGTGCTGCTCGGCGGTTTCGCCGCCGCCGCGGTCGTCTTCTACCAGGCGCGCATGCAGTCCACGGAGTTCTTCGACTACCAGCTCCGCCAGCTCGCGCTCACCCTTCGCGATCGCGACTACACCGTGCGCGAGCTTGCACAGGCGTTGCGCGGCCAGCAGGACCTCGACTTCGTGATCCAGGTGTGGGGACCGGACGGCCGCCTCCTTTATGGAAGCCATCCCCAGATCGAGGTGCCGAAGCCCGACGGCACGGGCTTCTCCGACGCGGTCACCGATACGGGGCGCTGGCGCATCTTCTCCATCTGGCACCGCGGGCTCACGATCCAGGTGGCGCAGCACAAGCTCGCGCGCGAGGCACTGGCGGTCGGCGCGGCGCTCCGCACGCTGCTGCCCTTCGTGCTGGTGCTGCCGCTGATGGGCTTCCTGATCTGGCGGCTGGTCGGGCGCGAGGTGCGCTTCCTCGAGACCACGGCGCGCGCGGTGGCGAGCCGCAGCCCCGAGTCGCTGCAGCCCATCGAGGGCGAGGCCGTTCCCGACGAGATCCGTCCGTTGGTGGCCTCGCTCAACGATCTCCTCGCGCGGCTCGGCACGGCCCTCTCGCAACAGCGCCAGTTCATCGCCGATGCCGCGCACGAGCTGCGCACACCGCTCACGGCACTCAAGCTGCAGCTTCAACTGGCGCAGCGCGCGCGTGACGAATCCGAGCGGCAGAAGGCGCTCGCGACGCTCGGCGACGGCATCACCCGCGCTACCCACGTCGTCGAGCAATTGCTCACCATGGCGCGGCAGGACCCGGCCGCGCAGTCGGTGGAGAGGAAGCCGGTGGACCTCGACGAGATCGTCCGGGAAGTGGTTGCGGCGGAGACGCCAATCGCCGAGCAGAAGGGGTTGAGCCTTGGCGTGGATTCGCGCCTGCGTGGCAATGACGTCCGGGGTGATCGCGTGGCGCTGCGAGCCCTCGTCGAGAACCTGGTGGACAACGCGATTCGATATACGCAAGTCGGCTCGGTGACCGTCCGAACCTACCAGGGTATGAACGAGGCCGTGTTCGAGGTCGAGGACACCGGGCCGGGCATCCCGGCCGATGAGCGCGAGCGTGTCTTCGATCGTTTCTACCGCGGTGTCGACGCCGCAGAAGGTGGCAGCGGCCTGGGCCTCTCGATCGTGCGCCGCATCGCCGAAAGGCACGGCGCCAAGGTCGAGCTCGCCGGGCGTCCTGGGGGTCCCGGGCTCGTCGCCCGGGTGCGTTTCGCCTTAAGTCCCTCTTAAGGAACGCCCCCCACACTCCGTACATGCCCCATGGAAATGGGGTCCATTGTCATCGGAGGACAGAAGATGAAATCCAAAGCTCTCGTCGCCTCGCTGGTCGCGGCGGGCGTCATCGGCGCCGGCGTCGCGGCCTACCAGGGCCAGATCGAGGCCCCCATGTCGCAGGCCCACGCGAGCCCGTTCACGGCCGCCGGCGTCGCCACTTCCGCGGCCAATCCCGCCGCCACGACGCTGCCCCTCAACGGCTTTACCGAGATCGTGAAGAAGGCCGGCCCAGCGGTCGTCAACATCAGCGTCAACGCGACCCGCAAGGCGAGCGCGGAGATGCCGCAGATCCCCGAGGAGTTCCGCGAGTTCTTCCGCGGCTTCGGTGGCAAGAACATGCCGAACTTCCCCAACATGCCGCGCGGCGACACGCCGATGCGCGGCCTGGGTTCGGGCTTCATCGTGAGCAACGACGGCTACATCCTCACCAACGCGCACGTGGTCGATGGCGCCGATACGGTGACGGTGCGCCTCACGGACCGTCGCGAGTTCCGCGCCAAGGTCGTGGGGAGCGACAAGCAGACCGACATCGCCGTGCTCAAGATCGACGCCAAGTCGCTTCCCACGGTTCGCCTCGGCAAGTCGGCCGAAGCCAACGTGGGCGAGTGGGTCGTGGCGATCGGCTCGCCGTACGGCTTCGACAACACCGTGACCGCGGGCATCGTGAGCGCCAAGTCGCGCTCGCTGCCCGACGCGAACTACACGCCCTTCATCCAGACCGACGTCGCCGTGAACCCCGGCAACTCGGGCGGCCCGCTCTTCAACCTGTCGGGCGAGGTGATCGGCATCAACTCGCAGATCTACTCGCGTAGCGGCGGCTTCCAGGGCATCTCGTTCGCGATCCCGATCGAGGTGGCGCTGAACGTGAAGGACCAGCTCATCAAGACGGGCAAGGTCACTCGCGGCCGCCTCGGCGTGACCGTCCAGGAAGTGAACGCGACGTTCGCGGAGGCGTTCAACCTCGACCGTCCGCGCGGCGCGCTGGTCTCGTCGGTGGATGCAAGCGGTCCCGCGGAGAAGGCCGGCCTGCAGGTGAACGACATCATCCTGTCGTACAACGGGCAGCCGATCGAGCGTTCCTCGGACCTGCCGGTCCTGGTGGCGAACACCGCGCCGGGCAAGACCGCCACGATCCAGGTGTGGCGCAAGGGTGGCGAGAAGACGCTGAACGTGAGCACGTATGAAGGCAAGGCCACGAACGAAGACGACGACCTTGCCTCGAACGATCGCGGTCCGGTGGGCGGCAAGCTCGGCCTCGCGGTGCGCCCGCTCACCCCGGAAGAGAAGCGCGAAGCGAAGGGCCGCACGGGCCTCGTCGTGGAAGACGTGGGTGGCGCCGCGGCCCGCGCCGGCATCCAGGCGGGCGACCTCGTGATCTCCTTCAACGGCACGGCGGTGAAGACCGTCGACGAGCTCAAGCAGCAGGTCTCGAAAGCCGGCAAGCGCGTGGCGATCCTGATCATGCGCGAGGGCCAGCAGCTGTTCGTGCCGGTGGAGCTCGGTTAAAGAGTGGTTGGTGCAGCACCGGGCGCGCCCCGAGCGCGTCCGATGGACTCGTTTCCCTCCACCGGAAGTTCCGGCCGGTGCGAGGGGAACGATCCATGAAAAAACCGGGGACAGACCTCAGTTTTCCGCGCGCAAGAACTACGTTCTTGCGGATTGAAAACTGAGGTCTGTCCCCGGTTTTTTTTTTGCGCGTGACATCCGCCGGTGACATACGTCGCGTCCAACGATGCTATCGTCGCGCCAATCCAATAACGAGCCCCGCCATGCCGCTCTCCATCCAGAATCTCTCCAAGCGCTACGCCAACGGCGTGCAGGCGCTGGACAACGTGAACCTCACGATCGCGCCGGGCATGTTCGGTCTTCTCGGGCCTAACGGCGCGGGCAAGTCCACGCTGATGCGCACGCTGGCCACGTTGCAGGAGGCGGATAGCGGCAGCGCGACGCTCGATGGCTTGGACGTGCTGAAGGACAAGACCGGCGTGCGCCGCATCCTGGGCTACCTGCCGCAGGAATTCGGCGTCTATCCCAAGGTGACCGCGGGCGAGATGCTCGACCACTTCGCGCGGCTGAAGGGCGTGAGCGATTCGAAGGCGCGCAAGGCCACGGTCGATGCGCTGCTCGAGCGCGTGAACCTGGCCAAGGTGCGCAAGCAGAAGCTGGGCGGCTTCTCGGGCGGCATGCGGCAGCGCTTCGGCATCGCGCAGGCGCTCATCGGCAACCCGCGCCTCATCATCGTCGACGAGCCCACCGCGGGCCTCGACCCGGAGGAGCGCGTCCGCTTCCACAACCTGCTCGCCGACATCGGCCGCGACGTGATCGTGATCCTCTCCACGCACATCGTGGATGACGTGGCGGACCTGTGCCCCAGCTTCGCGGTGATCAGCAAGGGGCGCGTCCTCCTGGCGGGCGAGCCGCAGGCGCAAGTAGCACGCCTGCAGGGCAAGATCTGGCGGCGCGTGATCGCACGCGACAAGCGCGACGAGGTCTCGGGCCTGCCGGTGATCTCCACACGGCTGCAGTCGGGCTCGACCGTGGTGCGCGCCTACTCCGACACGGCGCTCGAGGGTTTCGAGGCCGTCGAGCCGGATCTCGAGGACGTCTATTTTAGCGCCGTCGCGGGACACGTGCAGTGATCGGCGCCATCGCCTGGTTCGAGTTCCGCACCAAGCTCAAGCGGATCTCGACATACGTCTACTTCTTCGTCTTCCTCGCGCTCGCCGCACTCTGGATGGCCGCGGCAGGCGGCGCCTTCGCCTCCGCCTCGATCATCTTCAGCAGCGACAAGGTGTTCGTGAACGCGCCGTATGCGCTCGCGCAAACGATCACGTTCCTCGGGCTGCTGGGGGTCGTGGTGATCGCCGCGTTCATGGGACGCGCGGTCCAGCAGGACTTCGAGTACCAGTCCTCGCACTTCTTCTTCACCAGCCCGATCACCAAGGCGCAGTACCTCTTCGGCCGCTATTTCGGCGCGGTGGTGACGCTGCTCTTCATCTTCCTCGGCATCGCGCTCGGCGCCTGGATCGGCGCGCACTGGCCCGGCGTGGACAAGACGCGCATCGGCCCGTGGTCGCTCGCGAGCTTCGTGCAACCGTACCTCCTGATGCTGCTGCCCAACATCCTGGTGCTGGGCTCGATCTACTTCATGCTCGCGGCCCTCACGCGTCGCATGCTGCCGGTGTACATCGCGGGCGTGGTGACGCTCATCGGATACACGGTCGCCATCGGGCTCATGCGCGACATGGACAACAAGCTCCTCGCCTCCCTCATCGATCCGCTGGGGTCGCGCGCGATGGGCAACGTCACGCGCTATTGGAGCCCGTCCGAGAAGAACACGCTCATGGTTCCGTTCGCGGACGACGTCCTCTGGAATCGCCTGCTGTGGCTCGCGGTCGGGGTGGCAGTCTTCTTCTTCGGTTACACGCGCTTCAAGTTCGCGTTCGCCACCGCGGAGGGGCGCAGGAAGAAGGGCGACGTGGCCGACGTCGAAGCGCCGGTGTCCACCAGCGGCGCCATTGCCCTTCCAGTCGTGAGCCTGGATACGTCTTCCGGCGCGTATCTTCGCCAGCTCCCGGGATTGGTGCGGCTCTACCTGCGCGAGACGCTCAAGAACGTGTACTTCATCGCGCTCGCGATCGCCGGCGCGCTCTTCGTCTTCGCCAACGCGAAGACCATCGGCAGCCTCTACGGCACGACGACCTACCCGGTCACCTACCAGGTGATCGACGTCTCGGCGGGCAGCTTCGCGCTCTTCACGCTCATCATCACGGCGTTCTACGCGGGCGAGCTGGTGTGGCGCGAGCGCGACGCGCGCATGGCGCAGATCGCGGACAGCCTGCCGCAACCGACGTGGCTGCCGTTCCTCGCCAAGCTCTTCACGCTCATGGGCGTGCAGGCGGTGCTGCAGGTCATCGTGATGGTCTGCGGGATCCTGATCCAGCTCTTCAACGGCTACTTCAGGATCGAGCTCGGGCAGTACCTCTTCAGCCTCTTCGTGATCCAGCTCCCGGCGTACTGGATGGTGGCGGCGCTGGCGCTGATGATCCACTCGCTCGTGAACCACAAGTACCTCGGGCACTTCCTCGTGGTCCTGTACTACCTGGTCGAGATCAGCTCGGACGCGTTCGGCTACGACCTTCGCCTTTACCACTTCGGCAACCTGCCCACCGTCGTGTACTCGGACATGAACCGCTACGGGCATTTCCTCGGGCCCGTGTTCTGGTTCATGGCGTACTGGGGTGCAGCGAGCGTGCTGATGCTGGTGATCGCGCGGCTCGCCTGGGTGCGGGGCACCGACAGCGGCAAGGCGCGCTGGAAGATCGCGCGCGCGAGCCTCACGCGACCGGTCATGGCGACCGCGGTCCTCGCGGGCGTGGCCTTCGTGGCGCTCGGCGGCTTCATCGCCTGGAACATCATGGTGCTCAACCCGTATCGCAGCGAGTTCGCGCGCGAGGAGCTCCAGGCCGACTACGAGCGCAAGTACAAGTCGTACCTCGGCAAGCCGCAGCCGAAGGTGGTCGCGTCCAGGGTGGACGTGGATATCTTCCCGCACGAGCACCACGTCCGCTTCCGGGGAACGTACAAGCTCGTCAACAAGACCGATTCGCCGGTCCCCGAGCTCTACGTGGGGCTCCTCGAGATGGCGAAGATCAACAAGCTCGAGGCGGGCATCCCGATGAAGATCGCGGAGGAGCGCCGCGACCTGGGCTGGCTGCGCTACACCCTCGATCGACCGCTCGCACCCGGCGAGGCGACGACGCTCACCTACGACCTCGAATATCCGCCCGAGGGCTTCACCAACTCCGGGGCGCGCGCGACGGTCGTCGACAACGGCACGTTCCTGAACAGCGGGCTCCTGCCGGTCCTCGGCTACCAGGAGCAGGCGGAGCTCACGCGCGACCTCGAGCGCAAGAAGCACGGCCTCGAGCCCAAGGCGCACCTCATGCCCGACCTCGACGACAAGGTGCACCAGCAACGCAACTACATCTCGGCCGACGGCGACTGGATCGACTTCGAGGCGGTCGTGAGCACCGAGCCCGACCAGATCGCGTTGGCGCCGGGTTACCTGCAACGCGAGTGGACCGAGAACGGGCGGCGCTACTTCCACTACAAGATGGACGTGCCGATCCTGCACTTCACGTCGTTCCTGTCCGCGCGCTGGGCGGTGAAGAAGGGCGAGTGGCGCGGCGAGAGCGGCGCCGTGCCGATCGAGATCTACTACCAGCCGGGCCACGAGTACAACGTGGACACGATGATCACCGGCGTGAAGGACTCGCTCGACTACTTCACGCGTGCGTTCAGCCCGTACCAGCACAAGCAGGTGCGGATCCTGGAATTCCCGCGCTACGCATCGTTCGCGCAATCGTTCCCGAACACGATCCCGTTCTCGGAAAGCATCGGCTTCATCGCGAAGGTGAAGCCGAACGATCCCAAGGACATCGACTATCCGTACTACGTGACCGCCCACGAGGTCGCGCACCAGTGGTGGGCACACCAGGTGATCGGAGCCTACGTGCAGGGCGCCACGATGATGTCGGAGACGCTCGCGCAATACTCCGCGCTGATGGTCATGAAGAAGAAGTACGGCGACGCCAAGATGAAGCGCTTCCTCAAGTACGAGCTCGACAACTACCTGCAGGGCCGTGCCATCGAGCGCAAGCAGGAGCAGCCGCTCTATCGCAACGAGAACCAGCCCTACATCCACTATCGCAAGGGCAGCCTAGCCATGTACGCACTGCAGGACTACATCGGCGAGGACAACGTGAACAAGGCGCTCGCGAGCTACATCAAGAAGGTGGCATACAAGGGACCTCCCTACACGACGTCGCGCGACCTGCTGGCGGAATTCCGCGCCGTCACGCCGCCCGAGTACCAGTACCTCATCGAGGATCTCTTCGAGACGATCACGATCTACGAGAACCGCGCGGTGTCCGCGACGTATGCGCCGAAGGACGGCAAGTTCGAGGTGAGGCTCAAGGTCTCGGCGAAGAAGCTCCGCGCCAAGGACGCCGGTGCGCTGGACGAGGTGAAGATGGACGACCTGGTCGACATCGGCGTCCTCGGTCCCGACGACAAGCCGCTCTACCTCGAGAAGAAACGCGTGAAGTCGGGCGAGTCGGAGTTCACCATCGTCGTGAACGAGGAGCCGGTGCGCGCCGGCATCGATCCGGTGGTGAAGCTGGTCGATCGGCGCCCCGACGACAACACGATTCCGGTGACGAAGCAGTGACGTGAAATAATCGGGGGCATGAAAAGACTTCATGCCCTCGTTTTTCTCGCGCTTCTCTTCGTCGCCGCCTGCAGTGGTGGCGGTTCCACCTCCAATCCCGACTCGCCTCCGCCGCCCGCCGGCACGAAACTCGACGTGACGCTCGCTGCGACCGGCAGCCTGCCCTTCGATTTCCAGTCCACCACGCCATCCGGTTTCCGCGTCATGGCGACGAAAGACGAGTACATCGCGTTCGCCTCCGGGATCGGCCCGCCGGAGTTGCGCGACATCGACTACACGCAATCCTCGGTGCTCTACCTCGAGGGGCCGCTGCTCGACGATCTCGCCTCGGTCGTTCGACTGGTGGAGGTTCGCCGCATGGACGGCACGCGCGACGTCGTCACGGGCGAGCGCTGCACGCCGGACGTGAATGCAATTCCCACGCCCAGCCGCGCCTATCGCTCGTACGCTTACTACGTGGTTCCGAAGCTCCTCCCGCCCACCACCTTCGCCTGGGTCAATGCCGCGCCGCCGTCCTGTGCGACGGTCTCCGCGGCCGTGAATCCGACGTTCATCGCGGAGGGCAAGTGGAACACGGTGACCGGGCCTCCCATGCCTGCATTTTCCTTCAAGGTCATCCGCAGCCAGGCCGATCTCGATGCCCTGCTGCCGCTGTTCGCGCCGGGCGCCATCCCGCCTCAGTACATGGCGCCGGACTTCGGCCAGGTCACGCTGCTCTACCTGTCGCAGGGGATATTCGACCCGAACGCGTACCTGCGCATCGGCCGGGTACTCGTGAACGACGACGATTCGCGCGACGTCATCGCGGAGTTCTGCGGTGATTTCTTCCCCCACGTCGCCTTCACGGGCACCGCCGTGCTCTACGCGATGCCTCGATTCATCGACGACGCGCGCCTCACGGTGATACGCCACCGTGCGGGCTCCTGCTTCCTTTCGCGCTGAGGGCTATTTCACCTTCGCCAGGAACTCCTCCAGCGCGGCATTGAACACCGCGGGCTTGTCGAGCTGCGGCCAGTGGCTGGTGCCATCCATCTTCACGTGCGGGATGTCGGGCCGCGCATTCTGCAGGTCGTTGGGCGTGTCACCGGCCGCGGTGTAGATGATGAGCTTGGGACCCTTGTACCGATCGAGCGAGGGCAGGGGATCGTCCGCGAAGAGCGCCCTCATGATCGCGAGCGCGGGCTCGCGCCGGACGCTCTCCATGCGCTCCATGATCTGCGTGCGCACGCGCGGCTGGGAGCCGTCGAGCAGCTTCTCCCAGTAGGCTTTCATGGTCGTGTCGTAGTCGGCCTCGATGGCGCCGAGGATCTTCCGCCCCTGCTCGGCCGGGACCTTGCCGGGGGCGCCCACGACGACCAGTCCCGCCACCTTGTCGGGGTGCTTGCCCGCGTAATGGATCGCAACGGCTCCACCGAGGCTGTGGCCCACCAGGACGAAGCGCGGAAGCTTGAGCTTCTCGACCACCGCCTCGAGGTCCTTCACGAAGTCGTCCACGCGATAGTCGAGCTCCTTCGGCGCGGCGGACTTGCCGTGCCCGCGAAGGTCGATGGCGATCGCGCGGCGTTGGTGGCGCACGTGCGAGAGCTGGTGCGCCCACTGGCCGGAATCCCCGCCGAACGCATGAAGGAAGAGCACGGGCAACCCCTCGACGCCCCCGCCATCGTCCACGTAGATCGCGCCGGCAGGTCCCGTCACGCTCTGCGGCCCACCCTCGGGCTGTTGCGCTTCAAGGGAGGTGCTCGTGCATCCCGCGAGCGCGCCCGCCGTGAGCGCAGCGCCGATCGCCCGCATCATGCCCATGGAACCTCCACCGCAAGGAATGGAAGTTAGAGGGCCGCGCGGCCCGGTTGTTCAGCGACTGTTTTACCCGCGGACGAGGCGGATGCGGGTGATCTCGGACGGGATGCCGAAGCGCATGGGCGGCCCCCAGTACCCGGTGCCGCGCGAGATGTAGATCCACATGCGGCCCAAGCGCTCGAGCCCTGCGGTGAACGGCTGCTGCAGGCGCACGAAGAGATTCCACGGCCAGAATTGCCCGCCGTGCGTGTGGCCCGAGAGCTGGAGATCCACGCCGGCCGTTTCCGCCGCGGGTGCCGTGCGAGGTTGGTGCGCGAGCAGCACCTTGATCGCATCCCGCGGCGCGCCGGCGAGCGCCGTGCCCGGATCGCTGCGATGCGATGGATCGAAGTAATGCGCGGAGTAATCGGTGACGCCCGCGAGCGCGAGGCTGGCACCGTTGCGCTCGATCACGACGTGCTCGTTCACCAGGACGTTCGCGCCCAGGCGGCGCAGCTCCCGGATCCACGCGTGCGCGCCGGAGTAGTACTCGTGGTTGCCCGTGACGACGTACGTGCCGTGGCGCGATTCGAGTGCCGCGAGCGGCTCCGTGTGATGCGCGAGCTCCCGCACCGTGCCATCGACGAGGTCGCCGGTGATCGCGACGACGTCGGCTTCGAGGCCGTTCACGCGCTCGACGATCGCCTCCACGTAGGCGCGCTTGATCGTGGGACCCACGTGGATGTCGCTGATCTGCGCGATGGTGAAGCCCTCCAGCTGCGGCGGCAGGTTGGCGAGCGGCACGTCCACGTTCACGACGCGCGCCGTGCGGCGCGCCATCGAGTAGCCCACGAGCGTGATGAGCGGCGTGAGGATCATGACGCCGATCGCGGAGTTCACGATCCAGGCGTCGAGCGCTTCCGGCGTAGCGAAGAGGGCGCCCGCGGCAACGGAAAGATCGCGCGCGAGCGTGAGCACGAGCAGCCACGAGAAGAAGCCCATCGTGACCCACGGCGCCAGCACCGACCAGGGGCTGCGTCCCTCGCGAACATGCCAGCCCTTCGGCAGCAGCCAGAAGCACGCGGCCAGTACCAACACACCTGCGACCTGGATCCCGATACCGAACGGCCCAAGCAGCCGCACGCCGATGTACGCGTGAAGCGAGGCCAGTACCAGGACGATGAGGTTCATCGGCGATAAATATGGGGTCAGGTTAGTTTTTCAACCTGTCCCCATTTCCGGGGTGCTTGACCAAAAAGGGGAGAGGTTGGAAAACTAACCTGACCCCATTATGGCCAAGTTCTTTCGGAACCCCGCTGATTTCCGCCGCTGGCTGGAGCGCCACCACGCCAGCGAGACGGAGCTTTGGGTGGGTTTCTACAAGAAGGATTCCGGCAAGGCCGGCATGACGTACGCCGAGGCGGTCGAGGAGGCGCTGTGCTTCGGGTGGATCGATGGCCTGGTGCGCGGGCGTGACACGGAGTCGTACATGCAGCGCTTCACGCCGCGCAAGGCGACGAGCATCTGGAGCGCAATCAACCTGCGCAAGGTGGAAGAGCTGAAGCGCGCGGGCCGCATGGCGCCGCCGGGGCTCGCGGCCCACGCCGGACGCGATCCCAAGCGAACCGGCCAGTACTCGTTCGAGAATCGCGACGTCGTGCTCTCACCCGCGTTCACGAAGCGATTCCAGGCGAAGAAGCGCGCATGGGCGTTCTTCGAGGCGCAGCCGTCGGGCTATCGGCGCATCGCGATGTTCTGGGTGATGAGCGCCAAGCGCGAGGAGACGCGCGAGCGCCGTTTCGCGCGGCTGGTGGAGGACTCGGGCAACGGCATGCGCATTGCGGCCCTCGCGGGCATTTCGCAGGCGGCGAAGAAATAGTTACCTCGAAGGGCGCCCGCACGCGGGGTTCAGCCCCGATTTTTGCGGGTCATTGCAGGGCATGCATCTTGCGAGGATTTTCCGTTTGCCACAATAAACGGGAGCCTCACCATGAAATCGCGCATCCTCATTTCCGCCCTCGCGCTCGCGCTGGGCTCGAGCGTCTCGTTTGCCCAGACCACGTCCGGCACCGGTGCCGGCACGTCCAGCGGCACCGGCGCGGGTACCACGAGTGGCGCCACCACCGGCACGACCACGGGCACGACCTCGTCCACCGCGATCGGCACCACGTCGCCCAACGGCACCGTGACGCCGAGCACGGTCACCACGTCGCCAACGACCACCACCACGACCGCTGCCGGTCCCCGCGCGGGCACCACGACGACCACCACCGCGCCGACAGCCACGTTGAATGGCTCGGGCACGATGACGGTGTCGCCCTCGGGCGCCGTGACCACGACGCCTGCCGTGACGACGACCGGGACGACAATGGGCACGACGGCGGGTGGCAGCACCACGACGCTAGGCGGGACCACGACCAGCACCACGACGATCGGCACCACGACGCCCGGAACGACGCTCTTCAACGGCGCGGCGAACCTGAATACGACTCCCTGCTCCGCGGCGGTCGTCACGACGCCGAGCCAGAATGTGGTTGGAGGTGGAGGCACCGCAGGCGCCACCGCTTTCCAGCACAGTGGGATCCGAAGCTTGGAATTCACGTGACTTGAAGTCGCGG
>JADMIO010897323.1_pt1 | contig 71918 bp, 54 predicted proteins | sample 8958161 | NCBI WGS metagenome assembly JADMIO01 (sample SAMN16585339, study PRJNA669376) | soil metagenome | isolation source: Crop rotation soil | place: USA: Cullars Rotation, Alabama | collected 2011 | reverse complement strand
GGCGGTTCTCAGCTTGCGGACGAAAAGCGGTAGAGGGCTACCGCAGTCCAAGACGTCGCGCGACAGATGGTGCGGCACCAAGTCCGCCAGGGCTTGGAGTGCGCCAGTCCTCTGGCGCTTTGGCATGGGCGTGACGGGGGAGGCATCGAGTGGCAGCAGCAGTGGTGGGCGGTGCAGAGCTTGCGGGCGAAAAGCGGTAGAGGGCTACCGCAGTCCAAGACGCTCGCGCGATAGATGGCGCGGCACGACGTCCGCCAGGGCTTGGAGTGCGCCAGTCCTCTGGCGCTTTGGCATGGGCGTGAGGGAGACGACAGGTGGTAGCAGCAGCGTTGGGCGGTTCTCAGCTTGCGGACGAAAAGCGGTAGAGGGCTACCGCAGTCCAAGACGCTCGCGCGACAGATGGAGCCAAAAGCGATAGAGGTCGAATGATTTCGAGTCGAGCAGGCTCAACGCCTCGACCCGATTCGTGACGCCTTCCGCTTCGTAGCCCCACTGCGCGAGGAAGGCAAAGGCCAACTCCCGAGAGAAGGCTCGTCATCGATGACCAGACCTCGCGGGAGGTTCTCCAAGCCTCAGAGCGTTACATCTCGCGCCAGGAAGTTACTTTAAAGCCAAGGTAACCGCTTTTTGAGCCGAGCGCTTCGTCGTAATGGAACGAGGCGTGCCCGTTCATCTTGATGGTTTTTCCAGTGATCGAGCCGCGGAGGTCAGAGCTGCCATTCATCGTAAAGTCCGCGTTCGGAGCGTAGATGGCCGCTTCCATTTTGCTCCCGGTTGTGATATCGACCGCAGTGCAGGTAGGGAGGCCATAAACGAGGAAATCGGATGGATCCACCGACTTGTCCAAAGTTCCAGCCAGCGTTAGTTTCCCACTGACATACAGAACCAACCTCCAGCCGGTGCTGTTCATTTTGATATAGCTGCCGGAGTCCATGGTCACGCTTCCTTTGACCCAGAGAGTGACGTTGGCTTTAATGTACATCGATTTGGAGCCGGTGAGGTCGAGGTTCCCGGCGTATTCATAGTTGCCGGGTGTATCCATGTAGAGGGTGTAGACACCGCTTGGGCCAGGGGTCGTGGCGCCGCCGGACCAGGGTGCGGGGACATCCGGCAGGATAAAGTTACTGTCCTTGCGTATCCAACCAGGCTTGACGCCCCGGGTGCCGGCCGTGACCCATGCCACATCGCCGATGGAGGCGTTGGGGCCGAAATTCCCCGTGGCCTTGGGCCCCAGCCACAGGTGCCCCTTGATGTTTCCGTTTCCGACGCTGGCCACATCATCTCCGATCGCGACATCCCCATTGTCCTTGATATTTAAAACGTTTGCCAAGCCATTCCAGCAGATAGTGCCATATTCTCCACACGTGCTATCATAGCTGTCGATGTTGATGTTGTTACCTTTGAGGTCCATTCCATTCTTAATAACGAGGCCCTTGGGCATGTACGGTTGTTTGGTCGTGGTAACCTTGATCCGGCGTGCCAGATAAGTCACATTGCTTGCGGGGTAACTGATGGCGGCCAGCGGGTTGCGTCCGGAGGCGACTGTAATTGGAGCGGGCACGTAGCCGGTCGCTAAAATGGTGGGCGACATGAGGCCCGTATTTGTAAAAACATAGGTCTCCCAATAACTGTTGGTGTCCACCGAGCGCAGTTTATAATAGGCGTTGCTGGAGGCGACGTAGGACCAGCCGTTCCGAGCTGCGATATTCGTGACGGTCACGTCATTCAGATAGGCGAGCGCCTCTTCGATCCCGGATTCAGCCACATGCAAGGCGCTATTCCAAACCTGGGACCGAACGGTGAGGCTGTTGTTGGTGGTCATCAGGTTCAAGTAAGCACCAAGGGCCAAACCGATGAAGGCCGCGATGACGAGGGTGGTAATCAGGATCTGAGCTGTATTGCGATTTCTTTTCAGTAAAACCTTCATAGGCGCTATTGCTTGGTGCGGATGTTGATGGTGGCGTATTGGGGTTGGTCCGCGTAGGTCCGGCCAAAACGTTTGCGCGCGCAGCACCACGATGCGGTGACGGCCTTGATTTCGGAATAGTTGGTGGTGGGATAGACGCTGAAGGTGCCGTTCGACAGATCGCGCAAGCCGTATTCAAATGTAAGGCGAATGCAGTCAGTCAGCAGCACGTTGGTTCTTGTGCCCTTGATGCGCGTGAGAGTTTGGCCGGTGGAGTCATAGACGTATTGCAGCGCGTTGGTATCCCAGTCCTGGCAGATAAATTGGTTCGTGGAGAAATTCGTGACCTGGATGGCGCTCATCAGATCCTTGGTCATCTGATCCAGGGTTCGGCGGTTTTGCTGGTCCAGATTTCCGTTGGCATAAAGGGATGCGAGCGACTTGCCGCCGACAAACGTGAGCGAGCCGACAGCGATCATCACGATCGAACCAACCCCCACTGCAACGACAAAATCCACCAGCGTCAGGGCCCGGCTCCGTGCCGACTTTCGTAGCTTAAAGAACATAGTTTTGGATCCCGTATTTGGCGATGTAGGTGGTGATGGAGCGGGAGCGACTCATGCCGCCTGCGGAGGTCCAGGTAAGGTCGATCTGCAGCTTCAACATGTTAGTTCCGTAAACCACATCGGAAGGGCCGCTGCTTAATTTGACCTTGCCGGTATAGACAAGCGGAGTGTTCCGGAGCTTTCCCGCGCCCTTCACGCTTGTCACCCCTTCCGCGCCGAGGTCGGAATCCTCGGGATCAAAGTAACAATAAAACTTGTCGGCCAGGACGCTGGAATCGTTCACGTCATCCCAGTGCAGCAAGCGAATCTTGTCAATTTTCTCGTTCAAAAGTTGCGTGGCCCGGGCATCTTCGCGGACGAATTGGGTGGTCTTCATGCCGTGGGCGATCCCGGAATAAAGTGCGGTGATCAAAAACCCCACGATCACGATTGCTATCAGCACCTCGGCAAGCGAAAAGCCGTCCTGCGCCGTATGTCGTCGGCGTGTTTTGTTTAATTTCATATGTGCAAACACAAGATCGCTTTCTCCAAGCAAAAACCCTGCCGTTTCCGCTTAGTTAGTCCCACTTTAGGGCAATGGGCGCCAAAAGCTGGAATTTCCCACTCCTTAACGCCCTTGCTTGAAAAGGATGCTTCCCCATCAGTCCTAAAACAGAACAAGTCTGTCCATATAATCGACAGTTTCGGGCTGGAGTTGAGCGTGCCGTTTGAACCGTGAACGTGAGATTGCTGTCCCTTCTATTGACCGGGTGGCGTGAGACCTTCGGTCAGTCTTGGAACATGTCTCACCGCCTGTATGCGGAACGCCACCCGGGTTCTCGTTTCTAAGCGGGGTTAAAGTTCCGTCCAGGAGGTGACGATGAAGCCGGGTTTGGAGGCGCTGAGGGGATCCTTCAGCGCCTCATCGAAATGCAGGTCGGCACCGCCTTTGAAAGTGATGCGGTCGGCGGCAATGCTGCCGTGGATTTGCTTGCTGCCAGCCAAGGTAATGTTCGCTTCGGGCGGGTACACGGCTCCCATGAATTCGTTGTCCAAATCGATCGTCCTGCAGGTCGATAGCCCCATGAGCTGGACGCTGGCCGCCCGTTGCGTCTGGTTATCGGTATCCTTAAAGCTGATGCTGCCCGCGCAATAGAGGATGACTGCACGTGACCGCCCTGAAGGCCTGTGATTTCAAACCTGGCCAAATTGACGGCCATCCCGCCTCATCCCAAGTCGAAGTGCCCATCAGATTTCAAATGCAGCGTTGAATCATCAGCCTGAAGTGCTCAAAATAGCCTCATGGTTGCCATCAAACCCTTGCGCACCAGCGCCAAAGCAGCATCCAAGAATGAACGCAGACCCGCCTCTGAATTCTCAAAACCTGAGATTTGAAACCCCATGGCCCAAGCAGCTTTCTGCTATAGCACGGCTTTCAGCAGACTGCTCAAATCGCCCCCGGCCAGGCCGGACTTGCAGAGCACGGCATTTGCGCCACTTCCCTTCACTCCTCCATATTACCTGCCGATACGAGATCGTGCAGTCAGATCCCTACCGCGTCTTGGTGGTTGATGATGAGCCGAGCGTTTGCGAGGCCATCAAAATGGTGCTTTGGCGTTGCGGTTGTCAGGTGGTTGTGGCTCATAATGCCGTCGAAGCCCTGACTGCCTGCCAAACCACCTCCTTCCACCTCGCCATCGTCGATGAGATGATGCCAGGCATCAAAGGAAATGAGCTGGCTGCCATTCTGAAGAAGGACCACCCTGCCTCACGCATCCTTATGATCTCTGCTTTCCAACTTCGGAAGCCTTTCCGCACCCTTGATTTCCTCCTCAAGCCCTTCACGCCACAAGCCCTGTGGGAGGCCGCCTTCAAACTGATGGGTTCGGGAGCTGGCCCCTTCTGCTGCCCCTCTCCAACTGGCAATCCTGCCGCAATCGGCGCTTAACCTCTGCAAACCCACCTGGTCCGCACGGGGAATTTCCTCCTCTTCGGCGCCGCCTTTTCTGCCGATGTTGTTTGGGTGACTGGTGGTCCGCGTATTCTCGTCGTTGATGACGAGCCCGAATTGTGTTTTGCGATGGGGGAGTTGTTGACCTCCTTCGGATACGGGGTCACCACTCTCACCAGCGGCCTTGAAGCCGCCTCGCTCGTCAAGCGTGCCCAGTTTGACCTCGCCATTATCGATTTCATGATGCCCGGCATGTGCGGCAGGGAACTGGCCCCTGCCATCAAAAGCCACAACCCCCAAATCCCGATCATCATGCTGTCCGCTTATCCGCCCGAGGAAATGCCGGGCGTCGACCATCTTTTCAAAAAGCCCATCGAGCCAGCGACCTTGGAAGCGCTCGTCGCCGTCGCCTTGGGCTTGGACGATTAAGCCGTTTCAATCGCAGCTCCCGCCCTCCGACCGCCCCGGGAGATCTTCCCTCCTGTCGCAGAAGCTCCGTCCTTGCCTTCCACTCCATTTTCGATAGCATTCGCTTCATTTCAGAAGTCATGACCACCTCCCAACTCATCACCGCGCTCGAATCAGCGATGCTCAAACATGGTGATCTCCCAATTCGTTTTCAGGTCGAAGGCCTTGAGCAGCGATTTCAGCAGATTATTTTTGCGCCCAAAGGAAATGCCAGTCATCACGGTGCCGTGAGAGGCGCTCCCCAGTTCGAGCCCGACCGCCTCATCGTCAAGTGCTCACAATAGCCTCATGGTTTCCATGAAACCCTTGCACCCCAGCACTGAAGCAGCAGCCAAACGGGCTGAGAATCGCCGTCGCCTTCTGAAATGGGAGCTTTGTTGGATCCCGGTCGAGATCGCCATGGTCGGCACTGGACTGTGGCTGGTCCTTGGGCTCAAGGATTCCGTGTTGGGAACCATGGTCCTCGTGGTCGCCCTCAGCATCAGCGTCGCCGTGCGTTCGTTCCACTACACCGGCGTCCCATCTCGGCAAAAGGATAAGCCCCGATCCGCCTCCGAAATCTCAAACCCTGAAATGTGAGGTCCCCGCCCCAGAGTGTCCGATACTCTCAACTCAAACCTCTCTCTAGGTGAAGTCGCCGCGCGAATCACCTTCAGCAACAACGCCAAAGGCACGCACACCGCGACGGTGCTCGCGCAATACGGCGTGACGCTCATCGCGGGGGACAGCAAGATCACTCTGCCAAAACAACCGGTCCTCGGCGGAGTCGGCGGCAATCCCTACATCTACTTCCAATTCACCGATTGCAAGGGCCACGACCTCTCTGAGGAAGTGTTGTTCGGGCGTTGTGTGCAAGGAATCGCCCGAGATCAAGAACCTGCTCGTTGTCATTCTCACCTCATCGAGCGAGGATAAGGATATCGACACCGCCTATCGCCTCCGCGCAAATTCCTTCCTCGTCAAACCTCCCTCGTCCGAGAAGTTGCTCGAATTGACTAAGTCGTTGGGCGATTACTGGCTGCGAAAGAATCAACCCCCCTCTCAGCTTGGCTAAAATGCTGGCGAACCCCCATGAACCTCTCGGCCAGCGAATGCTAATATGAAACCAGGCTTGAAAACCATCGGTGTGCGGCTGCTGCAGGAAATGCTTCGCGCGGAAGGTGCATCCTTGGATTCTATAGATCCCTACGAGCGCTATCTTTTCGTGTGGCCAGCCCTCAAGTGTCATGGCTGCGCGTGCGAAGAAACCTTCGGGCTGGATCAAAATCACCAAGCCAAAATCCAGCGCTCCTTTCTCCAAATCGCTGCAGCCCAAGCTAAAGCACAGGGCTGGAAGATTACGGAGCCAAACGAAACCGTCATGACGTCCGAAGCGTACTGCCCAGAGTGTGCCTTCCAACAGCTTTAATTGCGATTCACTATTTCTCCCCCTTCGCGTGTTCAGCGCATTGAGCAGTTGAAAAGTTTTTCGTCTCACCGCTTCATTCGTGTTTATCCGTATCCATTCGTGGTTTCCGATTACTTCCCCGACTGATTACTCCCGTTTTCCCGCTTCCGGGCCTTATACTTCCCCTGTCGTAGCCCTTCGCCTGTTCCCCATCAATCCTCATCGTCCGGTGGGGGCCCCGCAGGCACCGGCCCCAAAGATGTCGGGCTCCGCTCTCCCGCCCGCCCTCCATAGCGTTATTGGCAACGGAGGGTCCTGTGCGGCCTAACTCCGTTCGCGGCCCCAGCCTCCTCGTCCAATCGGACCCGCGGCGTGAGCGCGGCTTGACAAATCACACCTAACGGGCTACCAAAAGAGCATCAACCTCGGTCACGATTTGGTAGTTGTTTTATGGTGCGCGTACTTCAAAATGAAACTTCCCCCTTGCCTTGTGGATCATCGTTCGTAACCGCTTCCTGTTTATTACTCGCTTGGGGTGCCTGCCTCGCAGCTTCGGCTGCAAACAGTGATAGCCTCTGCGAAGCCTTGGAGTGTTCAGGTTTATCCTGGAATACCAACGGGGTTGCCTGGTTTTATCAGACGAACGTCTCGTACGACGGTGTGGACGCGGCTGAGGCGGGTTTTGAAGCCGGGAATCTGAATGCTTCACTCATTGGAACGACTGTTCAGGGGCCGTCCACGCTTGCGTTCAAATGGAGGACCATTACTGTCGCTGGCCGCTCCTACGCCGCGTTTGCCGCGTCCAACATTACCAGAACACTGGGTGGCGATTCTGGATGGCAAGCCGAGACGGTTTATCTTCCCTCGGGAGTTCAGACGGTCCAGTGGGCACTCAACCGGGCCTGTTGCACAGCGTCAGAAAGTGACAAAGCCTGGCTCGATCAACTCACCATTACTCCGGGTGGCACGCCTGCTTTCATTTCGCAGGCCCCCACCAATGGCGTTGCAGCGAGCGGCGGCACGTTTACTTTCTCTGTAAGTGCATCGGGCACGCCGCCCTTCCGCTATCAATGGTATTTCGGGATCAACCGGCTCGTCAGCGCCACGAATGGTTCCCTGGTTCTAACAGGCTTGCAGACCACTGCCGCGGGCACGTATCGCGTGGTCGTGAGTAATGATTTCGGGTTCGCGGAGGCGGCCGCCCGCCTTGGATTTGAAGCCAAGCCCTCTCTATCCTGGGCCGTGGCGCCCGCAAATCCTGGCACGGGCTCCAGCGCTGGAAACGCCATTGCGGTGGCACCCAATGGCGACTGCTACGTCGCCGGGCTGGGTTACTCTGCAGTCGCCCTCGATAACTTGCCCGGTGGCCCTGGCTTCGTGGCCCGGCTAAATCCCCAGGGCATCGTCCAGTGGGTGCAGCCTTGTGGCACGAATGCATTGGGAGTAGCCGTCGGTCCAGATGGCTTCGTCTATGTGAGCGGGCGCACGAGCGGCTCGGATTGGTTTGGCGAGGCTCATCCGCCCGCAACCACCAACTCGCTCTTCCTGGCCAAGTTCGATCCAACCTATGGGAACAATGTGTGGGTGCGTTTTTGCGCGCATCTGGGAAGCTATCCGGAAGGTCCCGTCGTGGCTGTCTCGCCCCAAAATGAGGTTTATATCGCTGGTAATACGTGGCGAACATCCGAATTCGGCCCGACCAACTTTTATGTGCGTGCTGACAATCCTTTCGTGGCAAAATATGACGCCAACGGCAATTTCGGCTGGGTGCGCGCCAACGGAGCCACCAATTACCCTGGCGGCGTCCTGGGTATCACCACCGATCCTGCCGGAAACGTTTTCGTGACCGGCTACACGGGCGTTCCAGCGGACCTCGAAGGCTTTCGCATCTCCAGTTATTCGTGCTGCGGCTACAATGCGATGTTCCTCCTTAAGTATAGCCCGGCGGCGGACCCGACGCTCGTTGGCTATTGGTCCAATTACTATGAGGAACGCAATGCCGACTTCGATGGCCGCGCAGTGGCAGTCGATCAGTCGGGCCGGGCCTTCGTGGCCCTGAGTGCCTTCGATACTTTTCTGGACGGATTCTCCAGCCAGATAAACATGTACATTTATCCGCCCTCCTGCTGCGTCACATGCACATTCTGCCGGACGACTGTTTCAAGCACCCGTTCCCTTAAGAGCAGTGACTATGCCCGCGCGTTGGCCGCCGATCCCGACGGCAACACTTTCATGACAGGTGATTTCAGCGGCGCAGTTGTTTTTGGTGGAAACTCTGCGACTCGGCTGGAGACAGCCAATACCAACACACCATTGTCGGACGCGTTCCTGGCGCGGTTCAAGCCTTCCGGTGAGTGCATGTGGACTGAAAAGCTATCTGGTTTCGGCAAAGATGGCGCGCGCGGGGTGGCTGTTGGGACGGATGGTTCTGTTTATATGACCGGCTTCTTCGAAACGAACGCCACCATCCGTAACACAACCCTGACCAGCGCCGCGCCCTCAACTTGGTTCGTCGCTCGCTTCGCGGGCACTCAGCCAGTCATTCAAGATCTAAACTACTCTGCTGACGGCTTCACCTTCTCCTTCCAAACCCAAACTGGCGTTTCCTACCTGGTGGAATCCAAGATCGACCTTACGTCGTCCAACTGGGGTGCCGTGACCAACATTATCGGTAACGGCGCGGCCAGGACCATCAACGATAACGCCCCTGGTCTCCTGCGCCGGTTCTACCGGCTGCGAGTGCCTTGACTGGTCAAGTCATCATTCAACCTTCGTCATCCGGAATTTCCGCTGCCCCACTCCTCCTTCATCGCCTCAATCTCCGACACCGGGATGTACCGTTTGAACACCGCCCTGAATTCCCGCTTGTCGTATCCCTTTGCCTGCTCCCCTTCAATCCGCATCGTCCTCGGCCGAACCCCCGCTTCGCGCAAATGCTTCGAGAGCCATAACTCTGTTACCGGCGCTCCCGCGAGACCAAAGTTCCACGGACGATCCCCACATTGACTCAACCACGTCACGAGGGTCCGGCTAAATAGTCGGTCCGTCTCCGTCTTCTCAAAACACTCCCGAACATCCTCCAGCAACGCACCAGTGACGCGTCGGCTTTGACTTACGCCGGGAGAGTACCACTAGTAAACAAACCAGAAGGGTGGCCGCTCTGGCAAGTTATTACCCCCTTCCAATCGCCAAAGGCGCATGAGTTGGTCTGCGGTTTCAAGTCCCCCATCTGCTTCGGCTCGCTGTGGTTCCATTTCCCATTCGTGTTGATTCGCGTTCATTCGTGGTTCCTCACTTCTTTTCCTCACATCCTACCAGAGGGGGTCTGCCAAATACGGGCATACCTCCAAAGAAAGTTGAAACTTTTTTTCCATGTGATCTTGTCCAAAACCTGGACGCGTTCTCTCGCTCCTCCCCTGGAGATTACCGGGGAAATTCCTCCCAACCCCCTTGCCGCATACCCCGCGCCAACCCCTGCCTGCGAACTTGCCTGCCGAGCAGGTTCTGCCCTCAACTCTCATCCCTCAACACTCAACCAGTTTGGGACGCCTCACCCGTCCCATGGGACGGCTCTTGGGACGGGTAAAATAAGTCGTAAGTGGCTCACTACCAATAACTTGAAAAACATGGGACGGGTGGGACGGGTATTTGCAATGCATGCACCATTCCCAGCCAGCGAACAGGTGTGTGCCTCCGCGACCTGCGGAAACCCTCCAAAACCCGCCAATCCGAACATTCGCTTCGCGGAGGGTTTCAGCGGGTTTTGGCGGGTTTTGGACTACCGCCCGACCCGCCAAAACCCACTGCGCCTTCTGCGCTGGCCGAGAGAACCTTACCTCGGAGAAGGTAAAGAAATGGTCAAGTTTTGGCGAAAATGCATCAGTTTTTCCCACGCTCTAAGCGAGTGGATTTGATGGGTTTTTATGGCTCTACCTCAATAACCAAAGGCGTGATCTGGTAAACTCGGTCGCTTTTGGTTGCCTTTGGTTGTCTTTAGTTGCTTTTGGTTATGAAACGCGATGACCCAGCAAAACCGAGCGGGGGTCCTAGCCCTCCAGCGCGGGGTTTTGATGGGTATTGCTCGGTTCCGCTGGGTTTTGCTCCGCCTCCGTCCCATCTCCGCTTGGTTTCCGACCGAGCAGCAACCGAGCGCAAACCAAGCAGCCGACTCTGAGAATCCCCACAACCTCCAAAACCCACCTGCCTATTCGGTTTTTCTAGGTTTTTTTTGCCCTGACCGCGTCAATTAGACTGCCACGGCCTGCGTCACCGAAAAAAGGCGATAAAAAGCGACAGACAGCCAAGGGACAAAAATCGTTCGCCTTTTATCGCTTTTTATCGCCTTTCATCGCCTTTTATCGGCCTCTGGATGAAATGCTCCTAAGACGGTCTGTATGCGGAACGCCACCCCGGGCCTCCGCTTTTTGAGCTTCCAATCGGCCCGAAGCCTTGGCCAGAGCCAGATTTGGGCGGTACGGGCTGTGCTCTGATCCCCTGGCGCGGTTAGTTGTGGTTTAAAATGCATCCCCGATGGAAACGGTCGTGGCTGCTCCTGACGGGAGCAGCGTGGCTCTGTTTTGTGACAGTGGGGATCATCGTGCTTTTCCGGTACCAGACTGCTGGTGGGGAAGGAGCGCAGGCACCTGAGCGGTGGCCCGCGGAAAGTGCCGTCAAGCTGGAAGGCCAGGCCACCCTGCTCATGTTCCTGCATCCGCGTTGCCCCTGCTCGCGGGCGAGCGTGGGAGAGCTGGCGGCGGTAATGACTCGGGCGCAGGGCCGCGCGCGGGCCGTGGTGCTCTTCACAAAGCCACGCGGATTCGCGGAGGGATGGGAACGAACGGACCTTTGGGCCAACGCGGCAAGAATTCCCGGCGTGACGGTGCGGCTGGATGAGGGCGGCATCGAAGCGAAACGATTCGACGCCAGGACTTCCGGCCAAGTATTGCTCTACGATGCCGATGGCGCCCTGGCGTACAACGGCGGGATAACAAAAGGCCGGGGCCACGCGGGAGCTAATGGAGGCGAGGAAAAGCTAGCCGCACTGCTGACAACGGGGAAGGGTGGCAAGCAGCGCGCGCCGGTTTATGGGTGCGGTCTGACTGAGAAAACAAAGGCAAGAGATCCGGAAGCGTTATGTTGCAAGAAATAACCATCCCTACCGAAATGGACGAGGCCACGGCCCGGAGGACCGAGGAACTGCACCACAACCATCGCCAGACGATTTATAAAAGCATCGATCGACTTTTCTCGGTGCTGATGTTGATCCAATGGGTGGCAGGCATCGGCGTGGCATTCTGGCTTTCGCCGAAGACGTGGATGGGCGCGGTGAGCGAGACGCATGTTCATGTGTGGGCGGCCATTTTTCTAGGCGGCCTGATTAGCCTTTTTCCTTGCGTGTTGGTTTGGACAGGACCGGGCCGGACAATCAATCGCTACGTGATCGCAGTGGGGCAAACATTAACCTCGGCTCTGCTGATCCACCTAAGCGGGGGCCGGATCGAAACCCACTTTCATGTCTTTGGCTCGTTGGTGATTTTGTCGTTCTACCGGGACTGGCGGGTGATGATTCCAGCCACGGTGGTGGTGGCACTGGATCATTTTCTGCGAGGAGTCTTCTGGCCGCAGTCGGTTTATGGAGTGATTGCAGCGGAGCCGTGGCGCTGGCTGGAACATGCGGGCTGGGTAATTTTCGAGGATATTTTCCTGGTGCTATCGTGCGTGCGCGGCCAGGCCGAAATGCGATTTATCGCGCAGCGGACGGCACAGTTGGAAACGACGAACAGAATCGTGGAGGACAAGGTAATCCATATCTCCCGAGAGATCAACGAACGCAAACAGACGGAGGTGGCGCTGCACAAGGCCAAGGAGGAGGCGGAACGCGCCAACTCGGCCAAGAGCGAGTTTCTCTCGCGGATGAGCCATGAGCTCCGCACCCCGATGAACGCCATCCTGGGCTTCGCCCAGCTTTTGGAATTGGACAACCTGACGGCCAATCAGCGCGAAGGAGTGACTCACATCCTCAAGGGCGGACGGCACCTGCTGGCCCTGATCAACGAGGTGCTGGATATTGCCCGGATCGAGTCCGGCCGCTTGTCACTTTCGCCCGAGCCCGTGCGCGTGAGCGAAGTGCTGCAAGAGACGCTGGATCTGGTGAAACCGCTGGCGGCCGAGAAGGGAGTGCTGTTGAGCGGAGCGGATTTAGCCTCCTGCAACTATTATGTGCAGGCGGATCGCCAGCGGCTGCGGCAAGTCTTCCTGAACCTGCTCTCGAACGCGGTGAAGTATAATCGCCCTGGCGGCACCGTCAGCCTGGGCTGCGCCGAGGTCTCAGGAGTGCCTGAATCCGTTTCGGGCGAGCCGGCTCAGCAGACCGCGCTGAACCGCTTGCGGCTCGTAGTGGTGGACACGGGACAAGGGATCGCGCGCGAGCGATTCGATCGGCTTTTTTCACCGTTTGACCGGCTCGGCGCGGAGAACACCGCGGTGGAAGGCACGGGTCTGGGGCTGGCGTTGTCCAAACGATTGGTGGAGGCGATGGGCGGGAGTTTAACGGTGGATAGCGTGGTGGGGCAGGGGAGCATTTTTGCAGTCGAACTTAATCTGGTGGAAGGACCGAGCGAGCGGCACGCGCGCCTCACGGAGACGGCGTCGGCCGTGCCCGCGCGCCCGACGAACGAGCGAATCGTGCTCTACATCGAGGATAATCTTTCGAACTTGAAGCTGATCAGACAGGTTCTGGCGAAGCGTCCCGCCATACGCCTGGAGGCGGCCATGCAAGGCGGGCTTGGACTCAATGCCGCACGCGAGCTGTTGCCGGAGGCGATCCTCCTGGATATCAACCTGCCCGACATGGAAGGTTATGAGGTGCTGGCGAAACTCAGGGGCGACCCTCGGACAGCCGGCATTCCTGTAATTATGATCAGCGCGGACGCGATGCAGACGCAAATTGATCGGCTGCTGAAAGCGGGCGCGCGCGCGTATCTGACCAAGCCGATCGATGTGGCAAAGTTTCTGGAAGTGCTGGATGACACCCTGGCGGACGGTAATACGACTCACATTCGGCGGGAGACAGAAGGCCCGCGTTTAGCCGCATGAGCGATATGCCAAAGCACGCGAAAATCCTAATCCTGGACGATGAACCGGCCAATGTGAGATTGCTCGAGCGGATTCTCGAGTTGGCCGGCTATACCCAATTCAAAAGCACCACGGATTCCCGGCGGGCGATCGAGTTGTTCCGGGAGCTGCGGCCGGACCTGGTGATGACGGATCTGCACATGCCCTTTCTGGACGGTTTCGCGGTGATGGAGCAACTGCGGAATCTTATTCCGGCGAATGCTTATCTTCCCTTTGTGGTGTTGACCGCCGACATGAATCCGGAAACACGGCGGCGCGCGCTGGCTGCGGGAGCGCATGATTTCCTGATCAAACCGTTCGATCACATGGAGGTGGTGCTGCGGGTGAGCAACCTGCTGCGCACTCGCATGCTGCACACGCAGCTCCAGGGTCAAAATGCGATCCTGGAGGAGGCCGTGGGAAAGCGCACCTTGGAATTGCAGCAAGCGCTGGCGGAGTTGCAAGCGGCGCAAGGCCATCTCGTCCAGCAGGAGCGGCTGAGGGCGCTGGGCACGATGGCCGGAGGGATCGCGCATGATTTTAACAACTCGCTCGCCTCGATCCTGGGTTACAGCGAGCTTTTGCTGATGGCGCCGGGGCTGGCGGAGAACCCAGAGAAGAGCGCCGTCTACCTGCGCACGATCATGACCGCGGCGCAGGATGCGGCGAGGATGGTGCGACGTTTGCGGGAATTCTCACATCCCACGGAGCGGAATGAATTTCTCCAGGCCGTTCAGCTCAACGATCTGGTGAAGCAGGCCATCTCGCTGAGCATGCCCAAATGGAAAAACGGCCCGCTGGCCCAGGGTCTCACCATCACAGTGGGAGCGGAGTTAGGGGATATACCCGAGGTGCAGGGGGATGCGGCCGAACTGCGCGAAGCGCTGATCAATTTGATTTTTAACGCGGTGGATGCCCTGCCAGCCGGCGGGGCGATCACCATCCGAACGAAACTGCACCAGGAAGGAGTGCGGCTGGAAGTGGCTGATACGGGAGTCGGCATGACGGAAGAGATCCGGCAGCGCTGCCTGGAGCCTTACTTTACGACCAAGGGGAACCGAGGAACCGGCCTGGGGCTGGCCATGGTTTATGGCATTATCCATCGGCACGCCGGGAAGCTGGAGATCCAAAGCAAGGCAGGGGAAGGGACGACGTTCATCCTGGACCTGCCGCGGACCGGCGCACCGGCCGGACGAGGGTCTGCCCTGGTGCGCAGGGTGGAAAGGCCGCTTCGTATCCTGGTGGTGGATGATCAACCGATGATCTGTGAGTTTCTCACCGAATGCCTGCGCCACGATCAACATTCGGTGGTGACAGCAGGGCATGGGCGCGAAGGGTTGGAAAAGTTTCGAGGCAGCTCCTTCGATGTGGTGGTAACCGATCAGGCGATGCCAGAGATGGACGGCCGCCAGCTCGCGAGTTCGATTCGGCAACTGAAGCCGCAGCAGCCCATTATTCTCCTGACCGGTTACGGTGACCACATGCAGGCTGCAATGTCCGACGGGTCGGCCTTCAACCTGATCCTGGGCAAGCCGATTTCAATCGGAGCCCTGCGGCAGGCATTGGTTGAGGTCGTCACGGAATAACGCGGCGACGTTGGGAACGAAGTAGGGTTGGGCCCTACTTGGGATGGGAATAGGCGGCCCTTAACGTAACCTACTATGGAGACTATTGATAAAAGCATCGAGGTGGACGCGCCGATCGGCAAAGTTTACAACCAATGGACTCAGTTCGAGGATTTTCCGAAGTTCATGGATGGGATCGAGGCAGTTCAACAAATCGACGATAAGCATCTGCATTGGATCGCCAAAGTGGGTGGCAAACGGAAGGAGTGGGACGCCGAGATTACCCAGCAGATTCCCGATGAGCGCATTGTTTGGAGAAGCACCTCAGGGGCGCAAAATGGTGGAGCGGTGAATTTCCGAGCCGCCGGGAATGGCCGGACAGAGGTGATGCTGAAGCTGGCCTACGAACCGGAAGGCGCCGCGGAACATGTGGGCGATGTATTGGGTGTTCTCTCGCGCAAGGTGGAAGGCGACCTCAAGCGCTTTCGCGATTTCATTGAGGATCGTGGCTCTGAAACCGGCGCGTGGAGAGGCGAGATTCATGGGAGCGACGTCGAGCCGGATCGACAGGGATAAGGAGCGCCTTCTAAATCGTTGGATGGGCCAGGACGTCAGAACCTAGACTTGCGACCTGGGGAATAAGGGGGTGCTTCGCGGCTGGCCCGAGGAAGCGGCTCGCCGCCGCTGCGGTTTGGTTTCTTTTTGCCTTGTAATGGATTCCACTAGCTGCTATCACCCGCATGAGCAGCAGTTTCAGGAATGTTTTTATGCGGGAATCCGCAGCCAGACCTAAAAAAAATCCGCTCCGTCTTGACGGGCCGGCCACCAGATTTTTCTTGTGCACGCGCGCTAAAAATCTGTGCCGGGCCTTTACCAAGGGTGTATCGCAGTTTGGTAAGACCCGTATCATGATTGTGTCGGCTCGACGCCGTGGAATCGGCAAGCAGCCGCACTTTGGTCTGGCTGGGTTTCATCTGAGCTAACGAGCGTCCCCGCCAAGGCGCAATCGTTGCGCCACGCTCAACTCTTCTTCGGCGTCTTTCCACCCGGAAGCAGCCCCCGGCAAGCCTTGTAGGACAAAAACCGACAAGATTTCGGGGGCAGGCTGCCACATGAGAATGCGAATCCAACCGATATTATAGGAAGCGGCGAGGGTTTATTGTGCGTCACCATAAAGGGTGTCGTCCGGAGGACTTGGGCGGCTTTCAAAGAAATAATATACGAATGAAAATTTCGCGAAGTTTTGGATTCATCATCGGCGGCATCGTGTGCCTGGCATTAACGGGATTGGCCATCAGCCTCTGGCGGCAGCCGTCGCCCCAGGAGATTACGAGGGCCCAATTGGAAATGTTGCTTCGGACCAAGGTGGTGACGGAAGCGTCGGTCGCGCCGAGCATTTATCAGGGGATCTACGAAGTGGTGGGCACCTACCAACTCAGTTCCAGCGCGCCTGCGGAGCGCTTTGCGATCACCACGCGGCTGGAGGAGGCCGAGGTGCGGCAGTTGATGCGCAACTCCGCGGTGAAGATCGACGTGCCCGGCAAAGGGAACAAGGCCCAGGCCGTCAATATTATCTCGACGGTGGTGGTGGCCGGCATGATCGGTTTCCTGATTCTGCATCAATCGCGCCTGGCGAAGACCACCACGCACCGGAAAGTGCGAGCGCGCCCCTCCGTTCGGTTCAAAGATGTGGCGGGCATCGAGGAAGCCAAGAGCGAGCTGACCGAGATCGTCGATTTTCTGAAGCATCCGCGCAAATACAAGAAAGTGGGCGGCAAATTGCCCAAAGGCGTGTTGCTGGTGGGGCCTCCGGGCACAGGCAAGACGATGCTGGCCAAGGCGATCGCAGGCGAAGCCAACGCGGGCTTTTTCAGCGCGCACGGGAGCGATTTCAATGAGATCTACGTCGGCGTGGGAGCCAAGCGTATCCGGGAACTCTTCCGCCAGGCGAGCCGCTGCCGTCCGGCGATCATTTTCATCGATGAAATCGACTGCCTCGGGAAGAACCGCAAGTTCGACACGAACGGCGAAATGCAGCAGACCAACAACGCGTTGCTGGCCGCGATGGACGGTTTTGAAGGCGCGGATGGGATCGTGGTGATCGCGGCGACCAATCGGCCCGAGGATCTGGATGAAGCGCTGACGCGGCCCGGCCGGTTCGATCGCAAAGTGCACGTGGGCTATCCCGACGTGGTGGGACGACGGGCGATCCTGCAGAGCCATGCGAACGAGATGCCTATCCACGAAGTCGACCGATGCATCGACGTGATCGCCCAGACCACACCCGGAATGTCCGGCGCTGACCTCGCAAACTTGCTGAACGAAGCGGCCATCCTGTGCGCGCAGCAAAACTCCGCGGCGATCACGCTGGAACAGTTGGAAGCTTCCCGGGACAAAATGCGCTATGGGAAAGAGCGCAAATCGATGGTCCTGAACAAGAAAGAACGCGAGATGGTGGCCTACCATGAGGCGGGGCACACGATCATCAACCTGAAAAAGAAACTGACCCAGCCGCTTTACAAGGTGAGCATCATTCCCCGGGGGCAGGCGCTGGGCGTCACGACTATGCTTCCCATCGAAGATCAAAATCTGCACAGCAAAGAATTTCTGCTCGAACAACTGTCGGTGTTGATGGGCGGACGCGCGGCGGAGAAGCTGTTTTACGGCGCGACCACCAACGGCGCTAACGGGGATCTGGACATGGCCAAAAACATCGCCCGTCGCATGGTCTATGACTGGGGAATGGGCACCAAACTCTATTACGAGAACGGTAAAGCCGAAGCCGAAGCTGAAATCAACCGGCTCATGGAAGAAGCGGATCGCGACGCGCTGGAAATTATCAAGGCCGAGCATCAAAACACGATGCGCTTGGCCAAGGAACTCTTGCTGCGCGAGACGCTGAACCGGGAAGAAGTTCTGGCCTTACTGCAGGAATCGAAGCCCGGCTTTGGCAGTGAAAAGGTGGACGTGGCTTTGAACTGAGAGAGGACCTTAGATTTTTGCCCGGGTGTTTCGAATCGCCTGAGCAAACGTAGGAATGGACCGGCAGGCAATCTGTCGGTCCATCTTTTTTGGTGGATCAATCCAAGGCCGGCTCGAGTGGGTCACGGTCGGGCGTGCCCCAAATATGCCAGATGCCCCGGGCTCCAATCCCAGCGCTGAGCAGTCCGGCTACCAGCATCCAGAAGGGGCCGTCTTGTTGAATCGGAGTTTCTCCGGAGTTAAAGATGTCGGCGCCATTGGTAGCGTCCGCTGAGACGCACACAAGGATGATTCTGACCACCAGCGAGATCAGCGTAACAATCTTTCTCATGCCTTACATTGGCGCAGGAGCCAGACATGCGAAATGCAGACCTCCCCCACTCCGGTCGCGGAATCTGCCCTCCTCTCAACACCCCGGCGGGTAATCCCCCGGTTGTGGGGAGAGTCGGCTTTTTTGCGACTTTTTCCCTTTTCACGCAGGGGGCCGAGCTTATGCTGCGGGAATGAATCGCTCTGGAACCTTCTTTTGCGCGGCGTTTCTATATCTTTTCGGACCTTTTACGTTGCGATCCGCGACGGAATCAACAAAAGGCGGTGATCGACTCAGTTATCTTGATTCGAGCGATCCTTTCTATGTGAATCGAAATTTTCCCAAGCTCACCACACCCCAGTGGGTGGGCGAAGCTGGGGTGGAAGCAGTGGTGGTGCTCGCGATCGATGACATGCGGGAAGTGACCAAATATGAAACGGTCTTACGCCCGATTTTGGAACGGTTAAAGAAGATCGATGGGCGCGCCCCTGTCAGCATCATGGCGAACACGAATGACATCTCGAGCCCCCGCTTGCAATCGTGGCTCAAGGAAGGGCTTTCGATCGAGGTGCATACGATGACTCATCCGTGCCCGTGTCTGGCAGGTGGGAACTTCGAGGCGGCAGCGGCGAATTACAATCAGTGCGTCGACCTGCTCTCGAAAATTCCAGGGAACAGCCCCGTCGCCTTCCGGATGCCGTGCTGCGATTCGATGAACAGTCCGAGCCCGAGGTTTTATTCGGAGATTTTTCCGCAGGTGACCGGCAGCGGCAAATTTCTCGGCATCGACTCCTCCGTCATGCTGCTCCTGACTCCGAACGACCCGGCCCTGCCGGCTCAATTGGTGAGCGATCCCAACGGTGCCCCGAAGTTCCGCAAATACTTCCCAACGCAAACCAACGCGGTGACGCGGCTCAGCCTTGGCTCGTTCGCCACGTATATCGAGGATTACCCCTATCCCTATGTGATTAACCGGGTGTGCTGGGAGTTTCCGTGCATCGTGCCGAGCGATTGGGAAGCGCAGAACGTGGTGGGACCGACCAACGCCACGATGCTGGCGGATTGGGAAGCGGCACTGGATGCCACGGTGTTGAAGCAGGGCGTGTTCACGATGATTTTTCATCCCCATGGGTGGAGCAAGCCGGAGCAGTTCGTGGCGCTGATCGATCACGCGGTGAAGAAGCATGGCTCGAAGGTTAAGTTCCTGAATTTCAGAGAGGCCTACGATCGGCTTAACAAAAATCTGCTGGCAGGGAATCCATTGCGCAACGCTGAGGGGTTGGACAACGGGGTCCGGTTAATGGATGTGGACAACGATGGGTTTCTGGACCTGGTGCTGGGGACGAAAGCGCGGATCTGGCGGCCGAGAACGGTGCGTTGGGAAGAGGTTCCGGCGCTGCCGGCCAAGCCGGTGGAGGCGGCCAGCGGAAGGGAGAAGGCGGCCGGCATCGCCTTCGGCGTAATGGGAGAGCGGGGCAAGGCCGCCTTTCTGGCGCGAGGGAACAGCATGCCCGTAAAGCACTTCGGAACGGATGAGCCCGGGGAGTTTTCACACATTTCTTTCCTGGGTCTTGAGGTGGACGGCTCCAGAGTCTTTACCGCGATCGATGGAGAGGATCAGGGTGTGCGCTTGCGCGATCTCGATCATGATGGGGTATGCGAACTGATCGTGAGCAATCCAAAACAGAATGGGGTTTTTCAATGGTCCCCGGCCGACAAGGCGTGGAAAAGGTTACCCTATGCGCTGCCCGCTGGCGTGAGCATTGTGGATGCGGACGGGCATGATGCGGGGTTGCGTTTTGTGGATGTAAACGGAGATGGCTACGACGACGTGCTGTTTTCGAACCCGGAACGTTATTCGTTGCATTTATTTGTCTCGAAGGCGAACGAGCGGCTGGGCTGGAAAGTAGGATGGCACGACGAAATCATTTCAGCGGCGCGCCAGGGGAAAGGCGATATTCCGATGATCGTCAGGGGCGGCAACCATCCCAACAACGGCGTCTGGTTCAAGGACCAGACGATGTGGATTCAAAATGAGGATACATCGGGCCTGCCGGACCGAGTGGATCGGCGCACGTTCAAGCAGTTGCTCGAAGCCGGGCAACCGAAGCCGCGCTCGCCGGAGCAATCGCTCAAAGCCATGCGGGTGCGACCTGGGTTCACCGTGGAATTGGCCGCGAGCGAACCGCTGGTGGAGGATCCGATCGCTTTTGAGTGGGGCGCGGATGGCCGGCTGTGGGTGGTGGAGATGGGGGACTATCCGCGCGGAATGGACGAACGTGGCAAACCAGGCGGGCGGGTTAAATTCCTGGAAGATACCGACGGCGATGGGCGTTACGACAAGGCCACCGTTTTTCTGGACGAGCTGGCATTTCCGACGGGGGTCTACCCGTGGGGCAAGGGTGTGGTGGTGAGCGCCGCGCCAAACATTTTTTACGCGGAAGATGTGGACGGCGACGGCAAGGCGGATGAGATCAAGATGCTGTTCGCCGGTTTTGTGGAAGGCAACCAGCAGCACCGCTGCAATGGATTCGACTATGGGCTGGACGATTGGTTGTACGGCGCGAATGGCGATAGTGGCGGAAATGTGCTGCCAGCGGGGGCACCTCCGGGGACGAAACCGGTGAGTCTTCGGCAGCATGATTTTCGCTTTCGGCCGGATGCAGGGTTGTTCGAGAGTGTGCCGGGCCAGACGCAGTTTGGGCGGCACCGGGACGATTGGGGGAACTGGTTCGGCAACAATAATTCGTCGTGGCTGTGGCATTACCATTTTCCTGAACATTATCTGGCGCGGAATTCATTTGCCTCGGTGAAAGAGACCAAGCAGATGCTGGCCAATGGAAACGATGCAACGCGGTGTTATCCGGCAAGTGTCACATTGCAGAGGTTCAACGATTTCTGGGCGGCGAACCGAGTGACGAGCGGGAACAGCCCGACGCCGTATCGCGATGAAATTTTCGGACCGGAGTTCCGCACCAGTGTGTTCATCAGCGAGCCGGTGCATAATTTGGTTCATCGCGAGGTGCTGGAACCGGACGGAGTGTCTTTCAAAAGCCACCGGGCCGCTGACGAATCGACGACTGAGTTTCTGGCATCCAGCGACAATTGGTTCCGGCCCACGATGCTCAAGACCGGTCCTGATGGCGCCCTCTACATCGCGGATATGTATCGGCTGGTGATCGAGCATCCGGAATGGATTACCAAGGATATCCAGGCGCGGATGGATCTGCGCGCGGGGCACGACAAGGGGCGGATTTATCGGGTCTATCCCGCCGGGGCGAAGCTGCGCGCGATCCCGCGGCTGGATCAACTTTCCCAGGAAGGGCTGATCGGTGCCCTGGACAGCCCGAACGGCTGGCAGCGCGACACGGCGCAGCGGTTGCTGCTGCACGGAACGGCAAAGCCTGCTGCCAGCCAATTCGCGAGCGCGCTAAGGGCAGAAAGGCCGCAGGCGCGTGTGCAGGCGTTATGGACGTTGAGCGGGCTGGGATTTCTGAACGTGGAGACGCTCCTTGCAGGACTGAATGACGCTCATCCGGCAGTGCGCGAGAGCGCGGTTCGGCTGAGCGAGGATTTGTTGCGGCAGCTTTCCAATGGGAAAGGTTCCACCGCGCAGGCGCCGCCAGCCTCCGCGCTGAATCGATTCCAGCAAACTCTCCTCGCGTTGATCCGCGATCCTGAAATTCGCGTGCGCTATCAACTCGCCTTTACGCTGGGGGAATGGAGGGACGCGAGGGCAGGGGAGGCACTGGCCGATCTGGCGTTGCTGGATTCTGCCAACGAGATGATCCGGGCGGCTGTGCTGAGTTCCGTCACGCCTCATGCGGCGGTGATGCTGGCACGCCTGCATGGAGTTTCCGCGCCGCCGGGGTTAGTGGCGGCACTGGAGAAGGTGGCACGGGCGAAACCCGGCGAGGCCGTTCCCTATGTGGAAACGGCTGCCGCGCCCGGTCTGGCCTCGCGCCACGAACGAGAGGCGGTGGTGGCGCGATACGCCGAGGTTAGCCGATTGAAAGGGGAGGCGAGCCATGGGCTGCAACTTTATCAGCAGAATTGTGCGACGTGTCATCGGCTGCACAATGAGGGCAATGAACTAGGGCCTGATTTGGGCACGGTGGCCGGGAAGCCCGTGGAGGCGCTCCTGACGGCTATTCTGGATCCGAACCAGGCGGTGGAATCGCGTTACATGGCTTATACAGCCACGGCGGCGGATGCTCGCGAAGCGACGGGACTGCTGGTGGCGGAGACGCCGAATAGCATCACGCTGCGTTTGGCCGGGGGTGTGGAGCAGGTCTTCCTCAAGCGCGAACTGACAGAGTTGAGGGCGTCCAAACTGTCCTTGATGCCGGAGGGTTTGGAGAACGCGCTGACCCCGCAGGATCTGGCCGATTTGATTGCCGCGTTGCGTTGAATGAGTGGCGAGGGTTTTCATTTTCCGTCTCGCAAATCGGCCGCAGCCGGGCTACATCAAGGATATGTCGGAGCCAAATGACCCCGTTCCCAGTCCGGCCCCCGAGGCGGTCCCGCCAGCGCCGCATCAGGCTTGGGCTCGGGCGGTGATGTGGATTTTCATCATGGCGCTACTGGTGGGAGGCGGAGTGATCGTCTTCAGATCGTGCGTGACCGCACCAGTGGACCTGGTCAGCAAGGCCGGCAATGCGTTATCCACCATCGCGGCTTCGTTGAAGCGCGGTACCATCACGACCGCGTTCATCAGCTATGCCACCACGATTAGCAATTACCAGCGGTTGCAAATCACTACGCTGAAGCAAACCGAGATATTCAACAGTTCGGAGGACACGATCATCTTCAAGTATTTCCCCCGGAACGTCGAGGTGGAGGCGCGAGCGCCGGTGGAATATACCTATTACCTGGACCTCAATGACAAATGGCGTTTCGAGTTGAAGGACAACGTGTTGTATGTCTTTCCGCCGGCCATCAAATTTAACACACCGGCCGTGGATGCCTCGGCGCTCAATTTCGAGGTCAAAAAGGGCACGTTTCTCGCGAACAAAGAAGAGGCAATCGAGCGGCTCAAAAAATCCATCACCGTGCGGCTCCGAGACAAAGCTCGGGACAATGTCCCGCTCGTGCGCGAAAACGCGCGCCGCCAGATCGAGGAGTTCGTGCAGAACTGGCTGGCCAGGTCGTTTAGCGACGGCCAGAACCACCCGATCAAGGTGGTTTTTCCAGACGAGAAAAAGCGGGAGGAGATTAGCATCAAGCCGAGCAAGGGATGAACCCGGGCCGTCACTTCGTGATCGCAGGCGAAACGCGGGAGCTAATGTGAGGGATGAAACTGGCGGGCCGCTCAAGCTTCTATTCGTGTGCAGTCGGAACAAGCGGCGAAGCCTTACCGCCGAGCGTATTTTTTCGGGCCGGCCAGGGATGCAGGTGCGATCCGCGGGGACGCAACCGGAAGCCAGGATCGTTGTGACACCTGGACATATTGGCTGGGCAGACATCATTTTCGTGATGGAGAAAGCCCACCTAAGCAAGCTCCAGGAAAAGTTTGGGGCTTTGGAGAAAAGGGTGATTACGCTTCACATTCCAGATGATTACTCCTTCATGGATGCAGGGTTGATTGAGGAATTGGAAACGAAGGTGGCGATGGCGCTTGAGACGCTGGAGTAACACAAGAGGCGGCATCCTCTGATGACCTTTCGGGGCCTGAAACACAAGGCGGGATTACAATTCCCATGCGTTTTTATATTGGAGGCAGGTGAAATAAAACACGTCCAATGCTTTCAACCATATGAACCATTTTCCAACTTTGTTGCTGGCGCTGGTGCTAGCCCAGCGGTTAACAGGCCAAACGATTCTCAACTCCGGCTTTGAAGACGAACCCGTTGCTGCCGGCGGTTTTCTTAAGCCCGTAACGGGACCGTGGACCTTCAACAATGATGCGGGGATAGTTCGTCCCTTCGCCCCCAATTCATCCAGTGGCCCGCTCAACACCTGGTCGGCGACGTTTGCAGCAATGGAAGGACAGCAATACGTCAGCACCTACGCTGCTGCTGATCTAGTTAAGCAGGGGGTCCTCTTTGCCGCCCCCGGCGATTATCGTATCTCCTGCTACGCCGCGGCGCCCGATGGATCCCTCACCATACCCACCGTTGGGACATTCACGCTCGGAAGCGGGCAATTCAGCTTCACCCTGGGAAACTCCGCGATCGGCGCCGTGAACTCGGTTGCTGCCGGTTCGAGTTGGAGCCTGTACAGCGCTGTTTTCAGCATTCCGGCACCGGGCGCTTACGATCTCGGTGTCCGCAACACGCTCGCTGCTGCTTACTTCATAAACTATGATGCTTTCCAGATTCAAAGCGTGCCGGAGCCTCGGTCCACGGCGCTGATTTTGCTCGGGCTGACGGCGGGCGCGGTCACTTCCCTTCGCCGAAAGACGCGCCGGAAAGGGAATGAGAACGGCCAGGCACATCCTACTTTTTAGGTTTCGTTCATGCAGTAATCATCCGTCAGCAGGTGGCGGATCGGCGGCATCCTGCTTCTGACCGGGGTCTACAAATCCAGCGCGGCGATGGCGGTGCGGAGTTTGTGGCTGATGAAATCCTGGCGATCAGGGAAGAGGATTTTCTGGGTGTCCTCTTCACGGACGTAAAAGGTATCGATGGCCGCCCCTTTTTCCGTGAGGATTTTGGCGAGGGAGATGTCCAGGCGGCACTCGTTCATGGCCACGGAAATGGCATAGAGGAGGCCGACTCGATCTTCGGTTTCGATGTCAATGGCTGTGCGCGCATCCGAAGTGTCGTTATCAAAATGGATGCGGGTGGGAATCCGCTCGCCTTCCAGGGATTGGTAGAGCGGGCGGACGGCTTTTTGTTTTTTGATGAGCGGATGGAAATCGATCTCGTCGCTGGTGCTGAGCGCCTCAAGGAGGATCGCCTCGAAACGTTCGCGCGGCTCGCGTATGACCATGCTGCCGGTGAAGGCGTCGGTGACGAAGAACGAATCCAGCACGATCCCGTCGGAGCGGGTGAAGATCTGGGCGGAGAGGATGTTGATCCCGGCGGCGCTGAACGAGCCGGCGATCTTGGTGAAAAGGCCAGCGCGGTCCCAGGTGCAAATCTTGACGCTGGTGTAGCCGCGGTCCGGCTCGTTGTGCCAGGCCAGGACGGGCTCGAGGGCTCTCTCTTCCTCGGCGATCTGGTGGTGCATGAAGCGATGGGCCAAAGTGAGGTCGGTCAGGATTTCGCGTTCCTGGGTGATCTGGAAGTAACGCGGTGGCAGGGTGCTGAAATGGGCTTCCAATTCCTCAAAGCCGAAGCTGCGCGGAAGCTGCCGCGAGATACCTTGGGAGAGCAGTTCACGTTGTTTCTCCTCAGAGTTAAGGAAGACCGTGCCCGTGGCCAGCGCCTGCAAGGTTTTGTGATAGAGCTGCCAGAGGAGGGTGTCCTTGAAGCCGTTCCAAAGCTTATTGCTGGTGGCCTGCGCATCGACAAAGGTGAGCAGGGTCAACATCTTTAGGTTCTCCGCGGTTTGCACCTGGGCGGCGAACTGAAGGATGACCGCGGGATCCTCGAGGTCCCGGCGCTGGGAAACCATGGACATGGCGAGATGCTGCTCGATGAGCAGACGGAGCGAATGTGTCGTAGCCCCGTCCAAGGCCATGCGGCGAGCGACGCGCATGGCCAGGAGACCGCCAGCTTCGGAATGCTTGCCGGTGTGGAGGGCTTTGCCGGCGTCGTGCAGGAGAAGGGCGAGGTAAAGAATCAAGGGCTTCTCCAGGCTTTGGAAGAGCTCGGCATAAGCGTTATAGGGAGGTTCTTTGGCTTCCCAGACGCGGTCGAGTTGCTCGGTGCAAACGAGCGTATGCTCATCCGCGGCGTATTGATGGTAAAACTCGTGCTGGACCAGGCACGTGAGCTTGCCGAATTCGGGGAGGTACTTTCCCAGGAAGCCGACCTCGTGCATGCGGCGCAGGATGCGCGAAACATTGCCCCGCTGGTTCAGGATCTCGAGGAAGGTTTCGCGGACGTGCTCCTCCTTGAGGAACTCCCGATTCACGAGGGGGAGTTCAGCACGAATGAGTTGGGCAACGTCGGGATGGAAATTGAGGCCGCGTTGCTGGGCGTAGAGGAACACACGCATGAGCCGGCGCGGCTGGTCCTTGAAAACGCGGGGGTTGGCGAGGTGGATCTGGCCATCGAGGATTTTAAAGCCATCCACGACCTGTTCCTTGGGCTGGCCGAAGGGGGAGCGCAGGAACTTGCGGATGGAGGGCAAGCGCTTCGGTTGGGGCAGGAGCGCGAGGCGCTCTTCCAGGGTGCGGGTGATGAGATAGATGTTGCGGGAGTGGGTATAGAGATCCCGCATGAAGTGTTCGAGGCGGCGGCTGGGGGAGCGGTCGGAATAGCCGAGGTGGGTGGCCACGGTGGGCTGGAGGCTTTTGGATAGGACGTCCACCGGGCGATTGAGTTGGTAATGGAGTTCGTTGCGCGCCGAGAGGACAAAGTCGTAAGCGGTTTCAAGCTGCTTGCGCTCAGCCGGGCTGATGAGCTCGCGCGCCTGCATCTCGGCGAGTGATTTGGTGCGATACTTGAAGAAGGCCATCCAATGGAGGTTTTGGAAGTCGCGCAGGCCGCCGCAGCCGTTCTTGATGTTGGGCTCCTGCATGGTCGCAGAGTTGCCAAATTTCTGGTGGCGTTCGGCCTGATCCTGGACGCGCGCGGCGATATATTCGTCCTCATGACCCTCGACACACTTGGCGACGACGGCTTTCTCCAGTTTCTCGAAAAGTTTTTTATCGCCAGCCACCAGACGGGCTTCAATCAAGGAAGTCTTGGATTGCATATCGCTGTTGGCGACGAGGACGCAATCATTCAACGAGCGGACGGAGTGGCCGATTTTAAAACCGAGATCCCAGAGGGGGTACAAAATCCCATCCATGACCTTGGAGAGATGCGGGAGGGGCTTGCTGCCCGCCACGACCTGGCCTTCGTGCAGGAACATGAAATCAATGTCGCTCTGCGGGTTCAACTCGGCACGCCCGTAACCGCCGAGGGCGACGAGCGCGAGAGCTGGAAACTCCTTCTGGGCCTGGGGGGAGAGAGTGTTACGAGAGGTTTCCCAAAGATGGCGGAGGAGGAGATCGATCAACGAGGCCCGGCCGCGGCAGATTTCGCGCCCGCCCGCGCCACCCCGATGGAGGATCTTAAGGCGGTGAGACTCGACCTTGAGGAAATTCTTGTAGCGCGCCAATTCCTGGGCCGGTGCGCCGCCGGCTGGAACGGCCAGGCGTTTCTCAGCGCTGGCTTCCATTTTTTCCAGTAGACTCAACATTCTATCCGCAAGTTAAAGACCGGGAGGAGGGATGGCAAGAAAGCACGCAGAAACAAAGGAGTTTGCCCGTACGATACCTGGTTGCGCGCGGGCAGGGGGTGGGGGAAATAGGGCTTAACTGAGGAGTTGGCGCAGCCGGGTGGGAATCCGCTCTTGGTCCGCGGAGTTGATGAGGAGATCGGCGCCTTGGATTTCTTCTGCCGCAGCCACCACGGCCGTTTTGATCCGAAGCCTTTGTTGCCGAACCCAATCCAGGACCATTCTGAACCGTGCGGGGTCTCCCGCGAGGAGCAGAGCATCGAACTGGTCTGAGTTCGCGGCCAGGAGCTGGATCACGTCCTCGGGGTTGGGGCAGTTGACAGCGAAAAACCCATTGGCCCGGCAAAGTGCCGAGATTTCCCGGGCGTGGGCCGGATCGGTGGCTGAAACCAGCAGGCGCCTGGGGGCTTCGGCAGTTGTGGACGGCCCATCCATCTCTGCCTCATGAAACCATAGACTCACCGTGGTGCCTTGGCTGGGGCCTGAATCAAAAAAGAGAGCAGCGGCGTTCTCCGCGCAAAATCTTCGGGCGATGAGCAGCCCGAGACCCGTTCCGTGGCGGGTTGCTTTCGTGGTGAAGGAGAGCTCGAAGGCGGCCGGTGTCACCGTGAAGCCGCGCCCTTCGTCGATGATGCGGAAGCAGATCCAAGGGGGCGGGGGTAGCTTGCCGGCGTGAGGTGCGAGGCGGGGAGGGGTAATTTCGCGCGTGGTTTCGAAGCTAAGCGTGCCGGGGTTGGCCCCGGCCTCGATTCCGTTGAGCAGCAGATGCATTAAGACCATCCGCAGCGCCCACGCATGCGTGTGAATGGGCAGAGGTCCTCCAGGCGTTTGGCCTTTCACTTGCAAATGGCGCTGCGCGGTTTTTTGCAAAAGGTCCAGGACCTCCGCGGCCAAAATCCGGGCGTCTACATAGCCAGCTTCCGCGGGAGCTTCGTGGAGCAGTTGGGTGAGTCGACGGACGAGACTGCTCGCACGTGCCGAGCTCTGGTTCAGCAGCGCGACAGCCTCACGGAAAGGGTGACCCTGACTGGCCTGAGCGCCGAGCAGTTCGCCCATGGAGATGATGCCGGTCAAGGCGTTGTTGAAATCGTGGGCGAAACCGCGCGTAATTTGGCTGAGGAGTTCTTTCCACGCAGCATGCTCCAAGCGCCTTTCCAGTAACGCGTGATCTGTTTTGTTTATCCAGAAGCCTTCACAGCCAGAGGGGCTGCCCTTGCTGGCAGCAATTGGCTTGCGCCGTTCTTCGATAGTTCTGAGTTCACCCGTCTGCGCATGCCAAATGCGGAAGCGGCGGCTCTGTTCGGAGCATTCGGCAGAGCCTGCTTGATAGGCTTCGCGGTCACCTTCATGCAGCACCGCAAGCAGGGGTGATTTCCCTTGAGAAAAATCGTTTGGGTTGAGGCCGAACAACTCTGCCACGGCTCCCGACACATGCTCGAATCCGTCTTGGGCATTTTGACGGAAATAAACCCCCGGCAAGATCCGGAGCAACTCTTCACTGAGGGTGGGATGGCCTGAATCCATCATGGTTTCACCAGCCCATCGTGATTCAGGTTCGCGTCCTGTCAACGAAACTCTTTTTCTGGTGTGCTTTGCAGACCGCTTTGCCAGAATGGGGAATGAGTTCGAATCCAGCCAAGCCGCGCATTCTGGTGGTGGACGATGATGAAATGGTGCGTTTTGTGATCCGGGCGGTTCTGGAGCCTGAAGGGTACGAAATCGTGGAGGCCGAGAGCGGTGAGCAGGGCGTGGAAAAATTTCTGGGTGTGCAAGGGCCCTTCCCGCTGGTGGTGATGGACAGCCGTATGCCGGGAATGGGCGGCCCAGAGGCGCTTCGGCTTATCCACCAACAGGCGCCGGGGACGCGGATGATCCTGCTGAGCGGCGCGGCGGATTTTCAGGGCATCGGCCGGGAGTTGGAAGGCGCGCGGTTTTTCCCGAAACCGTTCGAGAATCATGAGCTGATCCAGTTAGTGCGCAGCGAACTGGCAGCGGGGACTACTCCCCGAGATGCTCGGCCAGCAGCTTCGCCACCGCCTTCATGACCTTGCCCGGAGGGTAGTTCGGGTTTTGGAGCAACTTCTTCGCGCGCGCCACTTTGGCGGGACGGGTTTGATTCCACGCCTCCGAGGATTTCGGTTTGGCGGGCGCGGAGTTCTCCTTGCGCACCGTGCGTTTCTGGGTCGTTGTTGTTTTGTTGTTCTTAATTAGCATACCGATGTTACGAGCCGTGGCTGCACGGCATTCTTCATGGGTGGAAACTTGTGGTCATCCTTTACATCGGGTCATGGTGGAAATCCTTTAGCAGAAATCGTCCAGAACCCAAGCCCGTTTTTCAAAATGGCAAAAAGATTTGCCGGCCGCAAATGGAGTGGGAGAATGACCAACCGCCCAGGAGGCCTGCTTACCCCGCCAGTTGGATATGCTTGCCCAGGACCGCCAACCGGCTCAGGTTCGCGTCCAAAACCGATTCCACGACGGTGAGGTAGTGGAGAGCTCGGCCGAGTAATTCTTCGGAGGCTCGGGCAGCGGTTTTACTGGTGATGCAGGCGGCGGTGGCGGCCGCGATGGAGTGATGTGAGAGATCCAATCCCTCCATGACGAGTTGGTTGCCCTTCTCACGACCTTCGGCGACTATGCCGCCTTTGGCGAACAAGGGAGCTCCATTGTAAGTGGTAGAGGCGATCTGCCGAATGGTGCAAGCATGGTGATAAAACTGTTGGGAATTCTCGTCGTTGACTTTGGCTTCAGCGTTGGAATGGGCTAAATCGCGCATTTTCTCGAGGTGGACGCGGATTTTTGCGAGAAACTGGGCACGGACCTGAAAAAACTCGGCGGCCTGCTCCAAGGTAGGCAGGACTGGGGCGGGTTCGATGCCGACGGTTTGGGTATCCTGGGCGCGTTTGGGCGAAGTGAAGGCCTCGTGATCGAATCTGCTCGCTGGCAGGTTACCGTCCCCATTTCCCGATCCTTTCAAACGATTATACGACTCAAACATAGGTTGCTCACTTTCATCAGTCCGCGCAGGTTTCGTTTTCGAAACTGCTTGAATTCCAACCTTTTCATCGGCGCAAGACGCGGACTGGTTAAACGCAGAAGGGCTGGAGGGTAATTTCTTTTAGGTGCGGGGGTTGCCTTGTGGTGCCGATGTGACAGTATATTAACGAAATTGTGCTGTTCGGCCGGGCCGAAAAGTGCAAAAGTCACAACGAAAGCATGAGATTTTTAACGCTTACCCTTTCCTGGCTGACTGCCTTCACGCTGGCGGCTGCCGAAAATAGCACCAATGACCACGTCAGCCTCCGCGCGCTGACGAATGCCATCCCACTGGTGAGCGGCCCAAACGACGGCAATATCTCGAAAGTGGTGTCTACCATCCTGGAGCGAGGCCATTACTTGCGGCAGCCATTCAACGATGAGGTTTCATCCAAGTTCCTGGATCGTTATCTCGATTCGCTGGATAACCTGCACCTGTACTTTCTGCAATCCGATCTGAAGGAATTCGAAACCTATCGGACCGTGTTGGACGATATGATTTTAAAGGAGGGCGATACGAGCCCGGCCCGGATTATCTTCAAACGCTTCCGCGAGCGCATTCAGCAGCAGTATGACTATGTGAATGAAATGCTTCAGAAGGAGAAGTTCAAGTTCGACACGGATGAGAAGTTTCTCTTGAACCGGAAAACGATGCCGCGCCCCAAGGATCTGGACGAAGCCAAACGCCTCTGGAAAGAGCGGCTGCGCTACGAATACCTGGAACAGAAGCTGAACAAGGAAAAGCCGGATGAGATCGTTAAGATCATCGGGCGCCGCTACACGCGAGTGCTGAGGGCGATTATGGAGTACGATAATGATGACGTGCTTCAGATCTACCTGACCGCGCTGGCGCATATTTACGATCCCCATTCCGATTACATGGGCAAATCGGAACTGGAAAACTTCTCAATCGGAATGAAGCTCTCGCTCTACGGAATCGGTGCTCTGCTCGCATCCGAGGATGGTTACTGCAAGATCAAAGAGTTGAAGCCAGGCCCGGCGCAGCGGAGCAAGAAGGTGAAGCCAAACGATCGGATCGTTTCCGTCGCGCAAGGGAATGAGCCGCCGGTGGACGTGGTGGATATGAAGCTCAACAAGGTGGTGGAGTTAATCCGAGGACCTAAAGGCACTGAGGTGCGCCTCACGATTATCCCCGCGGATGCCACGGATACTTCGGTGCGGAATGTCGTGAGCCTGGTGCGGGACGAGATCAAGCTCGAGGATCAGGAAGCCAAGGCGAAGCTGTATGAAGGGGATGTGAATGGGAAAACCATGCGTTGGGGCGTGATCGACCTGCCTTCGTTCTATGCCGCTTTTGAGCTGGAAGGCCGCAAGAACGATGGCGAACAGAAGAGCACCACCACCGACGTGGCGCGGCTTCTGAAAAAACTGATGGAGGAGAACGTATCCGGGGTTATTTTGGACCTGCGGCGCAACGGCGGCGGCTCTCTCGAGGAAGCGATCAATCTGACCGGCCTCTTCATCCCGGAAGGCCCGGTAGTGCAGGTGCGCGACTCGGATGGCCGGGTGATTGTGGACAAGGACCGCGACCCATCGGTGGCCTATAAAGGGCCGCTTATTGTATTGACGAGCCGATTCAGTGCCTCAGCCTCCGAGATTTTGGCGGGTGCCTTGCAGGATTATGGGCGGGCGCTGATCGTGGGGGATTCTTCCACCCACGGCAAAGGCACCGTGCAATCGCTCATCCAGCTCAAACCGTATATGCGCCAGTTTGGCCTTGCCTCCAACCAGGACCCCGGAGCCTTGAAGGTGACTATCCGGAAATTTTACCGGGCGAGCGGGGCCTCGACGCAACTCAAGGGTGTGACTCCGGATATTGTTCTGCCGAGCGTGAACAACTTCCTGGAGGTCGGCGAAAGTTCGCTCGAGAACCCGCTGCCGTGGGACACGATCGCCGCGGCCCCGTTCGATAAGGTGGCAGTGGTCGATTCGTATTTGGATGAACTGAAGAAACGGTCGGAAAAGCGATTGGCCACGGACAAGGATTTTACTTACATCCGCGATGACATCGAGCGGTACAAAAAGAATCAGGTGGAAAAGAGCGTGTCGCTGAACGAATCGGTGCGGCTGAAGGAGAAGCAGGAAGCGGATCAGCGTGACAAAGCTCGCAAGAAAGAGCTGGCTTCGCGTCCAGAACCGAAAGAGAAGGTTTGGGACATTACGTTGAAGGTTGCGGCAGAGCCTGGTTTACCGAGCCCAATACCACACACGAACACGGTGAAGAAAGCCGACGCGAGCACCACGAAACCCGAAAAGAAAACCGAGAACTTTAAGGTCACGCGTAAAAACGGGAAAGCAGATGGCAAACTCGTGAAAGCCAACGATTCCGATTCCGTGAAACTGGCGGATGGCAAACCCAAAACCGGCGAGGAGGACGAGGATGAGGCCGACAAGGCCCCCGCCGTGGATGCCACGCTGGATGAGACAACGCGCATCCTGAGCGATTTTATCAGTCTCGCCGGCGAGCCGAAAAAAGAGAACCTGGCCGGGACGAAGCCCGCTTCCAAGTAAGCCTGCGGACGCGAACGGGGCGGGCGAGCGAGCAACGACACCAGCTTGGTTCTACTCTGCGTGGCGCCCCGGGTTGTCGCTTCTCGCCTTTTCTTCCTTATGATTCGCTTCCTGCGCGGTCAGGGTGAGGAAAGTCTTCTCGAGTGCGCCCGCAACCCCGCTCTGCCGACGTAATTCGTCCGGCGTGCCGATGGCCACGACGCGGCCCTGGTGAATGATGCCAATCCGATCGGCCATCTCTTCGGCAACGCTGAGCTGGTGCGTGGAGAGAAAAACGGTCATGCCGAGAAGGCTGCGCTCCTTCAGGATGTCCTTAACAACCCGAGTGTGAAAAGGATCGAGTCCGACCATGGGCTCGTCGATCACGAATACTTCCGGGTCATGGAGCAGGGCGGAAGTAATGGCCACACGCTGGCGGGTGCCGTGCGAAAGGCCCTCAATCGGTTTATTGACGTATGGTTCCAGGTTGAATCGAGTGATGAGCTGGGAGGCGCTTTTTAAGATGCGCTCCGTTTCCATGCGGAAGACCTGGCCGGTAAAGCGAAAGAATTCCCAGGGTGTCAGTTTGTCGTAGAGGAAAGGGAAATCCGGCACGTAAGCCAGGCGGCTGCGAACTTCGAGCGGGTGAGTCTGGACGTCGTAGCCCGCGACCGTGGCGGTGCCGGAACTCGGCTTGATCAGCCCGGCAAGGACTTTAATGGTAGTGGTCTTGCCGGCGGCGTTGGGGCCGAGAACGGCGAAGAACTCGCCTTTCTTGACCGAGAGGCTGAGATCGTCCACGGCCACGAGGTCTCCGAAGCGCTTAACGATGTGGCTCAGTTCAATCACGTCTGGTTAAGAAAGATCACGAGTCAAAGATTTAAAAGCACATCGTTGGCTATGACGATCTCATCCGGCAGTTCGATGCGAAGGATCTCGCCGACCCGGCTGACGTAGATGAGAACGGGAAAGTGATTGAGAAGGCGCGTCTGCAATCGATAGACGCGCATGAACGAGCCGCCTACCTTAAGCTTGTCTTCGCGGGCGTCCCATTTCATGGAAAGACCCCCCGCGCCGAAGTCCGTTTGATCCAGAGAGATTCCGAAAGGGTTAAGGATGGAGCCAAGCAAAGGCGTCCCAAGGTCGCCCAGGATCTTGTCGGGGTGCCTCAGCTCCTCAAATGAATACGTGTGGTCAAATGGGAAGGCAGCGCCGTCGGCGCGAAAGTGAACGGTTTGGGCCGGGGAACTCGAGCGGACCTCGAAGGAAGTGGGCCGCTTATTCAGGCGCAAAAAGAAATCCTGCCAGAGCAGATTGGTCGAGAGTTTGACATCGAAACTAAAGCGCCAGCGGCTGAACTCGTCCAGGTTTAGGTTGCCGTTCAAATCCAGGGTATAGTAGGTCATGTCCTCGAGCATGCCTTCGGGCGGCAGGTCTTCGCTGCCGACTTTGCCAGTGGCGACTTCCTGGCCGACGCTGGGCGTCAATTGACAGGTGCCGATTTTCTGCCCGTGATGGCGGATTTCGAGGAAGGAATTGTCGGGTGAGGTGAGGATTTTACGGAGGACCAGTTCGGCGGGGATGGTGCTCCGAATCTCATTGCGCCCGCCGAACTCGGAGCGAAAGAGAAGGACGTTCATCACGACAAAGAACAGGGCCACGGAGGAAAAGAGTACGCGAGACCACATGGCGGCTCAGTTCGCGGGGATGACCAGGGTTTGCGAGGGTCTCAATTTCTTCGCAGGGATGGAAGGATTGGCGGCCTGGAGCGATTCTAGACGGACTTTCTGGCTGCGAGCGATGGAGGCGTAGGTGTCCCCTGGTTGCACGGTATAGTTCCGGCTGCTGCCGGCATGAGGCAACGGCGTGACCCTGCTTCCGCTGTTTGCAGGGGGAACGCCGGTACTCGGCGCAGGGGCAAGAGCAGCACTGCGGCTGGGTGGGACGGGGGTCGGGACCGCGTTGTTGGGCGGCGGCGGGGCAGGCTGTCTTGTTCCCGCCTGTCCCTGCCAGGATTCAAGCTGGCTCTTAAGTGATTTATTTTCGTCCTTGAGCCGCTCCAGATCGCGCTGCATGGTTTGATAAACGGGCGCGAGCGATTCGGATTTGACGAGTTCCTGTTTGCAGCCCGCCATGCGCATCCGCGCGTGTTCGGAAGGGTAAACATTCGGGCGCAGATCCAGCGCGCGTTTGTAGTGGTACATGGCGGAGATGAGGTGGTTTTCTCCATCCTGGTGCTGTTCGTAGAGCAGGCCGAGTTCGAAATGGGCGTGAGCGTTGCGAGGGTTGACTTCGAGGGCGCGTTCGAAGGCTTCGATGGCACCCGGGTAATCGCGGGAGGAGACGCGTTCCTTCCCCACCAAAAAATGCGGCTCCCTTTGCTCATCTGTGGGCGAGCCCGCGCCCTGATCGCAACCGCACAGGGGCGCGAACAGGCAGACGCTCAACAGAAGCCACAACAACCTGCAAAACATAGGCTCCAAGCTAAGCAAAGCGCTGCCAGCGCGCAATCTTCTTAAGAGGGATTGTCCTCGCTGGGCGAGGGGCCGCCAGGCGTGATGGGAGGCGGGAGAGGAGTGGCCGTCAGAGGTGTTCTTTCATCCGTGGCGCCATCTTCAGTCAGAAATGGGTTGCCCGGCGTGATTAAAGCTTGCTTGGGGGGCAACGCCAAGGTAGCCGCAACCATGTAAACCCAGCCCACAACGAAATGAATCACCGAGAGGCTAAAGAGGCCGATAAGGTCAACAATGGCCAAGGCGTAACAGACTATGCCGGCCGTGAGCAAGAGCGCGCCCGGCATCTGTGCCGCGGCGGCCAGGCGCCAGGCCCCACCCACGGTGAGGGCTTTGTCCTTCAGATAACCGAGAAAAAAGACGGGCAGAAAGTAGAGCGTGGCCAGGGCGAACCAACTGGCGAGCAAAAGGAGGGCTGAAGTTACACCCGCAATCGCCAGGAGTATAGGTTCCCAAGCGTCCCATTTTGGTTCCAGTTCGGGGCGGTTGAACTGAAGGAAGGGTTGAGGCGGGTAGGGGAAGTCTCGGCACCCAAGCAGCGAGCAGACGCGGATGTGGCTTTTGCGAAACTGAATGAGAAAATCCGTAGTCAAACCGGTGCCCCCAAGGTCCTCCGGGTCGGGAACGAACCCGAGCAGGCGGCTGGAGGCAAGAGGCTGGGCGGGATCCAACACTACTTTGAGCTGCCGGCTTTCGATCGTGCCTTCAGCCGGAAGGTGGCGGATGGCTTCTTTGATCACCGGAAACCACGCACTCCAAATGAACCAGACGATGGTCCCGGCCGCGATCAAGGCCATGAGGACGTGCATGAGGAAGACCGCGCCTGAACTGGCCCGGGCGAAGGCGGCTACTCCCTTGGGCGTGATCGGTTGCCAGGCGCGGGGTGGCCTGGGCGGCTCCGGAGTCGGGGAAGGGATGGGTGTCCCTGCTGAGTCGGGCAGAGAATCGAATGGATTGGCCGGAGCCACGCTACGCCCCCGTTCCGGCTGGCGGCGCCTGCTGTTGTTGCTGATTGGGAGGGGTGACGATAAACAGCGTGATGGGATAGCGAAGCTTCATGACGTCATCGACCAGCACCTCGATGTAGTAACTGCCTGGCTGCGCAAACTCAACATTGGCGAAGAAGGTGACAGTGGTGGCGTTGATGGCCGGATCCTTCATCGTGAATTTCACTTCGCTCTTGCGCATGACGGTGGTCTGGTCAGGAGCCATGAGCCGAACGCTCTCGGTGAATTGCCCAACGCCGGCGGTCCAGCGGTTGAAGATGCTCAATTTGTAAGCCGTGATCGGCACCTGCGGCACGCGGAGAAAGTCGATGACACCAATCAGAAAGAAATTTCCGTTAGCTTCCTGACGGACTTCCTCGCAGATCAGGGAGCACTGCAAATCGGGGAGTATTCTGGTGGGCTGCATAAGTGGGATGGATTTGTTTAAAGAGCGATCGGAGAGGAGTCGTTCATTCCGTTAATTGTTCCGCGGCGCGAACTGTATTCGCCATCAGCATGGCGATGGTCATAGGGCCGACTCCGCCAGGGTTCGGGGTGATTTTGCCGGCGATGGGCTGGACGTGCGCGAAATCGACATCGCCGACGAGCCTGGATCCGCCTTTGGCGGAGGGGTCCGCGATGCGATTGACGCCGACGTCGATCACTGTGGCGCCGGCTTTGACCATGTCCGCCTTTACGAACTCGGCTACGCCCATGGCCGCGATCAGGATATCCGCGCGGCGACAGTGTTCGGAAATGTTCTTCGAGCGTGAATGGCAGATGGTCACGGTGGCGTTGGCATTTTTGCCTTTCTGGCAAAGCATGGCCGCCATGGGCTTGCCCACGATATCGCCCCGGCCCAGGATGACTACTTCCGCCCCTTCGGTGTTCACCTGGCTGCGGGAGAGCAGTTGCTGAACGCCAGCCGGAGTGCAGGGTGCGAAGCCGGAAGGATCGCCCAGCATCAACTTGCCGACATTGATGGGATGGAAGCCATCCACGTCTTTCTCGGGGCGGACGGCAGAGTAGATCGCGGCGGAAACGATCTGCGAGGGCAGGGGAGCCTGTACCAGGATGCCGTGAATGAAGGGGTCTTTATTGAGTTCCCCAATCAGAACAAGAAGCTCGGCCTGGCTCGTTTTCGCGTCGAGGACCTTGGTGATGGAGTGGATGCCGAGGCGCTGACTGGCGCGCTCCTTCATGCCCACGTAAACCTTCGAGGCAGAGTCCTCGCCGACACGAACGAACGCGAGCCCCGGCTGGAGCCCGCGTTGCTTCAGGATTTGGACGCGTTGAGCGGTCTCGTTATGGATTTGTTCGGCGAGCGCGCGCCCATCGATGAGATTACTTGTTCCCATCGGTCGGGGCGGGGACAGCCGCGGGCTCGTCGATTGGCTCGAGTGTATCCACGTCGATGACAGGGGTGTGCGGCCAGCGCTCATCCAACAGTTCTTCGCCGGTGACGAGGATATGCTTGCCCTTGAAGTCCTTCAGCGAAACGTTGGTGGAGGAGCTATGCAGGTAATCGATGGGCTTGCCGGTGAGGCTCTCGAGCACGAAATAGCTCGGTGCCTGGATGCTCACGCTGCGGCGGACGATGCCTTCGCGGGTAACGATGCGTTTGCCCGCTGGTTCTTCAGGAGATTCGATGCCTTTGATCAAGGCAGACGGGGCCTCCGCTGGCGTGACAGGCGGAACGACCACGGGCGGTGCGATGGGCGGGGGCGCGACTGGAGCAGGAGGTGTGACGGCCAACGGGGGCGGCGCCACTATCTCCGCCGGCGGAGTCACCACCGGGGCCGGAGGAACTACGGCGACGGTAGGCGGTACGACCGGTGGAGGCGCCACTGGAGGTGTAACGACCGGCGGAGCTACGACGGGTGGAACAATCACCGGAGGGGGCGTAACGGCGACTGCGGGCGGAGGAATCACCGGGGTGGACTGCTTGGTGAGGAGGTGAGCCGCCACGAAACCAAAGGCTTCGTCAGGCGCTTCAACCTTGGTCCATTCGCCTTTCGTCTCGAGCGTCTTCAGGACGGTGCCTTTGGGAACGCGGCCGATGACGCTGTAGTTTTCGCCGGGGCCGCTGCGCAAATTCAATTTGCTGGATTTAACCGCTTTGGTCTCATGATCGATGAAGGAGGTGTTGACCCATACTGGTGTGGAGGCTGGCAGGGACACTTTGTACCACTTCGAGGGCTCATCGCCCTTGGCGGCGCGCGTGACCTCATCGAGGATTTTCACTTGGTCGTCCTTTTTCATCTTCGTGACGACTTCGCTGTTCAGATTGGCCTGGCCGCGGATGTTGACATTGTTTTGGCGCGGTACTGCGGTTTCGCCTTTGGCGGGGGCCACTGCTGGCTCCATCGGGGCAGTAGTAACCTTGGCGGCGGTTTTTTTGCCGGTGGCAGTGCCGGTCTTGCCCGCGGTTTTCCTGGTTGTTTTGCGGGGGAAAGGTGTCGCCGCATCTTTATCAGATTTTGGCGCGTCGAGCTGATCATCCGCGAAGGCATCCTGCGTCAGGCAGTTCGTCGCGAGGACCGCCGCAATCAACATCCAATGTTTCATTTTCATAATTTGGGAAGTAGAGATTTAATCTCTGTTTCTGTCAATATTCGCCATTTTCCGACTGGGAGCTCTCCCAGCTTGATCGGCCCAATGCTGACGCGCTGGAGCCGTTCGATAGGCAAATTCGCTGTGGCGAACAGACGGCGAATTTCCCGGTTCTTACCTTCTGCCAGCTCCAACCCCACCACGCTTCGGGTATTATTTGCCGACAAAATCCGGGCCTTTGCCACTTTCAAAACCTCTCCAGCATCTTCAATGCCTGCCATGAAGCGCGAGAGCAAAGTGGGCTCAACCCGGCCCAGGACCGACACTACATATTTCTTCCGGATCCCATAACGCGGGTGGGTCAACTTGAGCGAAAAATCTCCATCGTTTGTCAGGAACAGGAGCCCATCGCTGTCGTTGTCCAGACGGCCAACAGAGCGAAGGTTTTCCCATTCTTTGGGAAGCAGATCGCCGATGGTGCGACGCCCCTCCGGATCGCTGTGGGTGCAAAGGAAGCCTTTGGGCTTGTGCAACGCGATATATAGCTTCTTGCGCGGGCGGACCATCTGTCCGTCCACCGTCACCTTGTCCTGGCCCGACCGCACTTTGGTGCCGAGCAGGCGCACGATCTGGCCATTGATGGCCACGCGGCCCTCGAGAATGATCTGCTCGCTGGCGCGGCGGGAAGCCACGCCGGACTCGGCCAGATATTTTTGCAAACGGGTGATCATGCGAGCATGCCGAGGCCAGAAGCGGAGGTCGAAAAACTCCGCCGCTGGCAGCACGCAAAATCATGAGCGGGATTGGTCAGGCTTCGGGTTTGGTTTTGCGGAGGCCGGTAACGCGGTCGCCCGCTTTCCATTGGGTCCGCTTTTTCAGGAGTTCAACGCGTTCGAAGCGCTTCAAAACATTTCGTTTTGCGCCGGAAGTAGTGGCGGCGCGGAGACTGCGATGCTGTGACATAAATTAATTGCTCTATCGTTTTTGCCTACCGCTCGTGCAAGCGGAGGTCGTTTGTAGCATGGGACCGTGGGAAAGGCTAGGGGTTATTTTGTTAAGAAAAGGCATTTTTTACCGATTCTGTAGTTGAACCGCAATGGTGGCCAAACCAATTCCGGGCAGCTCCGAGAGATTGGCCCTGCGTTTGCTCACTTCGGTTCGATAATAGGCTTTCGGGGCTGGAGCCCGCGGAGGCTAGCGTCGGTGCAATGCAATAAAACATAATTGTCATGGTTGGTTCACTTAGCTCCGCCGAAGAGGCCCAATTGGCTCAGACGATTGAGATGTTCGAGGTGATCACTCAGTCGCAACCGCAGGATTATCAGTCGCTCGAGATCCTTAAGGAGGCCTATGCCAAGCTCGGGCGCGACGCCGAAGTGGTGGGCACCTCCAAACGCATCGCCAACGCTTACGTGCTGATGGGCCAGCTTTCCTCGGCGATTCTCGAGTATGAAAGCATTCTCCAGCGCCATCCCGATGATCACGAGGCTCAAACGGCTCTCAACGATATCGAGAACAAGGCCAACCGCCTCAATGCGTCTACTTTGTCCGAAGCTCCCGAACCTTCCCGGCTGAACCAGCCCGGCCCGGCCAAAGTCGCCAGCGGCTCGCGCCAGAATGGCTCCGGAAACCGCGCCCCCAGCGGTGAAACGGACGATGGCAAACAAGCCCTGTGCAAAATCTTCCTCGATGGCAAGGTGATGAACCAGACGAATTTCGACGCCTGCTGGCCGGCGGCCCAACCGGTGGATCCTTCCGGAATCATCGAGCCGTTCATCCAGCTAGTGGCGGAGAAGGGGTTCCAACCGCTCGAAAAATCCCTGCGCCTCCTCTCAGACAAGGCACGGGTCGGTTTCCTGCCCCTCGATAAATACGATGTGGACTATGAGCTCGCGCGCAATTTTCCGGCGGAGGTTTGCCGGCGCTGGTGCGTGCTCCCCTTCGATAAGTTGAGCAAATCAATCCTCGTCGCCACCGCGAACCCGTTCAATCGGCAGGCAGCGGCGGAATTGGAACAAGTGGCCCAGCAGCGGCTGCTCTGGTATCTCGCCCCGCCCGCTGACATCGTCCGAGCCCTCAAAAAAGCTTTCAGATAATCGTTATGCCGCCTGTCAAATCGTTTGGAGAACGGATCGCTGACGCCCTGGTCGAAGACGGCCTGCTTTTCCGCAAGCAAGTCGAGGAGTTGCTCGAGCAACAAAAGCGCGAGGGCACACGCCTGCTCAAGATCATCATCGACAAGGCCTATGTCACCGAGCAGGACATGGCCGTGTCCATGGGCCGGGTGCTGAACACCCCGCCCGTCAATCTGGGCCGCATGGGCATCGCGCCCGAAATCGCGGAGCTGCTGCCCCGCGATACATGCTTCAATCACAAGGTCGTTCCCATCTCCCGCCTGGAGAACAAGTTGTTCCTGGCGATGGCCGATCCCCTGAACGTACTCGCCATCGACGACGTCCGCCGCATCACCAAGATGGAAGTGGCGCCGATGATTGCGTCCGAAAAGTCGATCCTCGAGAAGCTGCACAACCTGGAAACAGGCAAGACCGGCAGCATGGAGGACATCATCGACGCGGCCAAACAGGCCAAGCTCGATGAGGATGCCGAGAGTGTCGAGACGGTCAAGGAACAGGTCGATGAGGTGAACCTGGATCAACTGGCCGCTTCCACGGAAGAGGCGCCCGTGATCAAGCTGGCCAACCTGATCCTGGTGCAGGCGATCAAGGACCGCGCGAGCGACATTCACATCGAGCCCTTCGAGAAGAATGTAAAGCTGCGCTACCGCATCGACGGCATCCTGGTGGACCGGACCCCGCCTCCCCGGAATTTGCAGGTCGCTCTCGTTTCCCGCCTGAAGATCATGAGCAGCCTGGACATCGCGGAACGCCGCCTGCCCCAGGATGGCCGCATGCGCGTGAAAGTCGGAGGCAAGGACTACGACCTGCGCGTTTCGTTCCTGCCCACCGTGCATGGCGAGAAATGCGTGCTGCGCGTGCTCGACAAAGCGAATTTGTCCGCGAGCATGGAAAAGATCGGTTTGGACCCGGACACCTATCGGCGCTTCCGAGCGGCGGTGGACGCCCCGCATGGTTTGATGCTGGTGACCGGCCCAACTGGCTCAGGCAAAACCACGACTCTCTATTCGGCCCTGAACGAGCTGAATAATCCGGAATACAACATTGTCACCGTCGAAGATCCCGTCGAGTTTCAGGTCCCCGGCATCAACCAGGTGGCGACCAAGAAGGACATTGGGCTAACCTTCGGAAACGCGCTTCGGTCCATCCTGCGCCAGGACCCCGACATTCTGATGATCGGTGAAATTCGCGATACGGAAACCGCGGAAATCGCGGTCGAGGCGGCATTGACCGGCCATCAGGTGCTGAGCACAATGCATTGTAATGACGCGGCCGGCGCCATCGCGCGTTTGGACGACATGGGCATAGCGCCCTTCCTGATTTCCTCCTCGGTAATCCTGTCTTGCGCGCAACGCTTGGTCCGCAAGATCTGCCCGATTTGCAAAGAGGCTGTTACCTATCCGGCGGCGATGTACCGCGATTTGAATATCCCCCCAAGCTATTTCGACGGGGTCACCCTCTTCCGCGGCCGCGGTTGCGAACGCTGCAACAACACCGGCTACGCCGGCCGGACGGCTATCCTGGAAGCGATGACAGTCACGGACGAAATCCGCAAAGTGATCATCGCCCGCGGAAGCGCCATGGAGATCAGTAAGATCGCCGTGAACCAGGGGATGAAGACCCTGCGCCTGGCCGCCCTGGACAAAGTCCGCGAAGGCGTGACCACCCTGGAGCAGACCATCGTGGTGACATCGAACACGCTGTAAGCTGGTTTGCTTTCCGCGTCCTTATTCCCAGCCCCAATCTTTGAATAAGTCGGAAACGCGGTAGCGAAAGCCGGGCAGTAGGTTTTCGCCCTCGAGAAATCCTTCGGACCCCAGCAACTGCCTCTGGCTCAGCGAATGGCAAATCTCCACCCGCTCCATCTCCGGGTCGATGATCCACGCGATCTGGGTGCCGCTGGCAAAGAAATCGTGGAGCCGTCCATCCAGATCCGCTCGGGTATTGCTCGGGGAAAGGATCTCCACCGCCAAATCCGGCGCCTCTGGAAAAAACCGTTTCGTGGAAGGACCGAAGGCAAGCGCTTCCAGCCGGGCTTTGGGAATGAACGAAATGTCCGGAGCGCGGCAGTTGCGGTTGTTCATCCAGTAGCCGGCGCTGGATCCACGAACCGCGCCCAACCGGTGTTGCTGATTAAAAACCTCGAGAGCCACAAGCAATCGAGTGCAGATCTTTTCATGCTCGAAATTATTTTTCGGGCTCATGACCAGCTCGCCGTTGACCACCTCGTGCATAAAACCATCATCGGGCAGCGCTTCCAACTCCGCTTCCGTCCAAACCCTCTGGTCGTTCTTGGCCGTCAACATACCGCATAAAATCTATAGGAATCTCCACTGATTGTCGAGCGTGTTTGGGCAGCACTCGCGCCGTCCTAGATGACCGGTTTGCCGTGTCATTCGCGATTCGAAACTTAGAATTCGCCGTTTTAATGGCTTGCTTCCACCACGGAATTTCCTTATACCCTATCCTGAGAATTTACCAAATTGAGCTCATCCACTTTCTTGCAAGAAGCAGGCGGCTGCCTGCGTGTTGTGGATGGAAGCTGCGGTTGGTGAGCGCCAGCCGAGGACAACCGAGAATGCGTATGATGGCGATTCGACCTAACCACTTGTTTGCGGGGGTGCAGACCGTTTTCCTGGTGCTGCTCTGCGGCGTTTTAGGAGCCCAAACAGTGCCCCCGCTGGTGAATTACCAGGGCCGTCTCTCGAATCCGGACGGTTCGCCACTGACCACGGCGGATTACGCGCTGGCCTTCAGGGTGTTTGACAATACCAACGGCGGGAACCTGATCTGGGGCCCTCAACTATTCGACGGGACGAACGGGCTGGCGGGGCATGGAGCGAAGATCCCGGTGGTGCAGGGATATTTTAACGTAATGCTCGGACCCGTCGATGTGCTCACGAACTCATTGCTGAACGCATTCAATGGAACGAACCGCTTTGTCGAAATCACGGTTGGGACGAACAGTCCGATCCTACCGCGCCAGCAGATTCTAGCTGCGCCTTTTGCCTTCCAAGCCGCGAACGCTGCGAAGCTGGCAGGCTATGACTGGGGTTCGGTCTTCGGGACGAATGACCCCGTGAATGGGAAGATGTCTGGTGCTCGCATTGCAAATGGGAGCATAACCTCGCAGCAACTGGCGACAAGCTTGGCGACCAACCAAATCTGGTCGATCGGGAGCGCGCCGGGGGCTATTTATTATGGCTTAGGGAACGTTGGCATCGGCAGCACGAACCCGGCTTCCAAGCTCCAGGTCATGGGAGACGTGAATGTCGGAGGCATCGGGCAGTCCGGCACCCTTAGAATTTACTCAGACGCCACATTTTCCAATGGCTCCTGGGGCCAGTTCAGCGCGGATGATTCTCATTATGGCAGGTTTAGATTTGAGGGCGGAAAGGGAGTGGCCTCGGCTGAGAACTCTCTCGCGATCAACGCCAGCTTGGTTGACGGTTCGGATAACATCCATCCACTAGGAACGGATAGCAACCGTTGGGGCCGGGTACGAATCGGAACGGGACCTAGCGTCGTGGAAGGCAGCTTGGCCGTCGGTAAACCGACCGTGGCAGCTGGTGCGCTGGATGTGAATGGAACAGTCACGGCCAGCAATTTCGTCGGCCAGATGCACTCATCTAACCTCGTGGATGCAACGGTGACGCAGCAAAAACTGGCGGCTCGGCCGATAGGAACGAATGTGGGCCTTGGAGGAGTGGCCATTAGTTCGGTAGTAGCTTCTTTTGATGTGAGCTATGTGAGCGGCGGCTCGACCTATAGCAACGTCAGCGCCTTAACAGTGACGTTAGTTACGAGCGGGCGCCCTGTGCTGGTGAGCCTTTCCCCTGGTAATCCGGCAGATGACTCGAAGGTGTATTTCAATACGTCCTCTCCGGCGAGCCCGTCCGGTATCGTTGCTTTCACCCGAGGAACTAACATAGTCGCACGTCATTACGTGGGCGCAGGGCAGGTGAGCACGTATTGGTTGCCACCCGCTTCTTTCTGGTTTATTGACATGCCTCCCGCAGGGACAAACACCTTTGGCGTTTCTATCTCCGAACAAGGAGGTGGACACATGGTTTTAAACAACCTCAAGTTGACGGCCTTTGAGTTATGAACCCTTTTCCTCGACAGACCAACTACAGGCTTAGGCTTGGTTGCCTGGTCGCGGCCATGCTTGCTACACTCGCCGACGTTGATGCCCAGCCCGTCCCCCCGCTCATCAACTACCAAGGCCGTCTCTCCAACCCAGACGGCTCACCGGTGCCCACTGCCGACTACACGCTTACGTTTAAAGTCTTCGATGCCACCACCAACGGTACCCTGGTTTGGGGCCCGCAGGCTTTTGATGGAACGACTGGCTTGGCCGGCCATGGAGGGAAGATCCCTGTCGTGCAAGGCTATTTTAACGTCATGCTCGGGCCGGTGGATGTTTCCACGAACTCCTTGCTCAATGCCTTCAGCGGCACAAATCGGTTCGTGGAAATTACGGTGGGAACCAATAACCCCATTGTGCCGCGGCAACAGGTTCTATCGGCGCCGTTCGCCTTCCAGGCTGCGAACTCGGCTCAACTCGCGGGATACGACTGGAGTTCCATTCTGGTCTCTGGCTCCAACAATCCCTCGACCGGAAAGATCTCCGGATCAAAGATTGAAACAGGCGGACTCGGCGCTTCCCAGATTGCGAGCAACTCCATCACCCCGGATCGGCTTGCCCTACGTACCATCTCCACAAACGGATCTCCGGTTCTCTCCGGGGGGCTTGGACTCAGCAGATCTTGCGGAGGATGGACGAGTCCCACCCCGGCAATAGCCGTGGCAGTCAGCAATTTCAACCTGAGCATAACGACGCGTGGCAACCCCGTGGAGATTTCATTCTTTGCCGATGGCGCCACAAATAGCCCATCCTATTTTTACGCCTTCAGAAACGCCAACCCCTTTCTTACTGTGTCCTTGCTGCGCAACGGCGAAATCGTCGGCGTGTCGGAGGGTACAGTCGGCACCAACGATCCGGAACAATTGGAAATTCCCCCCGGTGGTTTTAGATTTGTGGACCTTCCACCCGCAGGAATTCATAGTTATCAAGTCAAGGTCGGTGCTGACGCCTCCACGACCGTCATCCAGGTTAACTTTATGCGTATGCTCATTCGTGAATTATGATCCAGCGCTTACCAGGTCACCGCGCGAATCGGATCGGGGGGAACTCCACTCCGCGTTCCTTCCGCATTTTCCGCGCAGATCAATGCTTTAGCCTTGCAGGCTTAATCCGGCAAATTCTGCCATTTGCCATTTGCCTTGTCCTCTCATCCGCTTCGCTGCACGCCCAAACCGTACCGCCCCTAATAAACTATCAGGGCCGCCTCTCAGATCCTGATGGCTCGCCTTTGCCCACTGCCGACTACGCGCTCACGTTTAAGATCTTCGACGCCCCGACGAACGGCACGCTAGTTTGGGGTCCGCAAATTTTCGATGGAACGACTGGCCTTTCCGGTCACGGCAGCAAGATCCCCGTCGTGCAAGGCTACTTCAATGTGATGCTCGGGCCGGTGGATGTTTTCACGAACTCATTACTGACCGCATTCAGCGGTTCAAATCGTTTCGTGGAGATTACTGTGGGGACGAACAACCCAATCCTTCCCCGCCAGCAAATCCTGGCGGCGCCCTTTGCTTTCCAAGCGGCGAACGCCGCGAACGCTGCGAAGCTTGCGGGTGCTGATTGGAGCGCAGTATTTGGCACCAACGATCCCGTTAATGGCAAAATCTCAACATCGAAACTGGCCTCACGCCAGGTTGGGACGAACGTCGGCGTAGGAGGAGTTGCGCTCAGTCTTTCATCTGGCGACGTTTCCCAAGGGACGGGCGTCTGGAACGTGCCGAACATGACCGTCACAATAACGACCTCCGGCCGACCGGTCTTCGTGAGCTTGGTGGCGGATCAGACAAATCCTGCAATGATTTACAGCAGCCGGTCGGGGACTGGCAATACATCGGCAACCATCTGGTATGGGCGGGATGGGACTAACCAGGTTCAAGCGGTATCAATTGGCGATCCCACCAGTCCAGGTGTCCTGTTTCAACTTCCTCCCTCCGCCATCCACTTCCTGGATTTTCCCAGCGCGGGCGTTCACGTTTATCACATTCATGCACAGGTCAACGGCGCGGTAGGCATACTTGAATTTCATAACGTTCGTTTAGCCGTGTTTGAGTTATGAGAGCACTAACTTTATGGAAATGCCTCTGGATCGCGTTCACGCTTTCCAATTTGGTGTCGTTAGTCTCGGCCCAGTCTAATTCCCTGGCGCGGCCGGATTATATCAATCAACTCTTCGATCCCGCATCCTCAACCCTCGGATTAACCAACTTGCGACAGGCGGCCTCAATTGCGACTTTCAGCGGCAGCCTGGGGATGGCCGGAGATCCAAATACTCCTGGCGATGGGCACTTCAAGTTGGTGCGGGCGGTTATCGGGCAGCCTATCGGCGGCCTTATGATGGCGACAAACTCCGTGTTGCCCGGTTGGCCACTAGTCCCTATGGCTGGCATTCTGGTTAACGGTCTCTACAACGCCTCCAACAGCTTTACCCTGCTCGAATCCAATCTTGCCACCGTCGTTCTGGAGTCCAGCTTTCAGGCCGGCACGATCCGGTACACCACCAATGGGCAACAGCCCGCCGGCAATTCCACACTCTACACCGGCCCATTTACCATTACCTCGAACTCAACTACCATTCGTGCGGTCGCTTTTAACCAAGCCAACACGGCCTCGGTGGAGGCGAACCCGATTACTCTCAACTTCATTCGACTTTACGATTTGAGCGCGGGCAGCGAAGGGGGAGGCGCTGTGCTGGCTGACCCGCCGACCGGACCTTACGCGAGCAATTCGATCGTCAGGTTGGAAGCGGTGGAGAGCGATGGCTGGCACTTCCTCTATTGGACCAACGATGCGTCAGGGGCAGATCCTGTTCTGTTTGTTCAGATGAACCGCGCAAAGGCGGTGCGCGCGGTGTTTGGAACAGCCCTTGCGGCCGTCCCCGTGCCTGAGGGATTTGGCACAATTCAGCGCGACCCGGATCTCCCCCTCTACGCGTTTGGCAGTCACGTGCGGTTGACGGCTGTTCCAGCGCCTGGCGCGGTCCTTTCGAGTTGGGGCGGAGCAGCTCAGGGAGCGGATGAGAATCCGCTGACGTTCGATCTTCACGATTCTGATCTGACAATCTCCGCAGTGTTTGGAAACCTTCCCGCTGGGCAGTCCTCGCTGACTATCCTTGTAACCGGCGGGGGCGGGACCGTTAGCAAGTCCCCTTCGGCAAACGCCTACGCTTCCGGAACGGCCGTCAACTTGTCGGCCGTGCCCGATGCGGGTTATTTTTTTGGCGGGTGGAGGCTGGGCGGGAATAGTCTAAGCTTGGCGACAAACATTTCTGTGACCATGAACAGCAATGTGACCCTCACTGCTGCTTTTTTTAGCAGCGTAAGTCCTTTCCTCGGGTTGGAAAGTCCAAGCAACGGAGCAGTCTTTCCACAAAACGCGCCCGTCTTCCTGCGAGCGGCCGCGTCTGGCTTTCCTGGAATAGGCGGCCTGCCGGATTATGTCGAATTTCGGACGGAAACCGCGTTGATCGGACGCGTGACGAACGCAGCGCCCAACACGAACCTTTATGAGTTTTCGTGGGTGGGCGCGCCTATCAGCACCAATCGCATTTACGCGCTGGGGGCGGGAGGCAACAGCCCTCTGGTGACATCCGCGCCCGTTAGCATCTCAATCACCGGACTGCTGACAGCACCGATTTTCTCGATGGCAGTATCGAGCTTCACAGTTTATGAAAGCAACGCCCGGCCTGCCATTGCGATCCCCATCGAGATTCGGAAATCGCCCGGGAGTTCAGACGGGAGCGTAATCGTTCAGACCAGCGATGGAACCGCCCTGGCCGGGGACAACCGGGATTACGTCGCCATTAGCAATTTAATTACCTTCTCATCCACGAACAGCCAGACCGTTTCCATTACCATCCTGAGTAACTCTCTCTCTCAAGGAGATCATTCCTTCAGTGTTTTCCTGTCGAACCCGAGTAACGGAGCCCTGATCAATCCGATCAGCACTCTCGTCATCATAAAGGACGACGACCTGCCTTCAGCCACAAACTCGGTGACCGAAACCCCTCCTCCCATTCCGCCGAACTGGCCAGCCCACACGGGCAGCTTGCAGGTGAATCTGACTCCGGCCTCCGCCCAATGGCGCTTCGTGTGGGAGACCGCGTGGCGGAATAGCGGTTCGAGCGCTCAGAACTTGCCCACCGGCGACTATTGGGTCGAGTTCAGTCCGCTAGTCGGTTATGTGCCGCCCGCAAGTGAGTTGGAGATTCCAATCGTGTCGGGTCAAGCCATCACGACGAATATCATGTATTCTCAGAGTGCCTCCTCTGCCTCGGGTGGTTTGAGGGTACAAATCTTTCCACCTGGGGTGGCGAACAATCCAGCGCAAACGAACAGGGGCCAGTGGCGGATGCGTGGCGAGGAGCAGTGGCATAACAGCGGGGTCACCAATGGGCTGCCCGTCGGGACCTACGTTATCGAATTCAAGCCGGTCATAGATCCGGATGTGTCTTGGGCCACCCCTTTGCCGACCTACGCCGAAGTGAGTAGTAACCAACTCAATGTAATTCCCTCACAATCCTCTACCTACCGGCCCGGGGGCAGCATCCAGGGAACCAGGCCCAGCCTTGTTTCTGCAGGGTCGCGCACCAGCAGCCCTTACCTTTACTGTGGCCAGGTCGTCTCTGGAGCCGGGTATTCGAGCGGCTCCGTGGTAAAGAGGCGCGTGGTCCTTACCGCTGCTCACGCGGTGTTCGATAGTACAACCATGACTTTCATGGGGGCAGACTGGTTGTTCCAGCGCGAGGTTGGGGTCTACGAACCGGCGCCGCAGATAGCCCGTGGATCCATAGCGCTGGACGGGTATGCCAGCCGCCGGGCCATCGAAGGGGACACTGGAGAATCGTCCCCTCAGTTGCGGCACTTCGATGTTGCGGCACTGTATTTTCCAGAGCGAAGCGATGACCCGTACCTCAACCAGCCTGGCCGAGGCGGTTACGGAGGTTTCGTGACGTCGGATGACCCGGTCAACGGATGGTTGACAAGTCCAAACCTAAAGCTGGTTGCAGGTTATCCTATCGAAGGAACCGCGCAGGATGGAAGTCCTATCACCGCCGGCAAGCTTTATCAAATTCCACCGTTCAACGACGCTTTCCAGCTTGAACCGACGGGTTTGCAAGAGGACAGCCGGGTGTATTCGAGCACGAGCTTCGCCGAATTTCCAGGTAATAGCGGCGCCGCTGTGTGCGTGAACTACAACAGCAAGTTCTACCCGGCGGCCGTGTATTTGGGAGGTCAAAGCAGCTCAATGGTGCGCTCCATCGATAGCAACGTCGTTCAAATTATCAATCTCGCCGAGATTTTTGGCAATCAGGGTGGGAACAATACCGGCGGTGGCGTGATCCACGTGAACACAGGCCGTTCCACCAGCGGCAGTGTCACGGGCTATGTCCAAGTCCTTCTCGGTCCGCCATCTGCCATCGCGGCTGGAGCGGCATGGAGGGTTGGCAGCAACGGAGACGTATTCTTATCCAAGTACCGCCAATTCAACACCAACACGGATCCGCTGGACCTGCGCGCCGTGGCATCTAGAGGCTTCTTTACGGTCGAGTATAAAGACATTCCCGGTTTCTACGCGCCCCCGACTCAGACCGTTTCCATGGTGGTTGGGATGAACGTAGACGTGACAGCCAACTACACCGCCTGGCCCGCGCGACTTTTTATTAATCCTACCAGCCTGTCCATCACGGGCACCCATGGCACGGCCTATCGGATTGAATATCAGAATCCGCTCAACCCCGCAGGTGCCTGGTCTATGCAACACACCGGGGTTGTCATCAGCAATAGCACAACTGGAATTGTTCCGGGCACTCCGCCAACCAGTTCGGGGCAAAGGTTCTACCGGGCGCTGTGGTTGGATCAGTATTAGGGACGATCAAACAGTGAGATTTGGATGAATCCTCGGAACATGAAAATCGGAAGTTGTTCGGGCCTTTGGGCGAGAAGCTGCTTGAAATCGGTATCCGGTGCGCAAGCATCGCGAGCCCATTCGGTAAAGGGGGATACTGTCAGCCCCCGATTGGCCCTGCATCTCCAAGTCCGTCCGCGACAGAGTTGGTCGGGCAGCTTACGCGATGCCTTCGATCGGCTCAGAGGAGCGCCCTGGGGTGGCCTTGCCTTGATCGGGTTTGCTCTCTTGACTTCAATGCCGCTCCGGGGCGCGAGTGTCCTCTGGACCAACGTGGCGGGCGGAAATTGGAGTGTTCCTGGGAATTGGCAGCCGAACGGGTTGCCTGGCCAAGGCGACGATGTATTCATCACTAATGCGGGCACTTATACCATCTCCTTGGACACCAACAGCGCCATCTTAAACACGGTCCTGCTCGGTGCCAAAACTGGGCGGCAAACTTTGGAGATTGGACATGATTTGACTGCGGTTTTGACAATTGCAAGCAACGGAGTCATGAACCTTAACGGTGGCAATAAGTGGCAAAGAACCACGATTACCGGAGGTGCGATCAACTGGGTCGCGGGTGCCCATCTCCACGACATGACGATAGGAGTCGAAAGCACTGTCAACGTAACCGGGTCTGCCTTGATTGGATCCTGGGTTGATAACTCGGGGATCTTCCGATGTGCGGATGGCGCGTCCCTTGGCTCACCCTATGGAGCTACTGGCATCGCATTTGTTAACCAGCCCGGCGCGCTGCTCGAGCTGCAGGGGAACAATCCTTTCGGTTTCGGCAATGGCTCTGCAGGATCATCGTCGTTGGTTAATCTTGGGGTCTTTCGAAAGAGCGGAGGGAATGACGTGGTAACGTTGAGTGGAATTGCCATCACCAATACGGGTACAATCGATGTCCAGAGCGGCACCCTCCGCTTCGGAGACGGCGGCCGATTGGGAGGAGTTTTTCAGACTGGGCCCGGGGGTGTGATCGAATTGCTCGGAGGAAGCTTTACCTACCTGACTGAGCCGGTGTTTGCCGGAACCGGTGTTTCTCGATTCAAAGGTGCGTCATTGACACTACGGAATGACCTTCTTCCAAATCTGCAAATCATCGGCCCTGGAAGCCTGATACTTGAACCAACGTTTCAAGGCGGGACGATTACAAATTTAACCATCGGAGCTGACGTGTTTCTGCTCGCCACTGGTGGTGCGCTATATATCTCGGGCACCGCGACTTTGTACTGCAGGAATATTCCGCCAACAACGATCGGCCCGGGCGCTGTCTTGACTTGGACTGGCGAAGGTGGCAGCGGTTCCGCGGGCATCACTGTCCAGAGCAACGGCCTGCTGAATGTTTCGGGACCGCCAGTTATTTTTGGAGGGCCACTTGTGAATTACGGAACGGTGCATTTTGGCGAGTCTGCTGTGGTCACATTTTCCGGCGACCAGGGAGGCACAGGAAGGTTATTGAACCAACCGGGCGCGCTGTTCGAGATCGATCCTAATGTTACAATTTACGGGAGTGGGAGTGGCGCTATTTATAATGCCGGCATTTGTCGAAAGACCTCAGGGTTTGCCAATAGCCGGATCGAGTGCCTGGTGACAAACGCAGGGCTTTTCGACGTGCCGGAAGGAGCCTACTACTTCGGCTTTGCCGGGAGATTCATCAATGAGACTGGGGGTAGGCTGAATTTCGGGCTTGCCGGCACGACCAATTTTGGCCATTTCGAGGGACCTGGAAGTAGCCCTAGTATTCTGGCGGGGACGCTGGCGGCGGACTTGCGCAATGGGTACGTGCCAACGGCCGGGGCGACCTTCTCCATCATGGGAGCCTGTGTGGGGACATTTTCGGGATTCGACTTGCCTGCCGTTGCACGGTGGGCCGTCCGCAATGATGGCACTTCCTTGAGGCTTGGAGCGTTGCTGCTTACAGAACAGAGCCATGGGGCCATCACTACCACGCCTGCTGGCACCGGCTATACCAACGGCCAGCCCGTATCGCTCACGGCCGCGCCACACCGCTACTACCAATTCCTCCGCTGGACTGACGGAGACGCGACCGATCCGCGCTTAATTGTCGCAGGTGTTGGGAGCAGTTACACGCCAATCTTCACAAATTCCGTACCGCTTGAGCAGCTCAATACCGGCGGTGGTTCGCGGATTGCCCCGGTGGGGACTCCCCTTGTGCTTCTAGATGGCCAGTTCTATTCGAACAACGTGGTTCCGGCGACAAACGGGACTTCGCTCACGGTACAGTTGCAGAGCAGTTTCACAGATTCGACGATCTATTACACCACGAACGGCCCCGATCCAAATGGAGGCGCGATCTATGCCGGGCCTTTCAGTGTCACTGCACCATTCTCCGTCCGCGCCGTGGCTTACAACTCGGATTTCTCCGTGGGGGCGGAAGCCGATCCCGTGCTGACGCTGGAAACTGCGACGGCAGGCGGCGGAGGCATTGGGGTAACCACGCAGGTCGATCCCTTCAGCGGGGTCTCAACCGTCACGCTGACGGCAACGGCGCAACCCGGTTGGACGTTTATGAGCTGGGCCGGGAGCTATGGCGGAACAAACGCACAGTTTGCGCTTTCGATGGACGGACCGAAATCCGTCCAGGCAGTTTTTGGAACCAGCCTGACAACTTCCGGGAGCGGTACGGTGGTGCGCCAGCCTTTGCTGCCGCTTTACCCATATGGCTCGACAGTCCGGCTGACGGCAATCCCAACGAACGCAACCACCTATTTCCGTTTTTGGGGCGGAGCGGCGAATGGGACCTTTCTCGATCCGCTGAATTTCACCATGACCAATCCCAATCCGACTGTGTCGGCTGTTTTCGCCACCCTCCCCCCGAACACGCACTCACTCACGGTGAGGATTAACGGCAGCGGCAACGTCACCAAGGCACCCCAGTCATCCAACTATGCGCACAACGCGAGCGTGGGGCTCACGGCCACTGCCGGATTGGGCTCTGCGTTTATGGGTTGGACGGGGGACACCAACTCCTTTTCGAACTTCTTGAGCGTGGTGATGAATACAAACAAGGATCTGACCGCCAACTTTGCCGCCATCATCTTGCCTGGAGAAACCCGGTTGGGGAGCCTGACAGCCTCCAACCAAATTGATGCATACACCTTTTCCGCGAATGCAGGAGAAGCGGTGACATTGCGAATGTCACAGCCATTCAACGAGCACAACTTCCCTCCCTTGCTCCAATTGATCGCGCCCGACGGCTCGACGGTGAGTTCCGCAAGCGATTCGGTGCAGTCGGGAACGCCGGTCAGGGTCGGACTGCATGCAGACCATTTGGCAGTTTCCGGCGCTTATCAGATCTGGTGCCGGGGCTACAACGGTTCCTTCGGGAACGATTATTCGGTCACGCTGGTGAAGCATCCGGGCTCCAATACCAACAACCCGGACGGCGGGGTCATCCTCTCGGGGGAAACCAAAACAGGAGAGATCACCTTTGGCGACGTGGACGTGTGGGCCTTCGCGGGCGATCCCACGATGACCGCGACCCTGAGCATGCGGAAGGTTGATGACGCGGCTTCCTTGGGGCCTGAGTTCCTGGTATTTGCGCCCGATGGAACATACGCAATCAACCCGGTAAGCGGCAATCCAGGGGCGGGGGCGACCTTCGATCTCCAGCAGTCTGGAACTTACCTGGTGCTATGCGAGGATTATGCTGGTCCCGGGACAAACGGATATACGCTTTCCCTCGACCTGCACACCAACGCCCCGCCGATCATCAGTTCCTTTAGTCCGGAGTTGGGAGCCACCGGAACGGTAGTGACGCTCTACGGCACGAACTTCAGCACCCCTCCGGCCAACAATGTTGTTTACTTTGGGGCAGTCCAGGCAGTGGTCAGGAGCGGCAGCGCGAGCTCGCTCACCGTCATCCTGCCGGCCGGGGCGACGTACGGGGCTATTACTGTTACGTCGCACGGTTTGACGGCTTTTTCAAGCCGCCCGTTCCTCCCGACCTTTGCTGGTACGACGGGCATGGCAATGGCTGCGCCAGTCCAGTTTGCGGCCACGGGCGCACTGAGCTCGGTTGCCTTAGGAGACCTTGATGGTGACGGCAAGCCGGAAATTGTCACAACAGATTCCTATGCGAGCTATGTGAATGTGTTTCACAATATTGGAGCCACTGGGGTAATATCGAACGATTCCTTTTCTGCGCCAATAAATATACCTCTTTTCGCAGCGGTTGCTGTCACGCTTGCCGATGTGGACGGAGATGGCAAGCTCGATATAGTGGTAGCCCGCAATCTGGCATACGGTGATAACGTCAGCGTCCTTCGGAACGCAAGTGTTAAGGGCCAACTCTCGACCAATTCGTTTGCGGCACCTGTTTCGTTCACAGGAGGCGACGAACCGGTTGCCGTGGCCGTTGCAGACTTGGACGCCGACGGAAGGCCAGAGATTATCGTCGTCAACTCACTTAGCACCAACCTTGCTATTTTTCCAAACAGAGGCATTGTCGGGACCATCACGACACAATCCTTTGCCAGCGCAGTCAAACTACCTTTGGACTGGACTTCGCCAGGACTGGCGATTTCTGATCTAGATGGAGACGGGAGGCCCGATATCGTGACGGCTGGCCAAGCAAAGGTGTCGATCTATCGAAGCATTTTCACGAACGGGACGATCACAGCCAATTCGTTCGCGGGCCGTGTGGATCTTTCGGTTCCGCTCGGCTCTCCTTATGGATCCCAAACGGTCGCCATCGGAGATTTGGACGGCGACCGAAGACCCGAAATAGTCGTTGCCGAATACGCGCACGATGGAAATCTAGCCGTGCTAAGGAACAATACCTTCCTCGGCGCGATCACAAGCAACTCCTTTAGACTTACTAATTTTGGGGCTGGCACCTACCTTTGGGGTGTGGGGATCGGGGACTTAAACGGCGATGGCAAGCCTGACCTCGCTGTGACGGCGGAGACCGGACCTAGTTTGGCCGCTCTCCTGAACATCAGCTCCTCCAATAGCCCTGCCTTTACAGCAGCCGGCTTTGGCACGGTTGCGATACCCAGTTGTGTGGCCGTAGGCGACTTGGACGCCGATGGGAGACCGGACATTGTGGTTGGAGGACTCGATGGCACGATTTCCGTTTTCAAAAATACCGTAGCGTTTGCGAATATCCATCCGAGGGTCGGGATAACAAATCCGTTCGACGGCCTATCCTTTTCTGCACCGGCCAATCTCAGCCTGGGCGCTACAGTTTCAGTTTCGGCCGCGAGTTCCCTTAGCCGAATTGATTTCTACACAAACACCATCCTGGCCGGTTTCGTTACCAACCCGCCGTACGCATTGAATCTGACGAATCTTTCCCTTGGCGCTTATGCGATTCTTGCCATAGCCACCGACAACAATGACCTAATGGGCACTTCCGCGCCGGTGAGCATTACAGTGACCGGATTGCTTGCCGCGCCGACATTCTCCATGGCCACGAATGCGGTACAGGTTAACGAAGGCGCGGGCGGTGCTTCGTTCGTGATCACCTTGCAGGTCATAAAGTCGGCAAACAGCCAAGGCGGCTCCGTGATGGTCCAAACCCGGGATGGAGTGGCTAAATCGGGAAACAATGGCGATTACTTTGGGGTCACCAACACCCTGACTTTTGCAGCGGATGACAGCTCAAAGCCGGTTAACATTACCATCTTCAACGACTCGCTTTCCGAGGGGAATCAGGATTTCGATGTGTTCCTCTCCAATCCCGTTAATGGTTCCCTTTTCAATCCTACGAATACCACCGTGACGATTATCGACGATGACGTTCCCCCAATCACTGCCTCGGTGACGAACTACGTGCTGCCTTCGCCATCGAGTCCGGTTCTGTCTTTGCCTCAGCATAATAGCGCCTTGGCGGTTAGTTTGAGTCCGACCAACGGCCAATGGCGCTTTAGTTGGGAGACACTGTGGCGGGATAGTGGCGCAACGGCCTTCAACCTCATGAAAGGCAATTACGAGATCGTCTTTAAGCCGTTGCCGGGAATGGATACGCCACCGGCGGCCACAGTGAGTGTGGAGGCGGGTTCGTTTCAAACAAACGCCTACAATTATTCAAGCTCGACCGACATGGGGACCGGCTCGCTGCGCGTTCATCTTCTGCCCGAGTCGCTGGCAGCGAATCCAAACGCAACCAACCGAGCTCAGTGGCGCATTCGAGGTGAGGCTGTGTGGCGCGACAGCGGCGTGGCCAGTGGGATGACACGAGGGCAGCAGATCGTGGAGTTCAAGCCGATAACAGATACGAACACAGTGTGGGTAACCCCGCTGCCCGTGCAGATCGAGGTAACCTCGAACCCCATCGACGTTCTCCCGGATAGTTACTCGACATACCAAATCGGAGATGCCCCGGCGGAACCTGGGGTGACCGCCATTCCGAATCAGGTATTGAACGATTTCGCGAGCAAACAGGATCTCGAGAATCTCTTCTGTGGCCAGATCCTTTCCGACGCGGGCTTCGGCAGCGGCTTTGTGGTCAAAGAACGGGTCGTGCTGACAGCCGCCCATGTGGTGTTTCAGGATACCAATGAAAGCTTCGCGTCGGTCCGATGGTTCTTCCAGCGGGAAGTGGGGACATTTGAGTCCGCCCCCATCTACGCTCGGGGTGCATGGGTCCTGGACGGGTACGCCTCGCGCCGGGCACAACAACCCGATCATTCCGTGTCCTCCGTGGATGTTCGCAACAAAGATGTGGCGGCGCTCTTTTTTGTCGAGGATCCTCAAGGAGGGCTGGTCAATCTTCCGGGGCGAGGAGGCTACGGGGGCTTTCTCACCTCGGATGCCGCCACCAACGAATGGCTCAAGAGCCATGCGAAAAAGGTGCTGGCAGGTTATCCGGTCGAGGGGCGGGCGGATATCCAGGCCGGCAGGCTCTACGCGGTTCCCGCAGCCGATTATACCTTCGATCCCGAGGCCGTGTCGCTGCTAGAGCCGAGCCGTGTCTATTCCACGCGCCAGTTCACTTCCTATCCCGGCAACAGCGGCGGCGCAGTGTGCGTGGAATATGGAGGCAAGTACTTCCCAGCAGCCGTGTACCTGGGAGGATTCTCCAAAGCGACGGTGCGGAGCATCGATTCCGCAGTGGTCAACCTCATCAACCAAGCCGAGATCTCCGCCAACGGTGGTGGAAACAACACAGGGGGTGGAGTTGTCCGCGTGGTCGCGAGTGTCTCGGGAACGAACGTACATGGGAGCGCACAGGTCCTATTGGGACCGCCTTCCGCGCTCGCCGCAGGCGCCCGTTGGAAAATAGGCGTCGGAGCCAGCAACTTTGTGGAGCAATACCGGGTGTTTAATACCTCCACCAATCCGCTGAACCTGGCGGTCCGTAATTTCACAGTCGAGTTCGCTGATGTGCCCGGCTTTTATACTCCGCTGACCGGCACCATCAATGTAGTGTCTAACATGAACATTGAAATTCCGGCCAACTACACCGCCTGGCCCGCGCGACTTTTTATTAATCCTACCAGCCTGTCCATCACGGGCACCCATGGCACGGCCTATCGGATTGAATATCAGAATCCGCTCAACCCCGCAGGTGCCTGGTCTATGCAACACACCGGGGTTGTCATCAGCAATAGCACAACTGGAATTGTTCCGGGCACTCCGCCAACCAGTTCGGGGCAAAGGTTCTACCGGGCGCTGTGGTTGGATCAGTATTGAGGATATTTTGAAAGCTATGTTTCCAGGAAGGACTCTGCTGCTGAGTATGAGCCTGTTGGCTCTGGGCCTGATCGGCCCATCGCTGGCTCGCGCTCAGACCCATGGTCTTGGTCTTTTCCAAAACTCCCTGGGGCCCAGCGGCTTACCGTCCGCGCATGTGGGCGATTTGATCACCACCACCTTGCGGGTGGTGAATTATGACACATTCGGCGATTCTGCGATTCTCACGAATATCCAGGTGGTCGTGCATCATGGGATTGGGGACTTCCTTAGCTCAAATCTGATCGGAACGCCCGTGTTTTTGCCTAATCTCAACGATCATGTGGATGTGACATACAATTATCCGGTGTTCCCCAACGACCCGGATTTGCTCAGGAATGATGCGTTGGCTAAAGCGCAGGACAATCACGATGGCTCCGGTGGCACTGGTATTCCACAGAGCATTCAATACTCGTTCCCCGCGCAGGTCCGCATCCTTCGCCCTGCGATTGGCATCTCGCGCGCCTGTAACGGCGGCGGAACCTATTCCGGCAGCATCAGCAACACGGGGAACACGCCGTTGGTGGGCGTGGTAGTTTCCAACTTCGTGAGCGGGGCGTTTGGGTATGTGCTTGGGCCAACCAATCTGGACGTGGGGATGAGTATCCTATTTACAAACAGCTCGGCCGGGCAGTGCGGCAGCGAAGGGCTCTTTGTGTGGGGACGCGATGAATTGGATCTCGTGGTGTCGAATTCCGTGGTGAGTGCTCCGGCAGTGCCGACCATCTCGATCATCGGTCCAACCAACGAGGCAAAAATCAGCGCTCCTTTGATTATCCCTACCAGCATAACGATTACCCCGGCCACCTCCACTCCCGTTGGGATGGTGGTTCGGGTTTGCTTTTTCGCGAACGGAAACTACATCGGCAGCAGCACCACTAGTCCCTTTAGCTTTACCTGGACCAATGTTTTGCTGGGGGATTATGCCTTAACCTCTAGGGCATTGAATAGTGTTTGCGGCAGTGCCGAATCGAGTCCGGTTAACATCCACGTTACTGCACCGATCTATCATGGGGAAGTCTCCTGGCAAACTCGCTGGGGCCCTCCGGAACGGCAAACGCCCACGTGGGCGACCCCATTACCAATTTGATACGCCTAGTAGATGTCGATACTGCAGGCGACACGCTCACGCTGCTAAGCGTGAGAATGGTGGTGCATCATACTTCGGGTGATGTCTCCAGCGGGAATCTAATCACAACTCCAATTACTCTCTCAAATGTGAGCCAATTTGTGGACTTTGGTCATATTTTCTCTGTTCAACCAAACGATCCCAACTCGCTGCTTACTGATGCCATCGTTGGTTATACAGACAACAATGACCGACCAGGAGGGTCAAGGATTGCGCAGAACTTGACCAACACCTTCCCGACACTGATCCATGTGCTACGCCCTGCTTTGGGGCTGAATCGAACGTGTACATATCTCACAGGGACCCCTGGGACGAACCTGTACGCCGGAAGCGTGAGCAACTATGGGAATGCCAAACTCATCGGGGTGGTGGTTTCAAATTTGGTGAATGGAACTTTTCAGTACGTGTTGGGCCCCACGAATCTTGACGCCGCGAAAGGCCTCGCATTCTCAAATCGGTATGCACTCAACCCTTCGCTCCAAAGCAGTGTGCAAACGCTGGTGGCTTACGGCCAAGACGAAGCTGGGCTGTTGGTTACAGCGTCGCTCTCAGGTGGCCCACCGCCAGGTGTTGCGCTCCAGGCACCCACCAACGAAGCGCTCTATCCGTATGGCGCGAATGTTTCCATGAATGTGTCCACGACGAACAGCAATGGCGCTGTCGTGCAGGTCTATTTCTTCGCGGACAGCAATTTAATGGGGAGCAGCCTGAGTCCGTTCATGTTCACCTGGAGCAATGCGCCCCCTGGCCGGCATTGGCTTACGGCCAGGGCGGTGGACAGCAACTGTGGAATTGGGGATTCCGTGCCGGTCGCGATCACAGTCGGCGCTCCGCTCGATCCTCCCGTGTTTTCGATGAGCAGTTCCACCTACGCCGTGAGTGAAAGCGCAGGATTCGTTGTGGTCACTGTCACGAAGACCGCGAATAGCGGGCCCGGAAGCGTGACGCTGCGAACCAGGGATCGGCTGGCGACGGCTGGCGTCAATGGCAGCGGAGACTACATGAACCTGATAGCCAACCTTGGCTTTGCCGCTGGCGACACTGCCACGGCGGTGGCTATTGTTATTTATGACGACACCCTCTCGGAGGGGAATCACGATTTTGAAGTCTTCCTGTCGAATCCCACCGGCGGAGGTTCGCTCGGGGCGATCTCAAATGCCATCGTGACGATCTTGGACGACGATCTCCCGGCCGCGAACGGCTCTTTAACGAACAACGTGCTGCCCCGGCCTCTGCTCCCCACTCACAACGCTTCGTTGCAGGTGTTTCTACAGGGGGCGAATGGTCAGGGCCAATGGCGTTTCACTTGGGAACGGATCTGGCGTGATGGCGGAGCGGTGGCGCCGAATCTGCCCACGGGAAATTACGAGATCGAATTCAAACCGCTCCTGCATGCTTCGGTCCCCGCCGGCGGCCCGTTCCTGATTCCGATTCTGCCCGGCGAAGCGGTAGTAACCAATTTCACCTATGGCCCGGACCCCAACACAGGTTCGGGCTCACTGCGCATCACCATCTATCCTGCCAGCGTGGCCAATAGTCCGAATCCCAACAACCACGGCCAGTGGCGTATTCGGGGCGAGAACGTCTGGCACGACAGCGGCCTCACCAATGGGCTGCCGGTAGGAAGTTATGTGGTCGATTTCAAGCCCGTGGCGGATCCGGAAGTCGTGTGGGTGACTCCGCTCTCCCTACTGGCCGTGATTTCATCCAATCAGATCAATGAGCCTTTGCCCGCTTACTCGACCTATACGCTGGGCGAGGCGGTGGATGGCATCAAACCGAGTCCCTTGCCCGCCTCGTTCCCGACGTTGACCAATGCGCCCTATCTCTATTGCGGGCAAATCCTCTCGGGGGCAGGCTACGGCAGCGGTTTTGTGGTGAAGGAGCGGGTGGTCCTGACGGCAGCCCATGTAGTGTTTGAGGACGCGAATTTGACGTTTTTCTCACCCGCCTGGTTTTTCCAGCAGCAGTTGGGCAGCTACGAGCCTCCACCCATTTTCCCGCGTGGCGCATGCGTGCGCACCGGCTATGCCGCGCGGCGCGCCCAGGAGACGAATTCCGGCAATACCTCCCTGGAGTTGCGTAACTTGGACGTGGCCACGCTCTACTTTCAGGAGGATGCGCTTGCCCAAAAAGCGAATTACGCGGGGCGGGGCGGCTATGGCGGCTACCTGGCCTCGAACGCGGCCACGAACGAGTGGTTGAGCAGCCACTCGGGGAAGCTGCTGGCTGGTTATCCCATTGAAGGCCCCGGTGTGGAACCAGGGAAGCTGTGCGCGGTGGTTCCCATGGATTACCAATTTCGCCTCGAACAGGACCGTGTCTATTCCACCACCGATTTCTCCAGCTACCCCGGCAATAGCGGCGGGGCAATCTGCGTGCAATACGGCACCAATTACTACCCGGCCGCGGTTTACTTGGGCGGTTTCTCCAAGAGCATGGTTCGGACAATCGACAGCAATGTGGTTGATCTGATTACCCAGGCCGAAATCGCGAGCAACGGCGGGGGTGACAGCACGGGCGGAGGAGTCATCCGAGTCCTGGCGAAGGTCGGCACAAACGGGACTGTGCGCGGCAGCGCCCAGGTGCTGGTAGGGCCGCCATCTGCGATCGCCGCGGGCGCAGCCTGGAGAATCGGGGTCGGAGCCACCAACTTCCTCGCTCAATACCGAGACTACAACACCTCCACAAACCCGCTCAACCTGGCTGTCCTCAGCGGCTTGCCCGATCCGTCGTTCACGGTCGAGTTTACCAACATCGCGGGATTCACCGCGCCAGTGGCACACGCGGTGTCAGTGGTGTCGGACATGAACGTGGAGATCCCGGCGACCTACACCGCGGGCCCAGCGCGCCTGTTCATCACGACGAATAGCCTTTCGATAACGGGCACGCACGGCACCGCGTATCGGATCGAATACCAGAACTCGTTACGCCCTGGAGGAGCGTGGTCCACGCAGCATGCCCAACTGGTGATCAGTAACGGCACGAGCGCAATCGTGCCTCAATCCGTGCCGCCTCCAGTGAGCCAGCGCTTTTACCGGGCGGTGTGGCTGGACCAATACTGACGACCCAAGCCCGAGCGTGAAACGTTGCTTAGGATCGATCGATGAGCGAACCAGGAGGAGGATGCTCCTGGTGGGCCTCTGCTCGGCGCTGCTCGGTTGGATCGTTCTGTTCTCCGCGGGGGATCTGTTGGGAAGGCTCGGCTTCGACCTCCTTACCGTCCTTCTTTCCCGCGAATCGGAAAACCAAGTGATCGTAGTCGAAATGGACGAGAAGTCCTACGTGGACCTCGGCCAGAATTATTATCAGGCCTGGGACCGTTCCCTGCATGCCAGGCTGCTGCGGAAGCTCAAGGAAGATGGCGCTCCCGTGGTGGTGTTCGATGTGTTTTTCGCAGAGCCGACCGCGGCGAAAGCTGACGCGGACCTCGCGGGGGCGATGCGCGAACACGCCAGGGTGGCTATCGGCGTCGAGTCGGTCGCGCTCAGCGGAGTCGTGGGTTCCATGCCCCGGTTTCCGCTTGCGATGCTGAGAGCGGCAGCCGCCACCAATGGCTTGGTGGGGCTCGATCTGGATGTAGACCGCGTAGTGCGCCGCCATTATGGAGAATCCGAGGCGGTCCCCAGTCTTCCCTGGGCGGCGGCCGGACTGGCCGGAGCGCGGTTGCCGACGGATTCCCGAGCGAAACAATCCCCCCGATGGTTGCGGTATTATGGCTCCTCCAGCGGGGTCTTTCCGCGCATGAGCTTTTCGGACGCGCTGAATCAGCCTGCCAATTTCTTCAAAGGCAAATATGTGTTTATCGGCGGCGCTCCCAGAACGAAGCGAACCGGTGAAGAAGTGGATACCTTCCCCACGCCCTTCTGGATCGCTAACGGAAGCGCCGCGCCCGGCGTGGAGATTCTGGCCACGAATTTTGTGAATCTACTTCGGGGCGATTGGCTGAGGCGCGCCTCCAGTTGGGCGCAGTTTCTGGGCGTCTTGCTCGGGGCTCTTTACTGCTCCGCCTCGCCCTTGATCCGGGTGAAGTGGAGCTGGCTCTATATCCTGAGCGGGATGCTCCTTTGCTTTGGCGTGGCCGTGTGGCTTTTCGTATCGATGAATCTGTGGTTCAGTTGGCCTCTTTATGCGGGAATTCAGCTTCCGCTGGCATGGTTGCTGGCGCTCGGATTGCGGGCGCGCTACCGGGAGACGGACCTTCGACACGTGTCCAGGGAGCCGGCGGTAGTCACCGCTGAAGCGATCAACCCGGCGCGTCCGCCAGCAGGCCGGGAGGAGCCCGTGAGAGAGGAGGCAGGCCCCGGCATAGCGGTGCCCGACCACCAGGTGGTGAGCCAGGTGGGCAAAGGAGCCTACGGCGAAGTCTGGCTGGCCCGAAACGCTATCGGCACCTATCACGCCGTGAAGATCATCCACAAGAAAAAGTTCAACAGCGAGTCTCCCTATGAACGAGAGTTCCGCGGCGTATCGAAGTTCATGCCGGTCTCAGGCCAGCATCCCGGGTTCGTTCATATCCTGCACGTGGGACGAAACGAACCAGCCGGGTTCTTTTATGTCATCATGGAAGCGGCGGACGATGCCGCGACTGGACGCAAGATCGACCCGCAAACCTATTCACCCCACAGTCTCGCCAGCGAGTTGCGAAATCGTGGCCGCCTGCCTTTGCCCGAGTGCGTGCAACTTGGCGTGGACCTGGCTCAAGCGGTCGGGGCGTTGCATCAGCTCAAGTTGATTCATCGCGACATCAAGCCAGGCAACATTATCTTCGTAAACGGAAGGCCCAAACTGGCGGACATTGGGCTCGTGACTGAAGTGGCGGACGGGCCGAACAAGGTCAGTTACCTCGGCACCCGTGGTTACATTCCTCCGGAAGGCCCGGGCAGCGCGGGCGCGGACATTTACAGCCTGGGCAAAGTCCTTTACGAAGCGGGCATGGGCCTTGATTGCGAGCAGTTCCCTCAACTGCCGACCACCCTCGTTGAGAAGGCGGATGAAAGCACCGGGCATTTTATTCGCTTCAACGGCATTTTGCAGAAGGCTTGTGAACCGAATCCCGGTGAGCGCTACCATAGCGCCAAACAGCTTGAAGCGGCCCTGGCGGCTTTGGCGCAGAACATGCGGCCCACTCTCATCTAGCGCGCCTCGCCGACCCAGGATTGAGCGTCTTCAAAATCGGCATTGGCAGACTTTCGAGTTGAAAAGCCGCGCGGAGCCGTTCAGATTTGGGGTGATGCAATCTGTATTCACAGGTCCGGTTTATGTCGTCCGCGATAACATCGATACGGACCAGATCATTCCCGCGCAGTATCTGAACCTGGTGCCGACGATCCCAGAGGAGTACGAGAAACTGGGCAGCTTTGCTCTTTGCGGCCTGCCCGACTCGCTCTACGCGACGCGATATGTGAAGCCGGGTCAGACGAAAACGGATTACCCAATCGTGGTGGCTGGACGGAATTTCGGCTGCGGCAGTTCGCGCGAGCATGCCCCTATTGCCATGGGGGCGGCGGGCGCCAGCGTGGTTTTAGCCGAGGGATTTGCACGGATCTTTTTCCGCAATTGCGTGGCCACGGGTGAGTTATACCCCTGTGAATGCGCGGACCGCCTCTGCGAGCTCCTGAAGACCGGTGACGTGGTGACCGTGGATCTGGATAAGTGCAGCGTCACCGTGCAGGGCTCCGGCAAGGTCTATTCCTTCAAACCGCTCGGTGACGTGCGGCCCGTGGTTGATGCCGGCGGCTTGTTCAATTACGCCCGCCAAACGGGCATGATCCCAGCGCAGAGTTGAAATGAAGGCTCCAGGGCCGGATCCAGACGCGCGTCTCAACCTGGCGGCTCTCCGGCAGGAGTACACCCATGGCGGATTTACGGAGAAGGAGGCTGACTCCGATCCCATTCGGCAGTTTGAGCGCTGGTTTGCCCAGGCGATGCAGGCGGGGATTCGGGAACCGAATGCCATGGTGCTTGCGACCGCCACCATGGAAGGCACGCCCTCGACGCGCGTCGTGCTTTTGAAGGAGGTCAGCGCACAGGGCTTTTCATTCTTTACCAATTACGAAAGCCGCAAAGGCCGCGAAGTGGCTGCGAATCCCCACGTAGCGGCCACCTTCCCATGGGTCGAATTGGAGCGGCAGGTTTGTGTGACGGGCATGGTGACAAAGCTCGGGCGCGAGGCGTCGGAGGCTTATTGGAAGGTGCGGCCCCGCGCCAGCCGGCTGGGGGCATGGGTGTCCAGGCAAAGCACGGTGATCCCAGGACGCGAGTTCCTGGAAGAAAGGATGCAGGCACTGGAGAAGCAATATCCAGGAGACGAAATTCCGCTCCCGGATTATTGGGGAGGCTACCTGCTGGCCCCAGAGGAGATTGAATTTTGGCAAGGCCGGCCGAGCCGCTTGCATGATCGCATTCGGTACGTGAGGGAGCGGGGCGGATGGAGGATGGAACGGCTGTCGCCGTAGGGCCAAAAGATGGAGCCGCACGCTCTCCCTCTCCCCACGGGAGAGGGCTGGGGTGAGGGGGAAGTCCGCTCCCTCCTGGCACCGGACTGTCCGCCAATGCTCAGTGATGTTGATGGTTGTGGGCGGTGGCGGTGGATTGGGACGGGGCGGCGGAGGCGGTGGCGTTCAAATATGCCTCCATATCCTTCACCACGATCATCTGGCCGAACATGAGCTTCCAGTGCTCGGGATAGGTGCAAACGTATTCGTAATCCCCCGGCTTAGCGGGCGCGGTAAGCTTGAGGGTTTCTTTCTGGCCAGCTTCCACGAGCCGGGTGGCCGCGATGATGTTTTTATTCTTCGGAGGAACGAACATTTTGCCGTTTTTGTCGGGCTCCGGTTTCATGGCCTGGGCTTCCAGGGCAACCTGCTCGCGTGTGCTGGGCTGCACGATCACGAGGTTGTGCGGCATCATGTCGGTGTTCTCAAAGATGATTTCAAACGGCTTGCCGGCCTCGACAACTATCCGGGGGGTATCGTAACGCATCGCTTCGCGGATGGTCTTGATGGCATAGACGCGCACCCCGAGATCGAGAAGGCCTTTGCGAATCGGCGTGGACTGGGCCGCTGGGAGCAGGGACGCCATGTCCATGCCGACTTGAACCGTCTCAACGAAATCCTGCGAGGTGCGCTTGCCGGGGGGAACGGTTTTGGCCCAGGCGAGAATGGCTTCAGCCACGGCGCCAGCCTGTTGCTTGTCCCACGATTCGCGCGGGAGCTGCATCACGGAGCGCGAGGCGGTGGTAAGATCTTTGCCTTCACGGAGGTGCGCGGCCAGGATGCTGAAGTTGGCGGAGGCATTTTTCTCGCCCATCAAAGGCAAGGCTCGAAGCGCGGCACTCTGAACTGGGCCTGGAGTTGACTTGTCATCGACCGTCGATAGAAGCAGGGGCTGGAAGGTGGCACGGAATGCGGGATCCGCCTGCATGATGATGGAGTCGATCAGCGCGACCCGGTTGGCCGGATTTTTTTCAGTGGCGGCCCAGGCGGCCTCGGGTTTCCCATCGGCGGCGACTAGGGCGGCAAGCGCGGCGCGACGGACTGGCGCCTGAGTGGCAGTTTCGGAAAGTTTGGAAAAGTCAGGCCGCTTTTTGTCCAGCTCGGCTTTGTCGCTGGTCGTGAGCAGCAGCGCCAGATCGTTAATGGTCGAGAGGGCCCCTTGGGTGGCATCCAGCCGGCGCAAGGCTTCGATCGTTTCCGTGATCCGATCGCTCTTGTGGAGGGTGGCCAGCTTTTCCAACGCCGCTCCGCGCGTGTTCAACTCGATGCCTTTGCGCTCGACGCGGGCCATCAGAATTGGCTCCGTCTCCTTGGCGGAGAGCAGCTCTTTGTCGGAAAGACGGCTGATGCTTTTGCTAAGCAGCTTCGCGTCCTTCGGAAGGTAAACATCCTTCAAGGTCTTCTGCAGCGCGCGGGTGGTTTCCTTGAAGACATAATCGAGGTAGTAGTCGGATTCGAAGTTGAGGCTGGCGTAGGCGATGTCCATGGCCTCGCTCCCGGTGAAGTAACTGGCGGCGCGAACGCCCTCGAGGCGGACGCGCGGAGAGGCGTCACCCGCGCAGGCGAGGAGCAACGGTTGAACTTCTTTGACGCGATCGCGCCAGCAGAAGAGCACGCGGGCCGCGGCGGCGCGAGCACGAGGCTCTGGTGACTTAAGCATCTGGCGGAGCAATGGCTCATTTACGACATTGTGCCATTGATACACCCAGAGAGCTTCCATGAGGTGATGCTGATCGGGAATCGAAGTCGCGCTGAACTGTTTGGCCCACTTCTGAACGGCGGCAAGAACCTTTTTGGTGTCGCGCGCGCCCAGTTCGATCTTGGCCCGCGTGCGAACATTGTTCTCGGGCTCCTTCAGCAGTTCCAGGAGATTCTCAATTGGTGCGCCGGCGATTTGGGCGGGCTTCTCAAGCGGCCGGCCTTCGTAGGTCATGCGGTAGATGCGGCCATGCACGTGGTCACGGCTTGGATCCCGCAGATGATGTTGCAAATGGCCAATGATGGGATTGTGCCAGTCGAGAATATAGAGCGAGCCATCGGGAGCGACATCCACCGCCGAAGGGCGGAAGTTCGGATCATCCGACGAGATGAGATCGGGCTTCAGCGTTTCGCCCCAGGGCCCGGAGCCTTCCTCGCGCACTTTCACTCGGTAAATCCCCTGGAAGCCGATCACATTGCAATTCAGGAAATTGTCCTGGAACTCCTCCGGAAAGTGGCGGCTGGAGAGAATGCCAGTGCCTGGGCATGGACGCATCGGGCGTTCCCAGAATTGCCGCATGCCAGGATGCTTGTCGGCGGGCTGGGGGAGGTAGCCGCTGATGGCCGCGCCGAAGTAAGTATTATTGCCAGTGGCGTCGGTGACGAAATCGTCGCCCCAATAATCCCAAACGCGCCCGTGTGGATTGGCGAAACCATAAGGGATGTAGCGCTCGAATCGGGAACTGCGCGGCTCGAAGCGGTAGATGGCAGCATCGTGGTTGCGGACCGGACCGTTAAAAGTCTCCACCTGCGTGCGATGGAACACCCCGTCGCTCAAGTAAATAGCGCCACCCGGATCCAGGCAGATGGCGTTTGCCGTGTGATGCGAATCGGCGGAGTCCATGCCATTGAGGATGCGTTCCTTCCAGTCGGCTTTGCCATCGCCATCCGTATCGCGCACGAACCAGACATCGGGCGCCTGGATCACGATCACTCCGTCCTTGTAAAACTGGAAGCCGGTGGGGCAATTCAAGTCATCGAGGAACGTGGTGCATTTGTCCGCCTTGCCATCGCCATCGGTGTCTTCGAAAACCAGGAGCTTATCGCCATCCTTGCTCTGCGGCGTGCGCTCGGGATAGTTCGGCCAGGCAGCGACCCAAAGCCGGCCCTTTGTGTCGAAGGCCATCTGGACGGGCTTGGAAAGCTCGGGGAACTTTTCCTCGGAAGCGAACAAGTTAACCTTGCACCCCGGCGGAACGGACATGTGCTTGATGGCCTCTTCGCCACTCAGGAAGATGTGCGCACCGTCCTCCCCCTTGCCGGGTTTGTTGGTTTTGACCTCGACGGGCTGGGGAAGGTTATCGTCTTTGACTTCCAGATCGCCCCCCTGGGCCACGGCCCACACGCGCCGGTCGCGATTGGCGGTCATGACATCGCGCATCTGCATCTCGCGCTGCATGGTGTCGCGGTTAAGGACCCCGTTGTATTTTTCGTAAGAGCGCCCGCCATAGACGTTGTAGCCGTCCATGGTACGGTACCGTTTGAACCACACATCGTTCTTTTCGTTCACGACCTGGCGCAGTTTCTCGTTCCAGGCAGGGGCGGTTTCGCCAACTAACTCCCGGAACATAACCGGAGCGAGCGCCTTGTAGCCGTCATCGGTCAAGTGCAAGCCGTTGACGGTGAGAGATTGTTTGGCCTGGGAATAAAGCCTCTCGGAGGGAGCGAAGAGATCGATGAACTGGATGTTGTTTGCCTTGGCCACGTCTTCGATCGCGCTCGAATAGAGTTTGATATTGGCATTGTTGGCCTTGGGCTGGGGCAGGTTGGGATCGGTATGCTTCTCCTGCGCGATGGGTGAAAAGAGCACGAGCCGGGGCGCGCCTTTGCCGCTGTAGTTCTGTTTCAGTGTGGCCTTGATGAACTTTTCGAGATCTTTTTTGAACTGGTCCACGCCAGCCTGGCCCTTGAAAGATTCGTTGAAGCCAAAGAACGCGAGAATGACATCCGCCTTTTCGTGCTCGAGCCATTCGTCGGGCGTGCCGAAGCCCTGGGAGCGCGCCCGCGTGACAACCTCGTCGCCGGCGAAGCCCAGGTTGCGCACCACGAGGTCTTCCTTGGGGAACCGCTCGTACATGAGCGATTCCAGATAACCCGAATGCTGCATCCGGTCGGCGAGGGTATTGCCGATGATGCAAATGTGGTCGTCTTTTTTCAGTTGGAGCTGGTCAGCGCCGAAAGCGCAGCAAGCCAGGAGTGAGGCCAAGCCAGGAACGAGGCAGCGGAGCAGTCTTGTCATATAATGGTTAATCGAAATTGTGTTGGGCTTTGACGCCTGAGTAAAGATGTTTCGACATCAGGAAGACTTCCGGGACCGCCGGTAGAAGCTACCCAGCCTTTGCGGGTTCACGCCCAGATGGTAAGCGGCCAGAAGTGACTGTTACAGAAGGAAAGTGGGCTGTGATTGGGTTTCATGTGCCTGCGGCGACAAGCAGGCTGGCGGGGTACCGAGCGACTATCCAAAATTTTCTGGTTGGTGAGTGCTAGTCCAGGAACCATTCCGGGAGGTCTCCCTGGTCCCCCTAGTCCGGAATTTCGGCTTCGACGAGTTTGCCCAGCAGGATGAGGGACTCTTGCCAGCCCAGATAGCAGGCCTCGGCGGGGATGACATCGGGCACGCCTTCCTGCACGATGTTTATTTCCGTCCCGCAGGAAACCGCCTTCAAAGTAACCGTCACGTGAATCACGCCCGGCAGGTTCGGGTCGTCAAAGCGGTCCGTGTAGCGAAGGCGCTCGTAGGGGACCAGCTCGAGAAACTCTCCGCCAAAGGAATGGCTTTTGCCGCTGGTGAAGTTGGTGAACGACATTTTGAATGTGCCTCCCACCTTGGCATCCAGATGGTGAACCTTGCCCGTGAATCCGTTGGGCGGAAGCCACTTGCTCATGGCGTCTCCGTCTGTGAAGGCGCGATATATCCGCTCTGGTTTGGTGCGCAGGACGCGGTGCAGTCGGATTGTGTTTGTGCCCATAATCAATCTCCTTTTCTCGATTGGGAAATGCAAAGCGCCAGAATGGCGGCGGCGCAGCCCGCGGTCAGGCTTCGGACCCAAACGGACTGGAACTCGGCGCGTGCTCCCATCAGAATTCCGAAAAGCACGCAACCGAGAACGATCCAGCCGCAGCGGCGGACTCTCAGTCGAGGAGTTGTAACTGGTCGTCCGGCATGCATATTTGTCGCCACCTTACGCTCGGCTGAAGACCTTTGTCAAAGGCTACTAAACGTAAACCACGCCGACCATCGACCAACACTGGCTGGCGCCTCCGGAAGCGCTCTTGGTCGTGCGCATCCTCCGATAAGTGGAAGACCTCAACCTTGAATACCGTGCCAGCTACGCGAAACTCCTGCCGTTGCGTCCCTGTGTTGGTTTCGAATGACATCTGCTGTTCGGCTTCAAACTCGGGACCGAGGATGCTGGCCAGATACTCGCTCAATGGTACGCTCCTTTCCAGCACAGTGGGATCCGAAGCTTGGAATTCACGTGACTTGAAGTCGCGGC
>JADMIO011306003.1_pt1 | contig 71922 bp, 67 predicted proteins | sample 8958161 | NCBI WGS metagenome assembly JADMIO01 (sample SAMN16585339, study PRJNA669376) | soil metagenome | isolation source: Crop rotation soil | place: USA: Cullars Rotation, Alabama | collected 2011 | reverse complement strand
GCCGCGACTTCAAGTCACGTGAATTCCAAGCTTCGGATCCCACTGTGCTGGAAAGTCGCAGTCCGGAGGGGCGTGCTGCAGAATCTTTGAAGCTGCAGTCGTACGCGTGTCCCTGACGGTCATAATGTCTTTGACCGAAAAAGTTATCCCTTGCATCGGCCCAAGATCTATACCTGACGCGAATTGCGTTTCGACCGCTTTTGCGGCCGCCAAGGCCTGATCGCCGAGAACGGAGATAAAAGCGTTCAGTTGAGGATTGAGGCGCTCAATTCTTTCGACGGTCGCCCGCGTGACTTCAACTGGCGATAGCGTACGGCTGCGAAATGATCGACCGAGTTCGACGACACCCAACGTGCACAGCTCTTCGGCGCCTCGTAACGTCGATTTTGGCATATCAGACATCCAGATTTGCGCACTGCGAGATCGGACCAAGTGTCGCGCGTGTGGTTGGCCGGTCATCTTGACAAGGGATTAGCCGAGCATCAATCTGAGATCGCAACAAAATTCGGAAGAAAACGTCGACTCTCGCACGCGCCGGGAAGTGACGTACAAGACCAAGGTGAATCCGTTGGTCCAATTCGTCGTCGATCACAAAACAAGTCCAAATCGTTGGGGAGGTTAGATGAGCACGCACAACCGCCGTCACACGACGTAGTTTCTTGGCTGCATCCGCAGGCGCGGGCCTCGCTCCGGGCCTTATGACGCTGAACGAGGCTTTCGCGCAAGGCGTGACACCCAAGCGGGGAGGCACGCTGACGAGCATTCTTACGCCTGAACCCGCCGGCTTGATCCTTGGGATTCACAATGCCACGCCGACCAGCATTGCCGGCAGCAAGATGTACCAAAGCTTGCTGAAATTCTCGCAGAAGCTGGAACCGCTGCCGGAGTTGGCAAAGAGCTGGGAGCTTTCTCCTGACAAGCGGACCTACACCTTCAAGCTTCAGGAGAACGTTTTTTGGCATGATGGCAAACCGTTCTCTGCGGACGACGTCATCTTTTCCATAATGAAATTCCATCTGGAGATGGCACCGCGCCTGCGAACTGTCTTCAGCAAGATCCAGGAAGCGAGCGCGCCCGACCCGCTTACGGTCAAGATCACACTCGACGCGCCCTTCGAGCCGTTCTTGCTTTCGTTCGAAGTGACGACTTGTCCGATAATGCCCAAGCACATTTACGACGGCACGGACTATCGCAACAATCCAGCGAATCAGAAGCCGGTCGGAACGGGCCCATTCCAGTTTGCCGAATGGCAGCGAGGCAATTTCATCCGTCTGACGCGCTTCGAAAAATACTGGAAGCCCGGCCAACCATTCCTCGATGAAATCATTTACCGGATCATTCCGGACAGTCAGAGCCGATCGCTTGCTCTTCAGACCGGTCAGGTCCAGTTGACTCAGGAAAGCGACATCGAGCCGTTCGACATCGAGCGGTTCCGCAAACAGAGCAATCTCGAAGTCACCGCGGACGGCTGGCAGTTCTATTCGCCGCTGTCCTGGATCGAGATCAATCACCGTTTGCCGCGCCTGTCAGACAGGCGGGTGCGCCAAGCGATGAGCTATGCGATCGATCGTGAGTTCATTGTCAATAAGCTGTGGTTTGGGATTGGGCGCCCCGCCTATGGCCCGATCGCTTCGACGACACGGTTCTTCGACAAGTCGTTAAAGCAGCTGACTTACGATCCTCGGGCCGCGGCGCAACTGCTGGACGCCGCAGATCTCAAGCCGAATGCCCAGGGAATCAGGTTCACGATCAAGAATATGATCCTGCCCTTCGGCGAGGTCTGGACGCGTCTGGCGGAATATATCCGCACCGCGTTTCGGCAGATTGGCATCGAGGTCATCATCGAGCCGGCGGATCTTGGAACCTATTCGCAGCGGCTCGCCAACTGGGATTATGAGACGACCGTCAACCAGCTTTTCCAGTTTGGCGATCCAACCCTTGGCGTGGAGCGCAGCTATCACTCGGCCAACATCAAGAAGATCACGTTCACAAATACTGGCGGATACTCAAACCCGAAAGTCGATCAGCTATTCGACCGGGCGCGGGTGGAGGCGAACGCTGCCGATCGTCAGGCAACGTTTAACGAAGTGCAAAAAATTCTGATCGAAGACATTCCACAGATCTGGATCATGGAGCTGTCGTTCCCGACCATCTACGACAAGCGTGTTCACAACGCGATCCAGTTCGCGACTGGAACGCGCGCTTCGTTCGACGACGTTTTCATAGCGTAAGCGCTATGCCATGAGTGTTGCACAGCTCCTGCGCTTTCTGGCTTCCAGGTTCTTGAAAGCGGCAGGAGTAGCGTTGGCTATTGCGATCATCAATTTTCTGCTGATCCATGCCGCGCCCGGCGATCCGGCAAGCATTATTGCCGGCGAGTCGGGCGTGGCGGATCCCAAATATCTTGCGCAGCTGAGAGAGCAATTCGGTTTGGACCGGCCGTTGCTTGATCAGTTATGGATTTACGTGACCAGTGTTTTGCAGTTCGACCTGGGATTCTCCCACCGAATCCAGCGTCCTGTCGTGAATCTTATTTTCGAGCGTCTGTTTGCGACGCTCCTGCTGACCGGAACAGCTTTCGCATTCGCTTTTTTCGTGGGAATCTTTTTCGGCGTGGTTGCAGCCCGATTTCGTGGTTCATTTGTCGATCGTGTGATTAGCGTGCTGGCGCTCATCTTTTTTGCGACGCCGACCTTCTGGATCGGATTGATGTTGATTCTGACGTTCAGCGTATGGCTGAACTGGCTTCCGAGCTTCGGATTTGGAACCATCAATGCAAACGTTCACGGCATTGCGGCAATCACGGACGCGCTGCAATACCTGATACTTCCCGGGATCACGCTTGCGCTTTACTACACGGCGGTCTATGCGCAGCTCGCGCGGGCGTCGATTCTTGATGTGGCGGATCAGGACTTTGTAAAAACTGCGCGGGCTAAGGGTGTACCGGAAGCGGCTATTCTTCGTCGCCACGTTCTGAGAAATGCACTGCTGCCGACAATTACGTTTGCCGGTCTTCAGGCAGGTCAGCTCATCGGCGGATCGATTCTCGTCGAGACGGTCTTCGCCTGGCCGGGCATTGGCCGTCTGGCTTTCGAAGCGTTGCTGGCTCGCGATTACCAGCTACTCCTGGGAATTTTCTTTTGCACGTCGGTGCTGGTTCTCATCTTCAATATCGTGACCGATCTGCTGTATGTCGTCGTCGATCCGCGTGTCCAGATGACATGAAGAATTTCATTCGTAACTTCCTCGACCACCATAGCGCCTTGGCCGGATTTGCAATCTTGCTCGCTATCTGCGTTGTGGCGATGGCAGCCCCCTGGCTGTTTCCCTTTTCGCCCTGGGATATGCGGGGCGCGCCGTTTGTGCCGCCGGGGCAAGATGGATTTCTGCTGGGCTCTGACAGCCTTGGTCGTGATGTCGCAGCCGAGATTGCGTACGGAACACACGTCTCTCTCCGGATTGGTGTCATTTCGACCGCTGTTGCCATTCTGGCTGGCATCGCATTCGGCGCCGTGGCCGGTTACGCCGGCGGCGTCGTCGACGACATCCTCATGCGCTTCACGGAGCTCTTCCAAACCATTCCAAGCTTTGTTTTGGCGGTCGTTCTTGTCGCAATTTTCAAACCTAGCCTTACATCCATCGTCGCCGCGATCGCCATCGTTTCCTGGCCGCCGGTCGCGCGGGTCGTTCGGGCGGAGTTCCTCTCGCTTCGTGAACGGGAGTTCGTGCAGGCGGCGCGCGTGCTGGGGCGGTCCCATCTTGGAATCATCTTCAGTGAAATCCTGCCGAATGCGCTATCGCCAATCATCGCTCTGGCGAGCATGATGGTGGCGAGCGCGGTTCTGCTTGAGTCCGGACTGTCGTTTCTCGGTCTCGGTGATCCCAATCGGATCTCCTGGGGATATATGATCGGGGCCGGCCGCGGTGTCATTCGACTGGCGTGGTGGATGAGTTTCTTTCCCGGAATGGCGATCTTTCTCTCGGTGTTGGCGCTCAATCTCGTCGGTGAGGGAATTGGTGTCGCGCTCAATCCCAAACGTTCGCGGCAGAAAAACAACGAATCAATCACCGCGCCGGCCGACTGATGAGCCTCCTGTCCATAAAAGATCTGACGATTACTCTCCCGTCGGGAGCAGAGCGCCGCCACGCAATCCACCAAGTATCCTTTACACTCAATCGAGGTGAAATCCTCTGCCTGGTCGGGGAGAGTGGCTCTGGAAAATCGATTTCGGCGGCGGCCGTGATGGGGCTGCTGCCGCCGGCTCTTCGTATTCAAAGCGGCACGGTTCAGTTTGAGGGCCGTGATCTGCTGCGGGTCTCACCGAACGAGATGCGTCATGTACGGGGCGCTCGGATCGGCATGATCTTCCAGGAGCCGATGACGGCGCTCAATCCATTGATGCGAGTCGGCGCGCAGGTGGAGGAAGCTCTGAGCGTACACGGCAGCACGGGTGTTAGCCGTGTGCTTGACCTGTTTGCGGCGGTGCATCTACCGGATCCGAAGCGTCTCATTCGGGCGTGGCCGCATAACCTGTCGGGCGGGCAGCGCCAACGCGTCATGATCGCGATGGCGCTTGCCCTCGAACCGGGTGTGTTGATCGCGGATGAGCCGACCACCGCGCTCGACGTTATCACCCAAATGCAGATTCTGAGGTTGATCCGGGAGATTCAAGAGCGACGGGGGATGGGCGTTCTGTTTATCACCCACGATTTCGGGGTTGTGGCGGAGATCGCTGATCGCGTGCTGGTCATGCAGCAGGGTCGGATCGTGGAGGAGGGTGTAGCCGGACAGATTTTACATGCACCTCGACACCCCTACACCAAGATGTTGATTGATGCGGTGCCGCACGGCGCAGCCGCTCCCGGTTCGTCGGCTGCGGACGACGTGGTACTGAAAGTATCAAATCTGCAAAAGACGTTTCAACGCGGAGGCGGCTTGTTCGCCCACAAGGCTGAGGTTCCAGCCGTCAGTAACGTCAGCTTCGAGATTCGACGTGGCGAGACGTTAGGATTGGTTGGAGAAAGCGGCTCGGGAAAGTCCACGCTGGCGCGCTGCATCGTCAAGCTGGTACATCCGGAAGCCGGGGAAATCCGGTTCCGTGGCACCGAATTGAGAACATTATCCTCTCGTGGATGGAAGCCGTTTCGCAAGCGTATTCAGTTTGTCTTCCAGGATCCAATTGCCTCCCTCAATCCACGGCGAATGGTCGGAGACATTATCGGAGAAGGCCTCGTCACGCAGGGCATGTCTCGCGCGGCTGCCCGAAGCCGCGCGCGCGAGCTGCTGCGGCTGGTGCAACTCGATCCGGCCGCGCATGAACGCTTCCCGCACGAGTTCAGCGGGGGACAACGGCAGCGTATCGGCATCGCGCGCGCGCTGGCGGTGGATCCGGAACTGCTCATAGCGGACGAGCCCGTGTCGGCGCTGGACGTGTCGGTGCAGGCTCAAATTATCACCCTTTTGCAGGATCTTCGTAAGCGCCTTGGATTGACGATGCTATTCATCACGCATGATTTGCGGGTTGCAGCACAGGTTTGCGACCGGATCGCGGTCATGGAGAAAGGGATTCTCGTAGAGCAGGGCGACACTCGGGAGGTTTTTGCCACACCGCGCCATCCTTACACGCGGGCGCTGCTGGATTCTATTCCCGGGCGAGAATGGAGTTCCCCAATGACAGGCGTTATCGCATAGCCTCTTCGTGATGCTTGAATTCATCATCGCAAGTCCTTCGACCAGTCTAGCTCGCGGCTGGCGATTTCAATATCCGATGGAGCAGGCCTTATCGGCGCCGCTTGGTCGGATGCAACTTCAATGGCAGGGCCGTCAGAGGTAGGGTCGGCGTGTCAGAAACACGCAATCGGCACATAGTGCTACAGCCCCGTGAACGCCGCCTGCGAATTGCGCGCTTAAGGCGGCTGTCAGTAGCTGGTGGAAGCGCATTGAGCGGAAGCCCGCGGAACTGCTTCCCCGTGCAGTCTTCGTGCCGGTGAGGTCTTAAGGAATTCGGCGACGAGCGCTTTTCACTGCACTGGAGTCGTGTCGGAAACCTTTTGCCAGGTCTTGTCCGGATTGAAAGAACTCATCCGTTCGGCGAGTTTCGGCGTGTCCGGGCCCAGATCTTTCTGGAAGACCGCGCCGGCGTGATTGACGATGAACGTCATTACGCCGGAGTTGCGGTAGTCGGCCGGATAGGCGACGAGCGCGAACCCGCCGATCATCTTGCCGTCCACCACGTAATCCAGCTCGCCACCCGCCGCCGCCGCGCCCTGCCGGGTCAGGATCTTGAAATAGTAGCCGCGATACGGGGTCCGGCCGGCTCCCGTGCGATAACCCCGCCGCGTCGCCTGCGCGATGAGCTCGCCCAGCGGGCTTTCTTCCTCGCCTTGGGCCGTCTGCCAGTATAGCCCGTCCTTCTTGCCCGGCCGGCTGATGATCCGCTGCGCATAGGTGTTGATGCCGGCGCCGGTGCGGTCCTTTTCGGCATACTCATTCTGGGCGTCGACGTAGGCGAGACAGGCCTGGATGGCGTCGAATTCGTTTTTTCCGATGCGGCGGAAGAGAATCTCGTCTAGGCCTGCCGCAGTATCGAAGCGCCACATCCCGTCCTTGCGTACGAGAGGGATCGGCAGCGGATAATCCTGCGGCCCTATGACCATGATGGCCCTGCTGTCGCCTTCTAACGTGATCTGATGCTTTGCATCATAGGCCACGACGAATTTTTGACGCGTATCGGCATCGGCAACTTCATCGCCCGACGATACGATATCGGCGCCGTCGGGTCCAAGTACGGTCACAAGCGCCTTCATGTCGCTCGCTTTGGCCGCAGCCACGAGCGCGGCCGCCGCTTCCTCAGGCGTCTTGAAGGCTTGCTGGGCGTGAACGAAAGACGCCACGACGCAGAACACCGCCGCGAGCATCAGCGTGAGAAGGACTCTTTTCATGGCGCCCTCATGCGCTCGTGCGAATGGTCAGTGGGACATTGAGGCCGCGATCGGGGCTCGCGCTCCGGAAGCGATCCATTGTTCGTAGGTTTGGAACTTGACGCCGACCTTGTCGTAGAAGACGCGCAGATAGCCGTCGCGGCCGCGCACCACGGCGTCCGGCATGACCGTCTGCACCTCCTGCGCCATCACGCCCACATAGGTGCGGTTGCTGTTGTTGTAGCTGAAGCGGTAGTAGCCGATCCCGTTCGGCAGACGGCCGAGCCGGACGATGTCGTGCTTGAGCATGATGTCGGAGCGCCGCCCGCCGCCGCCACCGCCGCCACCGCGGCCGCCACCACCACCACCGCCACCGCGTGCACCGCCACCTCCACCACCACCGCCGCCGGCGCGCATGCCCCCGCCACCACCACCGGCGCGCATGCCGCCGCCACCGCCGCCGCCCATGCTGGCGCGGCCGCGGGCCGACTGCATGCTGGCGGCGCGGCCGGAGCCGACATTGCCGAGCGCATTGCCGCCGCCCGGCCGTGCGCCGCCGCTTGGACGCTGGCCTGCGCTCGGCCGGCTCGACGAAGGACGCTGTCCGGCGCTCGGCTTGCTACCACCCGAGGGGCGCTGACCAGCGCTTGGCTTGCCACCGCCCGAAGGACGCTGACCCGCGCTCGGTCGATCGCCACCGGGGCGTTGGCCGGCGCCTGCACCGGGCCGATCTCCACCGGGACGCTGACCCGCGCCAGGCCGATCGCCTGGACGCTGACCCGCGCCGCCACGATCAGGATTGAGCACCTGATTGCCGCCGCGGCCGCGATAATCCATGCGGTTCGAAACGCTGCCGCGATTGTTGTCGCCAAATTTCTGGCGGACGTTGGAATTGTTGTAGCGCACGCCCTGCCGATGCTCCGGACGATGCTGAAAGTTGGAGCCGTTCAACGGATTCACCCGCGGCCGGTTGATGTTGATGTTGTTGACGTTCCAGTTGCAGCCGCCCCCCCAGTAATTGCCGCCCGACGCCCAGCGGCCGAGCGCCCAGCCGGCGCCGAACGCGAGCCCGGCCCCGATGAGGCCGGCGCCGATATAGCCCGGATAGCCGAAGTAGTAAGGCGGATAGGCCGGATACGGCCAGCCGCCGTAGACGACGGCGGGATCGTAATATGGCACGTAGACGGTATCGGGATTGGTCTGCTCGATCGCGATATATTGCTTGCCGCTCTGCCCTTGCGACTTGGTAACCTTCTGTTCCTTGGTCGACGTCAGCTTGTTGTTGCCATCGGCTTTTGCGCGCAGCCGTTGGATTGCATCCATCACATCCGGCTGCTGCGCCAACACCGCGTCGCCAAGCTTGACAGTCCATTCGAGCTTTGAGCTCATCATCGATACAACGTCGGGAGTGGCTACAAGCGATTTGACGCTGTCGTCCCATTGCTGCTTGTCGGCCGCGGCCTTCAGCGCGTCGTCCTTGAGCGTCTTGTTCTCTTTCAGCCAGCGGTCGGCTTGCACGACCTCCAGCGGATACGTTGACGCCATGAGCACAAGCGACAGCAGCGTGTCCGGATACAAGGCGATTGGCGCAACCAGAGCCTCAAGCTCCTCGGGCTTGAGCATCTGATCGCTGGAAGCCGGAGGTGCGGCTGGGGTTGCGGCCGCGGGCGCCTGAGTCTGCGCCCATGCGGAAGCCGACGACTGGATGACAAGCGCGAACACCAATGCTGCGAGCCGGCGCAAAACCATTTGCATCTCCTGCTCAGACGCGATGCAGAATCGCTTTCAGCTTCATCGTGAGCTGAGCGCCGAATTACAGCGCCGTCGGGGTGGCGCGAAAACCTATACGTTGGTGAAAAAACTATACGTTGGTACAGGTGCGCCGCGGGCGCGGCTGCATCGCCTATCCGCTTCAAGCGGTCCGGCGACGTCAGCGCGGATTGAGTCGTGTGGCAACGCTCTCTCTCGCTATCGCCCCATTGCCCGTCGCAGCACCTCGAAGATGACAGCAGTCGACCATCCGAACAGCAGAACGCCGTTCATCGCCGTCATCGGTCCGAGCAGCCGCCACTCCGGAGCCGGGACGACGTCACCGTAGCCCAGTGTCGTGTAGTTCACGAACGCGAAATACATCATGTCGGCGTTATTTGGCGCGGCGCCGACGTGTCGATATGTGAGCGCCCAGGTCGCGACCTCCAGCGTATGCGCGGCCATGAAGACGATCACCGTGGCTATCATAGTGCTCGGCATGCGCGCCGCGGGCGGTCTGAAGCCTCTTCGCTCCATGGCCTGCGCGGCGCGGACCACCAACGTCATGACAAGCGCATGGATTCCGATGTTGCAGACGCTCGCGACGGTACCCCACAGCAACTGCCTCAACATGGCGAGGTTGCGCTCCAAATCCTGGGTGACGGCAGCCGTGCCGCTCAGTGGCCGCTGAACACAAGCGTCGAGAACGGTAGCACAATCGCCTGCAGCCGCAGGATCAGCGCATGCACGAGCCCAAGCGCATCAACCACATGCAAGAGGACTTTCTTGGTCGTGCTGGTGTCCTTCGCGACGATGACGTCGTGATTGCTCGAATAGGCATTGACGATGCAACTGCTGCCCGGCGTCACGCCTTCCAGACCACCGGTGTAGAGAGGCTCGAGAAATACCAGCAGCGTGCCGGGCCGGGCGACCTGCTGCGCTTCGAGCAGTTGCTCGCCGCCGCGATATTGGCCGGCCGCGATGTAATTCTGCACGCTTGTCACCACCATCGGAATGATAGTCCACGGCTTCGAGACGCAGGCCGCCTCGGCGATCATTCCCGGCGCCATGATCTGCGCTTCGATCTGCCCAAATCCGGCTTGCAGCCCCTGCTGGCCGGCGCCCTCCGGGATCAGAATTCCGGCCGACCGGATCATCGGGTTTACGACGTCGCCGGCCCGCAGAAGGAACTGTTCCACGCGCCCGTTTACGCCGGCGCGGATCGTTGTCTTGTCGAGTTCCACATCGGCCTGGGCGAGCGCCGCTTCGGCGCTCTTGCGCTCGGCGGGCAGCACGGTCGAGAACCGCGCCTCGGCGGCCTGTTGTGTGGCGGTAGCGGCCGTCACGCCGCCGCGGGCCGAGTCGACGCGGACTTGGAGCCTCTCGATATCGCGAAACGGGACGTTGCCCGGATTGCGGTTATACAATTCCTGCTTGGTTTCGAGTTCATCCAATGCCTGCTGAAGCTCGCCGTTCGCCGATCGCAACTGGCCTTCGGCCTTTTGCACGTCGGCTTGCGCCACCACGAGCCCGGCATCGATCTCCGCCAGCTTGCGGCGCGCGGTCTCGACCGCGGCTTCTTGCTTCGAACTGTCGAGCCTGAAGATCGGCTGCCCTTGTTTGACCTGCCCGCTCTGCCCGATGAATACCTCGGCAACGCGTCCGTTTGCCTCGGGGAGGATCGGAACGGTTCGGAAGAACAACGTTGCGGTGCTGGTGGAGGGGTGATTGTAAAAGACTGTCGTGATCAGGCAGACGGTGAGAATGACGCAGCCCGTGATGCCCCATCGCAGCTCGTACCACACTGAGAAGAGCGTGATCTCCCGGCCGAAGCGCTTTCCCTGCACGTAGCGGCGATAGAGATAGTCCGGCAGAAGCGTGAAAATGGAACAGAGCATGAGCTCAAGCATGGGTGAGCTCCTTGCGCGGCTCGGATGATGGTCGCTCTGGCTTCACGGTCGTGCCGTCGGTTCGCCTTTTGTCGGCGAGGCTCTCTTGCAGAACCTGGTCCGTGCTTTCATCCGGGGACCGCGCAGCGGCGCCAGCCTCGGTATCTGCCGGCTGGCTGCCGGCCATCTTTTCGACTGATCCCGCGATCCGGCTGAGATAGCCGCCGAAGTCGGGCAGATCGATTAACGCAAGCAACAGGCCAATGATCCAGAAAATGTGCATATGGGTAAAGAGCGAGATGAGACCCAGCACGGCCACGATCTCGAACTGCAGCTTATGGGATTTGTGTGCGATCCGTTCGGGCAACGAATGCAAGGTGAAATAGAAGATGCCAAATCCGAGAACCGCGCCAAGCAAAATGAACGCCATCACGACCATCAGGACGTCGGTGTCGCCGGGCGCCGTGATGAAGGGCGGTAGATGCTGTGTCGCCACTGGATGAAGCGATTCAGCCATAAGAACTGCTCCCTCGAGGCGTGTCGCCCCCACGGGACCATCGCAAAAGCAAACTGGCCGAGCGCCTATACGAAAGGTTCAAGAACTAAACGCTGGTTCAATAGTGGCGCAAAGGCCGACGCTGCAATTGTGTCCTGACGATGATGCGACGGAGGATGGGTCCGCGTGCGCAGATCATCGCGACAGAGGAGACTTTGAATGCGATCGGTTGTCAGTGCTTTTGCTGTCACGGCTGCGTTGCTGTGTTCGGCCACCGTGTCTCAAGCTCAGCAGCAGAAGAGCGATACCACCATCTACTGTCTCGTCCAAGGCGGCGACGCGAGGTCGTACAATTGCTCCTACCGCACCATGGATGCCTGCCTGGCGTCACGATCAGGCGCCGGCGGATCGTGCGTGCCGTATCGGATATCGGGCAAGAAGAAGTAAAAAATTTCAACCCCTCCTGGACGCCCATCTTGACAGGGCCAACCGATCGGTTGGCCCCTTTTTTTGGCGCGTGGCTATTTGCTCGCGAGCAAGGTACCCGCTGCCTGCATCACCATTTCCTTGGGGTGCGTCAAGCAATAGTCGCGAAGCTTGTCCATGCTGACCTCGAACGACTGCGCATCCACGACGGTGTTATTGCCCTTCGCGTTGTAGTATCCACTGAGCCAAATCGAAATGTTCTTCGGATTCGTAATTTTGTAGGCCACGTATTGATCGCAGCTGATCTTGGCGATGTCGACCAGCACCTGAGCTCTCGCCGTCGGCGCGAGCACGGCAACCATACACAGTGGGATTGCTATCCGGCCGAGTTTATTGAACATCTGATCACCCACCTTTAGAACTCGCCTGCGTGGTTGCCGCGAGATCAAGAATGTAATCGTTAAACCGGGAGATAGGCGCGAGCGATTGTTCGAGAAGCTTGGCGCCGTTATACGGAGGACGTACGCCGCTTGTGCCTGAGCATGCCGGTACGGCCTTCGGAACGTTGCAAGCGGCGGCTGGCGAAGGAGAGGCCCGCCGCTATTTTCTCAGCGAGCTCATGTAGGCGGCAATATCACGCGCGTCAGAGGGCGAGACTACGAAGTTCATCCGTGGATACGGGGACAAGATCAGTTGCACAAGCAGGTCCGGTTCAAAATTGCCGTGGCGGGCGATGATTTCAAAGGGTGGAGCTGCCATCATCTCGCGCGTTCCGGAGCCGGGCAGGTGGCACCCCGAACACGAGGTGCGCGCAAGATAGGCGCCGCGGTCGGCGTCTCCGGCGAGAGCGCAGGGCGACTGCGTGGCGGTCAGGAAGCCCAACGTCGCGACGGCATACCTTGATGTCATGTCACTCGCGCCCGTCGAGAAATAAGCGTCGGATCTGAGTCGTGCGTGGCGTGTGCGAAAACGAGAGCGTGCGGACGGAAACTGAATCCTGGAGATGCTGCTCAGCGTCCTTCACGCGGATGCTGCGCACCTCAACAATTCAAAAGTCAGTTCGATGAATCCATTATACCGGAGTCGACGCTGAACTATGCGCAGGTATAGGTCTCGCAGTGTCCCTTTCGCGGATCGGAAAGGCTGTGCCTACCAGCGCCGATAGTATCCGTAGCGCCGATATCCGTAGTAGCCCCCGTAGTACCGGCGATAGGGCCGGTAATACCCGTAGTACGCGCGCCGGGGATAGTAATAGGAGGGCGCATAGCCGTAGCCATAATAAGGGGCGTAGCCATAGGACGGGGCGTAATAGCTGTAGGCGGGATAATAGCCGCCATAGTATCCGCCATATCCGCCAGAATACCCATAACCGTAGGCGCTACGCGCGACCAATGCGCCTCCGATCGCGCCCGCAGCGAAAGCGGCGCCGCCCCAGCAGCCCCAGCATCTTGCTTGCGCCGTCGAGGGGGTGGTGATGGTGGTGGCCACCATCAACGATGCGGCGGCTACTGTCGTCAGCAACGTCTTGCGCATGATGCACTCCGCGACTTGGATTGAATCACCCGGAGGGAGGCAACTACCTCAACGCGATGCTCATCCCGCTGAGATCCAGATTGAGCTGCAACCCGATCTGTCGGCCTCTGAGGCGGAGGACGACGCCGTTCGCATTCCGGAGTTCCATTGCGCGCACGCCGCCGGCCACTGCAACGCCGGCGCTGAGCGCCGAATAGATGCCATTGATGTCACCCGGTCGGTGGATGTTGCTCACCGTCCCCGCCATCTCAGTCACCGCTCCACCAAAAACCAGTCCTGCCGTCAGGCCGCCGACCGAAAGAGGATAAGAATGCCCCTTGAAATAGAGCGTGCCGCTGCCAGCCGACCCGCCGATAAACCAGCCGCCATTGGCGAAAGAAAGACGAATTGTGTTCTGGGCATGGGACGGCGAGGTTGAGAAAGCAACGGTGCCAAGCAGTCCCAGGATAACCGAAAGCACCAGGCTGAACGTGCGGATGATTTTCATAATTCTCATCTTGACAGGGATCTGTAGAATGTCGCTGCTTTCACCGGTCCCGCTTACCGGGAGCTTTCTTCTGTTCTTGCTGGCCGAAATCCCGGTAGAGAAGCGCGAACTCCTGCGCCATCTCATAGCAGACGTTCAGCTTGCGGTTCTTGATGCTCCAGTAGGTGTCGACCTCTCCACAGGTTCGCATCTCCATCTCGATATCGCCGGGCTTCCAGACGAATTTGTCGACAGCGCCCTGCGCGAACATCTCCAGAAAGCGAAGGCGACGGAACGTGTTGGCGTAAATCTCGAGTTCGCCTTTGGCCTCGCCGTAATTGATTTTGATCGTGGCTTTCGTCTGGTCGGGTGCGCGTAAATGTGGCTTCAGCACCATGTCCCAGGAGTAGGCGGCAAGGCCATAGTCGCGCCGGCAGCTTTTCTGGCGGTCCTCTGGCAGCTTGGCTTCGTCGGCTAGATCCTTGAATTTATCCGGATCGGAGCCGACCATCATGCAGACTATCTGATAGGCGCGCTGCTGATCGAGGCCATGCTCGTCGTAGTAGGTCATCGGCTCGCCGTCGCGCGTGGCGCGGCGCGCGGACAGCGCCCACCCCTTTGCGGCCTCGACGAGCACGCGATGAGAAACATCGTTTCCCATCTGTATGCCCATGACGATGGCGAAAGAATCGGCGGCATCTTCCTCGCGGCCTAATACGGGCAGGTCCATCTCTGCCATGAGAGCATGGCCCATTTCGTGGGCGGCAACAAAAAGCATGTTTCCGATGACGAACTCGACAAGCGGCTGCCGCTTATCGGCCGGAACGGTCTTCAGGCGCGGTGAGTCGACAACCGCACGAACCGTATCCGTCATCATATCCTCGAAGGAGCGGCGCGTGCTTGACTGGGCATGGGCCGGTACGGCCGACATGAGTGCCGCAATTGCGATCGCGCCATGGAGACGACGAAGCCGCGTCTGTCTGCACAAAGAATAAACAGAGAAGAACACGGCTCACCTCTTCGCCATGGCGCGCCAACGCCGGACGGCGTCGGTAGAGTTAGCGTTCCGATCAGCTGCTCTTTTTCTTCTTGTAACGCGGCTCGCCTTCCGGCCGGCCGGGCGCGGGAATGATTGCCTGGGGTTCCGATTTCTTCTTCTTGTAGCGGGGTTCTCCTTCCTTGCGCCAACCTTCCGGCGTGGCGCCCTGAGCCAGCTGCAAGGTGGCGCGACTCATCTGGGGAGCGCTGCCCTGGAGATCGGATGTGGTCGATGCGAAGGCAGGAGCTGCGAGCACCGCAATTCCTGCCACCAAGACGAGTTTTGAAATCATGACTGTACGTTTCCTTTTGCAAAATGCGGTGCCGTTGTGCCGCTACGACAAACCAAAGCTCTTGCCTTCGAGAACCGGCATGCGTGCGGTATCGACAAACTTAAAGAAGTAACGAACTCATCGACTACTAAACGGTCGGTTAGGGGCCCTATATGGAAGTATAGAGGCCTCAAACGTGAAACCTCTCGCCTGCGACTACGCCCTGACGGAAAGTGCAGTGCGTCAGTATCGCAGAATTGGGTCCGAGAGTGTCTGATGTGTGCGCAAGCAAAGCGAAGTGGCCACGTCATGCGGCCAGCAGCAAACCAGCCACGCGCTTCAATGCGGCTTCGCGACATGAAGCGTCGCGTGACGCTTGGCGCTCACACCGCGAGGGAAGAAGGAGGCAGCACATCGCCGGGAGCGACGGAAGATGCGGCGATTGGGTGCCGGCTGGGCGCGAAGCGGCCAACGTTTTCGGGCGTGAGGCGAACCTCAGGGGCTAAAGCTCAATGCATTTGCCCCGTGCTGCCAAAGCCAAAGCGACACACGCAATCAGCGATTCTGCCAAATATGGTTTTGTCAGATACGCATGGGCGCCTCCTTGCAAGGCGCGTGTGCGGGCTCCTGCGTCTGTGGTTGCAGACAGAAAGATGATCGGGAAGCGGTGACCGGCGGACACCAGGCGCTCCTGAAGTTCGAAGCCATTCATCTCCGGCATCATCACATCTGTGATGGCGCATTGAGTCTTCGACAAGGCGTCGGAGCCGAGAAAGTCGCTCCCGGAAGCAAAGGCATCGACTGCGTAGCCGGCAGAACGAAGAAGGGCTGCAAGCGCATCGCGTACGCCTTGGTCATCATCAATGATCGAAATCAAAGCAGCATCCGGCATCATATCTCTTCTACTCGGCTAGGAGGCCGATCGGACGAGCCGAGGCTGCGCGCTGGATCGGCATTCTAGGGGTGCAACTTGTGAGCGATTGTTGTTGATGTTTCGAGGGCGACCGTCTTGATTTTGAATGCCAGAATACTGTCTGGCGGAGCGGAGATGTATAAAGCCTGAACCAACTCGTATGGTGACATACTACCAAGGAAATTCAGCGGATCTTTGGCCTACGGCAAGCGGCGGCATCAGTAGAGCTGCTTACGAAAGCGCCGTAAGGGCAGGTGTGGACGCCGATCACCTTCTTCGACGCGCGGGACTTACTTGCGAGTCAATAAGGGATGGCCATGTCCGCATTGCTGCGTCGCATCAAATCAGGTTTCTGAACCTCGTTGCGGAAGCGGTCGGGGACGATTTCTTCGGAATTCGCCTGGCCGAGCGCTTGGAACTGCGCGAGCTCGGCTTGTTGTATTATGTGCAGTCTTCATCCCAGTGCTTGGGAGATGCGCTCAAGCGGCTGGCGAGATACAGCCGGGTCCACAATGAAGGAGTCGAGCTTCGCTGCTCGGATCGGAACGGCCTGACCGTGAGCTTCCACTACAGCGGCGTATCGCGATCAGCGGATCGGCACCAGATCGAGTTCTTTGTAATTATGCTAATTCGATTGTGCCGGCAGCTCACTGGCCGGCGACTGTCGCCCCAATCGGTCCGGCTATTGCATCCCCGTAGGCGCATACCGGCCAAATGGACGATGCTGTTCGGATGCGATGTCGAATTCGGCGGGGGTATCGATCAGGTGACCTATTCGAGATCGGTCGCCTCATTGCGCCTTCCGGGCGCTGACGATTACTTGAATTGCCTCCTGGAGAGCTATTGCAACGAGACCCTGAAGAAGCGGCGCAAAGCATCGGCCAGCTGGCAACTGCGCGTCGAGAATGCAATTGCGCCGCTGTTACCGCATGGGCAGGCGACGCTCGATGAAGTCGCCCAAAAGCTTGGTGTCAGCGGTCGGACTCTGACGCGCCTGCTTGCGGCCGAGAGCTGCACTTTTTCGAAAATCCGAGAGCGTCTCAGAGCAGCCCTTGCAAAGCGTTACCTCGGCGAAACCGACATGCCGATCGCTGAGATTGCTTGGCTTCTCGGCTATCGCGAGCCGAGCGCCTTCAACCATGCGTTTCGGCGCTGGGCCGCACAAGGGCCTCGGCAATGGCGGCGGCAACGCGGTTGAGCATTGAAGATCGACCTAGGCAGCCTGCGTTTGCTCGGGCGGGTGCGGAGTGGCCGCCGCCAGGGCGTTGTTTGGCGGGAGTTCGAATTGAAAACTTGCGCCGCCGCTTGGCCGGGCAGAAACCCACATCCTGCCCTGATGGCTCTCTATGATCGTGCGGCAGATCGCAAGGCCCATCCCCATGCCGTGATCCTTTGTCGAATAAAGCGGATCAAAGATCCGATCAACATTCGAAGGAGCAACGCCAGGGCCGGTATCTTCGATCGATACTTGCAGCCAACCGCGCTCGTTGAAGCCGGATCGGATCTGCAGCGCACGATCGCGAACCGAAGACATCGCTTCGAGCGCATTGAGCACGAGATTCAGAAGTACCTGTTGCAGTTGAATAGGATTGGCGTAGACATCCGGAAGGCCGTCCGCAAGTTGTTGCATCACGTCGACGTCCTGCTTCTGAAGATCGATCCTCAGCAGATCGAGGACCGACTCGACGAGCTGATTGATCTGAACCTGCTTTTTTTCTCCCTTGTCTTTGTTGAACATCGCCCGGATGTTCTGGATGATATTGCCGGCACGGTGTCCGGCATCCACGATCCGTTTTAAGGCGCTCCGCGCTTCGGCGACGTCCGGGACCTTGAGCGTCAACCATCGTATCGCCGCGTTGGCATTGGCAATCATCGCCGTTACGGGCTGGCTGACCTCATGAGCGATCGAGCCGGAGAGTTGGCCCGCTGCCGCTATCCGGTTCATTTGCGTCAGCTCGGATATTGTGTCGCGTGCCAGCATCTCGGCTTTTTGCCGGCGGCGATGCTCATAGATGAGCCAGGTGATCAAAATCGCCTGGGCAAGAAATGTCGCAACCACAGCCATTATCTGAACGCGATACTGTTCCCACATGCTGGGAGGCCGGAAATAGATGTCGCTGTTCGGAGGCAGCCGCGCCTCGTCGATGCCCCAGCGCTGCAACTCCCGCCAATCGAATTTTGGCCGGGCAGCGGCCGTGATCCGCGGAGGATTGATGCTGGCCGCATTCTCGCCGCGGAGCATGCGGACGGCAGAGTCCGCCACCATCCGGCTGCGCTCTTGCACGGCAATCAAGGGGCCTCCAACGATGCCCTGACCGAAGCTGCCATCATAAAAGGTGAAGATCGGCGCGTTGGCGACCTCCCGAAGCCGGGCCAGCACCTTGGTATCCTCGTAGGTCTGCCCCGCTGCATCCGTGAGGAACAGCAGAAAGACGAGCGCCGAATGCGGAGCCAGCTTTGAAACGTGTTCCAGCATCTCATCGAAGGTGTAGTCATTCAATCCTCGGAGCGACGCCTTGTCCGCGTAAGGCGCGAAGGCGGTGCGGAACTGCTCGAACCAGTCGCGTTCCGACGCCGAACTTCCAACTACCACCTCGACGTTGGTGGTGTCGGGCAGCAGGCGCATTACGTTCTGGGCGATGCCTGGCAGGTCGATCCAGCTGGAGAAAATGACATCGTCAGGAGTCAGTCCAGAGGATGGAAGTCGGCGGGCTTCTGCCAGGGCAAGGAGCTTTGTCGTGGGGAATCGCGCGCGATTTCTCTGAAACAGGGTAACCGCAGGACTTCCTATGGCCACCGTCAGATCGAGCTTCTTGTCGGCAAACAGCGCACCGAGATACTCGGCGTAACGGTCCATCGCATTCTCGTCCGCGGCGCGCGAAAATGGAGCTTCATAAATTTCCAGGTGCTCGTCGGCTCGACTTTCGAGCGCCGCGCGAATGCTCCTCGCGTTCACGGAATTCGCGCCAAACGAATAATAGAGGAGGAGTATCTTTTTGACCTCGCGTGGCGGAGCAGCGCCCGAAGCGGGCTGCGTTGCCAGCGCCAGGAGGCAAGGCAGCAGTGCAATCGCTAGGCGGGCGAGGAGGCGCCTCATCATTGTTCCAGAAAGAACTCGCAATAAGCCTTCGAACGCCTTCACTCGTGGACTGCCATCCTGGCGTTCTCGACCTGTGCAGGGACAATAGCTGCCTTTGCGGTGCTTTTTCCAATCCCAGGGCTAAAAAGTGATAGGCGGTGGCCTCACCTAGGAAACTTTTGGTTGCTGCGGGTTGAGTGCATCGGCGAGTCGAACAAGCTCAGCCAGGGAGCGGGCGCCCATCTTTTTCATCACGCTACCCCGATGAACCTTAACGGTAATTTCGCTGATGCCCATATTGCCGGCGATCTGCTTGTTCATCAGGCCAGTGACGACCTGGTTCAGGACTTCACGTTCGCGGACGGTCAGAGACTCAAAACGTTCACGTATCTTTGCGAGCGCGGCATTTGCTTGCCGGCGCTCACGATTGCGGTCGATTGCGACCCGCACCGCGTCGAGCAGATCTTGCTCGCGAAATGGCTTGCTCAGGAACTCGACTGCGCCGGCCTTCATGGCGCGAACGCCCATCGGTACGTCGGCATATCCGGTCATGAAAACGATCGGAAGATCGATGCCGAGACTGTTCAGCTCATTCTGAAAATCGAGTCCGCTGATCCCCGGCAGACGGACATCGAGCAGCAAGCAAGCGGTCGCGTCAGGCCGCTTGAATTGCAGGAATTCTTTGGTGGAACCGAAGCTCTCGACCTTGATACCGATCGACCGGAGCAGACTGTGGAGCGCATCCCGCAGCGCCGTGTCGTCGTCGATCAGATAGACGATCGATGGTTCCTCGGCGGATTTCGAGGTCATGCGTTTGTCACCCTCCCGAATGACGAACCTATTCCGCGGCCGATCCGAGGACCAACCGAGTGCTACCGTAGAGTGCATGGTACCTCCACTTTGTTCACGCAACAGTAGGCTTTTTGGTAAAATGTCGGCATTGCAGGTTAATGACGGAAAATTGACGCTGCCGGACCAATCGGTGCTCCCCTCGCTCGCTGGTCTATCGCCGACCAGGTTTGACGTTGCGGCCGGCCATCTGGGGGAGGAGCATTGACCGGCCGCAACGACGGACCCGGTGGGACGAGGACCGGGTGAGAAACCATTGCCAGGCGAAAGCCCCAACTCGCTCTATAACTGCGGCGCTATCGCCCGAGCATCACTCTTAATAATGATAGTAACCGTATCCCCCTCTGTAATAGGGGCGGTAGTCGCCGGGGTAATCAGGAAAATAGCGGCTGTAATAACGGCCATGGTAGCCGCCATAGGCTTGCGTATGGCTGGGCGAAGCGCCGGTTTCGCCGCCGTCGGCGCGCGCAGCGCCGTTAACCAAAGCGATGCTCGCGAAGATCGCCGCGTAACAGACAAGTTGTCGCATGGGCCTCTCCACATCTTGGGGCTGGAGGCTCTCCGCGGGGACGCGGGGGGTGCCAGCGCTGGTAGGGCTGTTGTAGTTCCTACCGAACGTTGCGCGCCATTAACCGAATGGCTTGAGCAATTGAACCAAAGTATCTCGCTGAAGCTCCCCAACATGGACAAAGGTTTCGGTCCGCTGAAAAGCTTCAGCTCGCTTCCTTGTCCCTCGCTTCCTCGATGTGGACGAGCTTTGGCACCAAACTGACCAGCCACGCCACCGAAACACCGAGCCCGGTTTCGACAAAACGGAAGAAGGCGTATCGCCACGGCTCAAGGCTTTGGTCCAATACGATCAGGCCACAGATATACCCGGCGACCCTTGCTCCCTCCGATGCGCGCAACAGGTGGCAGATCAGCATCGCCACCAGAATGCCAAGCCCCATCGCCAAAGGCCTGGACGGTAGTATCGGACTAAGGGCGGCGCCACAAACGGCGCCAACGGCCGTCGCGACCAGGCGGCGAAACCCGAGTTCCCGGCTTTGAGCCGGATTGAGGTCGCTTGCGATCACCGCAGCCGCAAATGCGAAAACCGGATGCTCAAGGTGGAAAAGCTCTGCCAGCACGACGGAAATGCTCGCTGCCGCTGCGGCTCTGATCGACAGCTGAACTCCTGGCCTGAGAGTCTTCCGGTCCATTTCTCTCGCGCTTGAACGCCGCTGCTGCTCTGCTCTCTGGTTGAACGCGCATCAGAGCGAAAGTCACTCGCCTCAACTCAAATCAACGCGCGTCGTGACGTTCAATTGGAGCGGGCGTCCGGAGAATTAAACTTCCGTATATGGGTCGCATCCCTTTGTGCGATGGCACGGGTGACCCCGATGCAGTCCCTATAGCGCACACGCAAGGGAGAGGCCTCATGAACTTGAATGTGACGATCAATAAGGATTCGCATTCGAGGTCAGTCGATGAATTCTTCTTCGCGGGTGATGCGCGCCATGATCGCTGGCGCGAGCTGAACAGCGCGGCGCATCGCTGGGCCGCGGATGGAAGAAGCAAAGAAGGCGCGCGCGAACGCGTCCAAAAGATTCTGGCCGAGCTCTCGCCGATGGAGGAGTTTTGGGCCTATCCGGGTCCCGCGCTGATGCGGACTCTCAGGGAGGCCTTCGATTCACAAAACGCCGCGGTCTTCGCGCGCTTGGCGCAGAAAGTCGGACGCTCTCTGTTGTCGGGTAACTACCGAACCGATAGTGCGGATTGGGATGCGCTCCTGGAAGCAAGCCTTCAACCGACAGAGGCGCTGCCGCCCGACGTGCAGGACGCAACGGGCGGGAAGCCATATTTCGAAGTGCTGATTGTCACGCCGAATGATCCGGCGCGTTGGGAGGAGGGACGCCGGCAGCTTTATCGGTTGCGCCGGCCGGACGATCCTTTCCTCTATCACGTCGTGCAGGTCGGAAGCTTCGAGGATGCAGCCCTCGCCGCTGTCCTGAACGGCGACCTGCAGGCTGTGGTCATCTACGACGGGTTCGACTTCGAGACGCATCACGACGCGCCGCTGCTGCGCGCTCACCTCAGCCGGTATGGGCTCGATGACGTTTTCGGCGACGGCGCCGCACTCGGCGTGCCACTCGCGCGCGCAATCAAGAACTGGCGCCCCGAGCTCGACATATACCTGATCACGGACCGCTCGGTTGAGGAGCTGGCCGGGACCGAGGAGGTGTCTGGAATCCGGCGCATCTTCTATGATGTCGAAGAAGCGCTTGAGATTCACCTCAGCATCATGGACGGCGTGAACGACCGCTATCGCACGCCGTATTTCTCCAACCTGAAGACCTATGCGCAGCGTCCGATGGGCACGTTCCACGCGCTGCCGATCGCGCGCGGAAAGTCCGTATTCCGGTCCAACTGGATCCGGGACATGGGACATTTCTACGGGACCAACATCTTCCTGGCCGAATCTTCGGCGACGACTGGCGGGCTGGACAGCCTGCTCGAGCCGACGAACAACATCAAGCTGGCGCAGGAGCGGACCGCCAAGGCGTTCGGCGCTCAGCGCGCGTATTTCGCGACGAATGGCACGTCGACTTCCAACAAGATCGTGGTGCAGGGCCTCTGCGCGCCAGGCGATATCGTGATCGTCGACCGCAACTGCCATAAATCGCATCACTATGGCTTCGTGCTGTCGGGTGCGCAGCCTTATTACGTCGAAGCCTTTCCGCTGACCGAGTTCTCGATGTACGGCGGCGTGCCGATGCGCACGATCAAGAAGGCGCTGCTTGATCTGCGGGCAGAAGGGAAGCTCGATCGCGTCAAGCTGATTGACATGACCAACTGCACCTTCGACGGCCATATGTACAATCCGCGCCGGCTGATGGAGGAGTGTCTCGCGATCAAGCCCGATCTCGCCTTCATCTGGGACGAAGCCTGGTTCGGCTTCGCTTATTTCTCCCCGCTGCATCGCAAGCGTTGCGCGATGGGTGCCGCCAAGGCGCTGAGCGAGAAGTATCGCGATCCGGCCTACCGTAAAGCTTATGAGAAGCATCGCGCCGAGATCGGGAGTCTCGATGACAGCGATCCGAAGCTTATCGATATGCATCTGCTGCCCGATCCCGATAAGGTCCGCATCCGCGTCTATCAGACCAACTCCACCCACAAGTCGATGTCGGCCTTCCGGCAGGGATCGATGATCCTGATCTGGGATGAGGACTTCCATCACGTCGAGGGCACCTTCCAGGAGGCGTTCCTGGCTCACACGTCGACGTCGCCCAACCTCCAGCTGATCGCTTCGCTCGACGTGGCGCGGCGGCAGATGGAACTCGAAGGATACGAGCTGACAATGCGGATGACCGGCCTTGCGGTCGAGCTCCGTAGCCGTATCAACACCCATCCGGTGATCTCGAAATACTTCCGGGTCGCGACCCCGGAGCAGATGATCCCGGCCGAGTTCCGGAAATCCGGCATCCAGGACTATGACCCGCCCCGCACGAACTGGCGCGACGTCACCACGGCCTGGGAGGAGGATGAGTTTGCGCTCGATCCCACGAGGATCACCTTGCTGTGCGGCGCCGCCGGCTTCGACGGCACGCAGTTCAAGGGGCTGCTCGCGGACCGTTTCGACGTCCAGATCAACAAGACATCCCGCAACAGTATCTTGGTTCAAATCAACATCAACAATACCCGCGCGGATGCGGCGCACCTGATCAAGTGTTTGAACGAGCTCGCACACGAGATCGAGAACCGTAAACGGCGGGAGGATGACGACGCGCGCGAGGCTTTTGCGGCGCGCGTTCGCTCGCTGACGATCGATGTCCCGGATCTACCGAACTTCAGCGCCTTCCATGATGCCTTCCGCGACAACGCGGCGAGTGCGACCAGCGAAGGTCACATGCGGGCAGCGTTCTTCAAGGCCTATGACGAGAAGGCCTGCGAATACGTGAAGCTGAGCAGCCCGGAGATCGACGAACGCCTGAAGAACGGGCCGCCGCTGGTGTCGGCGAACTTCGTGATCCCGTATCCGCCGGGCTTTCCGATCATGGTGCCGGGCCAAGTGATCCAGCCGGATACGATCACCTTCATGCGCAAGCTCGACGTCAAGGAAATCCACGGCTATCAGGCCGCGCGCGGAATCAAGCTGCTGAAACCCGACGCGCTGAAAGCACAGGATCACAGGTCGAGGTGAGGCCAGCATGTCCTCGATCTGCATCGGCAGTGCGACGTACCTCAATCGCGACCGCGAGTGCGGTGGCTGAGGACTGAACCGCCGAAAGAATGCGGCGTAGCGCCAACTGAACACATAGATCCGGGCTGTACGCAGCCTGGGCTTCATTCTGCATGAATGGGTGCCATCATGATCGATTGGTTCGTCAATACACTTCGCAGTTATCCCGAAATCGCGATCTTCCTGTCGCTCGCGCTCGGCTACTACTTCGGATCCTTTACCTATAAAGGTCTCGGACTCGGAGCGGTGACCGCGACGCTGGTCGCGGCGGTCATCATCGGCCAGTTGGACATCAAGATCACCGGGCCGCTGAAGCCGACCTTCTTCCTGATCTTCCTGTTCGCGATCGGCTACGGCGTCGGACCGCAATTTGTGCGCGGCATTGCCAAGGACGGCATTCCCCAGGCAATATACGCGGCCGTCGTTTGCGTGTTCTGTCTTATCGCTCCCTATCTCGTCGCCAAGGCCGCGGGATATGACCTCGGGTCGTCCGCCGGGCTCTATGCCGGCTCGCAGACCATCTCGGCCTCCATGGGCCTTGCGACCGACGCGATCAACAGACTCGGGTTGCCCGGCGAACAGACCAAGCAAATCCTGGATGCGATGCCGGTTGCCTATGCGGTGACCTACATCTTCGGCACCGTCGGCTCGGCCATCGTGCTCGCGCTCTTCGGCCCGGCGCTGCTCGGCATCGATCTCGAGAAGGCCTGCAAAATCTATGAGGAAAAGCACGGCGGCAAGAAGGAATCCGGCGGCGCCGGCACCGCCTGGCATCATTTCGAGTTGCGCGCCTTTCAGGTTCGCGATGGCGGCCCGGCGGTCGGCAAGACGGCGCAGGCAGCCGAAGCTCTGATTCCGAATGAACGGGTCTTTGTCCAGCGCATCCGCCGCAACGGCCAGATCATGGATGCAACGGCGGATACCATCATTCAGGCTGGTGACGTCGTCGCAGTCGCCGGCAAGCGCGATGTGCTGGTCGGCGTGATCGGCGCGAATGCGCAAGAGATGGACGACCGCGAGCTGCTGGCGGTGCCGGCCGAAGGTGTCGACATCTACGTCACCAGCAAGGACGTCGATGGCAAGACTCTGGCTGAGCTCGCCAGGACGCCGGGTGCCCGCGGCGTGTTCCTGCGCAAGATCACGCGCGGTGCGACGGCGACCGACATCCCGATCCTGCCGAACACGACGCTCGAACGCGGCGACATCGTCACGCTGGTCGGCCGAACGCAGGATATCCAGGCCGCGACCAAGGCGTTTGGCGTGGCGGATCGGGCGACAGATGTGGCCGACGTGGCCTTCATCGGCGCAGCCATCGCGATCGGCGCGCTGGTCGGCGCGTTCGTGTGGAAGGTGGGAAGCATACCGCTCACGCTCTCGACCTCTGGCGGCGCGCTGATCTCCGGTCTGTTCTTCGGCTGGCTGCGTTCGGTACGTCCGACCTTCGGGCGCATCCCGTCGCCGACCGTCTGGTTCATGAACTCGGTCGGCCTGAACGTGTTCATCGCGGTCGTCGGCATCTCCTCCGGCCCGGGCTTCGTGGCCGGCTTGCAGAAGCTCGGCTTCAGCCTGTTCCTGTGGGGCGTCGTGGCGACCACGGTCCCGCTGATCCTCGCCATGTATGTCGGCAAGTACATCTTCCGCTTCGACGACGCGATCGTGCTCGGGTGCTGCTCCGGCGCGCGCACGACGACGGCCTCGCTCGGCATGATCAACGACCGTGCGAAGAGCCAGATCCCCGGGCTTGGCTACACCGTGACCTACGCGGTCGGCAACACGCTGCTCACGATCTGGGGAATGGTCCTCATCATCTTGCTGAGTTAAGCGCGCCGCGACGCGTCCGGGCCGGCCCTGGGACGCGTCGTTATTTCGCCTGCGACGAAACACCAGGAGAAGACAGATGGCTGACCTTATGACGTTGAAGAAATTCGAGAAGCTGAGCCCGTTCGAGATCAAGGACGAATTGATCAAGCTCGCACGTGATAAGTCGAAGAAGACCCAATCGGCCTTCCTGAACGCCGGCCGTGGCAATCCGAACTGGGTCGCGACAAAGCCGCGCGAAGGCTTCTTCCTGCTCGGCCAGTTCGCCGTCACCGAAACTACACGTGTGATGCATGACCCGGTCGGCATCGGCGGCATGCCGCAGCCCAAGGGGATCGCGGGCCGATTCGAAGCCTATATGACGAAGCACGCCGACATGCCGGGAGCTTCGTTCCTGCAGGAGATGCTGAAGTTCGCGGTGAAGAAGTTCAAGTTCGATCCCGACGCGTTCGTGCACGAGCTTGTCGACTCAATCATCGGCGACAACTATCCGGTGCCGGACCGGATACTGGTCCACAATGAGCAGATTGTGCACGAATACCTGATGTGGGCCATGTGCGGCGACCCGCGCCCCGCCGGCAAGTTCGACATCTACGCGGTCGAGGGCGGCACCGCCGCCATGTGCTACATCTTCAAATCGCTGAAAGCCAATCGCCTCCTGCATCCGGGCGACACGATCGCGCTGGCGACGCCGATCTTCACGCCATATCCGGAGATGACGCATCTCGAGGATTACGCCCTCAATGTCGTGAACATCAAGTCGCCGCAGGAGAACCGCTTCCAGATCACCGACGAAGAGTTCAAGAAGCTGGAAAACCCGGAGGTCAAGGCGTTCTTTCTCGTCAATCCGGGCAACCCGACCGGCATGGCGCTCGACCATGAGAGCATCCAGAAGCTCGGCAAGTTCGTGAAGACAAAGCGCCCGGACCTGATGCTGCTCACCGACGACGTCTACGGGACCTTCGTGAATGGCTTCCGGTCCCTGATGGGCGAAGCGCCGCACAACACCATCGGGGTCTATTCGTATTCGAAGTATTTCGGTGCGACCGGATGGCGGCTCGGCACCATCGCGATCCACGAAGACAACATGTACGACAAGATGATTGCCAAGCTGCCGGAGGCGGAAAAAAAGGCGCTCGACAAGCGCTACGGGGCGCTGACCCTCGAGCCGCGCAAGGTCAAGTTCATCGACCGCATCGTGGCCGACAGCCGCGACGTGGCACTCAACCACACCTCGGGCCTGTCGCTGCCGCAGCAGGTGATGATGAGCCTCTTCTCGCTGTGCGAGATGATGGACACCAAGAAGGAATATCAGAAGGCCTCGCAGGAGATCGTGCATCGCCGTGCACGCCTCCTGATCGACGGGCTTGGACTGTCGGTTCAGCCGAACCCCAACTACGATGCCTATTACGGCCTGATCGACTTCGAGTTCTGGGCGCGCAAGAACATCGGCGAAGACGCCGTGAAGTTCCTCAAGAGCAAGATCCATCCGCTCGATCTTGCGTTCAAGCTGGCGGAAGATCACGGCATCGTCCTCCTCAATGGCGGTGGCTTCGAGGCGCCCGAATGGTCGCTGCGCGTGTCCTTCGCCAACCTCGACGACGAGGCCTACGAGAACATCGCCCGCGGCGTCCGCTCGATCGCGCGCGAATACAGGGCAATGTTCGAGTCGGCGCATGCGGTGCCCGCCAAATAGTGGCCCCGTGTGCGGTAGACGCTAGCCGGGCACGCGTTCTGATTGTGCTCGGGATTGCAAGCGGTCGGTCGGATGCAGGGCGGCGACCCGCGCGTTCGACCGGCGCACTCTCAGCCGGAGCGGTTGTAGGTGCGTGCACCGTCCAGAGAGGCGAAGTGGCGGCTCTGGCTGTCGTCCAGAGCCTGCCGCCAAGCAGAGCGTTGCATCAACCATGCTAGCGCTACCAAATCCGATTCCGGTATCGACCGTCCCATCGCTGCTGATGGCGGCGCTCGTCTTGCTGTCCGGCGCGCTGATCACGCATAAGGTGAAGGTGCTGGAGAAGTACAGCATCCGGGCCCGATCGTCGGAGGCCTCGCGTTCGCGCTATTGGTCATCCTGCTGGTTGCGACGACAGGATACCGGCTGTCGCTCGAAACGACGGCCAAGCCATATCTTCTTCTCCTCTTCTTCACTTGTATCGGGTTGACCGCCGATCTTCGGCTGCTGGCGAACGGCGGCCCACGGCTGCTTCGGTTCCTCGTGGTGTTGTTGCCGTTCCTGTTTGCCCAAAACGTCCTGGGTACTCTGGTTGCCGAACTGCTCGGGCTGCATCCCTTGATCGGGCTCGTCGGCGGAACGATTACGCTGGTCGGAGGGCATGGGACTGGGGCCGCTTATGCCCAGCGTTTTGCGGAGATTAATAACATCCAGGGCGTGATGGAATTGACGATGACGTCTGCGACGCTCGGCCTCGTCATCGGCGGCATCGTCGGAGAGCCGGTTTCGGAGCGGCTGATCACGCGTTACAAATTGTCTCCGAAGGTCCTGTCTGCCGTTGACGGCGGAGTGGCCGGAGGGCAAGTCACGACTCCGGTGACTTCGTTGAGTTTCACCGGCTCGCTCGCGGCCGCGCTCATCGCGCTGATCGCGGGTCAGTGGCTTGGTGCGTTGTCCGAAGGCGCAGTCATCACGCTGCCGAGCTTTCTCTGGGTGCCTGATCATCGGTGTTATCGTCCGCAATGCCAGTCGGCTTATCGGCATACACTTGCATGACGCTGCTTCGGATCTGCTCGGTTCCGTCTCGCTGTCCCTGTTCCTGGCCTGGACCATGATGACGCCCGATCTGTCGAACGTCGTCAAAATCGGCGGATCGCTGCTGGTCATCCTGGCCTGCCAGACCGTGCTCATTGCTGTCTGGGCAAGCACTTTGAATTTTCGTATTGTCGGCCGCGACTATGAAAGCGCCGTCATGGCGGGCGCGTTCCATCGGTCAGCGCCATGGGCCGGCGCCTGAGTCCTTCGTCATCGTGCCTATCGTTGGTGCTTTCATCATCGACCTGATGAACGCGCTGGTTCTGACGCTCTTCCTTTCGCTTCCTTTCATGGGAGGCTGAGATGCGGCGGCGACGCGCGCATGCGTTTGGCGCGGGATATCGACTGCGGGAGCTGGGATACGCCGGGCGTTGGATCGCTGGTGACGGTTCTGGGCGCCGGACCAAAAGGGGTCAGAGGCGCGCGCACTGTGACGGCACGCTCGGGGGGGTCTATTCCACTGGTCAAAGGCGCGGACGCCGCCTTGTCGGCTCTTGCCGCCGGCCGACGAGAATTTTCAGCCAAGTCCGCATTAGGAATGCAGTGCGATCTCAATGCACGCGATGAGCGAAGCCTCTTGATAGGGCTTCACCAGGTAGCCGTGCGCGCCTGCGTCCAGCACGCGCCGCTTCAGCACTTCGTCCGGAAACGCCGTCATGAAAATGAAGGGAACTTTGCAGCCTTCCTCGACGAGGCGGCTGTGCAGCGCGATGCCGCCCATGCCCGGCATTTTGACGTCCGATATGACACAGGATGTCTCTAAAATTTCTTCCGATTCAAGAAAGGCTTCCGCCGACGGAAAGGTCGCCGCGTGATAGCCGAGCGAGCGGAGAAGCCCCTTCGTTGCCTCCCGAACAGAAGCGTCGTCGTCAATGATCGAAATCTGCATGAATTTGTTGCATCGCCTTTGATCCGATGCGAAAGAATTATGACAGAACGCCGCTGTAGCAAAGTCATTATTTTTGAAGGACTTACAAACAGAAGTTTAGGAACCCTCACTTTTCGCCGACAACGCTATCTGTTGGTTTAGGCAGTTCGAGCCCAAGCACATCCACCATACGCACTAAATCCACCAGGGACTTGGCTGCCATCTTCCGCATCACGTTGCCGCGGTGAACCTTCACGGTGATCTCGCTCACTCCAAGCCGCGCTGCAATTTGCTTGTTCATGAGCCCGGTGGAGACGAGCGTGATCACTTCCTGCTCGCGCGGCGTCAGGGAAGCAAAATTGGCTTTCGTCCTTGCGATAAGATCGTCGTTCTCTCGCTGGGAGCGATGTCGTTCGATCGCCACCCGGACGGCGTCCAGCAGATCTTGATCTCGGAAGGGCTTGGTGAGGAATTCGACAGCGCCGGCCCGCATGGCCTTAACCGTCATGGCAATGTCGCCGTGCCCGGTGACGAAGACGATGGGGATGCGAATGCCGGCCTTCTCGAGCTCGATCTGGAAATCGAGCCCGCTCATTCCTGGAAGCCTCACATCCAAGACCAGGCAGCACGGAACGTCCGGAGGTCTTCTGGCCAGGAACTGCTGAGCGGATTCGAAGAGATAAGCCTGCAGCCCCACGGATGCGAACAGGTTGCGGAGAGCCTCGCGCAATGCGTCGTCATCGTCGATCACAAATACGGCCGGCAGATCGTGTGCTCTGTCCGAACTCATTTGGTCGCCCGGTATTGCGGAAAAGCGAACATCGGCACGGTGGGCGGCAGTTCTTCAGCATAGCCAACGGATGGCCCGACCAAGACTGATGCGGCAATTACGATTTGAGCGACCGGCGGCTTCACGATCTGCGCTCTTGCGATCGACGGTTGAGGTAGCGTTGACCGACGGGGCGGTTCCGCTCGATGATGTTCGTGCGTCTAGTGCACTCCGTTGCAATCGGGATCGAGAATTAATACCGGTTCATCTCGCAGCGAACAGCCACCGACAAGAATAGCTGCACTACACTTACGTATAATTTATTCACAACGGTCGAAAGGCGCTTGTAGTCGTCGTAGTTCAAGAAACGGCGCCTTTGCGGCGACCAAGGTTATCTTGATGATATTCGATCCTCTTCTCAATTCCTCTGCCTCGCGTATCCTTTTCATTGCGACAGCTTGGCTCCGCGGGCGCTTCGCGAAGCTTGCGATGAGGGGCGCAGGCGTCTTCGCTGGTGTGTCGATGGGCGTTTGGTTGCTGGGCGTCACCACCGCATACCCGGCCAACATCGGCGGCGCTTGGGCGACGGCCGCGGATCAATGCGGAAAGATTTATTCACGACGAGGCCAACAAGTCGTCTTCTCGCCGAAGGCGGATCTCTATGGCAGCGGGTTCGTGATTGATGACAAGACAATTCGCGGAAAAATGGCGCGCTGCATCATCAAGTCACGCAAAGATGACGGACAGCAGGTCGATCTGATCGCCGCATGTTCTACCGATATTGCAGTCGAGACGATGCAATTCTCGCTTCGTATCCTTGGAGAGGACGTGGTGGAACGCATTTATCCCGGCTTTCCGGAGCTGAATACGAGATACTCTCGGTGCGTCTTTTGACGGAGCGAGCTCGAAGGCTTAATGCCCTGGCTGTTCGTTGTCCTTGATCCAGGCCAGGACGAGCTCCCACAGCACCGCAAGGACGATTGGACCGAGAAACAGACCAGTAATACCGTAGGAGATTGTGCCGCCGATCGCGCCGATGAGCACGATCGGGAGCGGGGTGCTCAAGCCGCTCAAAAACACCGGCCGCAGGGCATTGTCCAGCAGGTTGACCGGCAGCATGTAGATCGTGAACAGAAAGGCGGGCAGTGTGTCGAACGCCGTCCAGCTCCAGATGATCAGCGGGAGAATCACAATGGAGGGGCCGATCTGAATGATGCCCAGGATCAGCACGGCCGACGTCAGCAGATTGGTTGCGGGCACTCCGGCAAGTGTCATTCCTAATCCTGCAAGTCCGGCCTGCACCACGGAAACGCCAACCACGCCCCGTGAGACCGCGCGAATGGTCGCGCCGGTCAGCTCGAGAAGTTCGCCGCTGCGTTCGGGTGAGAGCCGGCGTGTGAACATCCGGATTGCGTCGACGAGACGAGGGGCCGGTGCATAGAGGAGTCCAGCGACAAGAATCGCGATGAAGAACTTGATCGTGCCCGTGCCGGCGCCCGTAGCGATCTGCAAAACAACGCGGCCAAGAGGCTTCAGGTGCGGAGCGATTTTGCCGACCGCCGCACGAAGGTTGGTCGAAGCCAGATCCCACAGCTGATAAATTGGTTCGCCGATGAGTGGCCAACCTTTGACGGCGGCAGGGGGCGGTGGCAGCACCAGTATGGCGGGATCAAAATGCTCGGCCAGGGAGCGCATTCCGTCGATCAATACCAGCACGAGCCAGCTCACCGGCCCGATGACGACCATGAGGCTGAGCAGCGTCAGGACTGCCGCGGCCAGGCGGCGTCGACCGCCAAGCCAACGCGTTATCCGATCATAGAGCGGATAGAGCGCAACGGTAAGCACAACGCTCCAGATGAAAATTGCGATAAACGGTTGGATCAGTACGACTGCAAAGTAGAGCAGGAGCACCAGGACTGCGAGCCGGATAATCAGGTCGACCACCGCTGAAGATCGGCTGCCGGCGTGATCCTCTGGTGCGAAACGCCAGGTCATTGGCAAATCCTGCAACCTCTTGCGTCGTTATCGCGACCTGGAAAGCTGTCCGGCCCTCCACCGCCCACTATCTGCAAGCCGCTCGGCGGATCGTTCCGATGCAGGTGGCAGCGCCTTGAAAAGTGATCCTCCCCAGGGTCGCGGTCTGGCTATCACCAAGGACATCACGCGCGATGCTTTGAATCGGCTGCAGTTGAACGGGTGTCGGTGACGAGGGCGTCTGCGAACGCTTCGGCAATGATGCGCAGTAGGTGCCGTCGATCACCGGATTGCACGGCTCGGCGAGCCCGGTTCCAACGAACGCAAGCATGAATACGGCCGCGACTATCGCTATGCGACAACCCGACGCCGGGGCCTGTTGGCAGACCATCGACCATCCAGAGAACGGGCTTTGTGTCAGCATGGCCGGTCTCCATCCTCGGAGAGTCGGATCACGCCCTCATCCTCGTCGTGCAATCGCTATTCTACTGCTATTTCTTCGTGGAAGCCATTGCCTCGACGGCTTTCTCATTGGGATTGTTGAGACAGCGATCAATAAACGCGTCGGTCTGCTTTTGAAGGGCTTCGACATTGAACGCCGAGGCGGTGGTTTTTCCCAGCAGATAGCCGTGCAGGAAGGCGATCGCGACATCCCGTGCTGATCCGCTTTCCCGCATGACGTCTTTGCAAGCGTATTGCTCCACCGTCCTGCCTGCATCCTGCGCGTTGACCGGGACTGAGAACAGAGCGACCAGAATGACGGCGGCAAGCAACGTTTTCGACAGCTTATTCATCGAACTCTCTCCAGTTAGGATTCAACGGATACGGCCCGCTCGGCAATCCTGATAGGCGGCAGAATAGATCTGATCGGCGGTGGCTTGACGCCTGGCGCCTCCGCCGATCAAGCCGACACTTGCCCCGATCGCTGCCCCCACACCCGACGCTCCTGCAAGGGCGCCGAGGCCGAGACCGAGCAATGAGCCTGTCGCCGCGCCACCGAGCAGCTGACCCTGGCGGCTTGCATTCTGTGAATAGCTCCGCGCGAATTGGTCGCAAGCGATTGCTGATGTTTGCGCCGCCGCAGGCCGCAACTCGCTGGCGAACGTCGCTGCCGTCATACAGACTGCCAGAAGCACCGCGCGATATCGGGGAATTATGGCAGCCGCGAGAGGCTGTCCAAGGACCAGGGCGAAAGACGGCAGCGTGCTCTTGGCTTTCATGGAATGCGAGCCCCTTTGCATTGCTGATAGACCGTCACATAAAGCTCCTCAGCCGATCGCCGGCCGCGCTCGTTTACGCCCTTGATTGCAGCGGTAACGACGAGCACACCGGCGACGGAGCCAATCAACGGAGCAAGAGTTCTGGTGAGGACGTCCGTTCGGTTGACGGCTTCTTGCATCGCCTTCAAGGCTTGTTTGTCGCACGCTGCGGCATCGGTAAGGACGGTTGATATGTCGTTGGCATTTGCCTCAACGCTCCCGAAGCTCAGGAGACAAATCAAAACAAAAGAACGCAGCATGTTGAGGCGCCGCATAAGTGCTTCATTAGGCTTGCGAAGCTAGAAGCTCGACGGCGCGGACGTGAATTATACCAGCGGAGGCAACACAGATATGATGGTCGCAGCGTTATAAACGTCTGTATACGCCGGATCGTGGGCATTTCCCGAGCGCAGCAGTTCTCGGACGCAGTCAAACGCTTACGAAGTGACTCGGCCGATCGAGATCAGACACTGTCCTATTGTCGATCATCCGACCTTGCTGGCGGACTTCATCATCGCCAGCCTTACAATGACAAAGAAGCAGCACGACATTTCCGAACGGTGCATGCTGGCGCGCACCCGCTAGCGCGGGTACGGCGGGGCATCAGGCAACTCTTTGAGGTCTGTGGAAGGTTCGGCCGCGCGAGCAAACGACGTACGTTTTCGCTTCGCACAAGCCAAGCGCTCCGCATCGCCTTGAGGTCGCATGCGGGCATACGTATGTACAATTTCGTCCGCTCTCAGAGCATGAGATTTTTTTTGCGACGGTGGGGCCATGCCTCTCCGCCGACACGCGCCTTTGAACCGAGGCAAGAGGCAAGAAGAAAGAGGAGAATGACAATGCGTGCCCGGTCGTGCCTGAGCTTCAGCGCAGCACTTCTGCTATTGACCCTGTCGGCAGCCGCATCGGCTCAAACGGAACTTGCCAGGAAGATTGAAGGGCGTCTGATGGCCGCCGCCAAGAAGATCCAGGATGCCTGCGCCGCGGACGCGATGAAGTTCTGCAGTTCGGTTACCCCGGGAGAGGGGCGGCTGATCTTTTGCATGATCGCGCATGAGGACAAGATCAGCACCAAGTGCAGTTACGTGCTCTACGAGGCCTCGAGAAATATGGATAGGGCGCTCGATCGAATCGAGGAAACCGCCGACGCCTGCTGGGCCGATATCGAGAAGAACTGCGCCGACGTACCGGAGGGCGGCGGCGGCATCGCACACTGCCTCGCCAGCAAGCGTGTGTCGCTTTCTACGCAATGCTCGGGAGCGCTCGAGAAGTTTTCGGTCGGCCACTAATGCTCCGACTGCGCCGGCTCGGCGTACGCGCCCATGCTAGACCAATATGGCCTGGATATGAGCGGATTCGACGCGCGGGTGCACACATTTGCAGCGGCTGTTGGCGGCGCCAGCAACCAGCTAGAGCATGATGATTTTAGGTTTACCGTCATGCGCGGGCATAGCCCGTCGAAGACGGGCGTAGACGCCCTGATGACCCGCGCATCCATCTTCTTCGCCTGATGGATTGCCGGGTCTTCGCCCGGCAATGACGGTTGATGGCAATTCAACCAAAAAACATACCGCTTTAGCTTTTCACTGACTGCGCGCGGCCTCGTTTTGCTGCAGGAACGCGCGTAGCGCGATACCGGCGCGTTTGGCGCGTTCGTTGATGGAGATACCTTTCAACGCGGCATTTGGCGTCTCGCATTCGATCTCGATGTCCGGCGGGAGCGCATCAAGAAAGTCGTTCAGCGGCAGGGCGCCTTCTCCCGGGTATAGCCGACCGCCGATTGCCTCGGTGCGAAGGCCGTCGTCGGATGATGGCCGCTCGGCTTTCGCATCGCAAAGCTGGGCGAAGCAGATGAGGTCCGGCTCGATCTGTGCAAGCTCGGCCGGCGTACCGCCCGAGCGATCCAGATGCAGGGAATCCACGAGAATCCCGGCATTGCTCTGCCCCGTTTTCAGTACGAGATGCCGAGCCTGACCGATTGTCCTGGCTGCGCTATATGGGATGAACTCAAGCGCGACGCGGATGTTCAGGCGCGCGGCGGCGGCACAGCAGCCAGCAAGCTTTTCGACGTAACGTTCCTCGTCCGTGTCATAACAACTCGCGACCAGGAACGATGCGCCCAGCTCGGCCGCAACATCGAACACGGGCAACAGGTCTTCGAGCCGGAGTTCGGGGTGGAAGTGAAAGGTGGAGACATTCGAGAGCCGCAGACCTCCACCGTTAAGCCGCTTCCGGAGGTCCGCAATGGCGGCTGGAGAGCCGATGATTCCGAGATCGGGGTCCGTCGGTCGGCGCTCGGTGATGCGGATCCCAACCGACCTGAATCCGGCGAATGCCGCCGCATCGATCGTTTCGGCCGGCGTGGCATAGACGGTGGTATAGCCGAGCGTGATATAACGCATGCACAATGATGTCGCGGCGCTGCTTTCTGCGCAACCCAATCTCGCTTTCTCATCCAGGCCGAGGTGGAGATGCAACGTCTGTCAGGGAAGGTCGCTCTGGTGACCGGGGGCGCGGGAGGGATCGGCAGTGGAATCGTCGAGCGGCTGGCGGAGAACGGCGCGAAGGTCGTGGCGTCCGACCTTCGCGAATCCGCGGGGCGCGCGCTGGAGGATCGCCTCGGCGGCGCCGGGCACGACGTCGCTTTCGTGCGTCACGATGTGACGCAGGAGCAGAGCTGGTCGGCGGCGATCGGCGCCGTGCTTCAGCGCTTCCAGAAGCTCGACGTTCTGGTGAATGCCGCCGGCACCTTTGCCAAAGTCAGCCAGCCGGTCGACGACATTCCGTTGGAGGAGTGGCGCCGCGTTCAGAGCGTCAATCTGGAAAGCGTTTTCCTGGGGATACGTTTTGGCGTCGCGGCGATGAAGAAAAGCGGCGGCGGTTCGATCATCAACGTCGCCTCGACTGCCGCTTTCATCGGCACCCGGATGGGCGCGGCCTACGGCGCCAGCAAAGGCGGCGTGCGGAGCCTGACCAAGCAAGCCGCATTCAGTTGCGCTCGACACGGCTATAAGATCCGGGTGAACGCCATCAGCCCCGGCTATATCTGGACACCCGACATCGAGGCCAACCTCGTAGCTGAACACGGGACCCGTGACGCCGCATTGGCGCTTGTTGCGTCGCGCAATCCGCTCGGACTCGTCGGCTATCCCGACGATGTCGCCTGGGCGGTTGTCTATCTGGCCTCCGATGAATCACGCATGGTGAATGCGATCGATCTCGTCATCGATGGCGGAATGCTGGCGACGTGAGATAAAGACGCTACCCGTAATGAGCACGAGGGCTGAGCGCCCCCGTGCATGTTTCCTCCAGCCCGCGGCCGGCCTTCAAACCTCGATCAGGCCGGATTGACCACGAAGGGCTCGCCGCCTGCGCCGACCGTGACCGTAGCAAGCTTGTGCGTTTCGCGGATCGTGCTGGCATACCACTTGTCTTGCAAGCCCTGGATGGCACGCTCTCCCGCCTTGTAGCGAAGCCAGTTCGTGATGAAGGCCCACAGCTTGAAGTCGTCATGCTGCATGAAGAACGTATTCGCGATTGTGTTAATCGTTCCGGGCGCGACGGTGATGGTCGGGAAGGTCTTGAGCGTCGTCGGGACATTCTGGATATCCGTCACGGTCGCATCGACGCGGCCGGTCGAGAGCGCATTGAACGTGTCGGGCATCTGGGGGAACGCCTGAATCTGTGCCTTCGGGAAGGTCACCTTCAACATCCCTTCCTCCGATGTACCCTGCTGACACGCGATCTTGATGTTCGGTGCGTTCAGCTCGCTGAGGTTCTGCACCCGCAACCCGTCACGCAGATACGCAACATTCTGCTGATAATGGGCCGGAAAGCCGGCGAACGTTCCTCGTAGCCCGCGCGACGGAAGGATCGTGACGAAAGTTCCGATCATGTCGAATTTGCCCGCAGCCAAAGCCGCGAAGGTCTGGCCGAACGGCATCTCGACGTATTCGGCCTCGGTGCCGATATCCTTCAGCAGCATGTCGAGCAGCTCGATGCCGAGCCCGGTCGGCTTTCCGTTGGAGTCGCGGAAGCGCATCGGCGGGCTCGTCAGGTCCACGCCGACGGTCGCTTTTTTCGTCCGGATCCACTTGTCGAGCAGCGATTCCTTGTTTGTCTGCGCCATTGCCGGCGCGATCGCCGCCGTCGCGATCGCCCCACCGACGAGTGGCGCGACAGCGCCGGCAGTCAGGAATGACCGGCGGGTCTTGGATTCGTCTCTCTCTTCTTCAAACAAGTCACTCATAGCGTTTCCTCCCGGTTCGAAGCTTGAGATCGTTTGGTTGCCGATTGCATGTTGAATTGGTCCGCGCCGCGCCGTACGACAGCTGGCTGTGGGCGCCAAGAAACTCTCTCTCGGACCTCCGCGTTTGATGCCGTCGCGGCGGTGGTGCGATGCCCGCTCGTGCGGCGACAATGTCGGCGGTGATTGAAGATTTTTCCGCCCCGCTGTCATCCTACTTGGCACATTTCGCTATGTATAGGCCGCGACATCGTAGGTTGAGTCCTTGAAAATCACGCTGCTCCTCGTTCGGTCGGATGGTGCGGTGCAGCGTGTCAGTTGCGCCTGGTGAACGAAACCCGAGTGCGGCTTGGGCTCGCCATTGCGGCGATCGCGTCCGGCGCGATACCGTGTCTGATCCATCCTGGACGCGGTGCCTCACGAACCCGACATGATCGGCTTGAACGACAAGGTGGCGCTGGTGACCGGCGCGGGAGCCGGCATCGGATGTGCGATCGCGACGGCGTTTGCGCGTCTGGGCGCAAATGTGATTCTCACCGATATCGACTCGGCGCGGATCGAAAACGTGTGCGCAGCTATAAAGAAAGATGGTTTTGAAGCGGCCGGGATGACGACCGATGTCATCTCGGAGCGCCAAGTCGGCGACATGATGAGCCGGATCGATCGGCAGTTCGGCCGGCTTGATATCCTGGTCAACAATGTCGGCGGTGAGCTGGCGGAGCGGAAATCATTTGCCAGGACCACGGCGGAGGAATGGGACTGGCTCTACGGGATCAATCTGCGGCAGGTGTTCCTTGTCACGCATACGGCGATTCCTTTGCTGCGCCGTGCCGGCTCCGGCAGCATCATCAATATCTCCACCATCGAGGCGTTCCGTGGGATTCCGCTTTCGGCCGTCTACTCGGCTTGCAAAGCGGCAATCTCCGGCTTTACTCGCAGCCTTGCGCTCGAATTGGCGCCGGATAGCATTCGGGTCAACGCCATTGCGCCGGAGACCACGGAAAGCGCGACAGTCGACATCGCGTCGCGGATCGAACCGAAGCATATGAACCAGATTCGCAATTGGATTCCGCTGGGGCGCTTTGGCCAGCCCGACGACGTTGCCGGCTGCGCGGTTTTCCTTGCCAGCAGCCTTTCAGGATGGGTGACCGGTACTACGATTCATGTGGATGGCGGCGCACTCGCCGCCAGCGGCTGGGTCCGTATGCCCGATGGCGGCTGGACGCATCGGCCTTTGATTTCCGGGTCGGGCTATCGGCATCATCGGGGAGGCGAGCGTTGACACCCGACCTCGTCTGTGCCTGCTTTGCGTGCGCGGCCCGGTCATGACCCAGCCGTATCACTTCCAGTGGTCTTTGATTGTCGACAACTGGTCGGTATTTTTGATCGGCGTCTGGACCGATCTGTGGATCAGTGTGATCGGATTCCTGCTCGCCTGCGTGATCGGTCTGAGCGTCGCATTGATGCGGCTGTCGCACCTGCCGATCATCACCGTCCCCTCTTTTGCTTTCGTCCAGGTGGCGCGCGGCATTCCGCCTTATGTTTTCCTGCTCTGGGTGCATTTCGGCCTCGCGGCCCTGATCGGAATCGCATTCACGCCGTTGCAGAGCATCGTGATCGTGCTGGCGATCACTGGCGCTGGCTACACCGCCGAGATTTTCCGATCTGGCATATCGGCTATAGAGCGCGGCCAGGTCGAGGCGGCCCGCTCCATAGGCTTGAGCCGCATCGCGACCTATTGGGACGTCATCCTGCCGCAGGCGCTTCGCATCGTGGTGCCGCCGCTCGGCAATATCTGGATCGGGCTCCTGAAAAGCGCGACGTTGATGGGTGTGATCGCCGTGCCCGATCTTTTGTACTTCGCACAGTCGTTAAACATGAATTATTTTGCCCCGTTCGAAGCTTTCACGGCCGTCGTGATCGTCTTCGTCAGTATCGTCTTCTGCGTTTCGCTGCTGATCGCCGGACTTGAAAGAGCGCTGGCGCATCCATGAGGTATCAGCTCAACTGGAACGCGGTTCTCGATCAATTGCCTTTGCTCGGCAAGGGGCTGATCCTCAGCATCGAGATTTCGCTTGCCGCCTACATCGTCTCGCTCGCCGGCGGCCTGCTCATCGCGCTCATGCGGGGGGCGCCCTTCTGGCCCCTGCGCCTGATCGCCTTTGCCTACACGCAGTTCTTCCGGGCGATCTCGGTCTATATCTACATCATCTGGATCTACTTCGGGCTCGCGGTCGCGCTTGGCATCAATACAAGCCCGTTCGCGGCGAGCGTCATTTCCATTGCGCTGCTGCACAGCGCCTATATGTCCGAAATCTACCGGGCGGCGATCGACGCCGTTCCGGCCGGCCAGCGCGACGCCGCGCAGAGCCTTGGGCTTGGCCGTGTTTGGATGTTTGTGGAGGTCGTTCTGCCGCAAGCGCTCATGATCGCGGTTCCGCAGCTTGTGAACCAGCTCACAATGATCATCAAGGACTCCTCCGTCGTAGCGCTGATCGGCGCGAAGGATTTGATGGCTGAGACCATTCGCGCCGCCAATCTGGAGTTCCGCTCGTTCGAGTTCTACACCACAGCCGCTGTCATCTACCTGTCGATCGTCCTCCTTGTTTCATGGATCAGCGCGCTCCTTGAGCGTCGCATGCGCGTCAGCGTGTCGTCATAATGGCCATGCCGACCCAGGAAAGCGCAGGCGGGCCGTCCACCCGGAAAGTGGGGCAGGATGCGGAAGCCATTCTTGCGCTCGAGGGCCTCAACAAATGGTTCGGCCAAGGTCCGGATCGCCACCACGTTCTCAAAGATATCTCTTTGACGGTCCGTCGCGGCGAGGTCCTGGTGATTATCGGGCCGAGCGGCTCGGGCAAGAGTACGCTGCTCCGTTGCGTCAATATGCTGACGCCACCTGACCAGGGTGACATCGTCTTCATGGAACGGCGATGGTCACCGGCCGCGTCCGGCTGGAAAAGTCCGTTTGCGGCGTTCCGCCACGAGCAGGATCTGCGCCAGTTGCGCCGGCGGATCGGCATGGTGTTTCAGCATTTCAATCTGTTTCCGCACAAGACGGCGCTCAAGAACGTGATGCTGGGGCCGATCCGGGTGCTCGGCCTTTCGGCGGAGACCGCGAGGGAGCGATCATTGGCCGCACTCGAACAGGTCGGGATGAAGCACAAGGCCGGTGCCTATCCGGGCCAGCTTTCCGGCGGCCAGAAGCAACGTGTCGCGATCGCGCGGGCGATGGTGATGCGACCCGACCTCATGCTGTTCGACGAAGCGACTTCGGCGCTTGACCCGGAGATCATTGAGGAAATCCTCGGCCAGATGAAAAGCCTGGCCGCCGACGGCATGACCATGATCGTCGTGACGCACGAGATGGGATTCGCCCGCGAGGTTGGCGACCGGATCATCTTCATGGATGAGGGCCGGATCATCGAAGAGGGGCGAGCGCGCGAACTGATCACCGCGCCAAAGAACCCGCGCACCCAGGCATTCCTGCGGGCTATTCTTTAACGTGATCTCCATGTCGCCCCGTCAGCCGGAACATCGAGCAGCGAAGGGGCGCGACGCCATCGAGGGGGGACCGGATTGCGATTATCTCATTGTGGGTGCCGGCTCCGCTGGCTGCGTGCTCGCCGCCCGTCTCAGCGAGTCCGGACAACATCGCGTCATCCTGGTCGAGGCCGGGCCGCACGATCGCAATCCCTGGATTCACATCCCTGTCGGCTATGGCCGGCTGTTCGACGACCCGAAGGTGAATTGGCGTTATGAGAGCGAGCCGGAGCCGGCACTGAACGGCCGGACGCTCTATCAGCCGCGCGGCAAGGTGCTCGGCGGAACGAGCGCGATCAACGGATTGGTATACGCGCGGGGACCGAGAGAGGACTTCGACCACTGGCGACAGCTCGGAAACTCCGGATGGGGTTACGACGACGTGTTGCCCTATTTCAGGAAGTCCGAGAACCAGACACACGGCCCGGACGAATTTCACGGCGTCGGAGGGCCGCTCTCCGTATCGGACCAGCCGCAGCGGCATGTGCTTGGCGACGCATTTGTGCAGGCCGCCCAGCAGGCCGGTCACGCATTCAATCCTGATTTCAACGGCGCGACCCACGAGGGCGTCGGCTACTATCAGAACACGGCCCGCAACGGGCGCCGTCACAGCACAGCCGTCGCCTACCTGCGTCCGGCACGCAATCGCGCCAATCTGGAGGTGCTGACGGAAGCGCTTGCAACGCGCATCCTTTTTTCCGGACGCCGCGCGGTTGGGGTCGAGTGTGTCAGGGCAGGGGAGAGGCGACGGATCATGGCCCAGCGCGGCGTGATCGTCTCCGGGGGGGTGTTCAACTCACCGCAACTGCTCGAGCTCTCCGGAATCGGCAAGGCCGATCGGCTGAAAGGCTTCGGCATCCCGGTTGTCCAGGATATTCCCGGCGTCGGCGAAAACCTCCAGGATCATTTCATGATCGGGATGGTGTTTCGTTGCAGCCGGAGCGTCACCCTCAACGACGTGATGCGCAATCCGCTGCGGCGGGCGACGATGGCGATGCAATACGCCCTTTTCCGGAGCGGACCGATGGCGGGAAGCGCGATGTATGCGGGCGCCTTTCTGCGCACGGGTGCGCATCTTGCGGCGCCCGATCTGCAATTGAATCTGGCCGTCTGGAGCGTCGATGACAGCGGGCGCTCGCGCACCAGTCTCCACCGGTTTCCTGGCTTCAACACCGGGATCGTTCATCTCCGTCCGGACAGCCGAGGCAGCGTGCATATCAAAAGCACGGATCCTGGCGTCCCGCCTGCCATCCGCTTCGAATTCTTTCAGTCCGACAATGATCGCGAGACCATGGTCCGAGCTTTCCGGATTGTGCGTAATATCATGCGGCAGCCGGCGATCGCCCACTATGTCGAGGAAGAACTGACGCCCGGGCGCGCTTGCGAAGCGGATGCGGACATCCTTGCCTTTTGCCGGGATCGCGGCCGCTCGTGCCTGCATCCGGCGTCTACCTGCAAGATGGGATCAGACGCCGCGAGCGTCGTCGATGCACGCTTGCGCGTACGCGGTGTATCCAATCTTTATATCGTCGACGGGTCGATCATGCCGGTTCTGGTCGGCTCCAACCCGAATGCCGCGACCATCATGATCGCCGAAAAGGGCGCCGATATGATTCTCGAAGACGGCGCCATTCCAACAAGCGTATTCGCCCCGGGAGCTTTGCAATGACCGACAAGCCGATCCTCTCATTCGAGGAAAAATTCGCCATCATGGAACTCATCACGCGCTACAATCACGCGGTTGACGGCGGCGATCCGGACGGGGTCGCGGCCTGCTTTCTGGAAGACGGGAAATTCGAAGGACGCAGCGGGCGATTTGTCGGTCGCGCCGAGCTTCGTAAGCTCGGGATGACGGTCACCCCTGCCCTGATGCCGCGTCACGTCGTCAGCAACATCCTGATCGAGCCAAGCCAGAGCGAAAAGGACGTGGCTCACATCAAAAGCCATTTGTTCTATTATGAGATGACGCCCAAAGGCTTCTACTTCAAGACCAGCGGCATCTATACCGACGTGGTCGTGCGCCGGAACGGAGAATGGAAGTTCCGCTCGCGACTGATGACGCTCGACGTCGCCAAAGAAATCGGCGCGAGCTGAACATCGTGGATGCGACCACGGTCGAAACCGACGTCCTCGTCATCGGGGCGGGCGCTGCCGGTCTGACCACCGCGGTCACGGCGCGCCTGCATGGCCTCGATGTGGTCGTGGTGGAGAAAGAGCCGGTCTATGGCGGTTCCGCCGCGTGGTCGGGCGGCATCTTATGGATTCCCTGCAATCCTCATCAGAAAGCCGCCAATGTCGAGGACCGCATTGAGTGGGCACGCGATTATGTCCGCCACGAAGCGGGCAATTTCTTCGATCCCGCCCGCATCGAGACGTATCTCGAACAAGCCCCCGCCATGATTGAATTGCTCGAGCGCAGGACGGATGTGAAGTTCGAGCTCTCGACGCACGCGGACTATCATCAACATGTTCCTGGCGCGCTGGCGCATGGCCGTGCGCTGCGGCCGGTCGACTATGATGCGCGTGCGCTTGGTGTTCATGTCGCCAACCTGCGGCTGCCGGCACGCGAACGCGTGTTCATGGGTATGCAGGTGGGCGCCGCGCATCTCGGGCATTTCATCAATGCGACACGCTCGCTGCGGTCGTTTCTGTTTGTGGTGAGTCATGTCGGCGCTCACGTCCTCGACAAGTTGATCCACGGGCGCAATATGAGTCCCGTCATGGGGAATGCGCTGGTCGCACGGCTTGCGAAATCGGCCTTCGATCTCGGGACGGAAATTTGGCTCTCGACCCCGGCGCGCGAGCTGGTCGTCGAGGATGGCAAGGTGACAGGCGCGATTGTCGGTGGAGAGCAAGGCATCAGGCATGTTCATGCCCGTCGCGGGGTGGTGCTCGCGGCCGGGGGGTTTCCGCACGACTATTCCCGCCGGCGCCGCGTTTTCCCGCATCATCCGGATGAGGGGGAGCACCTTTCGAATGCGCCCGCGTCGAACAGCGGAGACGGAATCAGGCTTGGCGAGTCGGTCGGCGGTGCGTTCGAAGACGGCTTTCCCAATGCTGCCACCTGGTATCCCACGTCGCGGGTCAAATATCCGGACGGCACCGAGGGAAACAATCCGCATCTCATGGAGCGCGGAAAGCCCGGGGTGATCGCGGTGACCCGCGCTGGCCGTCGCTTCGCCGACGAGGCGCAGAATTATCATGACTTCGTGCAGGCGATGTTTCGGATCCGCCATGGCACGGACGGCATCGTGACCTACCTGATCTGTGATCGAACGGCTCTCCGGCGCTACGGACTGGGTGTCGTGCGACCCTGGCCGATTCCGCATGGGGGATATTTGCGAACCGGCTATCTCAAGCGCGGGCGCACCATCGAGGCGCTGGCGCAGGAGATCGCTATCGATCCGTCAATGCTTGCGAAGACTGTCGTGGACTACAACACACATGCGCGCAGCGGCCGCGATCCGGAATTTCACAAAGGAGAGAATGTTTACGACATTGGCCAGGGCGATCCGACGCATAAGCCCAATCCATGTGTCGGGCCGCTCGAGACATCGCCGTTTTACGCAGTGAAGGTCGTACCCGGTGATCTCGGCACCTTCGCAGGACTGCGGACCGATCGTTTTGCGCGCGTGCTCAATGCGAAGGGAGAGGCTATTGCGGGCCTCTACGCCGTCGGCAATGACCAGGCTAGCGTTTTCGGCGGCTCCTATCCGGGAGGTGGCGCGACGCTCGGACCGGCAATGACCTTCGGCTATATCGCGGCACGGCACATGGCAGCCGAGGGCGAGCCGGACTAAGCCTTCACGACATGTTCGTGCGCGTAGACGCGCGGCAAGCGGCGCTGGATGAAATGTCCGGTGTCGTGCAGCACCTGCTGCCGCCCGCGCTCGGACTCATAGTAGCGCTGCACCAGATCGTCGCGGGTGGGGAAGAACAGCTCCGAGATCCCGCGGGTCGCAACCGGCTCGCGGCTCAGCGTCTCCTCGACCCAGTATTGCACATAGTTGGTCATCCCGACGTGGATTTTCAGCGCAAGATTGCCGTGGTGATCCCAGCAGCGCTTGGCGGCATGATCAGACATATCATCAAAGAAGATGAGCTCGCGCAGCAGCTTGAAACCGGCTCGACGATCCGCTGCCGGCTGGTTGTCTTCCAGGACGACGGTGCCGCTGAGACGATAGGAATTGTGGATATCGGCGCGTTCGAACAATTCGTCGTTGAGCTGCTGCGCTGCGGCGGCACGAAGTTCGCCGATGGTGTTGCACCATAGTTGCGTGACGACGTCATAGCGCGCAGTCGGATCGTCGCTGTCATGCTGTGTCCGCAATTCCACCGGTCCTTTTTCGGTGAGATTGACGAGATGCCGGCGGATCTGCGGACAACGTTGCTGCAGCCGAGACGCAAACTGATTCAGATACCAGCTTTGAAACTCGGCCGGATCGCGATCGATCCGCGCGCGAATGAAGGTCATGAGTTGCATCGGCTTTCTCGGAAAGTCGCGGTGAGCCGTCAGTCGAGCTTGATGCGATACTCCTTAATGACCGCGGGGTCGGGGTCAAGACCTAGCCCGGGGCCGGCAGGAATACGGATTGTCCCATTCATGGGCTCCAGATTGTTGCCAAAGGGCTTGGCTTCCAGGGCGATGCAAAAGTATTCGGCAAACGTTGACTGTGGCTGCGAGCCGATGAGATGGAGGGTCGCCAGGAAGCCCGGCCCGAAGTAGGGCGAGTGCGGCGCAAGTGTCACACCGCTGACCTCGGCCAGCGCAGCAACTTTGCGGAATTCAGTGATCCCGCCGACCTTCGTCACGCTCGGCTGCGCATAACGAACCGCACCCTCCGCAAAAATCTTCTGGAACTCGAACGCCGTGCAGGCGTTTTCGCCCGCTGCAACAGAGATCGAGGTGTCGGCCTGAAATTTCGCCAATGCGCGAAAATCCTCCGGCGGGAAAATCGGTTCTTCCAGCCACAGCACATTGCAATCGCGAATTTTGGGGGAGGCGGCGTAGGCTTCGGAGATCGTCCAACTGCAGTTGGTATCCATCATCAGCGGAAAATCCGTGCCTACCGCATCTCGCGCCGCCGCGACGTCGTCCGTGCCCCGCGTGTGAACCTTGACGCGCTGAAAGCCAGCCGAAATCATTTTCCTTGCTTCGTCGGCGACGCGCGCCGGATCGCCGTAGCGAAAGAGGCTCGCGTAAGCGTTGATGTCTGTGCGTGAGGCGCCACCGAGCAGATGGCCCAGCGATACGCCCGCGCGTTTGCCGGCGATGTCCCAGAGTGCGATGTCGAGACCGGACAGCGCGAAATTCACGATGCCGTACCGTCCGTAGATGTGCAGCACCTTCTGCACATCGTTTAGAATAGCCGTGATATGGCTGGAGTCGCGGCCGACTGCTAGCGGCGCGACCATGTCGTGCACCGCCGCCATCACAGGACGTTGACAGTTATAAGAGAAGGCTTCGCCCTAGCCGATGATGCCGTCGCTGGTTTCCACCCGTATCAGCAGCGTTTCGAGAGCTCCATAATCCTTGCCGCGCCAGGCGGGGTCGCGGCTGCGGCTCGCAAATGGAATAACAAGTGGGATCGCTTCAATATGGGAAATTTTCATCGTTTGACGTCGGACATCGAACCTTGGAGGGGAACGAAGTTCCCAGATTGTATAGCTGTTCGTCCTAGTTCATTCGAACCCTCGGTCACGAACGGGCCGAAACGCTACGGGTTGGTCGACAGAAAACTGTCGTGCGCAAAGACTAGGTGCTTTCGCGCTCGACGAGTTCAAAACCGACGTCCTCGATTCTGTTCTCGTAGAGGCCACCCTCAAGCCTTTGGGTTAGAAGCTTCCCCGCGACCCTGCCGATGTCATGGCCGCGAGTTTGGATCGTGGTGAGCGTTGGCGCTAACTCTCTGCTGATCTGAAAATCGCCGAAGCCCGCAACCGCGAGCTGCTGCGGGATCGACCAGCGCCGTCGCGCGCATTCAAACATGACGCCTGCGGCGACGACATCAGTGACACAGAAGATTGCCTGCAGTTCCGCCTCAATCGCAAACAGCTGTTCGAGCGCGTGACGTCCAGCCGCAAACCCCGATGCCTCCGTCACTGTCGCTATCAGATCTGAACGCAGCCCTGCCGTCTTCATCGCGTCCTGGAAGCCGCGTCTCCTTTCGGAAAAACGTTTCTCGCCGCGGATATCGAAATCGGCATAGCCGATCCGCCGATGGCCTTTGCGGATCAGGAGCCCGGTCATGCTTCGTGCCGCGTCGTAGGCGTCAAATCCAACTGCACTGTCGACGAAGGGCCCTCCAAGCTCCCAAGTCTCGACCACGGCCAGCCGTGCGGCCTTCAAAAGCCGCACGGTCTCGCGGCGATGGTGCGTCCCGGTCAATGCGATCCCCTCGGGGCGACGTCCGATCAGGGCCCGCACCACCTCCAGCTCGCGCGCGGGTGTCGGCGCGACCGCGAGGATGAGGTGGAAGTTGGCGGCCGAGAGGGCGTCTCCCAGTCCCTCGACGAATGTCGAAAAATTCGAGTTTCTGATCGACGGCACGACGGCCGCCACCGTGCGGCTGCGCCCGGATGACAGATTTCCCGCGACCAGGTTCGGAAAATAGTCGAGCGCCACTGCGCTTTTGAGGACGCGCGCACGGGTCTCGGCATTCACCCGGTTTGGAGAGCTGAAGCTTCGCGAAACCGTCATGACGGAGACGCCGGCTTGCCGGGCGACGTCCTTCATCGTGATCCAAGCGCGCTCTCGCGTCTCGTCGCTCATGTCTCGATCCTGATCGGGCGCTTGACACCCGCACCGTGGGCGTATGTTATCGATACCATAAAGAGCTTTCCGTCAACCGCCAGCCGGGCGCCGTGCAGGCGGGGTGGATGAGCCCGCGTGGGTCAGGAGGGTTGAAATGCGCGTGTTGTCAGCCGTTCTTAGTGCCGTGATGGGGCTCAGCCTGGCGGTGATGGCCGCCGCTCCTTCGATCGCGCAGAACAAGCCGTCATTGACGGTCGTGTTCGGATCGGAAGCGCGCTCGCTCGACCCGTCGATTGATACGAATGGGCTCACGCTGCCGATCACCAACACGATCATGGAGACGCTGGCGCGAACGTCGCCGACTCTGGAGATCGTGCCGCTTCTCGCGGAGTCGTGGAAGCCAGTGGCGGACAACAAGTGGCAGATCAAGCTGCGCCCGAATGTGAAATTCCACAACGGCGAGCCCCTAAATGCGGACGCGCTGGCCTTCTCGGTCGAGGTCTTCCAGAAGACCGTCGGCACGGCCCGCGGCTACTTCAGCTTCGTCAAGGGCACCGAGAAGGTCGACGACCTCACGGTCAACATCATGACCGACGGACCGGTCAGTATTCTGCCGTCCACTCTGCCGTTCCTCTACATGTTCCCGCCGAGCTACTACGCCAAAGTCGGTTCTGATGGTTTCGGCAAGGAGCCGATCGGCACCGGACCCTGGAAGCTCAAGTCCTGGAACCGTGGCGTCGAAATCGCAGTCGAGCCGAACAAAGACTATTGGGGGAAGCAGCCGGCTCTCGGTGACATCCGGTTCCGCTTCGCTCCCGATGCGTCCAGCCGCGTCGCCCAGCTTCTCAGCGGGGAGGCACAATTCGTCAACGACATTCCGCCGGCGATGCTGCCGCGCGTCGAGTCGAGCGGCGATTCACGCATTGAAGCGATCAAGACCGCACGTGCCGTCTATCTGCAGATCAATGTCGAGTCCGGACCGACCGCTGACGTGCGGGTGCGCAAGGGCCTCAACCATGCGGTCGACGTGGAATCGATCATCAAGAATCTGTTCCGCGGACACGCCTATGGCCGCGACAAAGGTTTCGTCCTGGAGGGCATGGAAGGCCACAATCCCGACCTGAAGCCCTACACCTATGACCCCGAACTCGCCAAGAAGCTGTTCGCGGAGGCCGGCTACCCGCAAGGGTTCCCGCTCGACCTCTGGTATCCGATTGGACGCTATCTGCTCGACAAGGAGTCGTCCGAAGCGATAGCCGGGCAACTGGAAAAAGTCGGCATCAAGGTCACGCTCCACGGGATGGAGCCGGGCGCCTATTTCAGCAAATCGGCTTCCGAGCGACTCGCGGGCGTCAATTTCTTCTCCTGTGGCCCGCTGTTCATCAATCCGGTGTTCTGCCCGATCGTGCATTTCAAGAAGGGCGCGTCCTGGGGATACGGCGCCAACGATAAGACCGACACCTACATCAAGCAGATCACGGCCGAGCTCGATACCGCCAAGCGCATCAAGCTGATCCAGGAGTTCGAGCAATACGTGTTCAACGACTGGGTTCCCTGGGTTTGGCTCTGGCGCCAGGAGAGCGTGTACGGAGTCTCGAAGCGGCTCGTCTGGAAGCCGCAGCCGGATGAAAAGATCTGGTTTACCGACATGGCCTGGAACTAGCTGATCCAAGCTCTGATCGTCGCGTACCGAGGACATTGATGGCTCGCTACATTGCGCGCAGGCTCGTACTGGCGCTGGTTTCGGTCCTGGGCGTGACGTTCATCGCTTCGGCGATGCTGAATCTCTCCGGCGATCCGGTCGCACTGATGTTCCAGTCCGGTGTGGCGGATCCGGCGCTCATCGAGGCGCTCCGGCGTGATCTCGGCCTCGACAAGCCAATGGTGCTGCAGTTCCTCGGCTTCGCTCACGATCTCCTGCGCGGCGATCTGGGCAGCTCGCTGCGCTTCCGGCGTCCCTCCCGTGAGATCATTTTCGATCGCCTGCCGGCGACGATGTGGCTTGCCTGCGTTTCGATGCTGTTCGCGCTCGTCATCGCGATCCCGACCGGCATTCTCAGTGCGGTGCGTCCCAACAGCATCCTGGCGAGGCTCGGCCGTATCGTCGTGCTGATCGGCCAATCCGTCCCGCTTTTCTGGCTCGGGATTGTGCTCGTGCTGTTGTTCTCGGTTCGCTTGCGCTGGCTTCCGTCCGCCGGCAATCTGCAGGCCAGCAGTATTATCCTGCCGGCCGTGACGCTCGGCCTTTACCCGATGGCTCGCATTGCCCGCACCCTGCGAGCCAGCCTTCTCGACGTGCTTGGTCGCGATTACATCATCACGGCGCGCAGCAAGGGCCTTGCCGAGCGGTCGGTCATTCTGCGCCATGCGCTGCGCAATGCTGCGCTTCCGGTTATCACGGTAGTCGGGCTTCAGTTCGGAACGCTGCTCGGCGGCGCGATCGTGACCGAGACGATCTTCGCCTGGCCCGGAGTCGGTCTTCTGTCCATTCAGGCAATCCAGGCGAGGGACTTGCCGCTCGTGCGTGCCATCATCACGGTGGTCTCGCTGATCTTCATTCTCATCAATCTCCTGACCGACATCGCCTATGCGTTGCTGAATCCGCGGGTGCGGCTGGAATGAACGCACCCGGGACGAACATCGCCGGCGTTTCGCCGCGATTGAGCCGGGCTGCGATCGCGCATGCCTGGCGCCACACGCTTCGGCTTGATGCCAAAGCCGCTTTCGCCTTGGTAATCCTTGCGATCTGGATCGTGGGCGCGACTCTTGGGTCCTGGCTTTTCGCCGGCAACCCCAACGCCCAGGAACTCGCCGACGCGCTTCTGCCGCCGGTCTGGCAGGTGGATGGCGTCGCCGGCCACTTGCTTGGCACCGATCAGCTCGGCCGCGATATCCTGCTACGCACGGTCTACGGCGCGCGCAGCTCGCTTGCGGTGGCGCTCGTGGCCGTAGCGGGGTCGGCATTGCTCGGCTCGGCCGCAGGCGTGATCGCCGCGCAAGGCGGCAGGCTTGCCGACGACATCACGATGCGTCTCGCCGACATCCAGCTCTCCATCCCGTTCTTCCTGCTCGCGGTCGCGGCGCTCGCCATGATGGGTGGATCGGTTGGGAACATGATCCTCATCCTGATCGTTTCGGGATGGGTGCCCTATGCCCGCGTGGTTCGCGCCGAGCTTCTCTATATCCGCGAGACCGAATTCGTGCTGGCGGCGCGCGCCATCGGGGCGCGAAGCTGGCGCATCGCGTGGAAATATCTGCTGCCGAGCACCCGCAGCCTCATCATCGTGACCGCCACCCTGCAGATCGCGGACGTGGTCCTGCTCTCGGCGGCCTTGAGCTTCCTTGGCGTCGGCTTGCAGCCGCCGGCCGTGAGCTGGGGCGCCATGCTGTCCGATGGGCGCGATTACATCACCACGGCCTGGTGGATTTCCACCATCCCAGGCCTCGCCATCACGTCGGTCATTCTGTGCGTCAATCTGGCGGGCGACTGGCTGAGTGATCTCCTGAACCCGAAACTGCGGAAGCCCCGGTGACGAACGAATGACAAACGAAGAAAAATACACCCCGATCGCCGCCGAGGCGGACGTGATCGTGCTCGGTGCCGGACCGGCCGGCTTCGCGGCCGCGGTGTCGGCCGCACGTAACGGTGCCCGCACCATGCTGGTCGAGCGTTATGGCTTCCTCGGCGGCGGCGGAACCGCCTCGGGCGCAAGCTCCTTCGACGGGCTTCACGCCAACGTTCACGGCGAGATAAAACGGGTCGTGCGCGGCGTCGTCGACGAGGTTCTGGAGCGTATCGATCGCTATGACGGCCTCAACGAGCCGCATCTTGTGCAGAAAAGAATCTTCGCGCAGTCCTACGATGTCTCGGCCTGGAAGCTCGCGGCGGACGAGATCGCGCTGGGGGCGGGCGTCGACCTTCGGCTGCATGCGCTCGCCGTCGGCGTCGCGAAGTCAAACGGTCAGATCGACGCCCTGCTGATCGAGACCCGCTCGGGCCGCTGCGCCTTGCGCGGCAAGATCTTCATCGACTGTTCGGGCGACGGCAATCTCGCCGCCTGGGCGGGCGCACCCTACGACAAGGGTGACGGCAAAGGCTTCCTTCAACCTCCGGCCATGCTGTTCCGGCTCGCGGGTGTCGACGACAAGGTGGCGGAGGCTTCGCTGCCTGGCATCCCGAAACTGATGGAGGAAGCAAAGCGCACGGGTGAGTTCGACCTGCCGCGCATCGGCAACGTGCTCCGCCGCCTCAAGCATCCCGGCGAATGGCGCGCCAACCTCACCCAAGTAACGCGCGACGGCGGCGTGGTGGATGGAACGGACGCGGATGATCTCACCTTTGCCGAGATCGAGGGCCGCCGCCAGGTCAGGCTTTATTGGCAGTTCCTGCGCAGCAAGGTCGCCGGCTTCGAGCGATCCTATGTTGTCGACGTGGGCCCTGAGATCGGCATCCGCGAGACGCGCCGCGTCAAAGGCCGCTATACGCTGCTGGCTGACGATATCTCCTCGTCGCGAAGCTTCGACGACACGCTTGGGGTGAACGGCTGGCCGGTCGAGAAGCATGCCGGGCACGGCATAGAGTGGCTCTTCCCGGTTGGCCGCGGCTACAACCAGATGCCATACCGCTGCCTCCTTCCGTTCGACGTCGACAACCTGCTGGTCGCCGGCCGGTGCATCTCGGCCGAGCCTGACGCGCAGGCCGCGATCAGGGTCAGTGGACCGTGCTTCGTGACCGGGCAGGGCGCCGGCACCGCAGCCGCGCTCGCGCTCAAACAGAATGTTTCGCCTGCGGCGCTCGACACCAAGAAGCTGTGCGCGCAGCTGCAGGCCGAGGGCGTGTTCCTCGGCGAGGAGGACCGCTCAACATGATCCGGCTCGGAATCGATATCGGCGGCACTTTTACCGATTTCGCGCTCTGGGATGGATCGCCCGAGGGTTACACCGCGATACGGAGTTTCAAGCTGCCGTCGACTCCGCCCCGCTTCGCAGATGCCGTGAAGGAAGGCATCGAGAAGCTGATCGGCGAGGGCGCCCTTGCAGGCGACGAGATCGTCATCGTTCACGGCACCACAGTCAGCACCAACACCGTCATTGAAAGATCGGGGCCGCCGCTCGCGCTGCTCACCACCGCCGGCTTTCGCGACGTCCTCAATCTGCAGCGGCTTCGCCTCGACAATCCGCATGATATTTTCAGCGAGCGGCCGGCGTCGCTTATTCCGCGCGATCTCGTTTTCCCGATCAGGGAGCGGTTGGCGGCGAACGGATCGGTGCTGGACCCGATCGACCGCGACCAGGTGGTCACCGCCGCCAAGCAGGCCACGGCTGCGGACGTCAGCGCGATCGTGATCTGCTTCCTGCACAGTTACGCCGATCCGCGTCACGAGCTCGCGGCGCGCGATGCCATTCGCGCCGCCGGGATCGACATCGACGTCGTGCTGTCGCACGAGGTCTGGGCGCAGCAGGGCGAATATGAGCGCGCGGTTGCGGCCGTCCTCAACGCCTATGTGAAGCGCACGACCGGCGCCTATATCGCGGAGCTCGAGACCTTCCTGTCCGAGCGGCTGCCGGCGGCGCGTCTTTTGATCACCCGATCGAACGGCGGCGTGATGGCGGCGGCCGAGTCGCGGCATTTCCCGGTCCATACCTTGCTGTCCGGGCCCGCGGCGGGCGTGACCGCCGCAAAATTTCTCGGCGGCTTCGTCGGCGCCGACCGCATCCTGACCATGGACATGGGCGGGACCAGCACCGACCTGTCGCTGATCTGGCGCGGCCGGCCGAGCGTTACGACCCAGGCCATGGTCGGCGACTTCCCGCTGATGATGCCGGTCACCGGGATCGAGGCGATGGGCGCTGGTGGCGGCTCGATCGCCCATATCGACGGCACCGTGCTGGCGGTCGGTCCGCGGAGCGCAGGCGCGCGGCCCGGTCCGGCATGCTACGGCAAAGGAGGTACGCAGCCGACGCTGTCGGATGCGTACCTCCTCTGCGGCATGCTCGATCCGGATCTGTTTCTCGGCGGCGCGATGCGTTTGCGGCGTGATCTCGCCGAAGCCGCGATGAAGCCGATTGCGGACTTCCTGGGGCGCGACGTTGAAGCCGCGGCCGAGGCCTGCATCGCGGTCGCGACGTCCAACATGGTCGCAAGCGTTCTGCCTTATCTCGCTCGCGTCGGCGTCGATCCCCAGGACTTGAGCTTGCTGCTTTACGGCGGTGCGGGCGCGGTGCATGGGCCGCTGCTTGCGGAGGAGATCGGCATTGAGCGGCTGATTGTGCCGCGAATCCCATCCGTGTTCTGCGCGCTCGGTGGCGTCGTCTCCGATCTCGTGCATGACGTTGCAAAAAGCGTGCGGGGTCGGGCGCTCGGGATGGCGGAACTGAGAAACATCTATGCGCAGCTTTCGGACGAGGCGCGGGCCTGGCTCGCGCAGCAGGTCGCCCCGGAGCTGATTGAAGACGTCGTCATCGAGCATTTCGCCGAGATGCGCTATCGTGGACAGTTCTTCGTCGTTGATGTGGCGCTGCCGCAGGACGCGTTCGACGCACCCGACCTGCGCCCCGCCGAAGAGGCGTTCCACGCCGAGCATGCGCGCATCTACAACCATCGCTCCGCCGCAGCGGTCGAGTTCGTGGCATTGAGAGTGCGGATCGCGGGGCGCATGCCAAACCCGGCGGCGAACCCTCTCGGTCCCGAAGGTGATGGTGCCGGAGACGCACATATCGGGCGCCGTGCCATTCGGCTGCGCGGCCGTAGCTATGCTGATACGCCCGTGCTGGACCGCCGCCGGCTCCAGTCGGGTTCCCAGGTAAAAGGCCCGGCCATCATCGAGCAGGCCGACGCGACGGTGCTTGTACCGCCCAGCTTCAGCGCGAGCGTCGGCGCCTATGGCGATCTGCTCCTTGCGAAGGTGAATTGAACATGGACCCCGTCCGCACTGAACTGATGAAGAACCGCTTCGCGGCGATCGTGGAGGAGGGCTCCACCATCGCCTATCGCACGGCTCACACGACGTTCGTGAAGCAGACGCAGGATTATCAATGCGCGCTTGCCACGATCGACGGCGACATCTTCGCCTATCCGAGGCATTCGGGCGTCAGCGTCTATGTGGGGATTTCGCTGCGCGCAACGATCGATCATGTCGGCCTCGACAACCTCAGCCCCGGCGATGTCATCATCACCAACGACCCATTCTCGAGCGATGGCTTGTGTTCGCACACGCCGGATATCCATCTGCTGAAGCCGATCTTCGTGGATGGCAAGCCGATTGCATTTGGCTGGGCCTTCATCCACGCCTCCGACATTGGTGGCGCGGTGCCGGGCAGCATCTCGGCGGCGTCGACTGAGATCTTCCAGGAAGGCATCCGGATGCGTCCGGTCCGGCTCTACCGGTCCGGCGAGCTTAATCGCGAGTTGTTGCAGCTCTTCCAGGACAATTGCCGCATTCCGGATGACGTCTGGGGCGACCTGCAAGCGATGGTGGCGGCGCTCAACAGCATGGAAAAGCGGCTGACCGAGCTGACCGCAAAGCTCGGTGCCGGTGAGGTGCTGGCCGGGATCGCTGACGTCCTCGATCTCGCCGAGGCGCGGGCGCGGTCGGCGATCAGACGCATCCCGGACGGCGTCTACAGCTTTTCGGACTATATCGAAGGCCTGCGCGCGGATGACCTGACCTTCATCCACGTGGTGATGACGGTGGCGGGCGACGAGATCGAGCTCGACTTCTCCGGCAGCGATCCGCAGGCGCTGTCTTCGATCAATTTCGTCAGCGGCAGCCGGACACATCCGTTCCTGAGCCAGACCATCAATTACTATGTGCTGACGGTCGAGCCGACCACCCCGATCAACGGCGGCCTGGTCCGTCCGATCCGCACGCGTGCGCCCAAGGGCACTGTCATGAACGCGGAGTTTCCGGCAGCGAGCGGCAATCGCTGGGTGACGGCGGTGCGCATCTATGACGCGGTGCTGGGATGTCTCAACAAGGCGATCCCGGAGGGAATTGCGGCCGCCGGTCCGGGCCAGTCTGCCGTAGTCGCGGTGACGGCGCGCGATCCGGTGACCGGCCGCAGGCGCGTCAATGTCATCAATCCATTCTGCGGAGGGTCTGGTGGCCGTAACGGCTTCGATGGCGTTGACGGGGTCGACGGCGTGCAGGCTTCGCTCAAGAATACGCCGACCGAGATCGTCGAGGCCGAGACCCTGATGCGGATTCGCCAATACCAGCTCGCGCCGGACACCTACGCCGCCGGCAAGTGGCGCGGCGGTGCCGCAATCGTCATGGACCTGGAAAACACCGATATCGAAGCCGTGATGGCGGTGCGCGGCCTGAACCGCTTCAAGCTCAGCTCCTGGGGCGTTCTGGCCGGGCATCCCGGCGCCTTAGGACAGGTGACGCTCAATCCCGGACGGCCCGACGAGCGCAAGATCGACCGTCTGAACATCCTGGAGCTGCAACACGGAGACGTGATCCGGATGATTACGCCGACGGGCGGTGGCTTTGGCGATCCGCTTGCGCGCGACACCGACAAGGTGCTGTCGGATGTACGGAGCGGGCTGCTCACCTCTGCGGCGGCCGAGCGCGACTATGGCGTCGCGATCCGGAACGGTACGGTCGATTATGCGGCGACCGCGGCACGGCGGCGCGACCTTGCGCGCGAGCAGTCCGATGCCCGCTTCACGTCTTGCGCGACAAGGGCTCGCTACGAGACAATTTGGGATCCGGAAATCCGTGCGGAGCTCGCGCGCGCCGCCCTGCGCGAAGACAAGACGATCCGTTCCCACCTGCTGGCCCACGTCCGCGGCAAGCTGACGGCGTCCGGACTCCCGGTCGATCGATCGATGTTGCAGGCGGCGCTGGCCGATGCCCGCAAGCTGTTTGCAACCGAGACCGGGGTCGCTGAAACCGCAGGCGCGAGTCCATGATCGAAAGCCTGGACCAGCCGCTCGTCTCCGTCCGGGACCTGACGATCCATTATCCGTTGCGCTCCGGCGCTCTATTCGGTCGCGGCGCGATGCTGCATGCGGTCGACGGCGTCTCGTTCGATATCGGGCGCGGTGAGACTGTCGGCCTCGTCGGCGAGAGCGGTTGCGGCAAGAGCAGCATCGGTCGCGGTGTGCTGCGCCTGCAGGAGCCGACCGGCGGCGCGGTTCTCTTTGACGGATCGGATTTGCTGCGGCTGCCGAAAGACGAGGTGCGCGTCCGGCGACGGCGCATGCAAATGGTGTTCCAGGATTCCTACGCCTCGCTCAATCCCTATATGCGGGTCGCCGAGATCATCGCGGAGCCACTCGACATCTTCGGGATCGGGACGCGGCGCGAACGACGCGACAAGGCTTTCGCGCTGCTCGACGCCGTCGGTCTCGACCGCGCCACGGGCGCGCGCTATCCGCACGAGTTCTCGGGCGGGCAGCGCCAGCGAATCAATATCGCGCGGGCCTTGGTGCTCGAGCCGGACTTCATCATCTGCGATGAGCCGGTCTCGTCTCTGGACGTGACGATTCAGGCCCAGATCATCGATCTGCTCGCCAATTTGCGGGATCGGCTGGGCCTGACCTGTCTGTTCATCAGCCACGATCTCGCGGTCGTTCGCGAGCTCTGCCACCGGGTCGCGATCATGTATCTGGGCCAGGTCTGCGAGATCGGAGACTGCGACGCGCTCTACGCCGAGCCATTGCATCCTTACACCCGCGCGCTCCTTTCCGCCGTACCGATCCCCGATCCGGTCGAGGAGGAGCGCCGAGAGGGGGAGCGGATGGTGCTGGAGGGAGAGCCTCCTAACGCCGTCAATCCGCCGGTCGGCTGCCGGTTCTCGGGCCGCTGCCCGATGGCCGCCGAGGTGCGCCGGCGCTACGGTATCGAATGCGCCGTGACCGCCCCTAAACTGGCCCAGGCCGTGCCACGCCACAGCGTCGCCTGTCACCTGCACGCGTCAAGTCGTCCGGACTGAGGCGCCATGACTCTGCTCGCGGTCCGCAATCTCGGCATCGAATTCGAGACCGCCAGAGGCAACGTGCGGGTCGTTGATTCAATGAGCTTCGAGGTCAATCCCGGTCAGGTGCTCGCCATTGTCGGCGAGAGCGGTTCTGGAAAGAGCGTGTCGGCGCTTTCGCTGCTCGGGCTGCTGCAAAGCCCTCCGGCCCGCATCGTGTCCGGCTCGGCGCTCTTCGATGGCGTCGATCTGTTGCAGGCCGATGAAGAAACCATGTTCCGGGTTCGCGGCGGCCGGATCGGCCTCGTTCTGCAGGACCCTTTGTCCTCCCTCAATCCGGTCATGCCGATCGGCCGACAGATTGGAGAGACCGTCGAGCGCCACCTCGGTCTGACCCGAGCGCAAGCAGCGGAACGTGCGATCGAGCTGTTGGACAGCGTCGGCATCCCACTTGCACGCGAGCGCGCGCACAACTACCCCCATCAACTTTCCGGCGGAATGCGGCAGCGGGCGATGATCGCCATGGCGATCGCCTGCGAGCCGGCCCTGCTGATCGCGGATGAGCCGACGACCGCTCTCGACGTCACCATTCAGGCGCAGATCATCGACCTGATCAAGAGACTGCGCACCCGCCTCGGGATGGCCATCATCTGGATTACGCACGATCTTGGCGTCGTCGCGCGGCTGGCCGATCGAGTGCTGGTGATGAATGCGGGACGCCCGGTTGAAACGGCCGACGTCCGCACGCTGTTCGCATCGCCGCAAGACGCGTATACCGTGCGCCTGATCAACGCCGTCCCCCGCATCGACCGGCCGCGCCGCCGCCGTTGAGAGGACGAATCCTCTCAAGATTCGACTGGCTGTTCCGCTGTCAGCATGACGATGACAAAAGCGAATCAATACCGGCGCTGCTTGTCGAGCACGTTGATCATGCGGTCCGTCCGGCCGGCCAGGAAGGCGTCGAGATTGCGGCAGAAGATGTCGACGATCTTGCCGTTCTCGCTCGGCGCGGTGCTGGCCGAATGCGGGCTGATCAGCACGTTCGGCAAATCCCACAGCGGGGAGGAGTCCGGCAGCGGCTCGACCATGGCGACGTCGAGTCCGGCGAAAGCGATGTGGCCGCTCTTGAGATTGTCGATCATTGCCTCTTCGTCGACCACCTGCCCGCGTGCGATGTTGATCAGCACGACGCCCGGCTTCATGCCGGCGAAGGCGCGCGCGTCGATCAGGCGTTCGGTCTGCGGCGTGTGCGGGGTTGAAAGTACCACATAGTCGGCTTGGCCGAGCGCGTGATGCAGCTCGTCGGGTCCGTAGACAGCATCGGCATTAAGCGCCGCTGCGCGGTCTGGCGTCTTGCGATTGACGACTGCCAGCACCCTTAGACCGAAAGCGCGCGCCGCCTTGCCGACCCGCGCGCCGACCTGTCCGGCGCCGATCACCAGCAGCGTCGCCCCGACGAGATCGCGGCCGCAATAGCGCACCCAGCGATGCGCGCGCTGACCTGCGATGATCCGCGGCAGATCCTTGGCATGGGCCAGCACGCACAGCATGACGAATTCGGCGAGCGCATCGGCGTGGACGCCGCGCGCCGTGGTGACGATGAGATCAGAGTCGGCGAGACCGAGCGCATGCACCATCGGGCCGACGCCGGAGCTCGTGGTCTGGACCCAGCGGACATGCGGCGCGAGCGCGAGGCCGCCGCCGCGCTCCGGCGGGCCGGACGGGAAATCCCAGAGGATGGTGGCGCATGTCAGATGCGCGCGCCAGCGCGCCTCCTGCTCCGCCGTGCGCGCAAAGCCGTCGACGCCCTTGTGGTCGGCCTGATAGCGCGTTGGTGGAAACAGATCGGAATCGTAGATGACCTCGGCCCGATCGCCCGCGACCGATTTGATGCGCGCCGCATGCTCCGCTTCGAGCGGGGAGGTGATGAAGACGATCTCTTGCGGCGCAGCTTTCATCATTCGAAATCCTGGACGGTTGTCGATGGAGAGGGCCTTGCGGCGCTGCGCGAAGACCTCAGCCATTGCGCTCTGTGGCAGAAGGGCCGGAGGGGCAACGGGTTAGACAACAGATGCCAAAAGCGATACTTTAATCAAGAGCGCAGTGTAGGACCGAACGGGGGCAAGCGCATGACAAAATCATATAGTTTGATAGGGGCGGCATCGATCGCGCTGTCCGCAATGCTCGCGGCGCCCGCCTCTGCGCAGCAGCCGCAATATGGCGGCGAACTCGTGCTGAGCGGCCAGCTCGATAAGACGATGTTCCCCGGCCGCAACACCGACACCGGCGGCATGGAGGTCTATCTCAATTCCTGCGAGACGCTGGTCGACCTCACCGCGGACGCCCAGATCCGGCCGCTGCTCGCCGAGAGCTGGAGCCCTTCGGCCGACGGCAAGACCATGACATTCAAGCTGCGTCAGGGTGTGCAGTTCCACGACGGGACTCCGTTCAACGCCGAGGCGGTCGCCTTCGTGTTCAACGAGGCGCTCGCCAAGAAATTCCTCTATGTGAGCCTGCTCGAAGGACTGCAGAAGGTCGTTGCTGACAGCGAGTATCAGGTCTCGTTCCAGATGTCGGCGCCCTCGGCCGCGCTGCTGCCGAACCTTGCCTATCGCACCATGTGCATCTTCAGCCCCGCCGCCTACAAGGCGAAAGGCGAGGAAGGGCTCGGCAGCAACATCATCGGCACCGGCCCCTTCATCCAGACCGAGTACACCAAGGGCGTCTCCGCGCTGTTCAAGCGCAACGACAAATACTGGCAGAAGGGCAAGCCCTATCTCGACAGCATCCGCATCCTGTTCGTGGCGGACGTGAACACGCGGCTGGCGATGCTGGAGAGCGGCGACGTCGATCGCGCCGGCGGCGTGCCGAGCTTCGAAGTGCCGCGGCTGCAGAAGGACAAGAGCATCGCGCTGCGGACCATCTCGAGCCTGCAGCAGCATTATGTCGTCATCAACAACTTGGTCAAACCGCTCGATAACCCGAAGGTGCGGCAGGCGCTCAACTATGCGACCGACAAGGCCGGGATCATCAAGTCGGTCTTCGCCGGGACCGGCGCGACCTTGTCCAAGGCCCCGACGTTGTCGCCTGGCGTGTTCGGCTTCACCGACATGCGCGAGCCCGGCCAGGAGACGATCTTCCCCTTCGACCTCGCAAAAGCGCGCGCGCTGCTCAAGGAGGCGGGCTATGAGGAGCGGAACGGCAGCATGACGGATGCCGAGGGCAAGGCGCTGTCGCTGAAGCTCTACGGCCGCAGGGCCGGACCGGGCGACTACGAGATCGCCCAGCTGATCAAGACCTTTCTTGAGAAGCTCGGAATCAAGACCGACCTGACCGTGCTGGAAAGCGCGACCTTCACCGCCGCGCTTTCGGTCGCGCCGAAAGATGCGAAGTACGACCTCGCGGTTCTGAGCTGGACCGTCCCGACTGCCGATCCGGATGAGCCGATGATGTACATGACGCACACCAAGGCCTGGAAGCCGGCGGGGGCGAACCGGATGTTCTTCTCCAATCCCGAAACCGACCGGCTGGCCGAAGCGGCGCATGTAGAGAACGATCCGGCGAAGCGGGCCGAGCTCGTGCACCAGTGGATGGCGGAATTGCTCAAGCTTGCGCCGGTGATTTATCTCCCGACGCTCAACAACACCGATGCGACGCGTACCTATGTGCATGGCGGCCTGTTTCTGCCGGCGAATATCTATGACGCAACGTCCGCCTGGATCGATCCGGCCGAGCGCAAGCGGCAGGGGATCAACCGCTAGAGTGTGGTCGTCTAAACCGGAATCATTGCAGCTTGCTCCGTCACCTTCTCCCCTTGTGGGAGAGGGTGGCGAGCGCCGAAGGTGCGAGCCGGGTGAGGGGTCATTTCAAACTGCAAGAGACCCTCACCCGCCTCGCTTCATGCTTCGCATTCGCTCGGCACCCTCTCCCACAAGGGGAGAGGGGAAGACCACCGCCGGCCGGTTTGCAAGACAATCGCTTCTGGCGCAGTCTCCGGCTTCGCCAAAAGTGGACCCGAAATCCTATGGTGAGAATGATCGCTGCCCGGCTGGTCTTCATGGTCATTGCCGGTCTGCTTCTGCTGACATTCCTGTTCGGGCTTTTTCACGCTATCCCCGGCGATCCGGCGCGGTTGATCGCCGGCGATAGCGCTCCCGAAGAATTGGTTGCCAGCATCCGTAACGCCTATGGTCTGGACCGCCCGCTTGGCACGCAATATGTCGCCTACATGAGCAAGGTGCTGGTGGGCGATTTCGGCGTCTCGAATTTCTCGCGGCAGCCGGTCCTCTCGATCGTCGGACCGCGCGTGCTCAACACCGCGGCGCTTGCCGCCTGGGCGATGCTGTTCGCCATGACGGCGAGCCTGATCCTCGGCTCGGTCTCCGCGATGTACTGGAGCCGCCCGGTCGACAAGGGTATCTCGATCCTCTCGCTGGTCGGGATCTGTACGCCGATCTTCGTCAGCGGGATCGTCGCGATCTATTTCTTCGGCGTCTATCTGCGCTGGCTGCCGATCGGCGGCATGACGACGTGGCGCCACTTCATCATGCCGGTGCTGATCCTGGGTTTTGCCCAGGCCGCCGGATTCACCCGCATGGTGCGCGCCTGCATGATCGACGCACTCGGCCGCGATTTCATCATCACCGCGCGCGCCAAAGGCGTTCCCGAGCGCATCATTGTCTTCAAGCACGCGCTGCGCAATGCGCTGATGCCGATCATCACGTTCTTCGGGCTCGGATTGGGCAGCATGCTGGGCGGGGCGGCGGTTGCGGAATCCATCTTCAACTGGCCGGGGCTCGGCCGGCTGATGGTGGACTCGATCCTCACGCGCGACCTGCCGCTCACCCAGGGTTGCATTTTTTTCTTCGCGATGATCTTCGTGCTGGTGAATCTGCTCGTCGATCTCCTCTATCGCTGGGCCGATCCGAGGCTGGCGCATGACTGATCGGAACGCAAAAGCGAATCGGGTGCGCCGCCGATGAGCCTGCTCAAGGTCTACGCACAGGACCGGATCGGCCTCGCCTTCGGGGTCATCTTCGTCGCCTTCTATGTCGTCGCGATCTTCGCACCCTGGATCGCTCCCGCCGATCCGCTGGAGACGAACTTGAGCGCTGGACTGCTGCCGCCGTCGGCCGAGCACTGGCTCGGCACCGACCAGTTCGGCCGCGATACCCTCTCGCGCGTCATCCTGGCGACGCAGGTTACGCTGCAGATCACGACGGCGGCGCTGCTGTTCTCGCTTCTGCTCGGCGTCCTGATCGGCATGGCGGTCGGCTATGGCGGAGGGCTCGCCGACGCCATCGTCATGCGGCTGACCGATATGATGCTGATCTTTCCTACGATCATGATCGCGATCGTGATCGTCGTCGTGGTCGGCCCGTCCGAGAAGGGCGTGGTCATCGCGCTCGGGCTGTCGCAACTGCCGAACTTCATCCGGATTGCCCGCAGTGCCGCTCTTTCGGTGCGGCAGGAATCCTATGTCGAGGCGGCGATCGCGGCAGGCGCAAGCTGGCCTGACATTCTGTTACGCCATGTTCTGCACAACATCGCGGCACCCGTGATCGTCAAGGCGACCATCGCATTGCCCGGATTCGTCATCGGAGCGTCGTCGCTCAGCTATCTGGGTCTTGGCGTCCAGCCTCCGATGCCCGAATGGGGCCAGATGCTGAACGAGGCCAAGAATTTTCTGACCCGCGCTCCGTATCTCGTCGTGGGTCCGGCGTTAGCCCTGTCTCTGTTCGTACTTGCAGCCAATCTGGTCGGCGACAGCCTGAACGAAGCGCTTGATCCCAAGCTGCGAAGCCGGCGACTTCTGCCGCTCGCGCTGTTGCGCCGACGCAAGAGCGTGACGTCATGACGGCGCTGCTCGAGGTGAGGAATCTGAGCGTCAAGTTCATGACCGCGTTTGGTATTGCCCATGCGGTCGACGGCATAGACTTCTCCATCGCGCCGTCGCGCACGCTCGGCGTCGTCGGCGAAAGCGGTTGCGGCAAATCGGTGACCTCGCGTGCAATCCTGCGGCTCATCGAGCCGCCGGGGTGGATCGATTCCGGAGAGGCTCTGTTTTGCGCGGCCGACGGGCAGGTCGATCTTCTCCAGCTTCCGCAGGGTGGAGCGCGGCTCAATGCGATCCGCGGCAACGAGATCGCCATGATCTTCCAGGAGCCGATGACCGCACTCAACCCGGTCCTGACGATCGGCGATCAGATTTGCGAGGCGCTGCTGATTCACCGGAAGATATCGCGTAAGGAGGCGAAGGAACTCGCGATTGCCGGGCTCTCGGCCGTCGGCATTTCGGCGCCGCGACAGCGCTTCGACGAATATGCGAGCAATCTGTCCGGCGGCATGCGGCAGCGGGCGATGATCGCGATGGCGCTCATCTGCAATCCGTCGCTGCTGATCGCCGATGAGCCGACCACCGCGCTCGATGTCACGATCCAGGCACAAGTTCTCGACCTGATGCGTGATCTCCGCCGTAACTTTTCAGGATCGATCATGTTCATCACGCATGATCTCGGCGTGATCGCGCAAATCGCCGATGACGTCCTGATCATGTATCGCGGAGCGATCGTGGAACACGCGCCGGTGCGCGACATCTTCCGATCCCCGCTGCATCCCTACACGCAGGGACTCCTGCGGTCGGTTCCCTCGATCACGAGCCGCTCGACCGGCCGTCTTGAAACCATCGAGGGATCGGTTCCGCGGCCGACCGACGCGCTCGAGGGCTGCGCCTTTGCGCCACGATGCGGCCATGCGATGGCGGTCTGCCGCGCTTCCGTCCCGGCGCCGGTGGAAATCGCCAAGGACCATAAGGTCGCATGCTTTCTGCATCATTCGATCGCGAGGGCAGTGGACGATGCTGCCTGACGATCTGCTTCTCCAGGTGCGCGGGCTGCGAAAGTATTTTCCGATCCGCAGGGGCTGGCTCCAGCGCGTTATCGGACAAGCCAAGGCCGTCGACGGCGTCGATCTTTCGATCAAGCGCGGCAGAACCCTGGGCCTGGTCGGGGAAAGCGGCTCGGGGAAAAGCACGACCGGTCGCGCGCTCATGCGCTTGTTGCGGCCGACCAGCGGGGAGGTTCGGTTCCGCAGCCGCGCGTTGGCCAGCGGCGATGGAGCCGGCATGGTGGTCGATGTCGCCAAGCTGAAGCGGAGCGACATGAAAGCGGTGCGCCGGGACATGCAGATCATCTTTCAGGACCCGTATTCGTCGCTGGACCCACGCCTGTCGATTGGCGATATCGTGGCAGAACCGCTTCGCGTGCAGGGCGTCATGAACCGCCGTGATCGGGCCGATCGTGTAATGGACCTCCTGAAAGCCGTAGGCCTTGCGAACGAACACGCAAAGCGCTTCCCTCATGAATTGTCCGGTGGCCAACGGCAACGCATTGGCATCGCACGCGCGCTCGCGCTCAACCCGAGCTTCATCGTCGCGGACGAACCGGTCTCGGCGCTCGATGTGTCGATCCAGGCGCAGGTGGTGAACCTCCTCCAGGATCTGCAGGCGGAGCTTGGCCTGACCTACCTCTTCATCGCGCACGACCTTTCGGTGGTGCGGCATATCAGCGATCGCGTCGCGGTGATGTATCTCGGCAGGATCGTCGAGATCGCCGACGTCGACGACCTGTTCCTGACTCCAAGACATCCCTACACCGAAGCGTTGCTGTCCGCAGTGCCGGTTGCCGATCCGGATTTCGTCGGAGCCCGCATTCGCCTCAAAGGCGAAGCTCCAAGCCCGATGGCGCCACCTTCCGGCTGTCCATTCCACCCGCGTTGCGCCTACGCGATCGCGCAATGCAGCGTGGAAACGCCGACGATGCGCGAGGTCACGCCGCGACATGAGGCGAGCTGTCATCGCGTCGACGAATTGAACCTGCGCGGCGTCGACGCGTTGCAGGGATAGCAGATCAAGCCGCGAAGCCCGCAGGCCGCGCCTCAACGAAGCCGGAATGCGCGAGAGCGTCTCCACGATCGGTTCGCTCGTGCCACGACAGGCGAATAGCCCTGCCTCAGCCCGGGTTTGGCACAAACGCGCCGCCGCGACATTCTTTCAGATAGGCAAGCGCGCGGACCTGTCCGGTCATTTCCAGTTCGCCTTGATACACGGGATCGTGCCAGCCCTCGATATCGATCGAACCCTTGTAGCCGCCCATTCGCAGCTCACTGATCACATCGGTCCAGTTGGTATCGCCGAAGCCGGGCGTGCGGTGCAGGACCGGCGGAAACCTCCCAATGAAGCCATGCTTGCGGATGATGTCCCACCGCACGGTCGCGTCCTTGCCGTGCACGTGGAAGATTTTCGGCATCCATTCGCGCAACTGCGGTAGCGGATCGATGAGCTGCCAGAGTTGATGGCAGGGCTCCCATTCGATCCCCATGGCGGCATCGGGGACTTCGTTGAACATCAGTTCCCAAGCTGCGGGGTTATGCGCGATGTTGTAGTCGCCGCTCTGCCAAGTGCCGCGCATCGGGCAGGTCTCGAAGGCGATCTTCAAGCCCTTGTCGGCGGCGCGCCTCACCAGCGGCGTCCACACTTCGCGAAAGCGGGGGAGACTGTCGGGCAGCGGCTTGTTGCGAATCCGGCCGGTGAAGCCGACGATCACCTTCGCGCCGAAGAGATGTGCGTGATCGATGAGCTGGATCCAGCCCTCGTGCGTCTGGCGGTCGATATCGGTGCCCTCCAGTGGATTGCCGAAAAGGCCAAGCGTTGGAATCGGGATGTCGTGGCCGCCAATCGCCTCCTTCACCTCGCGGGCAAGACGCGGCAGGTGGGCGCCATCCAGCGTCTCCCACCAGAAGAGTTGCAGGCTCTCGAAACCGAGCGGGATGATCTGCCGGATGTAGCTCGGGATCCCGATCGGATTGCGATTGCGGTTGCCGCGGACCAGCGTTCCGATACGGATGTCCAATTGCGGATTGCTCATAAATTTCCTCGGCTCCGAAAAGCGGTTTGGGGATTTGTCAGCGGCGTTCTGCCATTGCGAAATCGTGGGGCAGTTTGCGGGCGAATCCGTGCCCGTCAAACGCATGCTGGGATCATCCGATGACGATCGAGCGGTCAAGAGATAACACTTTTTCTTTCATCCGGCTCCGGGCTATTCTGTACCAAGGATCTCACTGTCTCATGTCTTTCATTGACCTGACGGACTTGCGCACCACCTGGCCATGGCAAAGATGAGGAAAAAGATCAGGCGCGGCGACAGCGCGGGTCGGATTTACGATAGCATCCGGTCTCGCATCCTCTCGATGGCGCTGCCGCCGGGCGCCGCGATTGACGAAGCCGCCATCGTCCATGAGTTCGAGGTCTCGCGCACGCCCGTCCGCGAAGCGATCGTGCGGCTCGCCTCCGACGGCCTGATTGTGCTGCTGCCCAACAAGGGCAGCCAGGTTGCGCCGCTCGACCTTGCGCGCATTCGCGACTATCTCGAGGCCAGCGATCTCATTCAGCCTTTCGTTACCGCGCTCGCGGCCAGGCGCCGATCGAAGACCGACATCGACGCGATGGAGACCGCGGCAGCCGCTTTCGAGGAAGCGGTGCGGGCGCAAGATAGCGAGGCGATGGTGCTGCGCAATCGCGATTTCCACGCCACGATCGCACGAAGCTGTGGAAACGAGTTGCTCGCCGCCGGCTATATCCGTCTCCTGGATGAAGGTCTGCGGATCGCTCGGTTCACGCTGAGCGATCATTTCTACGCATCGAGCGAGAACCACCGCAGCTTCGTCAGCAAGGTCGTGACCGAACATAAACAGATGGTCAAGTCGATCGAACAGCGCGATGCCGATACGGCCGAGCAGGTGGCGACGCGCCATACCGAGCGCACGCGCGTCCGCTTCAGCGAATTCCTAGGGGAGGGCGGCGCCAAGAAGCGCCGGATTCCGTCAGCGTAGGTCAAGCGCCGCCGGCAGCCAGAGCACAAGCTGCGGGAACACCATCAGCAGCAGCAGCGCGGCGATATAAGCCGTCACGTAGGGCATGACGCCGGCGAACACGTCGGTGATCGGCCCGGGTTTTGGGCGCAGCCCTTGCAGCACATACATCACGGTGCCGTCCGGCGGGGTGATAAGCGCGATCTCGACCAGCATGGTGACGATGACGCCGAACCAGACCGGGTCGTAGCCCAGCGCCCTCACAATGGGGAAGATGACCGGCAGCGTCGTGATCACCATGGAGAAGCCCTCCATGAAGGTGCCGAGCGCGAGATACACACCGACGATCAGCGCCATGATGGCCCAGCCTGGCAACGCCATTCCGGCAATGGTCCTGGCGATCGCCTGCGGCACGCCGATGCTGCTCAGGATGAAGTTGAGCGTGAAGGCGGCGATCAGGATCAGGCCGAGCATCGCGGTGGTGCGCGCGGTGGCGGCGGCCGACTCGTGCAGCAGGCGGAGTGTCAGTTGCCCCTCCCAGAGCGCGAGCAGCGCAGCCGCCACGACGCCGAGCGCGGCGGCCTCGGTCGGCGTCGCCACGCCGGCATAGATCGTGCCCAGGACAACGAGAATGAGCAGGATCGTCGGGATCAGGCCGGTCAGCGCCGCGATTTTTTCCGAGAGCGGAATCTTCGGCGCATTCTTCTCCAGCTCTCCCGGCTTGTGAAAGAGGTTGACGATGCAGAAGGCGGCCATCACGACGATGCTCGGAATCACGGCGGCGACGTACATCTGTGCGACCGACGTGTCGGTGATCAGGCCGTAAAGAATGAAGGTGATCCCAGGCGGCACGAGGTTTCCGAGCGCGCCGCCGGCGGCGAGCGAGCCGAGCACCATGCGGCGGTTGTATGTGGTTTTTTCGAAGTAAGGCAGCGCCACCGAGCCGATAGTGGCGGCGGTCGCGACGCTCGATCCGCAGACTGCCGAAAAGACGCCGCTCGCGATGATGTTGGTGTGAAGGAGACCGCCCGGAAGCCCCGCCAGCCACACGTTGAGGGCGCGGAACAGCCGCTCGGAGAGGCCGGCGCGCAGCAGGATCTCGCCCATCAGCAGGAAGAGTGGGATCGAGACGAGGATGAAGCTCGAGCTCGGGTTCCAGGCGAACTGGCCAACCGCATTCCAGAACGGCCGATCGGACAGCGTGAAGCCGATGATCGCCGCAAGCCCGCCGAGAGCGGCCGAGATGTAGATGCCGGCGCCGAAGAACAGCAGCAGGAGCGCCATCAGAAGGACGATGGCGCCGACCGGGAAGTTGGTCGCGCCGGCCGCGGCCGGAAGGAAGATCGCAAGCGCCAGCAGCACCAGCAGGAGAGCGACGGCGATCATGTGCGCGCCCCCGGCGACGTGCCTGCGGCTTCGATCGCCTCCTTGGCCTCCTCGTCGAGCGTCCGTTGACCGAGGACGCTCTCGACATGCTCGGGCATGCCGAGGATGACGGCGAGCGTCGTCTCGAGAAGCATGACCGTGATGAAGACGACGAACACGACGATGCCGAATGCCCACAGGCCCTGCGGCCAGATCATCGGGATATTCAGGGTGCTGCGATCCATGGCCTGGAAGTCATAGGATTCTCGCACCAGCATCACGGCGCCGTAGGCGAGAAGCAGGCACCAGGCCAGCATCATGGCGAGTGCAGCGACATGCATGTACTGGCGCAGCCGGAGCGGCATCTTGTTGATCAAGAGGTCGATGCGGACGTGCTGGCGCTCGCTCAGCGCTTTCGAGAGACCCCAGCTGATGCTGATGGCCAGGATGTACGAGCTGATTTCAAGCGTCGCCCCGAAGCTAAAGCTGAGGAAATCGCGGGCGAGAATTTCGGCCGAGATCAGAACAGAGCAGAAGATGAGCAGCCATCCTGCGACCGCATTCATGATCGTTCCTACGCGGTCGAGCCCGAGGCGGAGACCGCGCAGGAAAGCGAACAGCTTCATGACGAGCGTCGCGCTGCTTGTTACGGAGCGTAGCGGACCTTGGTGATCGGGGCGACGACTTCGTTATAGATTTCCCCGCAGCGCGCGCCGCATCGCTTGATCCAGCCCGGCAGCACCGCTTGGCCGAGTACCTTGGCGACCTGTTCCTTGTCGGCCACGGTCGGCTTCACTTCCTTCATGGGATTGCGAGAGACGAGCGTGTGCAGCTTGCAACCGGCCGCGTTGCCGGTGTTGCATTCGATCGCGTCCTGCGTCACTTCCGCTCCGACGGCCCACTGCGCCTTGTCGACGTCGTTCAATACCGTAGTCATGAACGCCCGGACGGCCGGGTCGAGCCCGTTCCACCACGAAAGGTTGACGTAGTAGCCCGCGAGGCTCCAGCCGAGCGGCAGCGTGTACATATGCGTCGCGACCTCATACCAGCGTCCGGCATTGCCGCTGCCCGTTCCGGTGGTGCCGCAATCGACCACGCCACGCTCCAGCGCGCCGTAAACCTCGGCGAAGTTCACCGTGACCGGCGTGGCGCCGATCGCATTGAAGAAGTCGTTGAGCGATGGGCTGAACGAACGGACCTTGAGGCCCTTCAGGTCGGCAAAGCTGCTGATCGGCTTGCGACAGAACAGCACTTGCGCCGAGTAGGGAATGATCGAGACCATCTTGACGTTGAAGCGCTCGAGCTCCTTGTTGGCGATCGGGAGCATCGCGTCCGAGACCTTGCGCGCGACTTCGAGATCGGGCAGGAGACCGGGAAGGTCGATGCCGTCGAGGAACGGGACGTCGCCGGCGACGGTATTCACCGAAGCCGCCCCGATATCGATCTGGCCGGAGCGTACGACACGGATCAGTTCCGGTCCGCTGAGATTCATTTCCGGCCAGCTGCTGAGCTTCACTTCGATGCGGCCGCCGCTCTTATGTGCGACGCCGTCACGCAGGATCGGGACGTCGACGCGGGTGTATTGCGGGAAGTTGGAGTTCGGCTGGGTAACCGCCGTGATCGAGACCTTCGGTCCGGGAGGCAGCGTCTGCGAAAGCGCCGGTCCGGCAATCCCGCTCAGGAAAACGATGGCACAGGAGCGAAGCGCTAGTTTCCTCATGGCATTCCCCCTCGCATTGTCGCTGTCCGGGTCCGGCTGAAACGGCTGGAGGGATTCCCCCAGATCCAGCCCCCGACAACAACCATCTTGAGCGACGGCGGAGAAAAATGCAATGTGCTTTTAATGGTGTCGTGAATTTGCCTGTACGGGGTGGCCGGTGACGTCTCGAAGTCTGAGTGTGGCGATCGATATCGGCGGAACATTCACCGATATCGTGGTTGCCGACGGCACGACGTTCATCGATCAGGAGAAGATTTTGTCGACGCCCGACGATTACAGTCGGGCGATTCACGAGGGTCTGGCGCGGCTGCTTGCGCGCGCCTCGATATCGCCGGCGTCGATTGGTCTCGTCGTGCATGGCACCACGATTGCCACCAACGCGATCATCGAGGGACGGGGCGCCAAGACCGCGTTGCTGACCACCGAGGGCTTTGGGGACGTACTCGAGCTCCGGCGCATGCGCATCCCCGATCTCTACAATTTTTATTACGAGAAGCCGCCGCCGCTGGTGCCAAGGCGCCGACGATACGAGGTGCGCGAGCGCGTGGCAGCCGACGGCAGCGTCATAGCGCCGCTCGACAAGAATGGGCTTCGCGCCACGCTCGACGACATCGGACGCGATGAGGTCGATGCGCTCGCGATCTGCTTCCTGCATTCATACGCGAATGGCTCTCACGAGCTTTTTGCCTACGAGGAAGCCCAACGGCTCCTCGGACCGAAGGTTTACGTGACGGCTTCGCACCTGATCCTGCCGGAGATCCGTGAATATGAGCGGACCAGCACGACGGTGCTGAATGCCTATGTGGCGCCGGTGGTGCGTGCCTATCTGCTGCGAATCGTCGAAGTACTGACCGCGCTTGGGATCAAGGCGCCGCTGCGCGTCATGCAATCCAACGGCGGCGTCCTCGGGGTCGAAGCGGTGCTCCGCATTCCGGCGACCATCGTCGAGTCCGGCCCCGCGGCCGGTGTGGTCGGCGGCGCCATGATCACCCGCAGGCTGATCCCGCCGAATGCGATCACGATCGATATGGGTGGCACCACCGCCAAGGCTTCGCTGATCGAAAGCGGGCACGTCATCAAAACCAGCGAGTATGAGGTCGGTTCAGGGATTAACGTCAGCAGCCAGCTGGTCAAGGGCTTTCCAGCACATTGGGATCCTAAGCTTAGAATTCCACGTGGACAAGTTGTCGCG